>Ga0335074_10000566_pt1 | contig 51672 bp, 49 predicted proteins | sample Lox_Sample_23_FD_206715 | JGI IMG/M metagenome (GOLD analysis project Ga0335074, IMG submission 206715) | Soil microbial communities from Loxahatchee National Wildlife Refuge, Florida, United States - Lox_Sample_2.3 | ecosystem: Environmental > Terrestrial > Soil > Wetlands | place: USA...
CCCGGCTCCCGGAACGAGGAGACCCTACGGCTGCTCGGAAGCTGGGCCGCCACGCAAGATGAGCCCGCCGCCTTCGAGGTCACCGACCTCACCTGAGCAGAGCAGCTAAGGAACAGCGCATCCTTGGGCGCACCGGCGTCTCGGTCGGCATGCTCCGGTCGGCAAGCTATGTCGTGGCGCGATGATGTTCGGTGCCTGGGCAACCCCGACCATGACGAATCGATTTCGCATCGTCCACGCCGCGCGCGGCGCGGGGGTCAACTTCGTCGACACCGCCGGCGTCTACCTCCAGGGGAATCGGGGGAGATCGCCGGCAAGGCGCTCGCCGACGGCCGTCGCGACGAGCTCGTCCTGGCGACACAGCGGGCGCCGATCGCGACGCGCGATCGCGGCTTGGCTGGCCAGCCTCCGGCGATTGCCGTAGTCGCCGCCGAAGGAAAGCTTCTAGCCCAGGAGCGGACGACGGCTTGATGCGGCGTGCCGGCGGTGGCTCTCCTTCGAGTGCGCCGTGTGCCGGCGGATCGCGGCGCGAGCGTCGTCCAGATCGCCGCGTTCGTAAGCCTCCACGATGTCGCGGTGATCGACGTTTGCCATGGGGACACGATCCTCGCTCTCGGCGATCGCCGGCAGACCCCGGACGAGAATTCCCGGGAGACTCAGCTGTCGATACGCGTCCAGGAGGGGGCGGCTGCCGGCGAGTCCGACCAGGGTGGTGTGGAAGCGGCTGTTGGCATGGGCGTAGCCAACGATGTCCTTCAGGTGTCCGTCGACGATGAATGCTTCGGCCTTCTCCATCTCCGTGCGCAGCGCCGCGAGATCCGCGCCACGGAGTTTGCCGCAGACGAGTTCGGCGGCACCGAGCTCGACCGCCATGCGCGCGTCGAAAATCTCCTCAAGCGTCTCTTCGGATATCTGCGGAAGCACGAGTCGCCCACGTGCGTCCCGGCCGACAAGTCCTTCGGCGAAGAGGCTGCCTAATGCCCGCTGGATCTCGCCCATGGACGTGCCGAGTTCCAGGCTCAGGCGCTGGGGATCTAAGGTTGCTCCGATCGGGTCGCTGCCGTTGAACAAGCGCTCGCGCACGGCGTGGGTGAGCGGATGATCCCGAGCGAGTTGAAACTGTCCGAAGTCACCTCGGAAATAAGTCAGCGGCTCCCCCGCTCGGGTGCGGGCGGACATGACCATACCCATAAAGACGCTATGGGTTCCGCCCGCAACCGCCTGCTCCACTTTGCACTCCAGCGTTCCAAGCGCATCGGCAAGCAAGGGGCATCCCAGTTCACCAGTCTCGGTCGGAACGCCAGCGAATTTGTCGGATCCCGCGCGCGCGAAATGTGAGGCAAGGGGCGCCTGATCTTCACCGAGTATGTTGACCGCGAAGACGCCGCTGCCGGCCACGGCAGCCTCTGTGGTGGCGCTCTGATTGATGCACACGAGCACCAGTGGCGGGTCGAGCGACACTGAACTGAATGCACTCGCGGTCATCCCGTACCGCTTAGCCTCGCGTTCGGTGGTGATCACGGTCACGCCTGAAGCAAACGCACCGACGACATCGCGGAAGACGGCGGCGGTGATCGGACTCTCCGCCATGACCGCCGCTAGCGGCGCGATGACTTGGTGAGGCGTTCGGCGCGGGAGGGAGGGCGCGCCGACTCGCCCGACTTCGCGTCAGCCTCAAGCCGATCAACGATAAACGCCCTAGATTGCATCACGTGCTCGTGCATGAAACGGCGGGCGAGCTTCATGTCGTGAGCCTCGAGTGCGTCGATGATCTTGGCGTGTTCCTCTGTGGCTGCCTTACGCCCGGGCTTGGCCGTCGCCAGGCTACTGACATATCTATGCACTTTGTCTCGCACGTCGTCGATCATCTCGACAATCATCGTGTTCGGCCCCGCGAGCAACTGGTGGAACCTGCGGTCGAGCGTAAGGAATGCATCACCACCGCGCGCTTGTTCCATCCGGCGGTTGATCGAGCGCAACTCGGAAACCTCGTCCTCGGTTAAGGGCTCCCGTCTAGCCAGGGCAAGATCCTCGAGGGCAGCACGAATGTCGACGAGTTCAAGAACCTGCGCCGCCGTCACTTTCCGTACGACAAAGGGATAGAAAGGCGTTGCGATGACTAGTGATTCGGCCTGTAAACGGCGGAGCGCCTCGCGGACGGGAATGCGGCTCACTCCGTATCGCTCGGCAAGCTGCGGCTGACTGAGTTCAGTGCCGTCGGGGATCTCGCCGCGCATGATTTCGTCGCGCAAGCGCTCGTACACCGCGTCCGCCAGCGATGCCCGCCGAACATGAGAAGTTTGGGAAGCTGCCATGATCATCCCGAACCGGGATCCAATACAGTATACGTTGGCCGTCGGCGGACTCGGCCGGTACCTTGCGCCGACCAATGTCTCACCTCGCCTCACAACAGTCCGGTAGGTCGAGAAGGTGCCCCATGCGATCACGTTTGGCCGTGAGATAGGCAATGTTCTCCGGGCGGACGGTGGCCGATAAGCGGACCCTTCCGACGACCTCGAGGTCGAAGCCGGCTAGGCCGTGGTACTTGTCAGGGCTGTTTGTGATCAGGCGAAGCCGGTGCACGCCGAGGTCGGAGAGGATCGAGGCTCCCACTCCGTACTCGCGCAGGTCGACGGGAAGACCCAATTCCAGGTTGGCGTCGACCGTGTCGCGCCCCTCCTCCTGCAGCGCGTACGCCTGCATCTTCAATCCCAGACCGATTCCGCGCCCCTCCTGGCCGCGCAGGTATACAAGGACCCCCACACCCTCGGCGGCAATCAGTCTGAGCGAGTCTTGCAGCTGCTGTCCGCAATCGCATCGGCGAGAGCCGAACACGTCGCCTGTGACGCATTCGCTGTGGACGCGGACCAGGACCCCTTTCGAACTTGCCGCGGCGTCGCGCACGTCCCCACGCGTGAGGGCGAGGTGCTCGCTGCCGTCAATTACCGATTGGTAGGCGGTGGCCACGAAGTCCCCGTGGCGCGTTGGCAGCCGCGCCGTACCGTGCGCCGTCACAAGACGCTCGCTGCGGCGGCGGAAGCGGATCAACTCGGCGACTGTGACGAGCGCAAGCTCATGCTCCGCGGCGAACTGCTGCAGATCTCGTCCCGCCAGTGGGATCCCTTCCTCACTGAGGATCTCCGTGATCACCCCAACTCCACTGCCGCCGGCCATGCGGGCTAGGTCGGTGGCTGCCTCGGTGTGGCCCGCCCGCCGCAGCACGCCACCGGGTCGGCTACGCAACGGGAACACATGGCCGGGACGTCGGAGATCCGCTGCAGCCGTACCCGGATGGGCAAGGGCCCGCAGCGTCATCGCGCGGTCCTGAGCGGAGATGCCGGTCGAGTTGTCTCGGTGGTCGACCGACACCGTGAACGCGGTCCCGAGAGGATCGCTTGCTCGTGCGACCATCAGGGCAAGGTCCAGTTCGTCCGCCCGCTCCGGCGGCATCGGCGCGCAAATGATCCCGCTCCCGTGCCGGAGCATGAAGGCAACCTGTGCTGGCTGTATGCAGTCGGCCGTAACGACGAGGTCGCCCTCATTCTCGCGATCCACGTCGTCGGCGACCACGACCATCCGGCCCAGCCTCAACTCCCGGACGGCGACCTGAACCTGATCCGTTCCGCTCAGCACTCGGCGTCCCTGGGACAGCCTGCCGGCCTGCGCCTGCACAGCCTATGTGGATACAGTATAATCAACGTGAATACAGTATCAGCTCCTCAACGGAGCGGTCAACCGCCGGGTGCGTCGTTTGCCGAGACGCCGCCGGCCGCAACCAGGACTCGAGTCGAGGGGAGAGCAAGTGCCAGCGCGAAGCCTCCAGGAAGCAATCGATCAAGCGGGATCACCGGTTCGCCTGCTTTGGCGGCAGAACGCAGCGCCCTGGACGCCGCCGGTACTCGCCCCCGAATATGTCGGCTGGCGCCAGGAGCAAGGGGCTTCAAACGATTCCGTCGCCCTGTCGGACCTGTCCCATCACATGTCGGACCTCTTCATTGACGGCCCTGACGCGATGCGCCTGCTCTCGGAGTACAGCGCCAACGACTACGAGCACTTCGAAGTCGGCCAGGCAAAGCAGTTTATCGCGGTGAACGAGTCGGGCTACCTGGTCAGCGACGGCATCCTCATGCGCGATGCCGAGCAGCGCTACACACTGAGCGGGGCGCCGCCGGCGCAGAACTGGATTCGTCACCACGGCGAGCGGGCCGGGTATCGCGTGTCGTTCACCGCCGACCCGGACTCGGCGCATCGAAATGGCTCTGACCCGGTTCTCTTCCGCTACCAGGTCCAGGGACCGCAGGCGCAGGCGATTACCGCGCGCGTCTTTGGCGGGCCGTTCCCCGCGACCAAGTTTTTTCACTCGACTCCGGTCACCTTCGCGGGTCACACTCTCCGCGCGCTCAGACATGGCATGACCGGACAGCCTGGTTACGAGTTCATCGGTCCGTACGAGCGTGGCGCGCCCCTCAAGGAGGCTTTCCTGACCGCCGGCGAGGAATTCGGTCTGGTCGAGGTAGGTGGCCTGGCGTACTCGACCAACGGAATCGAGAGCGGGTGGATCCCGACGCAGACCCCCGCCATCTACACCTCGCCAGAGCTCCGGTCCTATCGCGAGGATCTCAGCCTCCATTCCTACGAAGGGCAAAAGCCCCTCAGCGGCAGCTTCTTCTCGGAGAACATCGAGGACTACTATTGCTCGCCGTACGAGCTGGGCTACGGCCGCTCGATCGACCTCGATCACGACTTCGTCGGTCGCGACGCGCTGGCGTGGAAGAACCATGATCGGCGCCGCACCAAAGTGACGCTCGTGCTCGACCCCGATGATGTGGAAAACATCTTCGGCGAAGATCCTGGGTTCGTGGTCAGTTACGGGCGATACCGCGTCGAGCACGACTCATCCACGGTGGGCATGACCTGCCACATCGGGTCGATCGCGCCCGCTGGCCGACTTCTCGCCCTGGCCCTCGTCGACGAGGGGCGCGCGGCACCCGGGACGGAGGTGACGGTTATCTGGGGCGAGCACCCCGGCCCGGGGGCCCTCCCTGACGCCGACGCGGACTTCAAGGAGATTCGGGCAACCGTGCAGGTCTCGCCATACAACGAGTACGCGCGCACCCAGTACCGCCGCGATCCGTAGAGTCGCAGCTCAGGCGGTGGAAATACCGGTATACTGTATGCAGAAGCCAAAGCCAGACGCGCTCACGACGAGGCGGATCACCGTGAAGCGCGGCCGCCGAGCCTAGGTTGCAGGAGGATAGGACCATGTGGAACTCGTTTCGCACCGACCAAACGCTCGGGATTACCGCCGAGATCACCACGTACGCCGGGTGTGGGGGCGACACGATCCACGCCTACGTTGCCCGCCCCACGACCGATGGGCCGCACCCCGGGGTGGTGGCGATCCATCACATGCCGGGCTGGGATGAGTTCTACCAGGAGTTCTGTGAGCGGCTGGCCAGGCACGGCTACATCGTGATCGCGCCCGATCTCTACTGCCGGTTTGGCCACGGCTCGCCCGACGACGTGTTCGCGAAGGCCCGCTCGGAGGGCGGAGTGCACGACGACGCCGTGGTTGCCGACGGCGCTGCGGCGCTCGAGTGGCTGAAGGCCCAGCCGGACTTCAGCGGGAAGACCGGCACGATCGGCAGCTGCTCCGGGGGGCGCCACGCCCTCCTCTTGGCATCACTGGTCCCAGGGTTCGACGCCGTCGCCGACCTTTGGGGCGGGGGCGTGGTTCCCACCGACCAGGTCAACCCGGCCCGGCCGGTGGCGCCGCTGGAGTACACGCCGCAGCTGGCCACCCCGGTGCTCGGGATCTTCGGGAACGAGGACAAGGGCCCCACCCCCGAGCAGGTCGACCTCCACGAGGCAGAGCTGAAGAAGCACGGCAAGGACTACGAATTCCACCGTTACGACGGCGCCGGCCACGGTTTCATCTACTACCACAACGGTCTCTATCGTCCCGAGCAGGCGATGGACGCGTGGGAGAAGATCTTTGCCTTCTTCGAGCGTAATCTCTCTGCCGAGTAAGGAGTCACCCCCGACATGTGCACTTACATCAGCAACTCCGCCACGGTTATCGGCGCCGGGAAGGGCGCCAGCGGCTGGTTCAGGGTCAACCAGGCCACCGTCGGCTTCGACCATCCGACCTTCACGAGCGCCGAGCACGCGATTTTGATCGACTTCACAAGTCGGGGCGAGGACCTGTCAGCCCGTGTCGCCGTCGAACTCGACCTCGAGTCGGGACGCGCGCTCCTGGCGACGCTGACCGAGACCATTCGCGCCGCGGAGGCAAGCGGCGTGGAATGAGGCAGTCGCCTCCGGAGGACTAGGCCGGACCGCGCCCCATCATGTCGCGGTCCGACAGGTGCTCGACGGTTTCACCGCTCGCCATCAGCGTCCGCGTCACCTTCTGTGTCGGGTAGATCCAGAGGATCGTCATCGGGTCAGACCCCGTGTTGCGGAACGCGTGCGCTCGACCTTCGGGGATGTAGGTGCTGTCGTAGGGCACCAGCGGGGTGATGTCCCCGTCGATCTCGACTTCGCCCGTGCCGCTCAGCAGGGTCACCTGCTCGTCGCAGTTGTGCACGTGCAGCGGAGCCCCGGTCCCCGCGGGGTAGGAGCTGATGCCCGTGGTGATCAGCGCGGTGTCATCGGAATGGCGGGTGATCAACGGGATCGTGCGGATCCCGTCACCCCGGTCGAGCGGCTCGACCTCCGCGGCCTTGACAATCTTCATCAGCCCGCGGCAATCGGTTCCGGAACCTCGACGCCGAACTTCGCTGCGGCCTCGGTGAGCTCGCTCCAGATCTTGGGCGGCAGCGGTACGCCGGTCTCGGCCCGCTCCTCGGCGGTGGCGGCCCCCCGGGCTCCCGGAACCAGCACCGGCGCGTCGCCGGCCGGCTCGAGGCCGGTGACCGCATCGATCGTCGCATCGACGATCGCCTTGAACTCGTCCACGGGCAGGAAGGCGGAGACGTCGACCGCGATCAGAGTCGCGTTCTGGCGGTGGCGCTTCTGGCCAGCGTGAAACTCGGACACGATCGGGTTGGCCGCCAGGCCGCTCGAGAGCAGCTCGAACGCCAGCGACATGCCCGATCCCTTGGCGCCGCCCATTGGGAGCGGGATCTTGGCCTCGGCCGGATCGGTGGTCGGCCGCCCATCCGCGGTGACCGCCGCGTCCAACGGCAACTGCTCGCCGCGGGCCTTGTATTGGGCGATCTTCCCCAGCGCGATCTTCGCTGTAGCCATGTCAAGCACGAAGTCCGGATGCTTATCGGCGGGCAGCGCGATGGCCAGCGGACTCGTGGCCACACCGGCTCCACGCGCCCCCTCATAGGCCATGTTGGGAACGCCGGCCACGATGCCGATGCCGGCAAATCCCTCCGCCGCCGCGATGCTCGTGTAGTACCCGATCGCGCCGGTGTGAACAGTGCCCTTTACCGTGGCCCAGGCGACACCGGTCCCGCGGGCAACCTCGATCACCTCACGCATGGCGTAGCTCAGCGCCAGGGGCCCCGGTGCACGATCAGCCTCGACGAGGATCGCCGCATCGCGAAGCCTGGTCGTCTGGATGTGGGGATGGGCGTTGGCCTCGCCCCGCTCGAACAGCTCGAGATACCGGGGCAACCGGGAGACGCCGTGGGAGTCGATCCCGCGCAGGTTGGCCCACACGAATGCATCGGCCACGATCGCCGCCTCATCCTCGGCGAGTCCGGCGGCGGTCAGGATCGAACTTGAAAGCGCTCGCAGCTCGTCAGCGGGGACGCGAATCCTTTGTACGGGCACGGGATCAGGCTCCTTTGTTCGGGTCCTCAGAAGACGACGTTGACGATCGCGGTGGTCCCGTCGGCGACCGCTGCGGCCGCCTCTCGGATCACGCCTCGCAGCTCCGCTGGCTCCGAGACCTCCCATCCCGGCATCCCGAACGGCCGGCCGAACTCGGAGAGCGGCGGTTGGGCCGAGAGGTCAACGCCGCTGAAGTCACCCTCGGTCACCGCCACCCCATCCGGGTAGAAGCGCAGGTGATTGAACTTCATCGACAAATACTGGCGGTTGTTGAACACGACGATCAGCACGGGGAGCCCGAGAGCGCGTGACGCCATCAGGGCCTGGATCACCGGGTTGTAGAGAAACGAGCCGTCGCCGATGGCCAGGACGACCGGACGCTGGGACCATGCGACCTTGACCCCGAGGGCGACCGCCGTGCCCTGGCCGAGACCGCCCTGCACATATATCCACCTGTCAGGCTCATTCCAGCGCAGGTGGCGCTGAAGGACGCGGCTGTGAGTGATCGTCTCATCGACGAACACCGCTTGCTCACCGAGCTCCTCGCGCAGGACCTTGGCCAGCAGGATCGGCGTGATGCGCTCGGTGTTTGCCTGGGCCTTGCGCTCGTCGGCGTCGATCGCGGCCTGCTGCTCGGCGTGAACCGCGGACCATCGCGAACGTCGCCGCTCGATCAGCGAGCTGTCGATGTGACCGCTCGCTTGGGCGGCGAGGGCGCTAAGCGTGGTCGCGACGTCGCCCTCCAGGTAGTGGTCGGCGTGGAGAACCTGGTAGACGACATGGGGTCGCTGCGGCACGTCGTCGATCACGACAAACTCGGCGCCGGGCGCCGGTGAGGCGCTCGGTGGATACCAAGGCGCGCGGCACGCGACCAGCAGAACCATGTCCGCGTCCGCCGCATGCGCGACGTTGCTGCCGACGTGCAGCGGGTGGTCTTTGGGGAAGTTCGCGCACACCGCCGACTGCGGCTCGACCACCGGGATCGCTAGCTGCTCGGCAAGCCCGACCAGCGCGTGGAAGGCCTCGGGGTCACGTCCCGCCGACTCGGTCAGGATCACGGGCCGCTCGGCCACGGCCAGCCGCTGCGCGATGGCCTCGATCTCCCGGGCCGGGCTGACCCGGGCTCCGGGCGCGGCAACAGGCTTGCGAACCTGCGGCGCTCGCCACGGTGCGAGCAGAGCTTCGAGCGCGAGGTTGAGGTACACCGGGCCGGCCGGCGCGCGCTGTGCCATCTCGCAGGCTCGCCGAACGGTTTCGTAGATCACGTCGACCGACGGCGCCTGGCTGGACCACTTCACCCAGGGAGCCGCGAACGTGTGTGGTCCCCCGAGCACCGACAGGTTGCGGTACCACTGCGATCCCGGATCGGGGCCGCCGCCTTCGCCGTAGGTGATCGACTCCGACGAGCAAACGAGCATTGCCGCTCCGGACAGGAGCGCGCCATGCACGCCGACCGCGCCCTGAAGCAGTCCCGGTCCGGCGTGCAGCAGGACCGCCGCCATCCGTCGGCTGGCCAGGTAATAGCCGGTCGCCATCCCGACGGCCAGCGTCTCGTGGGTTAGATCGTGGTAGGCGGGACCGTCGATACCGTCGCGGCGCTGCCGGGCGAGCGCTTCCCAGACCGGCGCCCACTCCGAACCCGGCGAGGAGAAGACGTGCTCGATCCCAAGCGATCGCAGCGCGGCGAGTACGGCCTCGCCTCCGTCCAACTCGGGCCCAGCCAAGCCCGGACCTTCGAGCAACGCCTCCTTTCCCGGGAGCTCCTCAGGCATCGACCGCGGCGGGGATCGGCCACTCCAGCACGCGGCACAGCCCCTTGCCCATGACCCACTGGAGCTGCTCCTCGCTGAGGCCCATATGCTCGGTGAACTGCTCGATGGTGTCCTTATAAGTAAGTCCGTGCCCCATCAGACGGGTGATGTCAGTTCCCCAGTGACACCGCTCGGGACCCATCGTCTCAATCATATTCACCACGTACTTGTTGATGTTAGTGTACGGGTAAGGGTGGGTCGAGTACCCCGGCACCGCGGAGACCTTGACCGAGATGTTCGGGTGCACGTGGAGGTCGGCGGTCTCCTGGACCCAGTAGTCGATCGCGTCGTCGACGCAGCGGGCCATGATTCCCATGTGGTCGACGATCAGCTTGAGCTCGGGGTGGCGCTCGGCGATCTGTCCGAGCTCCGCCTTCCAGATCGGTGCGTGGACCATCACCTTCAAGCCGAGCTCCTCGGCGTAGGGCCAGATCCAGTCACAGGTCCCGTCGATCATCCAATTGCGGTCGATCGGGCGGTGGAACGTGAGACGGATCCCCTTGATGGCATCGATGGAGGCGAACTCCCGCATCTGCGCCTTGCCCTGCTCAGGCTCGTTCTGAGTGATGCGGGCCATGATCCCGAAGCGGTCGGGATACGCCTCGGCGGCCTCGAGCGAGTAGTCGATCCGGTCTCCCTCCCACGATGGCGGGACGATGATCACTCGGTCGACCCCGGCCTCGTCCATCAGCGCCAGGCACTCCTCGTAGCTGAACGGATCCTCCCGGTGGCCGTTGAGCCGGATGCGCTCACGGGCCCCGGGGACCCAGGGACGATCAGGCGTCTCCTCTTTCCAAACATGAACCTGTGAATCGACAATGAACACGAGTTTTCGCTGCCTTTGATTGGACTACCTCTGTCGACGCTATCGTGGCATGCCAAACCGGAAGCGGGGGCGTCGACGCTGCAAACATTGGATGCACCGTCGGCGACAGTCGCGGTGTGAGAATCACCGCATGTCCGCATCCTCGACTCTGGCCAATCTCGTCGACGGCGCCTGGAGGCGCGGCGGCGGCGACGGGACGATCACCGTGACCGATCCCAGCAATGTCGCGCGCACTGTTGGTGTCGTCCCGGCGATGAGTGCCGACGATCTGGCCGACGTGTATGCGGCCGCTGCGCGTGGCGCCGGTACGTGGCGACACACCGGTACCCTGGAACGCGGTCGGATTCTGTCCGCCGCCGCCGGGCTCCTACGGGAGCGAATCGGCACGATCGCCCACGAGCTTGTCTCCGAGATGGGTAAGACGCTCGCCGAGGCCACGGTCGAGGTGACCAAGGCGGCCGATTTCTTCGACTACTACGCGTCGCTCGCCCGGCTGCCGGTAGGGGTTGAGCTGGCGGACGCCCGCCCCGGCGTGAACGTCGTCGTGCGCAACGAGCCAATCGGCGTGGTCCTGGCCATCACCCCCTGGAACGATCCGATCCTGACCCCCGCCCGCAAGCTGGCTCCGGCCCTGTTCGCTGGCAATGCGGTGGTGCTCAAGCCGGCGAGCGAGACTCCAATCGTGTCGCTGCGTCTGGCCGCCGCGCTGCACGATGCGGGGCTTCCGGCGGGAGTGCTCGGCACCGTCACCGGACGTTCCTCCCGCCTCTCCGACCCGCTGCTCGCGGATCCGCGCCTCGCCGGCGTGACCTTCACGGGCAGCACGGCCGTCGGAACCGGGCTGCGGCAACAGCTGGCCAATCGCAACGTTCGACTCCAGACCGAGATGGGCGGCAAGAACGCGAGCGTCGTGCTGGCCGACGCCGACCTCGAGCTCGCTGCCGAGACGATCCTGGCCGCGTCCTTCGGCCAAGCGGGCCAGCGTTGTACGGCAACCAGCCGCGTGATCGCCGACCGGGCGGTCACCTCGGAGTTGATGGCCAAGCTGGTTGCCGGCGCCGGCGCCGTGCGGCTCGGGCCGGGCCTCGATCCCGACACGACAATCGGGCCGACCGTCAGTCGCGGCCATCAGGCCGAGGTGGTCGAGCACGTCGACCGGGCGCGCACCGAGGGTGCCGAGATTCTCATCGGAGGAGGAGTGCCGAGCGCGTCCGAGCTTGCCGGCGGCTGCTACGTGGAGCCCACGGTCGTGGCTGGCGTCACGCGCGAGATGTCGATCTGGCGCGACGAGGTGTTCGGACCGGTGATCGCCGTCGTCGAGGTCGACGGAGTCGAGGAGGCGGTCGCGGCGGCGAACGACTCGGTCTACGGTCTTTCGGCCGCGATCTTCACCCGTGACCTCAGCGCCGCCGCGTACTTCGAGGAGTACGTCGATACCGGCCAGGTGTCGGTGAACCTGCCGACCTCGGGCTGGGATGTCCACCATCCGTTCGGCGGCTTTGCTGACTCGGGCTCCGCGTTCAAGGAGCAGGGGCTCGAGGCGCTGCGTTTCTACACGCGCGTGAAGACGGTGGCCGTGCGCGCAGCGCGGTAAGCGGGCGTACCAGGCCCCAGCCGGGGTGCGTGCGCGGGCCGTCGACCGCGCCGGTGAGGCAGGGCTCAGGCTCGGCGCCGAGCGCGTCCTACGAAGGGATGCCGACGAACACGTCGTCGCCCTCGATCCTCACCGGATAGCTCGGGACGGGGTCCTCCGCGGGCTCATGTGTCGCCACGCCCGTGCGCAGGTCAAACCGACCCTCGTGCATCGGGCACTCGATCTCGCACGTCTCCGGATGGAGGATGCCGTCGTCCAGCCAGACCTCGTCGTGCGTGCAGATGTTGCCGATGGCGTACACGCACTCGGCCAGGGAAACCACCAGGATCTCATGCTCCTCGAGCTCCGCGACCACGCGCTTGCCTTCCGCCAGCTCCCGCAGATCCGCCACTCGCACAAAACGCACTTTCACCCTCGCGCAGCAGCGGACATCCAGCGCGAGTATGGCAAAGCCTCACCGTGTGGGCCGCAAGCTTATGTTGCACAACCGGGGCAAGGGCGCTGGGCTATCGTGGCTCGGCTGGAACTTACCAGCCATATGTATCTCAAGTTGACTCACGGAGAGTGTCATGCGACTGCCTAAGCTCACAGAGGAAGACTTCACGCCTCGTCAGAGGGAGCTGTCAGAGCGGATCTCTGGGAAGCGTGGCGGTACGCGCGGCCCGTTCCTGGTCTGGCTCCACAGCCCGGAGCTGTGCGACAGGGTCGAGGCGCTCGGCGCCTTCGCGCGGTTCGAGTCGAGCCTCGATCTTCGCCTTCGCGAGCTGATTCTGCTGATCGCGGCCCGCAACTTCGACGCCCAGTACTCGTGGAACGCGCACATCGAGCGTGCCGTGGAGGCGGGAGTGAGCCGCGAGGCGCTCGACGCATTGGCCCACAAGCAGGAGCCCAATTTCGAGCAGCGCGACGAGCAGGTCGTCTACCAGTTCTGCACCGAGCTGCTGCGGGAGCACTTCGTCAGCGACCAGACGTTCGCTGAGGCCCGGGAGCTGTTCGGATCACGCGGGTGCGTGGATATCGTGGGGTCGCTCGGAAACTACTCGATGCTGGCGTTCTGCCTGAACGCGTTCGAGGTCGACCTCCAGGTGGACCGCGTCCCACCGTTTCCCGATGTGCGGGGCTACGCCCGCGTCGAGCCGGCGCTCGACTGAGACACCAGCGCCGGGGCGTGTTCCGAACCGCCCCGGGACCGAGCCGCCGCGAGGCCGAGCTTCTATCATGGATCTAGATGTCGTCACCTGGACCGTGGCGATGGAGTGGGTAGCGAAGGAGCTTGGCCGTGGATCGAATAACCGTCATGAAGAGCTTCGTCGTGGCGGCCCGGGCAGAGAGCTTCAGCGCTGCCGCCCGCACGCTCGGGGTTTCCGGTTCGCTCGTCTCACGGCACATCTCCGAGCTCGAGCGCCAACTCGGAGTCAGGCTGGTCAACCGAACCGCGCGCGCGGTCAGCTTGACCGAGCACGGCCACCGCTATTTCGAGTTCTCGCAGCGACTGCTGGAGGAGATCGATCGCGAGGACGCCGCCATCCGCCAGGGGCAGGACCGCGCCGAGGGGACGCTCTCGATCGTCTCGCCGAAGTGGATTGGCAGCCTCGATCTCTCAGACGCCGTGGCTGCGTTCGCTCGCGACCATCCCCAGATTCGGGTCCGGTTCGACGTCGGCGGAATGGCGGATCGGACGTATGACTTCATCGACCAGGGCTACGACCTGGCGTTTCACACCAAGCAGCTGCGCGACAGCTCAGTCCGGGTGCGCAAGGTCGCGACCTTGCCGTTCGTCGTGTGTGCGGCTCCGGTGTATCTGCGGCGCCACCGACCACCGAGTAAGCCATCTGACCTAGCTGAGCACAGCTGCATCGTCCATCGAAACGACCCGGTCTGGCACTTCCGCGAGAACGGGCGCCACCTGCATTACAAAGTGCCGGCCAGTGCCTTCAGCTCCAACACGTACCTGATCCTCAACAAGGCGGTGATCGAGGGTCTGGGTGTCGGGCTCCTGCCGCTCCGGCCGATCTTCGACGATGTCCGGCGCGGTCGCCTGCAGATCGTCCTGCCCGAATACGAGGTTCCATCTCGGCCCCTGTACGTCGTCTATCCGCCGGGCCTCCAGTCGGTGAGGAAGTTCAGAGTCTTCCTCGATTACATAGCGGACTGGTTCAAGCGCTTCCCGATCGACGAAGCGGTGATGCTCGGTGCGGCCGACGAGGAGCCAGACGGCGCGAACGGGGCCTCTGACCCCGCTCGGGAGACGAACGGCACGAGCAAGTCAGGCGCTCGTCGCGCCGGCGCGCGACCGCGAAAGCCGGCCGGCGCGGCGGCGTCGGCCGATGCACGACCCGCAAAGTAACGTTGCGCTCGCCGACACCGGACGGCGCTGATCGGCCGGTAACCTAGACCCCGACAGAAGGAGAGGATGACCCATGGCTATCTGCCGGGTAGAGGAAGTTCACTTCGGCGTGGAGGACGTCACCAAGTGCGTTCAGTTCTTTGATGACTTCGGGCTGATACGAACCGACCCGACCAGGGGGACGGTCATTTTCACGACACCCATGGGTCAACGGGTACACCTTCATCCGGCTGACGATCCGTCACTGCCGCCGGCGCTCGAGGACGGATCGACGATCCGCGAGGTCATCTGGGGCGTCGAGCGGGCGGAGGACCTGGGAGCGCTAGGCGATGATCTGGCCGGCGATCGAGATGTCTCGGCTGATGAGGCGGGGACCCTGCACACGTACGACGACAGCGGATTCGGGGTCGGGTTGCGGGTAGCCGTTCCCCGGCAGCGAGAGATCAGTCATCGGCCGACCAACGCCACGGGCGCGGTGAACCGCTGGAACCAGCCGCTATCACGACTCGGGCGTGCACATCCGCTCCGGATCTGCCACATCGCCCTGTTCATCCCCACGGACGGTTGGGAGCGGGCCGTGTCCTTCTATGTCGACCGCCTGCGCTTCCGTATCACCGACCAACTCCTCGATATGGGCACCTTCATGCAGTGCGAGGGCGACGACGATCAGCACACGCTGCTGCTGGCTCACCGCGCCAACCGCACGGGCATCAATCACGTCGCTTACGAGGTCATGAACTTCGATGAGCTGGCCGAGGGTGGCAACCACATGATCGCCTGCGGCTGGAAGGAGGCCCGCCGCCTCGGGCGCCACACGATCGGCTCAAACGTGTTCCGCTTCTTCCACGCGCCGTGCGGCGGTCGCGTCGAATACGCCTTCGATATGGATCGGGTCGACCAGAACTACGGCCCCAACATCTACGAGCAGCGCCCGCCCCACCACATGTGGATGCTCACCACGAACGGGCAGAAAGAGGAGTTATGAGCACCCAAGCGCAGGCGCGTCCACTCGACGCGCGAGCGGACGAGTACCCCGACGTCGCATTGTTCATCGACGGCGTCTGGTCAGAGGGAGACACGCGACGGGCGCAGGACATCTACAACCCAGCCACCGGCGAGGTGCTGGGCACGGTGCCGCACGCCACGGCCGAGGATCTCGACCGGGCGCTCGAGGCGGCGGACCGCGGCTTCGCCGCTTGGAGGGCGACGTCGGCCGATGAGCGTGCCACCATCCTCCATCGGGCGAGCGGACTGATGCGCGAGCGGGCCGACTCGATTGGCCGGACCATGACCCTCGAGGAGGGCAAGCCGTTCCAGGAGGCGAGGGGCGAGGTCATGCGCGTGGCCAAGCTGCTCGACTGGGACGCCGAGGAGGGCAGGCGCGACTACGGGCGGATCATCCCGTTCGAGTCCGACACCGAACTGACCGTGATCCGCGCGCCGATCGGCCCGGTCGCGGCGTTCACGCCGTGGAACTTCCCCGCCGGCTCGCCCATGCGCAAGATCGCAGCCGCGCTGTCCGCCGGGTGCTCGATCGTGATCAAGGCTTCCGAGGAGACGCCCGGGACGGCCTGCGAGCTCGTCAGGTGCTTCGAGGAGGCGGGCGTTCCCGCGGGCGTCCTGAACCTCGTATTCGGCGTTCCGGCAGACATCTCCGAGCACCTCATCGCTTCGCCGACGGTCCGGTTGGTCGCCTTCACCGGCTCGATTCCGGTGGGCAAGCACCTGGCCGGTCTCGCCGCCGCGCGAATGAAGCCGGCGCTCATGGAGCTGGGTGGCCACGCCCCGGTCATCGTTTGCGAGGACGCCAACCCCGAGCAGGCCGCCGCGCGCACCGCCGGCAGCAAGTTCGTGAATGCCGGACAGGTCTGCACGTCGCCGAGCCGGATCATCGTGCACGCGACCATCTATGACCGCTTCGTCGAGGCGCTGGTCGAACACGCCAGGGGGGTCAAGGTCGGCAACGGCATGGAGCCCGGGGTCCGCATGGGCCCGCTGGCCAATCCGCGCCGGCTCCAAGCGGCTCAGGACTTCGTCGCGGACGCCCGTGACCGCGGAGCGCAGGTGGCGATGGGGGGCGGTCCGATCGAGGGGCCGGGCTGGTTCTTCGAGCCGACGGTGCTGATCGATGTGCCGCTCGACGCCCGGGTGATGAGGGACGAGCCGTTCTGTCCGATCGCCCCGGTGATCTCGTTCGGCGACCTCAGCGAGGCGCTCGAAATCGCCAACAGCCTTCCCTACGGGCTGGCCGCCTACGGCTTCACCGAGTCCGCCGCCACGGCGTCGCGCCTGAAGCACGAGCTTGAGGCAGGCGTGCTCTCGATCAACCACTGCGGGGGCTCGGTGCCGGAGGCGCCCACAGGCGGCGTCAAGGAGAGCGGCTACGGCCGCGAGGGCGGTAGCGAGGGTCTGGACTCGTACCTGGTCACGAAGCGGGTCTCCCACAAGCTGCGATGATCTGGTGCCGGTTCCAGTCCAACGGTCACGCCAAGTACGGCATCGTTGAGGACGACCAGGTCGTCGTCGTCAACGGAACCCCGTTCGGCAACTACGAAACGACGGGCAGGCGCCGGAAGCTGTCGGGATTGCGGCTGCTTCCGCCGACGGTCCCGAGCACCTTCTTCTGCGTCGGCCTCAACTATCGCGGCCACATCGATCACGCCAAGGCCCTGGGTAACCCGGTGGCGAAGGTGCCCGACCGGCCGGAGATCGGTTACCGGGCCAACAACGCCCTGATCGGTCACGGCGAAGAGATCGTGATGCCCCCGGATCTCCACGACAGCCTCGAAGCCGAGCCGGAGGTGGCGGCGGTCATCGGCTGCCGCATCCGCAACGCCAGCAGGGAGGAGGCAAAGGACGCCATTCTCGGCTGGACGATCGGCAACGACGTCAGCGCTCGGATCTGGCAGCGGGGCGACCGGACGTTCTGGCGCGCCAAGAACTGCGACACGTTCAAGCCGATGGGGCCTTGGATCGACACGGATGCCGACCCGGCCGAGGCGACGACCACGCTGCGGGTGAACGGCGTCAGTATGGCGAGCTTCGCCACCGGCGACATGATCTTCGATGCCGTCGATTACATCGTCGAGATCACGAAGTACATCACGATGCAGCCGGGCGACGTGGTCTGGATGGGCGCCGACGGCTCCGCCCCGATCGCGCCGGGCGACACGGTGGAGATCAACATCAGTGGCTTAGGCACCCTGCGCAACAGGGTTGTGCACGCTCCGTCCCGGGATCCCGGGCCACCGGAGTAACGGCTGTGTCAGTCGCGACCGCAGAGGGCGCCCAGATCTACTACGAGGTGCACGGGGAGGGCCCGGCGGTCGTGTTCATCCACGGGTCGGGTGGTCACCATGCCGCGTGGTGGCAGCAGATTCCGTACTTCCGAACTAACTACTCGGTCGTCACCCTCGACCTCCGTGGGTTCGGTCGCTCCTGTGCCGATCAGGACGAATACGACAGCCTCGAGTTCCCCGGGGACATCCTGGCCGTCCTGGATGATGCCGGGCTCGACCGGTCCGTCCTCGTCGGGCAGTCGATCGGAGCGGCGGCGGCGCTCAAGCTGGCCGTCCGGCATCCCGACCGCGTGGCCGGCCTAGTGCTCGCCCACTCGCTCGGCGGCCTCGATCATCCGGAGCTGACCGAGCTCGTTCGGGCGGATCGCGTTCAAGCCGAAAAGCTCCCCGTCATGGACCGGCTGATGAGCAAGGAGTTTCAACGCGAACAGCCCGAGAAGAGCTTCCTGTTCCGGCAGATGGGCACGTTCAACCGGGCGAAGATGCAGGACCTGCGCAACTTGACGGCCGGAGGCCCGACGCTCGACACGGTCGCGCGGGCAGGTGTACGTGTCTGCTTCCTGGCCGGCGAGAACGACGCGGTCATCACGCCGCCGACGATTCAGCGCGCCCATGAGCTCGTGGACGGCTCGGTGCTCGCGTTGGTCCCGAACGCTCCCCACTCCATGTACTGGGAGGCGCCGGAGCTGTTCAACCGGGCGGTCGAACGGTTCCTCCAGACCGTCTACCGATGACAGAAAGGACACCATGAAGCTCCAACTCGACGCGGCGCGAGAGCTGATCGCCCTCGCGCAGGAGAAGGCGGCACAGTACGGAAAGGCGATCACCGTCGCGGTGGTCGACGCGGGCGGATTCCTCATCGCCCTCGACCGCCAGGACGGAGGCCGGCCCCTGACCCCGAGCATCGCCATCAGCAAGGCGTACACGGCGGCCGTGATGCAACGCCCGGCGAACATGCTGAAGGGATGGTCGGACTCCGAGCCGACGTTCTTCTCACAGGTGTCCCGGATGGGGATGCATCCGATCGTCGCCGCCGACGGCGGCGTCACGGTTGTGCGCGGCGGCGAGATCATCGGCGGCATCGGCGTCTCCGGCGGACGCCCGGAGGAGGATCAGGCGATCTGCGAGGCGGCCCTCACCGAGGCCGGATACGAGCTGGAGTTCGCAGCCTGGGGAGCCAAGCGCTAGGCCCGGGTCACTGTGAGTTCGCGGCCCGGGTCTCACCGTCCTGAATGCAGCGCCCGCAACCAATGCTTGCCGACAGGACGGCCGTTGGGTGCGACCCGTCCGCTACAGTCGCCAGGGGCGAGATCGCGCGCGACGATTGAGAAAGGAGAGGAGCGGCATGGCCGACACACCGAGCAACAGGCCTCACGCGATTCATCACGTTAATTTCCCGACCACCGATCCCGATCGAACGACCGAGTGGTACTCGAAGGTGTTCGGTCTGAAGAAGATCGATTTGTCGAAGTTCACCAACACGAAGGTGTTGTTGCTGACGCGCGGGAACTTCGATTTGCATTTCACGCCGGTCGAGGAGATGGATCGGATGGCGCCGTACCATTATGCGGTGGAGGTCGAGGATTGGGATGGCTTCATGGAGCATCTCGAGTCACTAGGGATTCGTCACACCAAGCCGGTGGAGCGGCCGCAGAACAACTCCAAGTACGCCTACATTCGTGATCCGGACGGGACGATGATCGAGCTCGTCTACCACGCCAACCGGGACTGGTAGACCGCGGCATGCCGTTCGCCGACGCAGACGGAGTCAGAATCTATTACGAGGCCCATGGTGACGGGCCCGCCGTGCTGTTTGCCCACGGAGCCGGCGGCCACCACGCGATCTGGTGGCAGCAGATCCCGCACTTCCGCGATCGCTACAGGGTGCTCGCCCTCGACTTCCCCGGGTTTGGGAAGTCCGACTCGGACCGCAGCGACTACGACGTTCACGAGTACCCAGCGGCGATCCTCGCGGTGCTTGACGATGCTGGCGTCGACCAAGCCGTGCTCGTCGGCCAGTCGCTCGGATCCCCGCCCTCTCTGCGCGTAGCGGCCAGCCATCCCGAGCGGGTGGCCGGCGTCGTGGTCTCCCACTCGGTCGGGGGTATCGACCACGAGGAAGTTCACGCGATGATGCGGGCCGATCGAGCGGAGGCGGAGAAGCTGCCGGTCATCGATCGCCTGCTGCGCAAGAGCTTTCAGGCGTCTCATCCGGAGATGGTGTTCCTGTTCCAACAGATGGGCAGTTTCAACGCGGCCCGAGTCCCCGATCTGAGGAACGTGTGGGTTGGCTTGACTTCGATCGAGGAGGTCCGGGCGGCCATCGCCGCCGGAGTGCAAGTGACCTTCCTCGCCGGCAGCGATGACGCCGTGATTCGGCCCGCAACGTACGCGCGACTGCAGGAGCTGCTCCCCGAGGCGCACTACGACCTGATCGACGACGCGCCGCACTCCATGTACTGGGAGGCCCCGGAGATGTTCAACGCTGCGATCGAACGGGCACTCGAGGCCGCCTATCAACCGTCGACCGTGTGACCTCGCGCGAGGCTGAGTAAACGAGGAGAAGACAGATGGCGTACAGCTACAAGTTCCACGCGGATCACATCGGCAGCCTGATCCGGCCGCAGAGCCTCCTTGAGGCCCGGCGGCGAGTCGAAGCCGGGATGATCGAACCCGAGGAGCTGCACGAGGTCGAGAACGAGGAGATCGGGAAGGTCGTCCGGATGCAGAAGGACGCCGGCCTGGACCTGTTCACCGACGGAGAATTTCGGCGCGATGACTTCCGCAGTGGATTCGTGGATGCCGTCGACGGCTTCACGTCCGAGATCGTGGAGATGCCGTGGCAGAGTCCCGAAGGCAAGGTCATGATCCCGAGCACCCAGTACTGGGTAAACGAGCGCCTGCGGCAACGGCGGAGGATCGCCGAAGGCGAGGTCGAGTACCTGCGCTCGCTGACCAAGACCGGGCACATCAAGGTGACCCTGATTTCTCCCGGGTTTCTCGCCGAGCGATCCTGGAGGGAGGGCGTGACCGACAAGGTCTACGAGTCTCGCGAGGAGCTCGGCGCCGAGATCGCCGAGATCACGCGCAAGGAGATCGAGGCCTTGTTCGCCGAGGGTGCGATGTACGTTCAGCTTGACAATCCCGGCTATTCGGCCTTCGTCGGCAGCCACGTCCGCCTCGATGGCAACGGCGGCTCCGATGCCCAGGCCGGTTTCGAGCGCACACTGGCGGCCGACATTGCCGCCGTCGAGGGCGTCGAGCGGCCCGATGGTGCTTCGATCGGCATGCACATCTGTCGCGGCAACCGGTCGAGCATGTGGCTCGCCGAGGGCGGGTACGACGCAATCGCCGAGCGCGTGTTCAGCTCCTTGCCCGTCGATCGCTTCTTGCTCGAGTTCGACGACGAGCGCGCCGGCGGATTCGAGCCCCTCCGCCACGTGCCCGACGACAAGGTCGTCGTGCTCGGTCTGATCAGCACCAAGACCTCACAGCTCGAGAGCGTCGAGGCGCTCGTGCGCCGAATTGACGAGGCGGCCAGCATCGTCGAGATCGACAACCTCGCCGTCAGCCCCCAGTGCGGCTTCGCGTCGGTCGCTGACGGCGCCAACAAGCTAAGCGCCGACGACGAGTTCAAGAAGCTTCGCCTCGTCTACGACACCGCGATCGCAGCGTGGGGCTTCGAAGGGTGACGGAGGCCTACACGCCGCCGACCACGTTCATCATCTGATCCCGGCGACCGTCAATGAAAGCCCGCAGGTTTGGCTTCAGCACGCTCATCGTCTGCTCGGCGTAGAGATCGTGGTGTCCCGCCAGGTGGGCGGTGACGATCACGTTCTCCATCTGCCAGAGCGGGCTTTCCGGCGCTAACGGCTCGGTCTCGAACACGTCGAGCCCGGCGCCAGCGATTGCACCCGCCCGCAGCGCCGCCACCAGGGCCGCCTCGTCCACCACCCCGCCGCGGCCGAGGTTGAGCAGGTAGGCGGTCGGCTTCATCGCCGCGAGCACCTGCGCGCCGACCAAGTGGTGGGTGTCCGCTTCTAGGGGAAGGAGGGAGACCAGGAAGTCGAGCTGTGGGGCAATCTGGATCAGCGCGTCGCGGGGGAACATTCGCTCGACGCCGGCCACGGCTCGCGGGCGTCGCGAGAACCCGTACACGCGCATTCCGAGAGCGTGAGCCAGTCTGCCCAGATGCGTGCCTACGGCGCCGACGCCGAGAATGCCGACGACTCTGCCCTCGAGAATCCGCTGCGGCGTGCGCTCCCACCGCGACGCGTCCTGATTGCGAAGCGTTCGACGCATCCCGCGCCCGAGCGCGAGCATGTGCAGCAGCGCCATCTCGGAGACCTGCGGGCCGTGGATTCCGGCCACGGTCGTGATCATCACCTCGTGTCTCCCCGCCAGCGCGCGGCGGATGTGGTCGGGACCGCTGAGCAGGCACTGCACCCACTCGAGCCTGGGCATGGCGGCGGCGATGTCGGAGGTGAAGTGCAGTCCCGGGAGCGGCACGCCCATCGTGAGTAGCACCTGGGTAATCGGAAGCTGCGACGCCGCCTCGCCGAACGACGGGGCGGCGCACACCTCGAGTTCGGGAAACGCCTCGCCCAGGGCGGTTCGGTACCACTCCCAGTGTCGGTCGACCACCAGCACACTGAGCGGCGCAGTCGTCATCGCCGACGCGCGGCTAGCGCTCGACGATGCGCTGCGGGAACTTGTGCAGCCGCGGCCCCGGACCGTCGGGACCGATCAGGTAGTTGTCGCAGATCCAGGAGAACATCCCGGCGCACACGTACTTCGGATGGCAGGCGAAGTTCATGTCGGCTTCGATCCTCAGCGTCTCGTCGAAACGGATGAACGGTCGCTCGACGAGGTCATAGCCCTGCCCGTGGCAGTGAACGCGGCGCTCGGGTGGACGACCGTTTGAGCGCATGAACTCGTTGTATTCCTCGAAGATCTCGCTGGCGAGCTTGCCGGGGATCAAGCGCTCGAGTGTGAACTGCTGCGCCGACAGGGTGAACTCGAACTCCTCCTGGAGCTGCTGGGGGACCGGCCCGAGGGTGCACGTCCGTCCGAGCTCGGTGTACATCCCTCCCGGCCCATCGATCTCGACGAGCAGCGCGAACACGTCCCCCTTCTGGAGCACACGGTTCTGGTGGTGGCGCGGCTTGGTCGGGGCCGGCGTGCCGACGGGTCCCGAGCCGGCCAGGAAGATGCCCGCCTCGCTGCCCAGCTCGTGCGCGCGTCGGCGGCCAACGGCGGCGACGTCGCTCTCCTTGAGACCGGGCTCGACGGCCGCCAGCGAAGCCTCCATCACCTCGTCCTGGACGGCCGCGGCCGCCCGGATCAGCGCCTGCTCGTCAGGCGACTTGATCGCCTTGATGAGATCGACCAGCTCCGAGGCCTCCACCATGCACGCGTTCGGCAGTCCCCGCCTGATTCGCTCCCCAAACGAGAACGACATCTGGTACGTGCCGATCAGGCCGATGGTCGCGTTGCGGAACGGCTCGAGCGCGCGGAGCGCCAGGTCGGCGTCGTACTCACGGGTATAGGCGGCGGAGGGGAAGCTCGCCGTGGCGTACGCACGCTCGACCCCTCGCAACACGCCATCGCTCTGTCCTTCGAGCTCGCGTACCTCGCCCAGAGCGCCGTGGCTGACGACGCTCATCGGCTGCTCGAGTCCAAACACGACGGTGGTCGGGTAGTAACCGGCCGGCATGTCAGTGAACCAGCGAACGTAGCCGCCGACCGACTCGGAGTTGTTCTGGAGCAGGAGGACGTCGATCTGCTCTGCGCGCATGGCCTCGCGCACAGCGCTCCACCGTCGCTCGAGCTCGGCCGTGGACACCGGCGTGTTCAGCCGCTCGGACAGCTTCGGTGCCTGGCCCCCCTCGGGCCGGGCCGTGGTGTCGATCGGACTCACACGAACTCCTTTCGGTAGCCGGATTGGTTCAGGTGTGAGCGGCGCCGGCCGGCGCCGCCTGGAACGTGGCCTCCACGATCTGATCCTGGTCGAGCTCGCCAGTCAGTTCTTGGGTGACCCGGCCGTCTCGCACGATCAGTACGCGATCGCAGATCAGCGCCAGATCGCCCACGTCTGTCGCCGAGATGAGGATGCCGCAGCCCCGGTCGGACTCGTGGCGCAGCGCCTCGATGATGTCGCGACGCGCGGCGACATCCACCGCTTGTGTCGGCTCGTGAAGCAACACGAACTGGGGGCTGCCGGCAAGCCACTTGCCGAGCAGCACCTTCTGTTGGTTGCCGCCGCTCAGCGTCGAGACAAGCGCGCCCGGGCGCTCTGGCTTGATTCCGAGGCGGCGAATCATCTCCTCCACCTCGGCCTGCTGCCAACCTCGCCCGGTGTACCAGGGTGACCCGTGCTCGCCCATCCGCGGCAGGGTCATGTTGTCGAGCACGCTCAGCTCGAGGACGAGGCCCTCCTCCTCGCGCTTTTCCGGGACGAGGACGATGCCGGCTGACATCAGGTGCTCGATCGAGCTGCGACGGCGGTCGGACAGATCGATTGAGCGCGCGCCGATCTTGATGGTGCCCGACTGCGCGGGAGTGGCCCCGCCGATCAGGTACGGAATGTCCTCGAAGCCGCCTCCGGCCAGGCCGGTGACCCCGACGATCTCGCCGCGCTTGATCGCGACGTTGAACTCCTCCACCGCCGCGCCGCGCAGTCCCTCAACCTCGGCCACGCAATCTCCGCCGCTCGTGGGTGCGCGGGTCCGGCGAACGTGCGCCGGCTGTGTGTAGCCGAGCATGAGCCTGACCAGCGAAGGTTCGTCGAGCTCGGATGCCGGTACGCCGCCGGCGGCGACCTGACCATCGCGCAGTACGGTGATGCGGTCGCACACCTCGAGCACTTCTTCGAGCCGGTGGCTGACCAGCACGACCGAGGCTCCCTCCGCCGTGACTCCGCCGAGTAGCTCGTAGAAGTGGCGCAGCGAGCGACGCGTCAGGGCCCGCGTCGCCTCGTCGAGCAGGAGCACGCCGCGTCCCGGTTCATAGTCCTGGAGCGCACGCGCAATGCCAACCGTAGCTCGAGCCTCCGCCGACAGCTCGCGGACCGGCTGATCGAGGTTGACCGACTGCCCGAGCCGCTCGAACACCGCTCGCGCCTGCTCGCGCTCTCGTGACCAGCGGATCCGCCTCGTGAACCGCCCGGCACCGAGCCGACCGATCCGGATGTTCTCGAGCACGCTGAACTGGGGAATCAGCCCCAAGCTCTGGTGCACGACGGCGATACCGTGCCGACCGATATCGGTGACGCGCAGGGGCAGACGGATCTCGCTGCCGTCCATCTCCAACCGGCCGCCGGGATCGGGGGCGTGATAGCCACTGAGGATCTTCATCAGCGTCGACTTCCCCGATCCGTTCTGCCCGACGAGCCCGTGCAGCTCGCCCGGCACGACCTTCAGCTCGCTGTCGATCAGAGCACGGGTGGCGCTAAACGTCTTGCCGATGCCGCTGGCATGAAGCCGTGGCGTGGCGTTCGCCGGAACCGGGACATCACGTTTGCTCTGCTCACGCAGGCGGCTGAAGCTCATCTCAGTCCAATCATCAGTGGCTCAAGAGCAGCCGTCGCCGCAGCACCGTCGCGACGGTCACCGCCACGACGAGCGAGCCGCCGTAGAAGACATCCGAGACCCAGCCCGCCGCCCCGAGCAGCTCGAGTCCGAGGATCCCGGTCGCCAAGAAGTAGATCGCCACGAACGTCCCGATCGGGTTGAATCTGCCCGGTTGGATCACCGCCGTCCCGAGGGACACGGTGGCAAACGCCGGAAGCAGGTACGTCTGGCTCGAGTTGGGATCGAAGCCGCCGATGCCGGCGCTGGCCAGCAGTCCGCCCAAGCCGCAAAAGACACCTCCCATCACGAATGCGCCGAATCGGATCCGCTTCACCCGAATCCCGCTCAGGCGTGCCACCTCGCGGTTGGCCCCCACGAACCGCATTCGTCGTCCCAGCGGCGTGCACTCGAGCACGTAGGCGAACAGCAGTATCAATACGAGACCGTAATAGAACGAGATAGGCAGTCCCAGGATGCTCTTCAGATCGATCGAAGCAAACGAGCTGCTTAACCCCACTACCTCGCCGAGGTGCGACATCCACAACGTCAGACCGAGGATGAACGTGCCCGACCCCAGCGTGACGATGATTACGTCGACTCCCAGGTACACCACCAGGTAACCGTTGAACGCCCCGGCCAGCCCAGCCGCCGCAACGGCGACGACGGAGGCGATGGCGACGTTCCAGTGGTCGTTGACCACCAGGACCGGGATCATGGTGGCCGAAAGGCCCAGGACCGAGGCGATCGACAGATCGACGTACTCGCCTACGCACATCGTGCACAGCAGCCCGAGGGTGAGGAACACCAGCGCCTGCTGCGAGCTGAAGATCGTCTGAAACGTGCCGACCCGGAAGAACGAACTCGGCTCGAGCAGCGAGTACGCGATGATCAGCGCGATCCAGATCCAGACGATCGCCGAACGGGTGCCTAGGTCGTGGGCCACGTGACGCCAGCTGTGCTCCCCGGAGCGAGCGGTCCGATCGGCAGACCCCGCGTTCAGTGCGACGTCTTCCGCGCCTGGCTCGGCGACGGCCGTCTCGGCCGGCGTTCGGGGATCCCGCTCTTCGAAGCTAGTAGTCATTGTCACAACCTAATGTCACGTTACGGATACGGATCTCGAGCCGGTCACGGCCACCAACCGCACGGAAGTAGGTGATCCCACGCCCGAAGCAGGCAGTCCTCGCCACAACCTCCGCAACCGGGGACTGGACACGAATCTCGGTCCGGGCGCGGACTCCGGCATGACCGACGAGCCCGATACGACGGCACGGGTTGCCCTGGTCTCCCTCATGTCTCTCCGATCGACCCTCGGGCAGGACGGTACCGCACGCCCCGGGGCTCTCGGCGCAAGGTTAGGTTGCACCGTGCAGCAGGGCCTCGGCCGGCACGTGCTTCGACGCGAGGACACGCTCCTCACCAGTCCCGGTTGGCGCGGTAGACGAGCTCGATCATCGTCGCGTCCGGATCGCGAATGTAGGAGTATTGGTGAAATCGAAGTTCCGGCGCGTCAATTACCGTGATGAATCGCGTGAGGCCCGTTGCTCGGCGTGTCGGCCATCCCCGACCTCTCATTTCTCCTGCCTCTGCACATCCTGGCCCTGCTCACCGGATCGCCCCTCCAGGCCGAGACGATTGACGATGAACGCTCGGGACTTGTTCACGTGCTGACTCATATGTGCCCTCGCCAGCTCCACGTCGCCGGCCTCGAGCGCGTCGACGATGTTGGTGTGCTCCTCCGTGGCGGTGGCGCGGCCGAGCTTGGCCGACGTCATGCTGCTCACGTACTTGTGCACGCGGTCCCGGACTTCGTCGATCAGTTCGATCGTCATCGTGCTCGGGCCGGCCAGGTGCCGGTGCAATTCCCTGTCTAGCTTGAACCAGGCCTGACCGCGCCCCGCCTTGGCCATCTGTTGGTTGATCCTTCGGAGCTGCGCGAGCTCCTCCGGCGTCACCGGCCCGCGCCTGGAGAGAGCGAGGTCTTCCAGCGCCGCGCGAATGTCGACCAGCTCGACCACTTGCTCTGGCGTGACGTTGCGCACCACGAACGGGTGGTGAGGAGTCGCGACCACGAGCGACTCGGCCTGCAGTCGCCTGAGCGCCTCGCGGACAGGAATCCGGCTTACACCGTACCGGCCGGCGAGCTCAACCTGGCTGAGACGGGAGCCGTCGGCGATCTCCCCGTGCATGATCTCGTCGCGTAGACGCTCGTATACAGCGTCGGACAGAGAGGCCCTCGGGACCACTTGGGATTTTGCTGGCTGCGGCATGGCCCGCTTAGCTGTCCGCCACAGTGAGATAGCCATTGTCACTGGCCGCCGCGCGAGGGAGCAGGGGCATGACCTGCTCCTGGAAGCGCCTGAGGTCCTCTGCGTGCGAGCGACTCTGGAACAACGTCATTTCAAAGCCGCGCCGGCTGAAATCAGCCAGCCGATCGGCGATCCGCTCCGGAGTTCCCCACAGCCCCGCCTTAAGGCTCTCGGTGTACACCCGAACGGTGCGATCCGTCTCGGCCTGCTTGGTCAGCGCCGCGATCTCCTTCTCGGCCTCCGCATCGGAGTCGCGGATCATCATGAGGCCCATGATCGCGAAGCGCAGCGTCCGGCCGTAGCCCTTCGCCCGCCGCTCGACGTCGGCCCGCAGGGCCGTGATGTCGTCCATCCCCAAGCCGCCGATGAAAAACCAGTCACACTGCTTGGCCGCGACCTCGCGGGCGGCCTCGGACTTCCCTCCGAGGAACGTCGACGGGACGGGCTTTTGCACTGGCTTGGGCTGCATGTCCACGTCCTTGACCGTGTAGTACCTGCCCTCATAGGAGTAGGGCTGGTTTGCCCAGATGCCCTTGACGATGCGGATGTACTCCTCCGAGACGTCGTAGCGCTCGTCGTGGGGCAGCCACTTCCCGCCATACATCTCGTGCTGGAAGCCGTGATCATCGGACCCGGAGACGAGGTTGATGTGGAACCGGCCACCACTCATCTGGTCGATATTCGCCCCCATCTTCGCGACGAGCTGAGGCTGGAAGAGGCCCGAGTGCACGGCCACGATCAGCCGGATGCGCGATGTGATCGAGGCAAGTGCGGCGGTGGTCGTGTACGGCTCCAACACCGGCCCGTACCACCGCGCGGCGATGAGGTTGTATTCGAATCCGATCTCCTCCGCGTGGAGCGTGACCCGCTTCGCCTCCTCCCAGGTGGGATCCTGTCCGTCGCTGGTCTGCCGCTTGGCGAAGCCGCCGCTGTGGATGGGACAGAAGATCCCGAACGTCAAAGCCACTTGGCACCCTCCAGAGTCCTTGTCAGTGCCGCGCTCCGCTCAGCGCGCGCATTCACTTGAAAGAGAGGATACTGTATCCAGTATGCGAGGTCAACGTTTGGCCCCGCGGGGGTTCAATCCTGGCTCCTCCGCCACGCCATAGGCCGCGCGCGCCTCCCGCATGCATACTGTATATTCGAACTCTAGCGCTTGTCTAGCGACTTAGACGACTCTTAGACGACTCGATCGATCACGGAGACGCTGATGACCGCCTCGCCAGGACGCCGGCTTCGCGACGCGCTTGCCGCCCACCACCCACTGGTCCTGCCCGGCCTCCAGGATGCGCTCAGCGCTCGCCTGGTTCAGCGCGCGGGGTTCGAGGTTGGCTACCTGTCCGGATCGGCTGTCGCCATGACCCTGCTGGGCCTGCCCGACATCGGGCTGCTCAGCGGGACCGAGCTCATCGACCAGGCGCGGCGGATCGCCGCCGCGTCGGATCTGGCGATCGTCTGCGATGCCGACACCGGCTTTGGCAACGCCGTCAACGTCGCGTACACGGTGCGGGCGCTCGAGGCGGCTGGAATGGCCGGCGTCCAGCTCGAGGATCAGACATTCCCCAAGCGCTGCGGACACTTCGCCGGTAAGTCGGTCATCGAGACCTCGGAGATGCTGGAGAAGGTCCACGCGGCCGTCGAGGCGCGCCGGGATGATGACTTCGTGATCGTCGGACGCACGGATGCCCGGGCGGTGATCGACCTCGAGGAGGCGATCGACCGAGGGCGCGCCTATGCCGCGGCGGGGGCGGACGTCATCTTCGTCGAGGCGCCGCAGACGGTGGACGAGCTCGAGCTCGTGGCGGGCTCCATCGATGCGCCGACACTGGTCAACGTGGTCGAGGGCGGCAAGACGCCTCAGCTTTCGCTGGGCGACTATGCGGAGATGGGCTTCAGCGTCGTCCTGTACCCAACCGCGGCCGTACGCACCGCGGCTCGGGCGCTCGAGAACCTGTACGGCCATCTCCGCGCGCACGGGAGCACCGAAGGTGCGCCGGTCGAGATGATCTCGTTCGCCGAGCGCAACGAGATCAACGACTTCGACGCCTACGAGCGCATCGGCGACCGCGCCGTCGCCGCGGCGCAAAGCGCCACACACCACACCTAGGTGGCGCCGCCCGGTGTGGCGCTCCAGCCGGCGATGATCGCCTCGGCCGGCGCCACGAAGGTCGCCTTGCGCAGCAGCGCCATCCCGTGCTCGTGCGCCTCGGGCGAATAGCTGCCCACCGCGTCCTCGGCGATGACGGTGAAGTACCCGTGGGCGAGCGCGTGGCGAGAGGTGAAGTCGATCCCCTGCTCGGTGGCCACGCCGGCCAGGACCAGCGCGGAGATCCCGCGAGCGCGCAGCCGCGCGTCGGCTTGCGTGTCGTGGAAAAGGGACGGAACGGACTTCTCGATCACGAGCTCATCCGGCTCGGGCTCCCAGCCTGGGATCCACGCCGTGTCCTTGCCTCCGGGCTGCATGTAATGCTCGGGTCGGTTCTCGCCGTGCGTACGCCGGGTCACCCGCCAGCGCATGACCTCGTCCATCAGCTCCGGTCGCGGCGCGACGTGACGGCTGCGGACGATCAGAACGCCGCTGGCCCGGGCCGCCCGGTACAGGGAGCGCCAGACCTCGGACAGCTCACCGAGGCGCGGCGACTGACCCGCCAACCCGTTCTGCAGATCCCACAGCACGAGCGCGCAGGACCGGGGATCCAGCACGTCGGCGGCGCTCCTCGGCAACTCACGGCCGGGCGTCATACACCATCAGTGACGTCGACGAAAGGCTCGACGCGGGCGAACAGATCCGACACGTCCGCCGGGCCGGAGATGAGCGCCTGCTCGGTCGCGTATCGCACGAAGGCCTCGAGCGTCGCGCGGTTGGGCTCGAGTCCGTAGGGCCAGACGTCGTATCCGAGGGACTGGCGGAGCGCCATGAGGTGATCGGCCACTGAGGGAATCGGCACCCGACTGCCACGGATGTCCTCGAGCCGCGCGAAGTACCGGCGACGAGCGACCTCGAAGGCCCGGTAGAGGTTGCTCGCGAGCCACCGATATCGGTCGAGCAGCTCAGTCCGCACGACGACCACCCGGAAAATCGGGAACACGCCAGTCTGCGCGTAGTACTCGCGCTCAACCTCGCCTGCCCGCTCGAAGCGGGGACGCAAACCGGCGCAACCGCAGCGAGGCGGCGCGATCACGACGCTGGCATCCTCGCCCCTCTCCTGCAGCAGGCCCCGGACGTAGATGGCGACCGTCCGGTCGGGCTCGGGAGCGCTCACGTGACCAGACCCGACGTAGATCCACGAATGCACGAACCCACGCGACAGGAACACCGGCAGCGCGGTCACCGTCACATCGCCGTCGGCGCGGCCGGCAACGTAGTCCGCCAGCGGCAGCTCGTGTACGTCGGCATCCGCTGCGCCCTCCTCGACGAAGGACGGCCGGATTCCGGCCAGGCCGACGGCGCCAGACCGGAGCTCGTAAGCGTGCGAGTACGCGGCGAGTGCGATCGTCAATGGCACCCGGCTATCGCTCATCCGTCACCGCCTGCCACTCCGGGAACAGGTCGTCCACGCCGAACCCGCCGTCGACGAGCCCCTGGTCGCGCAGATAGCGAAGGTAGGTCTCGAGCGTCGGACGATTGGCCTCGACACCGTACGGCCAGACCTCATTGCCCAGGGCCGCCCGCATCGATTCGATGTGCTCGTCCACCCACGGGATCGGGACCAGTGTTGGACACCGCTGCGCCAAGCTCGCGAAGTACTCCACGCGGGCTCGCTCCAATGCCTCGTAAAGGCGGCGAGCGATGTCGGGATCCTGCTCGAACAGCGCCCGGTCAAGCGCCACCACGTGCATGATCGGCACGCATCCGGTCTGGTCACGGTACGCACGCTCGGCTGCGGGGAAATCCTCATAGAGAAGGCGGATCAGACCGCCCGAGGAGATCGAGGCTTCGACGCTCGCCGGCGGCGAGGGAACGATGATCCCATCGAGATCCCCCGTCCACAGCATCTCCTCTATACCTCGGTCGGTTACGCGCACGATCTTGACGTCATCCGGTACATATCTCGGACCTATCACCTCGGCGCGACCTGGCCGCTCGACTCCGCCCTGGTACCAGGTGACGTCGGCGGCGGCGATCCCGTGCATGTCCGAGAGCGCGCCACGCGCCCACACTCCCGCAGAGTTGGCCCAGCCGACGATCCCGATCCGTCCGCCGCGAAGATCCTCGGGAGCAGTGATCCGGTCGGCACGCACGAAGATCGCGCTCTGCCGGTAAAGCCGTGACGGGAACACCGGAATTCCCACGATGCCGCGTTCGCCAGCTGCGCGGAGCGTTCCGTATTGGACGAAGCTCATCTCGGAGACGTCCCAATCGCGAGCGATCACGAACCGTCGGAACATCTCCGGGATCGGCAAGCGGATGAACAGCGGCTCGGCATTCTCGATCGGAATACGTCCATCCACCACGTCGTTGACGTGGTCGTACGAGCTGATCGCGAACGTGAAACGCGGCGGCTTGCTCACCGCGTGCTGGGCGGAGCGTCCGAGGCGCTCGCGCGCCGGGACTGGATCGGTCGCCGGGAGGGGAACTCGTCGAGCTGCTCCCCGACTCCTAGCTCCCGGGCACGGTCGACCACCAGCGCCGCCAGCGCGATGTCCTGCTCCGCGGTGCCGACCGATTTGAACAGCACCCGCTCGTCGCGTGAGCGCCGTCCGAGTGTCGGATCGCGCAGCAGCTCCCACAATTCGCGGACATTCCCGTCGGCGGTGAACCCAAGCTCGGTGGCGGCCCGGCCATCGCCGGACTGCCTAACGTGCGCGAGGTCGTCGACGAACACCCGGCTGGTTTCCCACACCGAAACATCGACCTCGCGATGCTCGGGACGCACCGAGCTGATTCCGCAGACGAGTGCGCCGTCCCGGACGGCATCGGCATGGATGACGGGCTCCGCCCCGGCGCGGAAGGCACTGAGCACGACCTCGCTGGCGTTGATTGCCCCGGCCGCGTCGCTGACCGCCTCACTCGGGAGTGCGAACTGTTCGCGGATGTCGGCGGCGAAGCGGTCGCGGTTCTCAGCCGTCGGGCTGTACACCAGCACCTGGCCGGGCGTGAGGACCGCGGCGACCGCCTCGAGCAACGCCCGCGCCTGCGTGCCGGAGCCGATCATGGTCATCGTCTCCACCCGTTGCGGAGCGAGATGGCGGACGGCGATGGCCACGGTCGCGGCGGTCCGGAACGCCGTGATCCAGTCCGCGTCGAGCAGCGCCACCAGTTCTCCGTCGGCGCGCGCGATCAGCGCGATCATGTAGCGCACCCCGTGCTCCGGGTGGTAGTTCATCGCCTTGAAGCCGGCGTACCCCGTGTCGTAGGCGATGCAGGGCATGAGGCGAAGAAAGCTCCCGTTGCGGGCGTCCTCGATCGTCATGCGCGGAGGGAGCTCGAGCGCGCCCTCCACGGGCCGGCCGAGCATCACTTCGAGCCCATCGATCACGGGCTGGCCCGCCATCGCCTCCCGGATGACGTCGTCTCGCAGCAGCAGCATCGCCGGACCCGTTAGATCGGGTTGCGCCCCGTGTAGAAGTCGGCCAGGCTGCCCGGGCTCTCGGCGATCACCCCGGCTCGCACGGCGGCGTCGGCCAGGCGTTTGGTCGCGCCGTCGTTGAGCCGCATCGTTGGCATGCGCAGCGGTCCGCCGTTGAATCCGACGAGCCACTCCATGTACTTCCAACTCAGGCGGTGGATGAAGTTCGCCCCGTGGTAGGCCTGCGTGTCCGCCGCGCGAGCGACCCGTGCCGGCTGAATGCGCCAGTAGATCTCCATCGCCTCATCCCACCGGTCCTGGTGCATCAGGTCGAAGTAGCGTGGCACCGCATCGCCGTAGTACTGGAACATGCTGGTTCCCATCCACTGCATGCCGAACCATCGCACGTGGCCGGGGGCGGTGGCCTCGCGCGGATCGGAGATCAGCAGCTTCTCGCCGCACAGGCGCAGGACATCCACGTGGGCACCGTTACCCGGGGCAGCGCCCTCACATTTCAGCGCGACCGCCCGCGGGTGGTCAGCGAGCCTGGCCACGAGCTGCGGAGACAGGTCCGCTGGGTGCAGCCGGGCGAAGTTCCAGTGACGAACTGCGAACAGCACCGCGGCCAGTGGCACCGCATCCATGATGGCCGTCGAGTATTCGTACACGTCGTCGTCGGACTGCGGATAGAAGCATGGTGGATATGACACCAGGAACGTGTCCGCGCCCGCATCGGCAGCGGCCCGTCCCACCCGGATTGCGTCCTCGAGGGTGTCGAAGCTGCCGTGCACCATCACGTGGTAATCGGGGCCTCCTTCATCCACGGCGATCTCGATGAACCGCAGGTACTCGTCGATCGTCGTTCCGCACTCGGATACCGCGAGCGAACCCCAGAAGCCAAGCTCGACGCACTTGCGCACATCGTGGCGGATGCCGGCCTCGTTGAGCTGCTGCAAATCGGCCGAGAACGATGGCATGAGGACGTTGCAGACGCCACGCATGGTTGCGCGCGCCCAGTCCTTGGTCTCTGCTTCGGTGTAGCCCGCCACGACGTCAGGCCGCCGCGCCCGTCAGGAGAGTCCACAACGGCTCGAGCCGGTCGAGCTGCTCGAGACTCCCGATCATTTGCATGAGCTCGGTCGCTCGGTCCGCGCCGATGCGCCGTGCGGCGAGGTTCATGAACTTCGCCTCGACCTGGTCGGGCGTCAGCGGGTAGCGGGCACTGCCCGGCGCCGCGTCGGTATGGCCGTCGATCTGGCGGCCGTCGCGCAGGTCGAGGTGAAGGCGCACCTCGTGGCGGGCCACGCGCCCTTTGGCGTCGATCTCCGGATCACCGTGCACCTCGAATCTGCCGGCGAGCTCGAGGATTCGCTCGTCCCGGAGGCGATTGTCGGCGAACTGGTCGACGAAGCACTCGCGGTCGATGAGCGCGACCGAGCTAGCGAAGGAAAGGTTCATCTGCGCCGTGATTGTCTCGTCGGGCACGTATTGCCAGCCAACATGCTCGGCCGTCGCGGTGGACGAGTCCACGCGGACGTGCTCGACATCGTCGGCGGTGAATCCATGCTCCTCCTGCAGCGAGAGCATCAGTCCGACCGTGCTGTGTGTGCTGCCGCAAGAAGAGAATGGCTTGAAGCCAACCCCTAGCGTTTCCCACGTGGTGCCGAGATCCTTCGAGGTCTCCTCGAGGATGTACTCGTCGGCGAAGGTCGAATAGAAACCGCCGTAGGGCTCCTCGAACACCGCCTCGATCCCGGTGAAGTCCTGCGCGGCGAGCAAGCCCGCGCGCACGCCTACCTGGGCCGCGTTGCCCGCGTGTGCCCGCTTGACCATCGCGCCGTACTGGGCCGCCATTAGGCCGCAGGCGAGGCTTCCGGCGATGCCGATCGCGTTCTGGCACTGCTCGGCCGAGAGGCTGAGCACGCGCGCCGCGCCGGAGGACGCGGCGATCACGCCGAGCACGCCGTTGTTGTGCCAACCGCGTCGCAGGAGCGGTACCCCGGCGGCGAGCCCGATGCGGCTCGAGACCTCGAGGCCGGCGACGTGCGCGACGAGTAGATCCTCGCCGGTCGGCCGGCCGTCCACCTCAGCGACCGCGGCGGCCGCCGCGAGCGTCGGGCCTCCAGGATGGAGGATGGCCACGTGGTGTAGGTCATCGAGCTCGAATGAGTGGACCAGCGTGCCGTTTACGAACGCCGCGGTGGCCGGGGAGGAGCGCCAGGAGTCGTCACCCCAGACCGAGGCGGCGCCGCTCTGATCGCCGGGACGGAACGCGGCCTCGAGCGTGCGGGCGATTGGCAGCCCGTGCCCGAATAGGGCGCACCCCAGCGTGTCGAGGATGTCCAGCTTCGCATGTGCGCGCACCTCAGCCGGGATGTCGGTGAACGACAGATTCGCGATGAACTCGGCCACCGCACGCGTGTGGGTCGGTGGAGTCGGCTCTCCGCGCTGCTTGTGATCCTTAGCCGGCGTCAGCGGCTGGGCACTCATCGTGAGCTACCTCCCGTTGGTCATGACCTGTGCACCCCGCCGCCTCGACGCCGGTGCTTCTAGCCGCCCGCGGCGCGCTCCGAAGCTCAGGGACCGTGAATAGTGGATACAGTATAAGCATTGCCAAAGGGCGTCAAGCCGCGGAGCGGGATCTGACACTTCGTTATACTGTATCCCGATACGCGACCGACGGGAGCGAACGCGATGGGCGGAGCAGAACAGAAGGTCATCGTCACCGGCGCGGCGCGAGGCCTCGGCCAAGCGATCGCCGACGGGTTCCTGACCGCCGGGGCCCAGGTGGTGGGCATCGACATTCGCGAAGAGATCACGCGGGAGGGCTCGGCCGAGGCGCAGAGCGGCGCGTGGAGGGGCCTCGCGGCCAACCTGACCAACGGCCGGGAGGTCAAGCGGGCGGTACGCGCGGGGATCGAGGCGCTCGGCGGCGTCACCACGCTGATCAACGGAGCCGGCGGCATGCGCGCGCGCGGCTCGCTGGCCTGGTACGACTCACCCACCCTTGAGTTGACCGAGGAGCAGATCGACGACACGATCGCGCTGAGCGTCAAGGCGGCACTGCTCGCGTCGATCGAGGTGGCGCGCCACCTGATCGAGCACGGCCGGCCTGGCAGCATCGTGAACATCGGCTCCTACTTCGGCGAGCGCCCGGCGCCCCGGCGCGTCCCTTACGGGCTCTCGAAGGCAGCGATCACAAACCTCACCCAGAGCCTGGCCTCGGAGTGGGGGGAGTACGGGATTCGCGTGAACGAGCTCGTTCCGTACGCCAAGACGGATGCCACTCGCGCGCGCATGGACGCGCCCGAGACGGGCCCGCAGATGATGGAAAAGATTGCGCTGCGCCGCTTCGCCGAGGCCGCTGAGATGGTCCCGACCGTGCTGTTCATGTGCTCGGATGACGCCGCGTACATGAACGGAGCGCGGATCCACGTCGACGGCGGCCGGCGTTCCTGACCGGCAGGCTCGGATGATCTCCCCGATCCGTACCGAACACGTCGGCAGCCTGCTCCGACCTGAGGCGCTCCTCGAGGCCCGCCGCCGTTGCGCGAACGGCTTGATCGACGCGGGCGCGCTGCGCGCGGTGGAGGAAGAGGCGATTCTCGACGCCGTCGACGCCCAGACGCGGATCGGGATCGACGTGGTGACCGACGGGGAGTTTCGTCGCACGGATTTTCGCTCCGGGCTCGCCGCCGCCGTGTCGGGCCTCGAGGAGGAGATCTACGAACGCAACTGGCACGGCGCGTCCGGAGACGTCGCCGTGCAGTCTCGCAACTGGACGGTGACCGGGCCGGTGACGCGGACTTCGTCGGTCGCGGCCACCGAGGCGCGCTTTCTCAGCGACCGGTCGGACAGGCCGTTCAAGGTGACCTTCCCATCGCCCGGTTACCTGGCCGAGCGTCTGCACCGGTCCGAAGGCCGCTCGCCGTACGCCAGCGCCGGCGAGCTCGCGGCGGTCCTGGGGGAGATCATGATCGACGAGGCCCGGGAGCTCACCGAGCTCGGGGTCCCCTACCTCCAGTTCGACAATCCGGGCTATGCGACGTTCCTCGACGAGGATGCCCGGGAGCGCCTCGCCGCGAGCGGCCGCGATCCGGATCTCGCCTTCCGGACCATGCTCGAGTCTGATCGCGCGCTGATCGGCGCCATCCCCAACCGGGAAGCGACGACCGTCGGGCTGCACATTTGTCGCGGTAACAACTCGAGCTATTGGCTTCACCAGGGCAGTTACGCGCCGATCGCCGAGCAGCTCTTCGAGACGCTGCCGGTCGACCGATTCCTGCTCGAGTTCGACGACGAGCGCTCCGGGAGCTTCGACTGCCTGCGTTTCGTGCCGGCCGGCAAGGTCGCGGTGCTGGGCCTGGTCAGCACCAAGGCGGCACGAGTCGAGACGCTCGATGAGCTGATCCGCAGGCTAAACGAGGCTGCGACGATCCTCGATCCCGCGCAGCTGGCGATCAGCCCGCAGTGCGGATTCGCCACGCACGCCGAGGGTGCCAACCGTCTGACCATCGAGCAGCAGTATGAGAAGCTCGCGGTGATCGTCGAAACGGCGCACCGCTGGTTTGCTGACAGGTGAACCGCTTGTAGCATTGGGGGGCACAGATGTTCGCCTCAGCGGATCAGTCAGCCTCCGAACAACAGCTCACCTATCAGGTCGAGCAGCATGTTGCTTGGGTCATCATCGATCGTCCCGACCGCATCAACGCGCTCACCAAAGCGATGATGCAGCGGCTGACCGAGCTGGCCGAGCGCGCCCACCACGACCCCGACGTCCGGGTGATGGCGATTTGCGCGACCGGCACCCGCGGGTTCTGCGCGGGTCGCGATCTGAAGGAGCGCCCGGCTCCCGGCGCCGATCACGAGACCGTCCACACGCCGATGCGCGGCACCCAGCGCAACATGTTCGAGGCCGTGCTCGAGTGCGGCAAGCCGACCGTCGCCGGCATCTTCGGCCACACCCTCGGTGCGGGCGCCGAGCTGGCGCTGGCCTGCGATGTCCTGATCGCCGCCGAGGACCTTCGCTTCGGGCTGCCCGAGGCGAAGCTTGGGCTCGGCGCAACCTTTGCCACCCAGATGCTCCCGCGGATCGTCCCCCGCTCGGTCGCCTTCGATCTGCTTTACACGGCACGGACCATGGACGCCACCGAAGCGCTGGCACGCGGGCTCGTCTGCCGCGTGGTGGCTCGGGACTCCCTCGATGATGCCGTGCGCGAATGGACGAAGGTCGTGGCCGCCAACGCCCCGCTCAGCACCCGGCGTTATAAGGCGATGATCGCCAGAGGCCTGGATCTGCCGATCGCAGCGGCACTGCGCCTGGACGTCGGGCCGGACCCTTACCTGAGCAGCGATCGGGACGAGGGACGCGCCGCGTGGACGCAGAAGCGACCGCCCGAGTGGCGCGGACGCTGACCCGGCATGTCCGCCGCGCTGCGAGACCCGGTTGACAAGGCCATCGAGGTCCTGCGCCGGATCATCGACGAGCCCGGCGGGACCTGGGGCGTGCGCGAGCTCGCGCGGTCCCTCGGACGACCGCCAAGCACCGTGTACCGGGCGCTGGCTCGGTTGCAAGTGCAGGGATTGGTGGCGTTCGACGAATCCACCGAGCGGTACTCGCTGGGCTTGGAGATGTACCGGTTGGCGGCCAAAGTCGCGGGTGGCTTCTCGCTTCGCGAGGCGGCCATGCCCACGCTCCTCGCCCTGCGAGACGGGTTCAACGAGACCGCTTTTCTCGGCCTGCTCGAGCCCGGGCGGCGCGAGATGATGATGGTGGCCACCGTCGAGTCGACTCACGAGCTGCGCTACGTCGTGACGACCAACGAGTGGCGCCCGCTCTACCGCGGGGCCAGCGGGGTGGCGATCCTCGCGTTCCTTGGCGAGCAGGGGCTGGAGGCCGTGCTCCGGGATGTGCACCGCAGCCCGGTGGGACGGGATGGCACCGTCACCGAACAGCACGTGCGCGACCTGGTCGACGGAACGCGCCGGACCGGGTATGCCAAGACGGTTGGCGAGCGCGTCCCCGACGCTGTGGGCATTGCCGCTCCGATCTTCGATCCCCGGGGCGGCGTGATCGGCTCGGTCGGCGTGACCATGCCCTCCGCCCGGTTCGGCGCCGAGCGTGAGCCGGAGTTCGCCTCCGCCGTGATCGACGCCGCCCAGCGGGTCACACGCGAGCTCATCTATTGATCTGGCGCGTCAGTGCGGGGCTTCCTGCGCGACGCTGGCCGGGAACAACTCCTCAACCGCCAGCGGTCGGACCGCCATGTGCTGCTCCAGCGAGTAGCGCATCATTGCCTCGAGCGTGACACGGTTGGACTCCACCCCGTAAGGCCAGAAGTCGTGGCCGAACAGCTCGCGGGCTTCCCGGGCCGCACTCACCACCCAGGGGAGACTCACCTTCAGTGCCGACGTGTCGAACAGTGACTCCTGCGAGAGCCGATTGGCCTGGGTGAACGCCTTCAACAGTGACGGCGCCAGCCAGGGGTACTGTTCGTGAACCTCGCGCCGAACCCCCAGCGAGTGCATGATCGGGAAGATCCGGGTGCGCCGGTAGTACTCCTTCTCGCGGTCCTCGAAGTCTTCGAACAGCCTGTGCACGGGCACCGACTCCTCGAAGTAGCAGGGCGGTGTGCGCGCGGTGACGATCGCGTCGATCCGCCCGTCCCGGAGCATCTCGTCCAGCGTGTCGGCAGGTCCGATGGGCTCGATCGGAAAGCCCTCGGGGAAGTTCGTGGGGAACTTCTCGCGCCGTCCAGGATCGATCAGGCCGCCCTGCCGCCAGGCGATCTCGTCCAGTCGGACGCCGTGGTCGTCGACGAGCATCCCTCGCGCCCACAGCGCCGCAGCCATCTGCCACTCCGGCACCCCGACCACTTTGCCGTGGAGATCCGCCGGCGCCTCGATCTCGCGATCGGTGCGGATGTAGATCGAAGAGTGCCGGAACATGCGCGAGAGGAACACCGGAAGTGCCACGTAAGGGTGCGCGCCGCGCGAGATCCCGACCAGATAGGTCGAGAACCCGATCTCGCACACCTCCGGCCCGCTGCCGGTGGCCACCCGGGCAAACAACTCCTCGGGGGTGAGCAGGATGTAGTTCACGTCGCATCCCTCTACCTGCACGCGCCCGTCGACGATCGGCCGGACTCGATCGGCGTCGGTCGTCGCGATCGTGATCCGCAGCCGGCTCATCGAGCCGCCCCGTCCCACACGCGCTGCGCCACGCGGCCGATCAGCTCGAGCTTGCGCCACTGGTCATCCTCGGTCAGCGCGTTGCCCTCGGCGGCCGAGGCGAACCCGCACTGGGTGCTGATGGCCAGGCGCGAAATGTCGAGGAAGCCGGCGGCCTGCTCGAGCTGGCGGATCAGGGCGTCCTCGTCCTCGAGTTCGGGCGTCTTGCTCGAAACGAGGCCCATCGTGACGATCGGTCCGTCAACCGGCACGTGGCGCAGCGGCGAGTAGTCGCCCTCACGGGCTATGTCGTCCCATTCGATCATGACCACGTCGTAGGGCAGGGAGGCAAACACCTGCTCGGCGATCGGCTCCAGCGAGCCCTCGTAGATCCAAGCCGACTGGTAGTTGCCGCGGCACAGGTGCAAGGCGAACCGCACTTCGGGCGGGAAGCCTTCGATCACGCGCCGATCGGCTTCGAGCATCCTGGTGAGCAGCTGGTCGAGGTCATGCCCGGCGCTCTGTAGTCGCTCGCGGACGCTCGCGTCGACCAGCGACATCCAGGCCGGCAGGTCGAGCTGGATGTAGCGGGCGCCCGCGTCGATCGCCTCGCCGATCATCTCGCGCTGGATCTGCAGCGCGTGTTCGAGCAGCTCCGCGTAGGACTCGTAGATCCGCTCCGTCACGCCGTTGGCAAACATCCGCGGCCGGGCGAACCATGAACCGGCCGGGAGTGTCACCTTGAACGGATGGTCGGTGACGCGCCTGAGCACTTCGACCTCGTGGACGAGGGGGTTTCCCACCCTGCGCAGGCGCTCGCCCGGGATCCGCTCGTCGGGCATCTGGATCTCCGTGCCCGCGCTGTTGCGGAATGTCATGCCGGGCCGCACCGCGAATCCCTCGACCGCGTCGTGGAAGGAGCCGCTGTAGTGCATGCGGGTGAACTCACCGTCACTGACCACGTCAAGGCCGCAGTCGATCTGACGGGTGACCGCGTCGCGGATCTCCGCGGCCGCGACGTCGCTGAACCGCCGGTATTCCGCCCCCTGGAGAGCACCCGGCCTGAGCCGGTGGCCGTCGTAAACCTCGTTGGCGGCATCGAGCAGACGCTGGGGACGGAGCAGGCTCCCAACCACCTCGGCCCGAGCCGGAAGCCTGGCCGTGTGTTCGCTGGGCCGCACGTCACTCAACGATTCCATGGTTCACCCCTTTCGGTCTCACGCCGTCGAAGCTCGCGGCGGTCGTTGTGAGAATCGCTCATCCAGGACCTCACCCGCGATCCGGTTGAGTAGTTGCTCGGAGGTCCCGCCGGCGATCATCCATCCACGGGTGCGGCGCAGGATGAAGGCGACCGGCGAGGAGTCGTCGTAGCCCGCGGCACCGAGCAGCTGCATCGCATCGTCGGCGACCCCGTAACCGGCTCGGTTGCACGCGAGCTTCGCGAGCGCCGTGTCGAGCGCCGACGGCAACCCCGCGTCAGCGCCGGCCGCCGCGCGGTACAGCAGCAGACGGGCCGACTCGAGCTTCAGTGCCATCTCGGCAATCCTCCACTGGAGGCCCTGGAACTCGACCAGCCGGCGGCCGAACTGGCGGCGATCGCGCAGATGAGCGACCGCGATGTCGAGCGCCGCCTGGCCGTAACCGAGACACCGGCTGGCGTTGCCTAGCCGCTCGACGTTGAAGACGGTCAGCATCCTTCGGAATCCATCCCCCGGGATCAGGATGTTCGCCGCGGGTACGCGGCAGTCGACGAGCTTGAGCACGCCGTAGGGCTCACCGGACATGAAGCTGCGCGAGGCGTCGATCGTCAGCCCGGGCGCGTCGCGCGGTACGACCACCGCTCCGGCGCCGCGTGCCCCCGGCCCGAACTTCGTCCACACGACGAACAGGTCAGCCACGGCCCCGTGAGTGATGAACACCTTCTCGCCATTGATCAGCACGTCCTCGCCGACGACCTCGGCGCTCGCCGCGATGTCGGTGACCGCGGAGCCCGCTTCTGGCTCGCTCATCGCCGGCGCGGCGAGCAGATCCCCGCTCAGGCACGGAGCCAGGAACCGCTCGAGCTGCTGCTCGTCGCCGTTGTGCGCGATCTGTTGGATCGCACCGAAGTTGAGTGCCTGGAGGGCGTCGGCGGCAGCGGCGGAGCGCTTCGCCATCGCCTCGATCGCCAGCACCGAATCGAGCTGCGAGCGACCCTGTCCTCCCTTCTCGGTGGGAATCGCGATCCCGGCCAGTCCGCGCGCCGAGAACCGCCTGAGGATCTCCTTGGGGAGCGGCCCGGTGTGCGGGGCAAACCCGTCGACACCCCCTTCGCGACCCAGCTCGTCGACCGACTGGACGAACGCCTGCTGCTCCTCGGTGAGGATCAGCTCCATCTCATCCTCCTCGGCGCTCCCCGCTGCGGCCGTGGCCGACCGCCGCGGCCAGCGCGCGCACGGCGCGATCGGGCATCGGCAGCACGGGGATGCGCGCGCGTCGATAGCGTCGGAGGGACTCCGGAGCTAGGAAATCTGCCCCCATGCGCGCAACCACGACCGTCTTCGCGCGGGTGCTCGCCGCCTCGATTACCGTCTCCGCCACCCGGACCGCTGGTGGGTCGGCATTGGTGGTCATCATCACCAGGACCGCGTCGATTTCATCTTGCTCGAGCAGCACCTGGGTGACATGCCCGACCATCTCCGGCCGCACCGTGACTTCCATCGTCACGTCCACCGGGTTGTCGGTGGCCGCGAAGTCGGGGACCAACTCCGCCACGCGGGCGCGCGCCTCCGGCGACAGCTGTGGAACCTCCAGCCCGTGCCGCTTGCATTCGTCCGCCGCGACGCTGCAGGCGCCGCCCGAGGCCGAGACGATGCCGATCCGCCCTCCGCGCGGCGCCGGTTGCCAGGACAGCAGCACGGCGACGTCGATCAGGGTTTGCAGGTCGTCCACCTGGATCACCCCAAGTGACCGAAGCGCGGCCGTGTAGACGACATGGTCTCCCGCCAGTGCCGCCGTGTGCGACTGGACCGCGCGCCGTCCGGCCTCGGAGCTGCCCGTCTTGTAGGCGAGCACCGGCTTGCCCCGCGCGCGAGCCCGCTCGCATGCTTCCCGGAAACGGGGCACGTCGCGGACCGACTCGATGAACATCGCGATCAACTCGGTGGCGGGGTCATCGGCGAGCCAGTTGAGGTAGTCGCCCAACCCGAGGTCGGCCTCGTTGCCGACCGACACCCACCGGCTGAACCCGGCGCCCGTGTCCCACAGCCGACTCAACAGAGCGCCGCCAATGGCGCCCGACTGCGTGAGCAGCGCGACGGCGCCTGCCGGCACCTCGTCGGCCTCAAAGGCCATCCCCATCGTGGCGCACATGTGTCCCGGGAGGCTGACGACGCCGGCCGTGTTCGGGCCGCACAGGCGCATCCCGTAGCGCGCAGCGACCTCGAGAATCTCCTGCTGTAGCTGATCGCCGGCGGCTCCAACCTCGGAGAACCCGGCCGTGAAGACGATCGCCATCCGGACGCCGAGCTTGCCCGCGGCCTCGAGGGCGGGGACGACTCCGCCCGACGGGAGCGCGATGCACACCAGGTCGGGCACCACCGGGAGGGCCTCGATGCTGGGCACGGTCATGCATCCGACGATCTCGGTCGCGTTCGGGTTGACGGCAAACAGCTCCCCTTGGTAGCCGTGCTTGACCAGGTAGTGGAGCAGCCGTCCGCCCTGCTTGCGCGCGTCCCGCGAGGCTCCGATTACGGCGAGACTCCGCGGCTCGAACAGGCGGTCCAGGTGCGCGGGCGCCCCTGAGGCCCGGGCCACCAATGAAGCCGGCTCGCTCCGGATGATGCGCACGTCGACGGCGGTCACGCCGTCCGTCCGGCAAATCAACGGGTTCAGGTCAAGCTCCAGCACCTCGGGATGATCCGCGGCCAACCGACTGGCGGCGACGATCGTCTGGCTCAGGCTGTAGAGATCGGCGGCGGGTTGGCCGCGGTCACCGTGCAACAGCGCGGCCCCGCGTAGCTCGCCGAGCATCTCCTCCGCCTCCGCCGCCGAGACCGGCGCCAGTCGGACGATCACGTCGTTGAGGACCTCGGCCCACACGCCGCCGAGACCGACGAGCACGACCGGACCGAAGGTCGGGTCACGCTTGGTCCCGACGATCATCTCGATGTCGCCTCGCGCCATCCGCTGCACAAGCAGGTCGGTTTCGCCCTCGAACGATGCGCTCATCTCCGTGGCCGCGGCGTGGACCGCCTCGCTGTCACGCAGATCGAGGGCGACGGCACCGAGCTCGGTCTTGTGCACGATGTCCGCGCGCACAGCCTTGAGCGCAACCGGATAGCCGATCTCCGCGGCGGCGCGAACGGCGTCCTCGGGACGGCTGACGATCTCCTGGCGCGGGATCGGGATCCCGTACTCGCACGCCAGCTCGGCCGCGGCGGCCGCGTCCACCAGGCTCCAGGGCTGGTTGCGCGCCTCCGGCGCGGGGTCGGCGGCCAAGCTTCCCAGCTCGGTCATGCCGGCGCCTCCTCGATCAAGGCAAGCGCGCGGATCGGCGACGCGGTGGCGTTGCGCAGGCGGAGCGGGAACCCGAAGAAGGTGAACCGGTCAACCGGGATCCGGTCCAGGTTCACAAGGTTCTCGATGTGATGGTGCGGGCGCTTACCCAGCAGCTGGTGGTTGGGCATCGCGAGGCTGTCGACGTCTGGGGTCGATGTGTCCATCCCGTACACCATCACCCCCTGGTCGAGCATCCACGTGACCGCCTCCGGTGAGATGCCCACGGGATTCTCCATGTACACGGGTTGCTCCCACAGAGCCGACATGCCAGTGTGGAACAGGACAATCAGCCGCGGCTCGAGCGCCAGTGACCGCTCGACCAGCTTTTCCCTGAGCATGCTCAGGCTGATCTCGTCACCGGGCGAGAGGTGTGAGAAATCGACCCGGATCGCATCGCCGTACATGAGGTCGAGGTCGCACTTGTCGATCGTCTGGATCCCGGGCTTCATGTGCGCCGGTGCGTCGATGTGCGTGCCGGCGTGCGTGCTCGTCATCCAGATGTCGCTGCTGCCCGGCCAGATCGGGCTTTTTCCGCCCTCGTAGTCCTCGAAGTTGACGTAGCGATCGAGGAAGGTTCTCGGCAGTACGCGGTACACCGGCATCCGAGTGTGGTGCTCACGCGTGAGATCGATCAGCGTTCCCTGTTTCATCTCGCCCGGCCTGCGTGCGTGCTCATGTCGCCAGGGTGCGTACCGACTGGAAGTCCCGCAGCGTCGGGCATTCCTCCGCGACACGCAGTGCGTTGCGATACATCCGGGCCGCCACCGCGAGGTCCTGGATCGCCGAGCCGGCGGACTTGTACAGCGTGACGCCCGTCAGGCTCGCCGGCGTCCGCCCGGACACGAGCTCGGCGAGCGTGATGATCTCCTGGCCCTCGAGCTTGCCCGCCGCGCGAGCGGCCAGCGCGTCACCTGACTCATCGAGCAGGATGTCGCTGTCGAGGACCACGCAGGAAGCTCGGCCCCAGGCCTCGGGGTCGAGCTCGCGCTGGTTGGGAAGTGTCGAACCGACCGAGTTGATGTGCAGCCGGCGCTGCGGCAGCCACTCGCCAAGCAATGCCGGCCCCTTGCCGGCCGTGTTTGTGGCCACCACGAGGATGTCGGCCGGGTTGATCGCCGCCGCGGGATCCTCTACCGGCGTGGCCTGCACGCCGGAATGGGTGGCGGCCATCTCGTCGCAGAACGACTCCCGGTTCCCGGCCGACCGGCTGTACACGTACATGTGCCGGATCGGGCGAACCGCGAGGATCCCCCGTACCTGCGCACGGGCTTCGGCACCCGACCCGATCACGCCGAGCACCTCACTGTCCCGAGGTGTCAGCAACTTCACGGCGAGCCCGCCACAGGCGCCGGTGCGCAAGGCAGTGAGGTAGCGCCCATCGAGCAGCGCGAGCTGCTCACCCTCCGCCGCGTCGAACAGGTGGTAGGCAAACCTCGAGCGGCCGTTGAAACGGTGGAACTCCTTGTATCCGACGAGTCCATCGTCGAGGAGGGCGGCGGCCATCGTCCGCAGCCACCCGATCGGCAGCATTAGGTTGTTGCGGTCGGCCTCGACCGCGGTGCCGGCCCGAAGCTGGCGGTAGGCATCGGCGAGCACCTCGATCGCCTCGGGCATGGAGATCAGGCTGGGGGCTCGCTCGTGGTCGATCAGCAGTCCCACTTGCTACTCCTCGGGATTGCGCCCGGCGAAGAAGTCGTCGTCCTCGTCGGGCCGCGGGGTGATCCCGGTCTGGGTGAGCGCGCCGCGCAACCGCCGCATCTGCGCGTCGGTGAGGCGGGAGTGGGGGGAACGGATCGGCCCGCCGTTGAAGCCGTTGAGCCATGCCTTGTACTTCCACACCAGGCGGTGCACGAGGTTGGTGCCAGCCATCGTCTCCGCTGTGGTCTGCGAACCGGCGAGGCGCGCGGGGTGCAGCCGCCAGTAGATCTCCATCGCCGCATCCCAGTCGCCGGCGTGCAGCAGCTCGAAATACCGGGGCAGCTCCATTCCCATGTACTCGTAGTTAGCCGTGCCGAGGAACTTCATGCCGTAGTTCTTGACCCAAACCGGCGAGTTCTCCTCGAATGGATCACTGACCACGACGCGGTCGTTGAAGCGCTCGAACACCTCTGTCTGCCCACCGACCCCGGGGCGTCCGATCTCATTCTTGATCGCCACGACGGTCTCACACTCACCCACCAAGCGCTCCATGAGCTGCGGCGAGAAGCCACTGGGATGAAGCCGCATGAAATCCCAGTGGTGAATGCAGAACAGCATCACCCCGAGATCGCTCGCTTCGGCAATTGCCTTGGTGTACTCAAACACGTCGTCTTCCGAGCGCGGACGGAACATCAGCGGGTAGGAGACCATCACCATGTCCACTCCAGCCGACTCGGCGAAACTGATCATCTCGCAGCTCTGATCCAGCGTCTGAAAAGACGCCAGCAACATGGTGCGCAATCCGCTCCTATCAGCCTCGTCGACGGCGATCTCGATCACCCGCCGCATCTCGTCCGGGGTCGTGCCGCATTCGGAGACGAGCAGGCTGCCCCAGTACCCCAACTCCGCCTCGAGCCGCATGTCGTGGCGGATCGCCTTCTCATTAACCGCCGTGAGCGAGGAGTTCAGGGTGGGCAGCAGGCAGCCACATACGCCCGCCATATCGGCCCGCGCCCAATCTCGAGCCTCTGAACGGTTGTAATCAGCCACTGTGCCTCTCCTGTGTCAGTCGCGGTCCCACCTGTGAAGTGCGCACCAGGTCATCCGGGATCGGCACAACCGGCGTCGCGTAGAGATAGAAGTCGGGATCGGGAGCGGGGGAGCCGATCCAGCTGCCGGCCACATCAGCGTGGTCCTGGTCCCAGGTGATGACCGGAGCGGTGGGATCGAAGACGAGCCTTCCGGTGTCGCCGAAAAACTCGATCCGGTTGCCACCCGGCTCGATCACGTACAGGAACTTCGCATGGGTCGCGCCGTGCACTCCGGGGCCGTGCTCGACCACGATGTCCCGATCGCGGAGGACGTCGGCCACGTCCTCAAGATGCTGGGCGGTCCCGTACCAGTAACACAGGTGATGCAGCCGCCCAGGCTCGCCGAGTCCGTCCTGCATGACCGCGATGTCATGAGCGAGAGCCGTCACGCTGAGCCATACACCTCGGAGCTCGCCATCGCCGCGGACGATCTGCTCGCGTAGCCGGAATCCGAGCTGCTCGATCAGGAAGTCGTTGCAGGCCGCTACGTCGGTCGCCAGCAGGTTGATGTGATCGATTCGCCTGACCGGGACGCCGTGCAGGGGGCGGCGCTGCGGACGACACAGCAGGCGCGTCTGCTCGGCATCGCTGATGTCCGCGTAGGTGACCTCGAAGAACACCTCCGTCAGGTGACCGTCCGGGGTAGTGAACTGATAGGCGGGGCCATGGCCGACGTCGCCGTCGGACCATCCCCGCCCCCGGGGCGTGGCCGCCAGCGCGGTGCCGCGACGTTCGAGCGCAGCCTGGGAAGTTGTCCGCCAGCCAATGTGACCCAAACCCGCCCGGTCCGCGCCGGTCAGTTTCAGGCTGTGGTGGTAACCCTCTTCGAAGGCGCGCAGATAGATCGACTCGCCACTGCGTCCTGTCTCCTCCATGGCCAGGATCTCGGTGAAGAACTTCGCGCTCCCATCGGGGTCGGGAGTGAGGAGTTCGACGTGCGCGAGATGCGCGACGTCAAACATTGGTTCGGCAGCGGGGAGAGAGTTCACTCTGTTCCGTTCAACGCAACGACCGTTCTATTGTACAGCATAACGGTACTTGCGTTGCGGTCGCTCCGACCGCGGTGGGACGCCGGGGTGCAGTGCCGCCGCGCCTATGACGGCACTGCACCACCGAGCGGTCTTAGCTGGCGCCCCAGAGCTTCTTGTACGCGCTCTGGTAAGTCGGCGGGCCGAACCAAGCGCCCGACGAGATCGCCGCGTTGCTCACCTGAACACTGTGGATGTTCGACGAGGTGAACAGCCGGATCGGCTCGTAGTAGTTCGGGATGACCGGCGCGCCCGCCATCTCGCGCAGCGCCTCGTCAGCCGACATCCAGCCGATATACGGCTCGTTGTCGACGATCTCGGCCTTAACCGGTGTGTTCCCGGACACATCCTGCATGCCCGACAGGGCGGAGTCAGCCGCGACAATCTTCACGCGGGTGGTCGCGTTGGCCTGCTGGAGGCCCTGGACGATGAACGACACGTACTGGTCGAACTCGCCGTCGATGTAGTTGAGGTTCGGGTCCTTGAGCACGGCCGAGCTGATCAGTGACGGCAGCTGGTTCTCGTTGGAGGAGCTGAACTTGAGAACCGTGTACTTGCAGCCCGGGCACACCTTCTGCAGCTGATCGACGGCGAACACGCCCGTCGCCCGCGAGGAAGTCGGGGAGTCGGTCGCCTCGAGCAGCAGGGCGTCGGCCTTGCCACCCGAGTCCGCCGTGATCCAATCCGAGATCAGCTGATCCTGCGGGTCGGATCCTGGAATGTAGGAGATGTTCTTCGCCTCCGGCCGGCCCGGCAGTTCGTCGACGTCAGTGACCACGACGCCGATGCCCTGAGCGGACGCCTTCTTGATCAGCGGCAGCGTCAACTGGTAGGGGATCGCGTCGCTGATGATGGCGCCAGCGTGCGCGCCGATGGCCTGCGAGAAGCAGGTGGCGAACTGCGACGGGTTGAAGTTCCCGCTACAGACGTTGAGATTCACGCCCACGCTGCCCAAAGCCATCTTCAGGTTGGCGGCATCGGTGGCGAAGGCCGGCACATCGGCGCTGATCGGAACGTAGTAGACCGTCTTGCCGCGCAGCTTGCTGATGTTGGGAATCGACGCCGTCGGTACGGGGGCCGCGGGAACCTGCATTCCCTGCTGGACGGCCGCCTGGGCCGTGGACTGCCCGCCCGACGAACCGCCACTGGATGAACTGCTTGTGCTGCTTGTGCTGGCCGCGTTGCTGGCGGCGCCGGATGTCGAGGAGGTCGTCGTCGAAGACGAACTCGATCCGCACGCCGCCAGGCTGAGCGCCGTCGCACAGACGACGAGCGCCGTCCCTCCGTGCGAGATCAGGCGCCGGCTCGGCTTAGAGCCGAACAGCGAGGCGAGCGCCTCGAAACCACGATTCATTCCTCTCCATCCTTTCCGCTACGGTCCGGCATTCCTGCCGGGTTGACTGCTTCTCGTCTCCCGGGAAATCCGCTTCTGTCTCGCTCGCGCGGTCGGCGGCTCCGGCAATCGACTCAAGTCGGCAAGATACTGTATCCTGTATCCACCAAGACGCGGGACGTTACATGACGGCGCGCGTTTTGGTCAAGGGTTCCCGGGCGGTCGTAACTAAGCGCTAAGGCGAAAGCACGCTACCGCTCCTGAGGTGGCACGTAACGCAGGCTTTGGTTGAAAGAGATGAGACGAACCAAGACCTCAGCTCGGGCCCGCAATTCAGAGTACTCACAACCCGCGCCGGGTCGCCCGATCGCTACGGCGTCGGCAACATGTGACTAAGCGGCCTGCGGGTCGCGGTGGTCGGCGGCGGAGTTGGCGGGCCCGCCGCGGCGATACTCCTGGCGCGCGCCGGCGCTGAGGTGGTCCTGCTGGAACGGATTGTCGACTTCGCGGTCGCGGGCGCCGGCTATCTGCTGGCCGCGAACTGCCTCGCCGTCCTCTACGGGCTCGGCTTCGAGGATGACGTGCGCCCGCGCGGGCGCGTGGTCAGGGAGGCGATGACGCTCGTGGAGGACGGTACCCCGCCGCCGCCGGTCAGCTCACGACGTGCACCCTCAGCTGCCAGGGATCGCTCACCGCGAACCCGCCGTCGATCGGTTCGGTCCCGTAACCCGCCTCGGAAAGCCGCTCCCGAGCGACGTCGACATCTTCTGATTCGGGTAACTCGATCGTCCAGTGCCGCAGGCCCATAGTGTGCGGGGGCTGCGCGTCCAGTCGCTCGCCGCGACGAAAGTTCGCCGCAGTGTGATGGTGGTAGCCGCCGACTGAGAAGAACGCGCCATACCAGACGCGGTACTTCAGCTCGAGGCCCAGATGGTCGCGATAGAACTCGATGGCGCAGTCGACTGGGGCCACCGAGAAGTGGACATGCCCGACGAATAATCCCGCCTCGGGCCGGGCGGGGGCAGACTCGCCGGCGACAGTCGAAACCAATACCGCTTCGTCGAGCGGCGTCGGTTCGTGGCCGTACGGGTCTTCCGGCCACTCCTCACGAGGCAGATCCCAGGCGAGCTCGACGGTGTTGTTCTCGCAATCCGCGACGTAGATCGCTTCATGCGTGTGGCGATCACGTAGTTGTGAGATCGGCGTGCCGGTTTCCCGTAGCCGCAGCACCGCGCGCGCGAGTTCCTCACGCGTGGGGTAATTCAGGCAGTAGTGGAACAAGCTGGCGTGCTCTCCGGGCGGGTGCGCTTCGGGATCGGCATGCAGAACGAGGAGCGTCTGCGCACCGTCCCCAAGCTCCGCCGTGCTCGAGTCGCGGGCGCTTACCGTGAGGCCGAGCGAACGCTCGTACCAGGCCACCGTGCGGCCGAGATCGGCCACTGTCAGATGCACGGGACCGAGCCGCAGCGTGGCGGGAAGTGTCTCGAGCACCGTCATTGGACCGCGGAGCCGAGTTCGCCGGGATTGATCTCCAAGAGCTTCATCTCGCTCGGTCATCTCCTCAATCGCGTAGCGCAACCCCTCTCGACGCCTATACATCGTCGCCCAGAGTCCAGGATAGTGGATACAGTATAGCCCCACGCGGGCCAGGAGCATGGTTGCACCCTGCCGACGCTATCCCGGGTTGTGTGCGATCTGCCCGCCGGTTGTCGGCTGCTGGTTGGCGGCGGTCCGGGAAGATGGCTCGCTGATCTCTTCCAGGGTGTTTCCTGCCGGTTCGGGAAGCATCAGCGTGAATATGGCTCCGGCGAGCGCGAGCGC
>Ga0335074_10000567_pt1 | contig 51543 bp, 45 predicted proteins | sample Lox_Sample_23_FD_206715 | JGI IMG/M metagenome (GOLD analysis project Ga0335074, IMG submission 206715) | Soil microbial communities from Loxahatchee National Wildlife Refuge, Florida, United States - Lox_Sample_2.3 | ecosystem: Environmental > Terrestrial > Soil > Wetlands | place: USA...
TCACCGCGGTGGCGGGCGGTTCGTCCTCCCACAGCGCCTCGCAGATCGCCTCGCGGCGCACCAGCGAGTTCGGCTGCACCGCCAGCAGGCCGAGCACCGTCCGCTGCCGGGCCGGCCCGAGGGCCACGGCCGTGCCGTCCCGCCAGGCGGCCAGGGAACCGAGCGCGCGCAGCCGCAGGCCCCCCTCGGGCCCGTTCCGGCCGTCGGTCACGGCGAGCGCGGGCGTGCGCGCTAGCCCGCGGGGGGCCGCGAGCGCATCGGCGACCGCCGCTTGGGCGCCGGCGGTCCCGTCCGTGGTTTTGGGGCCGGCGGTCCCGTCCGCGGCCCCGGAGCCGGATGACGCCCCGGCGCCCGGATCCAGCCCCACGCCGAGCACGGCGGCGATGCGCTCCGCCGACCGCCGGCGCGGCTGCCCGGTCCGTCCCTGTTCTAAATCGCGAACGACCCCCACGCTTACCCCGGCCGCCCTGGCCAGCTGCTGCTGGGTCAGCCCCGCCGCCAGCCGCCTGGCCCGCACCAGGCCGGCCAGCCCGGCCGGTGACGGCTCGTCGTCGGCGTTGGCCAGACCGTCGTGCCTGCGCATACAGAGATCTCCCACCCCGCGGTCGCCCGATTACCGCAATTCATCACAATAACGGGCAGCGGCTTGCGGCCTGGCTCAAACCCTGGCAACGGGCCGGTTCGGGCGCGCCGCGGCACGCATCCGGGCCGTCCCCGCCCTCGCCGCAGCCACCTCACCAGCCCCATCCGGCGTCCGGATCAGACGGCGCCGGGGTCGGCCAGGCCGCTCGAGTAGGCGATCACGACCAGCTGGGCCCTGTCCCGCGCGGCGAGCTTGGTCATGGCCCGGCTGACGTGGGTCTTCGCGGTCAGCGGGCTCATCACGAGCCGCTCGGCGATCTCGTCGTTGGACAGCCCGGCGGCGACCAGCGCGACGACCTCGCGCTCGCGTTCGGTGAGGGAGGCGACCGCCGCCGACGGCTTGGCGGCACGCCGGGCCGCCGGCGCGGGCTTCGCGGCCGCTCCGGCCGGGCCCGCCGGGGCCTTCCCGGCCGCGAGGGCACCGATCACCTTCCGGGTGATGCTGGGCGCGAGCAGCGCGTCGCCGCGCGACACCACCCGGATCGCCTGCAGCAGGTCGTCCGGCTCCAAGTCCTTGACCAGGAACCCGTACGCGCCCGCCCGCAGCGCGGCGAACACCGTCTGGTCGTCGTCGAACGTGGTCAGGACCACCACCCGGACCGAGGCGAGCCCCGGGTCCGCGGTGATCCCGACCGACATATAGAAAGCCGGGATCACGATCGCGACGACCAGGTACCCGGCGACCGCTGCGTCGTATAGCGGCAGAAAGAGCAGCGGCGCCGGGGTGATGTTGCGCCGCGCGAAGAGCACGCGATCAGTACCTGCAGCGGCCACTTGTGCCGCAGCAGCACCGGAAGCACCAGGATCCCGCCGGCCACGTAGCCGGCGGTGTTCAGCGGGTGCGAGCCGGGGCCGCCCCCGGTGGCCACGGTGATCTCGACCGCGGCGAGGACGGCCAGGAACGCCCCGGCGTCGACCAGCCGGATACCCAGCGTGTCGCGCAGTCTGCCCACGCCGTCACCGTACGCGACCACGTGCCCCGGCGGCCAGCGCGCGCCGTATGCGCCATGATGAACGCAGGTGTCACGTCCCTGACCTGGCCCGGTAACGCCATCGCGAGTTCCGGCCACTCACTGGTGACAGCGATCGCCGACCGAGCGTCCAGACCAAGGGGTGCCGCTGATGGGATCCGGGGACGAGCCGTCGGTGCGGTCCATCGGGACCGATCAGGCCGCGTTCTCCGCGTTCTACCGGGTGCACGTCGGCGAGGTCACCCGGTTCGTCGCCCGACGGGTCGCGGACCCGCAGCTGGCCGCCGACCTGACCGCCGAGGTGTTCCTCGCGGTGATCGAGGCCGCGCCGGGTTACCGGGGCGCGGCCGGCGGCCCCCGGACCTGGCTGTTCGGGATCGCGCGGAACGTGATCGCCGCCGAGTTCCGCCGCTCCGCGCGGGAACGCCGCGCCGAGGCGCTGATCGCGGGGCGCAGGCTGCTCGACGCCGAGGACATCGACCGGCTGGTGGCCAAGATCGACGCGGCCCGGCAGGTCCGGGCCCTGCACGAAGAGCTGCGCGCCCTGCCGGAGGGCGAGCGGGCGGTCCTTGAGCTGGTCGCGGTGGACGGGCTCACCGTCGCCGAGGCCGCCGCGGCGCTCGGCATCCGGCCGGTGGCCGCCCGGGTGCGCCTGCACCGGGCCCGCCGGGCGCTGCGGCCGGAGTCATTTCGGCCCGTGATCGAAACCGAGGTTGTGTCATGAACACCGGTGAGGCAGGGCCGCTCCTGGGCGGCTTCGAGGGCCGGCTCGAGGCCGAGCTGGTCCGGGTGGTCGCCGATCGCGCGGCCGCGTCGGCCAGGACCGAGGCAGCGCCGGCGGCGTGGCGGCGACCAGGGTGGCTGGAGCTGTCGGCCGGGCGGCTGCTGCGTTCGCCGGGCCTGGCCCGGGCCCTGGTGACCACGCCGTCGCTGCTGCTGCCGTGGCTGATCGCCAGCGCGGTGGTGCTCGGCGCCGGGGCCGTGGCGACGGTGAGCACGGGCCGGCCGTGGGTGGCGCTGCTGGCGCCGGCGGTGGCGGCCGCGGGCATCGCCTACGCCTACGGTCCTGGCATCGACCCGGCCTGGGAGCTGTCGCGCAGCATGGCGGTCAGCGACCGGCTGGTGCTGCTGGTCCGCGCACTGGCCGTGTTCGCGCTCGACGCCGGGTTCGGCGTGGCCGCGTCCGCGGCGTCGGGCACCGCGATTGGGATCACGTTCGGCTGGCTGATCCCGATGACGGCGGTCTGCGCGCTGGCCTTGGCCGTGGCCACGGTCTCTCGCTCGGCCAACATCGGCGTGGCGGCCGGGCTGGGCAGCTGGACGTTCCTGATCGTGTCCGAGCAGGCCGTGACCGGGCGGTACACCGATGCCGTCACCGGCTCCGGCCTGATCCTCCCGTACCTGGCGTTCGCCGCCGCGTGCGTGGCGGTCGCGATGTACGCGACCCGTGTCCCGAAGGGAACGTCATGAACGTTGAGATCGCCGGGGTGACCCGGCGGTTCGGCCGGACCCAGGCGGTGGCCGGGGTGGATCTCGAAGCCGGACCCGGGGTGTTCGGGCTTGTGGGGCCGAACGGCGCGGGCAAGACCACGCTGCTGCGGATGCTGGCCACCGTGATCCCGCCCAGTTCCGGGAGGCTGCGTCTGCTCGGCCGGGACCCGGGCGGGTATGGCGGCCGCCGGCAGATCCGGCGACGGCTCGGCTACCTGCCGCAGAACCTGGGCTATTACCCGGGGTTCACGGTGGCGGAGTTCGTGGAGTACTTCGCGCTGCTGAAGGAGATGCCGCCGGGCCAGGTCCCGGGCGCGGTCGCCGCCGCCGTCGAGCGGGTCGACCTGGGCGGCAAGGCCCGCTCGAAGCTGCGGACGCTGTCCGGTGGGATGCTGCGCCGGGCCGGGATCGCCCAGGCCATCGTCAACGAGCCGGACCTGCTGCTGCTGGATGAGCCCACGGCCGGGCTGGACCCTGAGCAGCGGGTCGCGTTCCGCGCCCTGCTGCGCGACCTGGCCCAGCGGGCCACCGTGATCGTTTCCACCCACCTCGTCGAAGACGTCGGCGCCGCCTGTAGTGAGGTGGCGGTCATGGACACCGGGCGGATCGTGTTCCACGGCACTCCCGATGAGCTGACCGCACGCGCCGAGGGCACCGACGCGGCCGGCGACTCCCCGCTCGAACGCGGCTACAGCGCGGTCCTGGCCGCCGCCCGCTCCGTCGCCGGAGCCCGGTCATGACCGCCGCCACCGCCCCGGCCCGCCCCGCGCCGCCGCGGGCCCGGCGCGTCACGCCGGCCGCGGGACCGGTCCGGCTGCTGCGGATCGAGCTGCGGCGCAGCCCGATGCTGTGGCTGCTGCCGCTGCTGGCCGTGCTGTTCTACGTCAGCACCTACCGCCCGGCTATGGGGAACCCGCCGTTCTGGAACATCCGCAGCGCCATGGTCCAGTCGCACACCATGCTCGTGTTCGCGCCGCTGCTGGCGGGGGCGGGGGCCTGGACCGGGTCGCGGGACGGCCGGCGCGGCATGGGCGACCTGGTCGGCGTGACCGCGGTGCCGAGGTGGGCGGGTCAGTTCGCCACCTGGGCCGCCGCCACGATCTGGGCGGAACTGCTGTACCTGGGCGGCGTGGGGGTCCTGTACGGCGTCACCGCGCAGCAGGGCGCATGGGGCGGCCCGCCGTGGTGGCCGGTGGCGGTTGGCGTCGCCGTCGTGGCCGCGTCCTGCGCCCTCGGGTTCGCCGCCGGGGTCCGGCTGCCCGGCCGGTTCACCGCGGGGCTGGCCGCGCTGGTGGTGTTCCTCGCGCTGGCCGGCGGGGCGTTCGCGATCCAGGACAACCAGGTGTACGGGCAGATCTGGCCGCTGAACGTGCAGGGCCCGTTCCCGCCTGACTCGTACGGGATCTTCTATCCCTACCTGCCCGACCTGGCCATCGCGCAGCTGATGTTCCTGGCCGGCCTGGCGGCCGCGGCGCTCGGCGCGCTCGGCCTGCCGGCCGCGGCGGGCGGCCGCTGGCTGCGAGGCGCCGCCGCCGCCGTCACCGTGGCCGGGCTCGCCGCGGCCGGCACCGCGACCGGGCTGGCCGGAACGGCCCGGGTGGAGGCGCACGGGATGGTCATTCCCGCGCTGCACGATGCGGCGAGCGACCGACCCGCCCGGTACACCCCGGTCTGCCGCCCGGGCACGGTCCCGGTCTGCCTGCAACCGGCCTACCGCTCGTTCATGCCGGAGGTCAATGCGGCGCTCGGCCCGCTGCTCGGCCAGCTGGCCGGCCTGCCAGTCGCGCCGGTGCGGGTAACTCAGGTTGCTGTCACGACCGTGCAGTCGACGCCGGGAAACGGCATCAACTTCGGCGGGCCGGTCATACGCGGCCGCCCGGCCGTGCTCTACCTGCCGCTGGCCGGGGTGAGCCTGCCCGGCGAGGGGCACACCTCCGCCGCCCAATTCGCCTGGTTCCTGCGCGACCAGTACGCGCAGGAGATCGTGAACGAACTGGTCGGCCTGCCAGCCGGCGCGGTCGCGATCGGTCTCAACCAGGTAGGGAATCCGGGCCATGCGGCGCAGTTCGCCGTGGCACGGGCCCTGGACCAGGTCCTGAATCTGACCGGGCCCCCGCCGCCGAACGATTCCTCCGCGCCCGGGCCAGCCGGGGGAGATAACGCCGGGTCCGCGCCGACCGGCCGTTCCGGGCGCGCCGGGCCCGGGGGTACCGCGAGCGACGCATCCTCTTCTCCGGGCCAGATGCAGGACGCGGTGGACCGGTTCGCGGCGATGTCGGTCGCGGCGCGGCACGCCTGGCTGGGCACTCACCTGGCCGCGCTGCGGGCCGGCCGGATCGCGCTCAGCGAGATCCCGTGACCACGGCCGGGGTCGGCCGGCCCGCGGCGGCGCCGACGCGAGAGCGCGGGAGGCGGTCGCCCGGGGCGGCGCGGGCCGGACTGCGGCTGGTCCGGCTCTACCTGGCCAGCCGCCGGGTCCTGACGTGCCTGCTGGTGCTGGCGGCCTGCGGGGTCGCGCTGGGCACCGCGCTGCACTGGCTGCCGCGAACCGGGGCGTACTCCCGGCAGATCCCGCTGATCATCGAGGCCGGGGCCGCCGCGGCCATCGGCGTGACCGCGCGCAGCCCGTTCGGCGAGCCGGAACGCGTCACCGGAGCCAGGCTGCCGCTGCTGCGGCTTGGCGCGGGCCTGGCCCTCGGCGGGGCCGCGTTCGGCGCGCTGGCCGCGGGCTCCGCCTCGGGTCACCTGGCCGGCGGCACCCTCGGCCTGCTGCGCGACCTCGGCGGCCTGGCCGGCATCGCGCTGCTGGCCGCCGCTGTGGCGGGGGGCGGGCTGTCCTGGATCGGCCCGATCGGCTACCTGGGCGTCACGCTGCCCGCGCTGACCGGACATTGGAACACGCCATGGGCCTGGCCGGCCCGGCCGCCGCACGACCGCGGCGCCGCCATCTGCGCCGCCCTGGTCTTCGCCGTGAGCCTGGCGGCCGTCACGCTGCGCGGCGCCCGCGACGCCGCCGCCCGCGAATAGCCGGGCTCGGCTCGCCGCTCACACCGCGGGTGCCGTCGGCGGCCTGGATACGCGGGTGGCGGGACGGTGAATCCGCGGCGTAGTGGCGGTGAAACCGCGCCCGCTTAGCGTTCCCTTACGTGCCAATCCGGTCATGAAAGGGAAGCACAGCGATGACGACAGCCAGCGTGTCCGCCACCGGCCTGGTCAAGGCCTTCGGCGGGGTCCGTGCCGTCGACGGTATCGACCTTGAGGTCAGCCAGGGCGAGATCTTCGGCGTCCTGGGTCCGAACGGGGCCGGGAAGACAACGATGCTGCGGATGCTCGCGACGCTGCTGCCAATCGACGCCGGGCAGGCCCGCGTGTTCGGGGTGGACGTCGCCCGCGAGCCGCACCGGGTCCGCCAGCTCGTCGGCGTCACCGGGCAGTACGCGTCCGTGGATGAGGACCTGACGGCGACCGAGAACCTGTGGCTGTTCGGCCGGCTGCAGGGCCTGCGGTCGGCCGACGCCCGCGCGACCGCCAGGGACCTGCTGACGCGGTTCAGCCTGGAGGAGGCCGCGAACAAGCCGCTCTCCCAGTTCTCCGGCGGGATGCGCCGCCGTCTGGACCTGGCGGCCAGCCTGATCACCAGACCGCCGCTGATCTTCCTCGACGAGCCGACCACCGGGCTCGATCCCCGCACCCGGGGTCAGATGTGGGACACCATCCGGGGCCTGGTCGCCGAGGGCTGCACGATCATGCTCACGACCCAGTACCTGGATGAGGCCGACCAGCTGGCCGACCGCATCGCCGTGATCGACCGCGGGCGCAAGGTCGCCGAGGGCAGCCCGGACGAGCTCAAGACCTCGGCGGGCAACTCGACCTTGCAGCTCCAGCTGGCCGATGGGGCCGACCAGGATCTCGCGCGGCAGGTCGTCTGGCGCGTTGTGGGCCGGGATCCGGTCCTGACGCCTGAGACGGGCCGGATGAACGTGCCGCTGGATACCGCCGACGGTGCCGGTGACGTGCTCATCGGACTTCGGCAGGCGGGCGTGACGATCGCCGCGGTGAGCGTGGCCCAGCCCACGCTCGACGAGGTGTTCCTCGCGCTCACCGGCCACGACACCCGCGAGCCCGACCGGCAGGACGAGACCGTTCACGACGACCAGTTCCTGGAGGTCCGATGAGCATCACCACCACCACCACCGACCGGACGCCACTGAGCGCCGGTATCCGGACGCCCGTGGTCGATCCGGCGACCGCCGTTGCCCGGGCTCGCCCGCACACCAGCCTGGCCGAGACCGTCAGCCAGACGCTCTCGATGGCCTGGCGGGCACTTAAGAAGATGCGGCGCAACCCGGAGCAATTCTTCGACGTCACCGTGCAGCCGCTGCTGTTCACGGCGATGTTCGCCTACATCTTCGGGGGCGCCATCTCGGGCAACGTCCAGGCGTACCTGCCGCTGATGATCCCCGGCATCGTCGCCCAGACGGTGCTCACGACCTGCATGTCCACCGGGGTGCAGCTGCGCGAGGACATGAACAAGGGCGTGTTCGATCGCTTCAAGGCGCTGCCGATCGCGCGGCTCGCCCCGCTGGCCGGCCCGATGATCGCGGACCTGATCCGGTATCTCATCGCCGCCACGCTGACCTTCGCGATGGGCCTGGCCATCGGGTACCGCCCCGGCGGCGGCGTGCTCGGCGTGCTGGGCGCGATCGTTCTGGCCATCTTCACCGGCTGGGCGATCGCGTGGATCTTCACGTTCATCGGCACGATGGCCCGCAGCGCTCGCGGCGTGCAGGGTTTCTCGATGCTGATCTTGTTCCCGCTGACCTTCCTCTCGAACGCGTTCGTGCCGGTCCGCACCTTGCCCGGACCGCTGGCCGCGTTCGTCAAGGTCAACCCGGTCTCGCACCTGGTCTCGGCCACCCGTGATCTCGCCAACCACGCCGTGATCAGCGGCGAAGTCGGCTGGACCCTGCTGGCCGGCCTGGCCGTCATCGCGGTCTTCGCCCCGCTGTCGGTCGCCAGCTACAAGCGGCACATCTAGCGCCGGGCGTCATGGCTCAGGCGGGCAGCCGCTCGATCGCCCGGCAGGCCTCGGTCACGAGGTCTGCCGGGCGTCCCGTGGCGTACCGGCTGCGGAGGTCGGCGATCAGGCCAGGCGCCGCCTCCTCGGCGGCGGGCACGATCCGCTCCCACATCAGCAAGGGGACCGCGCGGCTGTAGGCGAACCGCTCGGCGAGCACGAGCAGCCGGATCGCGTCCCGCGCGGACGCGGCCTGGCGCAGCAGACTCCACGATCCGAGGGCGAACAACATCATTCCCGCGACCGGATAGTCGCGGCCCGTATCCTCGGCGCCGAGGGCTCTCAGCGCGTCGGCGCGGCTTTCCCGGAACAACGCGCGCCCGTACGCTTCCTCCTCGTCGGCCGCGGCGTAATGCGCGTGCCCGACCAGCACCATCGAGGAACCAAACAGCGTCCACGGCTCGAGGCCGGTCCGGGGAATTCCCGGGAACTCGATCTCGCGCATCCGGACCAGGCAGTCGCGGAGTGCCGACAGGCCGGCCGTGCGCTCGCCGTGAGCCAGCAGCAGCTCCGCGTGGCACACGTGCCGGAAGACCTGGCTGCCGAAGCCGCCCCAGTTCTCGGAAACAAGGTCCATCAAGGCCAGCTCGGCTTCGGCTGCCGCGAGCTTCCCTTCGGCGATCGCCGAGAACACCAGGAGCGACCGCAGCTGGATCTCGTCGTCGCCGGCGCCGAGCCGCCGCATCACCGGCAGCGCGGCGCGAGCGTGCCCCTCGGCCGCGGCACCGTCGCCCACGTTCATGGTGAGCTGGGCGAGCATCGCCCGTGGCATCGCGGTTGCCCACGGTCCGTCGTCGTCGCTGGCCAGCTCCAGCGCGCGTTTGGCGGCTTCCATGGCGCCGAGCGGATCCCCGGAGTTCTCCCGCAGGCTGCTGAGCCAGTAGCAGGCGGCGGCCGCCGTCTCGCGATCGCCGTCGCGAACCAGCTGCTCCAGCCGGGAGGGGAACTCCGCGGGTTCGGCGGGGTCGCACGCCAGCATCGCCGTGGCCAGCCCGGACAGACGCACATCCGAGCCTTCTCCAGTGCCCAGCCGCCGCAGCAGCGCCTGCATCCGGGCGAACCTGTCGCTGCCCCCGATCATCGAGTTGGCCGCGATGATCAGTGTGGCCGCGCGGACCGTGTCGTGCAGCGACGCCGGCGGCTGCCAGTCGCCGATGGCGTCAAACACCGCGTCGGTCAGGACCAGAAGGCGAACGTGCTCGCCACGCATCATCCAGAAGACCCCGAGCACGGCGATCAGCTCCACCACCGTGGCCGCGTCGTTATCCGCGATCGCGGCACGCAGCTCGTCGGCGAGGTTGGTCTCCTCCTCGGCCACCGCGTCGATCGCCTCGAACTGGCCGGCGCTCATCAGGCGGGCGCGGTGAGCACGCGCGTAGCCGGTGGCCCAGCCGCGCAGCGCGGCCCGTGCCGCGCCGTCCTCACCCGCGTCGATGAGCTGCATGCGGCCGAATTCGCGCACGGTCTCCAGCATCCGGTAGCGCGCGCCGAGCGGGGTTTCGATGACGCCGAGGAGCGACTGGCCGACCAGGCCCGCCGTCGCGTCGACCGCATCGCAGCCGAGAGCGGTCTCCGCCGCCTCGAGCGTGAACCCGTCGTTGAACAACGACAGCCGGCGCAGGGCACGTCGCTCGCTCGCATCCAGCAGGTTCCATGACCAGTCGATGACCGCGAGCAGCGTCTGGTGCCGGTCGGGCGCGCTGCGGTCACCGCCGCGCAGCAGCGCGAAGCGGTTCTCCAGCCGCCGGTCGATCTCCTCCACGGCCATGGCCCGGACCTGCACCGCGGCCAGCTCGATGGCCAGCGGCAGCCCGTCGAGCCTGGTGACGATGCTGGTCACCGCCTCCTCGGGGAGGCGCACGCTCGGCCGCGCGGCCACCGCGCGCTCCCGGAACAGCTCGGCCGCGTCCTCGGTCGCCAGTTCCCCCAGCAGGTAGACGCGCTCGGCCGCGATGCCCAGCGGCGCCCGGCTCGTGGTGAGCACGTGCAGGTCGGACGTGACCGAGACCAGGAACGCGACCAGATCGGCCACCGCGTCGATCAGGTGCTCGCAGTTGTCGAGCACCAGCAGGCCAGACGACTGCGCGAGCCGCTGCGCGATGCGTCCCCGCAGGTCGGCTCGCTGCCCCGGGGTGAGCACCCGGCGGCCCTGGATCGAGTCGCGCACGCCGAGCACCGACCCGACCTCGCCCACCACATCACCGGCCGAGGAGACCCCGGCGAGCTCGACGACGTGCACCACCGGCACGGCCGCCTCGCGCGCGATCGCCTGGGCCAGCCGGGTCTTGCCCAGCCCGCCCGCGCCGACGATCGATACCACTCGCGCGCTGGCGGTCAGCGCCCGCAGCCGCTCAAGATCACCGTCGCGCCCGACCAGCGCGGTCGCGTCGAACCGCACGCCCCTGCGCACCGGCCGGTCGAGCGCCAGCAGGTCCCTGTGCACCCGCCGGAGGGCCTCGCCGGGGTCGGCGCCGAGACGATCGCGCAGGTCGCGGCGATACCGCTCGAAGCGCTGCAGCGCGACGGCCGGCCCGCGGACGGCCGCCTCGCTGCGCAGCAGATCGGCGAGCAGGGACTCGTCGCCCGGCGATCCGGCGTGCGCGGCCTCGAGTTCGGGCAGCGCGTCGGCATGGGCGCCCATCCGGCCGGACGCGCGCGCCAGCGTGATCCGGGCGGTCTCGGCGTCCGCGGCCGCCGCCCGGCGTACCTCCGTCAGCGGTCCGCCGGCCGAGGTGCCCGCCTCGCCCAGGCCGTCCGCCAGCGCCATGGCCTCATGCGCCAGCTCCGCGGCGAGCGGGGTTTCCCGGTCCAGCGCGGCCCTGGCGTCGCGAGCCAGCGCCGCGAGCCGGATGCTGTCCACTTCATCGGGCGCGGCGCCCAGCCGGTAGCCGGCGCCCTCGCGGACGATCACATCGCCGCCACACGCGCTGCGGGTGCGCGACACCAGGACCTGCAGGCTTTTCAGCCCGTTGACCGGGGCGTCCTCACCCCACACGAGCTCGATCAGCTCGCCGGCGCCCACCGGACGACCGCCATGCGCCGCCAGAGCCGCCAGCAGGGCCTGCGGACGATCGCCAACCACAGGCCGTTGCCGCCAGCGCACCTCTCCCAGCAGGTGCAGCGCGATGCTCACGCGGTCAGTCTAAGGACCGCCACCAGCGGGCAGAGCCCGTGAGCGTCCGGGGGGAGCGGGGGCGGGCGATCAAGGAATTCGGGCCGGGCGGGTGCCGATGATCACGGTGGCGTTCAGTTCCTCGGAGCTGGTCACCTGGGGGATCAGCCCGGACCGGGCGAAGGCGGCCGAGGCCTCCGGCGCCTGGCGCTGGCTGGTCTCGATCAGCAGGTGCCCGCCCGGTGCCAGCCAGCCGGGCGCCCCGGCGGCCACCCGCCGGAGCAGGTCAAGCCCGTCGGCGCCACCGTCGAGGGCCGCCCGCGGTTCGTGCAGGCGGGCCTCTGGCGGGAGCAGCGCGATCTCCCCGGTCGGTATGTAGGGCACGTTGGCGGCCAGCAGGCCGACCCGGCCCCGGAGCCGCGACGGCAGCGGTTCATAGAGGTCGCCCTGGTAGACCTGGCCGCCGAAGGCGGCGACGTTGCGGCGGGCGCAGGCCACGGCGGCGGGGTCGATGTCGGCGGCGTGCAGTTCGACCGGGCCGAGCGCGGCGGCTATCGCGGCGCCGAGCGCCCCGGAGCCGCAGCAGAGGTCAACAACGACCTGGAACTCATCGGCACGGGCAGGGGAGTGGTCGGCTGGGGCGGCGGGCGCCGGGCGGGACAGCGCGATCCCCTGGTGGACCAGGTACTCGGTGCGGCGGCGGGGGACGAACACCCCGGGCTGCACGGCGATGCGCCGCCCGCAGAACTCAGCCCAGCCGACGACCTGCTCGAGCGGCAGTCCGGCGGCGCGCCGGTCGACCATGGCTTCGAGGTCTTCGGGCGTCCGCGCCGCGTCGATGAGCAGTTGCGCTTCGTCCTCGGCGAAGACGCAGCCCGCCGCCCGGAGCCTGGTCACGATCGCGCCGCGCGCAGCCGCCGAGGGAGAAGACGAGGGAGAAGCCGACATGTGAGCGCCTTTCAGAGTCGCGGGCGCTCGCGGCCAGCCGTCAGCGGTGCCGCTCGGCGTGGGGGTGAAAGCGCCCGGCCGGTCTTGCGGTGATAGGGCTCACCTCCTCGCCGATGTCCGATGGCGACGGCCACGCTACCAGACGGCGACCGGCTTGACAGGGCAGCCTATTGGTTAACTAAACTACTAAGATCCTAGATAAACTATGAGGAGCCGCCGTGATCGAGTTCCACCTGGACGCCCACTCGGGCGTCGCGCCGTACCTGCAGCTCATCCAGCAGGTACGGCTGGCGCTCCGGCTCGGGCGGCTGGGCGAGGGAGATCAGCTGCCGACGGTTAAGGACGTGGTCGGACGGCTGGCGATCAACCCCAACACGGTGCTGAAGGCCTACCGCGAACTCGAGTACGAGGGCCTGGTGGCGGCCCGGCCCGGGATCGGGACGTTCGTGACCGGGACGCTCGGTGAAGGCTCGCCGGACGCGCTCCGGGCGCTGCGCCAAGATCTACGGCGCTGGCTGGCCAAAGCGCGCCGTACCGGGCTGGACGAGGAGAGCATCGAGGCCCTGTTGGTGGACACCTTTCGCGCCACACGGCAGGAAGAGCGGCCGGAGGAGGACATAGCATGACCGCCGTTCTGGAGACCCGCGGCCTGGGCAAGCAGTACGGGCGACGGTGGGCGCTGTCCGACTGCACCCTGGACATCCCGGCCGGGCGGGTCGTGGGGCTGGTAGGCCCCAACGGGGCCGGCAAGACCACGCTATTGCACCTGGCCGTCGGCCTGCTGCGGCCGACGGCCGGCACCATCCGGGTGCTCGGCGACGCGCCGCCGGCCAACCCGGCCCAGCTGGCCAGGGTCGGGTTCGTGGCTCAGGACACGCCGACCTACGCCGGGCTGAGCGTCGCCGATCACCTGCGCCTCGGCGCCCGCCTCAACCACAACTGGGACGCCGGCCTGGCCAGCGACCGGATCGCTCGGCTCGGCCTGGACCCGGCGCAGCGGGCCGGGAAGCTGTCCGGGGGTCAGCGGGCCCAGCTCGCGCTGACCCTGGCCGTGGCCAAGAAGCCCGAACTACTGATCCTCGACGAGCCGGTGGCCAGCCTGGACCCGCTGGCCCGGCGGGAGTTCCTGCAGGGCTTGATGGAGACGGTGGCGGACCAGCAGGACGAGGAGGTCAGCGTCGTCCTGTCCTCGCACCTCGTGACCGACCTGGAACGGGTCTGCGACTACCTGATCGTGCTGGCCGGTTCCAAGGTGCAGGTCACCGGGGACGTCGACCGGCTGCTGGCCACCCACCACCTGCTCACCGGAGACCGTCGTCACCCGGCTACCCTCCCGCCGGGCCAGGAGGCCATCTCGGCCAGCCACACCGACCGGCAGACCACGCTGATCGTCCGCACCAACGGGCCCATCCACGACCCGGCCTGGACGGTGTCGGCGATCGGGCTCGAGGACCTGGTCCTGGCCTACATGAGCCGCGGTGCCGCTCCCGAGCGCCGGCCCGCGCTGGAGGTACAGCGATGACCTGGCTGACCTGGCGCCAGTTCCGCGCCCAGACCGTCGTCGCGTCGGCCGGGCTCGCCGTGCTCGCGATCGTCCTCGTCATCACCGGCCCCCAGCTCGCGCACACGTTCGATACCACCGTGATCGGTTGCCGGGCGCACGGGGATTGCACCGGGGTAATCAACGCGCTCCAGCGTCAGGACACCGCCGTGCAGGACCTGACCAGACTGCTTATGTATGTGGTCCCCGCGGTCATCGGGCTCTTCTGGGGAGCACCGCTGCTGGCCCGCGAGCTGGAGACCGGCACGTACCGGCTGGCCTGGACACAGGGCGTGACCCGCGTCCGCTGGTTCGGGGTCAAGCTGGTCCTCACCGGCCTCGCCAGCGTGGCCACCGCCGGGCTGCTCAGCCTGATGGTGACCTGGTGGTGGAGCCCGCTCGAGCGGGTGGGCGCCGGCCGTATCACGCCCGGGGAGTTCTCCCAGGGCGGCATCGTCATCATCGGCTACGCGGCGTTCGCGTTCGCGCTGGGCGTCACGACCGGGCTGCTCATCCGCCGCACGCTGCCCGCGATGGCGGTCACTCTCGCGATCTTCGTGGCGGTTCAGCTGGCCGTGCCGTTCTGGGTCCGGCCGCACCTGATCCCGCCGCTCCGTTCCGTCTCGGCCCTCAACGTGGCCAACATCCAGGGCGTCAGCATCAGGGCGCCCGGCAACGAGCTGTTCGTGAGCGCGGGTCCTAACATCCCCGGCGCCTGGATCTACTCCGCCCAGGTCACCACCGCCCCCGGGAGCACTGACCTCGGCCCCTCTCCCGCCGCGTGCGGCCCCAATTCCGGGTACAACCAGTGCCAGGCCACGCTGGCCCGGATGCACCTCCGGGAGGTGGTGACATACCAGCCGGCCAGCCGGTACTGGACCTTCCAGTGGTACGAGACCGCGATCTACCTCGCCGTGGCCCTGGTCCTGGCGGGCTTCTGCTGGTGGTGGGTCCGCCGCCGTGTGGCCTGACCGGCCCCGACGGTATCGTTCGGGTCGTGACGATCATTCCGGATCAGAAAGACTGGACCTGGGTGCTGGACCGCCCGTGCCCGGAATGCGGGCTGGACACGCAGCGGTTCGACCGGGAGGCCATCGCCGCGATGATCCGGGTCAACGCGGCGGCGTGGCAGGACGTCCTCACCGGCCCGGGCGATCCGCGGCAGCGCCCCGCCCCTTCGGTGTGGTCGACGCTCGAGTACGGCTGCCACGTCCGTGACGTGCACCGGCTCTATGACGAGCGGCTCACGATGATGCTCACCCGCGACGCGCCCGAGTACCCGAACTGGGATCAGGATGCCACGGCCATCGAGTGTCATTACGCACAGCAGGACCCCGGGGTGGTCGCAACCGACCTGCGGCGCGCCGCTGAGGTGCTCGCCGCGCGCTTCGACAGCGTGACCGGCGATCAGTGGCTGCGGACCGGCCGGCGCAGCGACGGGGCGGTCTTCACGGTTGAATCCTTCGCGCGCTACCTCGTGCACGACCCGATCCATCATCTTTACGACGTCACCGGGGCCCGGCACTCGCCGCGGCCGGGCGCCGAGAACTGATCATCGCGCAACCAGGGCGGTCCGGTGGCCTTTGACGAGTTGGACAAGCGCATCGTCGCCGCGCTCGTCGACGATGCGCGGTCCACGTATGCGGAGGTCGGCGCCCAGGTCGGGCTGTCCGCGCCCGCGGTCAAGCGGCGGGTCGACCGGCTGCGCGCCGCGGGCGCCATCACCGGCTTCTCGGCCCGGGTCGATCCGTCCGCGCTGGGCTGGACGACCGAGGCCTACGTGGAACTGTTCTGCCGCGGCCGCACCTCGCCCGCGGAGATCGCCGCGGCGGTCGGCAAGCATCCGGAGGTCGTGGCGGCCTGCACCGTCACCGGCGAGGCCGACGCGCTCCTGCACATCAGGGCGGCCGACATGCGCCACTTCGAGCAGGTGGTCGAGCGGATCAGCGCGGAACCCCTGGTGGTACGTACCCGCAGCGTGATCGTTTTGTCGCAACTGGTGCACCGTCCGGAGTCGCTGCCGCCCGGCCGGCAACCGGGCGAGACCGGCCCGCCGGGGTAGGCTTGCCCCCCTGCTGCCGGTTTCGCGCCCTTCTAGGCTGACCAGCCTGTTCCCGTGCGCGTGATCGGCTATGGTCATGCCATGTCTGAGCGTGACACCGACTTCTCAGCCAGCACGGACAACTCCGCGATCACGGACACCTCCCGCAGCACGGCCGAGTTCCGCGCGTTCACCGAGCGGTCCGGCGGTGAGGCGGAGCAGCCGTGGAGCATGCGGGCGCCAGGACGCAAGGTCGCCATATTCGCCGGCATCGTCGTCGCGGTGGCGATCGTGCTGGCCCTGATCGCGATCGCGGTCTTAAACGCCTAGCGCGGTCGGCCGGGTGCCGGGGCGGGCCGAGGCCCGCCCCGTCTTCATGCTTGTATGACTGGTCATGACCGTCCGCACGGGGGAGGACCGCGAGGAGCGGCACCGGCTGACCGCGTTCGAGGGCCTGGCCGCTCTCTCGCTCGACGCGCTGTCCTCGGTGGCGTACGGGCCCCAGGCGATCGTGATCGTGCTGGCCGCGGCCGGCGCGGCGGGTCTCGGCTACACGCTCCCGGTGACGCTCGCCATCGTCGTGCTGCTGGTCGTGCTGGTTATCTCCTACCGCCAGGTGATCGCGGCCTTTCCCACCGGCGGAGGCGCTTACGCGGTCGCCAGCCGGCACCTTGGCCGGCAGGCCAGCCTGGTCGCCGCCGCCTCGCTGATCGTCGATTACGTCCTCAACGCGGCCGTCGGGGTATCCGCGGGAGTGGCGGCCCTGTGGTCGGCGTTTCCCGCCCTGTACGGGTCCCGGGTCTGGCTCTGCCTCGCGGTGCTGGGCCTGATCACCGCGGTCAACCTGTGGGGCGTGGCCGAGTCCGCCCGGGTGTTCATCGTGCCCACGGTCCTGTTCATCATCGCCATGGCCATCGTCATCTTCGGCGGGCTGTTCCAGGCCCATCCGGTGGTCTCGCTCAACGGTCACCTCGGCGCGGCCACCGAGGCCATCGGCATCCTGCTGCTGCTGAGGGCGTTCGCCTCCGGCTGCTCGGCGCTGACCGGGGTCGAGGCGATCGCCAACGCTGTCCCGGAGTTCAAACAGCCCAGGCCCCGGCGGGCGCAGCACACCGAGATGTGGCTGGGCATCCTGCTCGGCCTCATGCTGATCGGCATCTCGGTGCTGATCCGCAAGTTCCACCTGGCCCCGTCGGCGACCACGACCACGCTCGCCCAGCTCGCCGCGGCCGCGGTCGGGCGCAACGTCATCTTCTACGCGATTCAGCTGATCACCACCGTGCTGCTGGCGCTGGCCGCGAACACCTCGTTCGGCGGCCTGCCGGTCCTGGCCTCGCTGCTGGCCAGGGACAACTTCCTGCCGCACCTGTTCCGGCTGCGGGCCGACCGCCAGGTGCACCGGTACGGCATCGGTGTGCTGGCCGTGTTCGCGGCGATCCTGCTCGTCGTGGCCAGGGGGGACACGCAGGCGCTGATCCCGGTGTTCGCGATCGGAGTCTTCGTCGGGTTCACGCTGTCCCAGGCCGGCATGGTCAAGCACTGGCGCGAGCAGCGCGGCGACGGCTGGTTCGGCCGGGCGTGCATCAACGGCCTGGGCGCCGTGCTGACGCTGGCTGCCCTGGCCATCGAGCTGGTCAGCAAGTTCACCGAGGGCGCGTATCTGGTCGTGATCGTGGTCCCGCTGCTCGTGCTGATGTTCCACCGGATCCACGTCAACTACGACCGGATCGGGAACCTGCTCGAGCTGGGCAAGCAGCCCCCGCCGCCGCGGCGGCTGAGTTCGATGGTGGTCGTCCCGGTCGGCGGAATGTCGCTGCTGACCGCCGAGGCGATCTCGGTTGCGCTGTCGATCGGCGACGACGTGGTCGCGGTCACGGTCTGCTTCGGCGATCCCGAGGACGAGCAGGTGGACGCGGGTTTCCGCGAGGAGTGGGAGGCCTGGCACCCGAACGTGCCGCTGATCACGTTGCGCACGCCGCACCGGTCGCTCGCCCCGCCGGTCGTGAAGTACCTTCGCCAGCTCGAGCACGACGATCGCCATCAACGGCTGTTCGTGCTGATCCCAGAGGTACAGCCGGAGCGCTGGTGGCGATGGATCCTGCACAACCAGCGCGGCGTCGTGCTGCAGCGGGCCATCCAGAGGGGCACGGCCAACGTGGTGATCTGCCGGCTCCGCTACCGTCTGGCGGCGGTGGCGGCCGCTCAGCCGGAAGACACCGCGCCGATCTGAGCCCGCCTTTCCAGGCGCGTACCGCGCCGGTATGACCGCGGATCTGGCTCCCCGGCGTGACGACACCGCCGGGCCGGGCCGGGCATCATGGGCGCCATGAACGCCGACGAGGGGCCCCGCCCGCGGGCCCGGCCCGGCCGGCCGAGGCGACGGGCGGGCGCGCTAGCCGCCGCGGTGACCGGCGTGACCCTGCTGGCCGTGGCCTGCGGCGGGTCCTCGGCCGCGGCGAACACCTTCGCGCCGGGCGCGACCCACGCCCAGTCGCTGGCCTTCGCCAAGTGCATGCGCGCCAACGGCGTGCCCGGCTTCCCCGATCCCGACGGCCAGGGAGTCTTCAACAACGCCCAGATCCAGGCGCTCACCACCGGTCCCCAGGGAGACAACGCCCTACATCAGTGCCGGTCTGTGCTCCCGAACGCGGGCACCGGGCTGACCGTGACGCAGATACAGGAGATCCAGCAGCAGAACCTGCACACCGCGCTGAAGGCCGCGGCCTGCATGCGCGTGCACGGGATCACGAACTTCCCCGACCCGGCGGGAACGACGCAGTCGTCGGGCGTCAACTGGCCGCAGACGCTGCCCGGCATCGATACCGGCGCGCCGTCATACGAGAAGGCGTTCGGGACCTGCTCGAGAGCGGACCGAGGCCTTCCCCCGTGGCTCGCGCCCGGGGCCGTTCTCCCGTCACCCCCGCCCGGGGTCAGTCCCGGACCTGCTGCCGGCGGCTGATCGCGGGCGGCGGTCACCAGGGCCCTTCGGCGAACTCCGCCAGCTTCTTCAGGCGGGCCACGATCTCGTCGTGGACGGCGTCCGGCGGCTGGGAGCCGTCCACCGCGAACATCCACTCCCGGCCCGCGTAGTAATCGAGCAGCGGCACCGTGTTGTCCAGGTACACCTGCAGGCGGTGTTCGATGACCTCCTCGGTGTCGTCCGAACCCCGGCCCCGGCTGAGCAGCCGTCGCACCAGATCTTCGTGCGGCACGTCGAGGTGCACCGCGGCCTGCACCTCGGCGCCGAGCGCCTGGGCCACCTGGAACGCCGCCTTGGCCTGTTCGACCGTGCGGGGGAACCCGTCGAGCACGTAGCCGCCGGTCTCGGCGGCGGCGACGACCGGTTTGCGAAGCATGTCCATGACCACGGCGTCCGGGACCAGATCGCCCTGGTCCACGTAGGACTTGATCGTCTGCCCGAGCGCCGTCTGATCCTTGACGTGCTGGCGCAGCAGGTCTCCGCTGCTGATGTGCGTGATGCCGAAGCGCTCGGACAGCCGCTCGGCCTGTGTTCCCTTGCCGGCGCCGGGGGCGCCGATCAGCAGAAGGCGCATCGGATTAGCCGATCACCGTCGACCGGGCCGGCAAGCCGGCCCGGCGTGCTCCGGGCGAGGTCATGGCGAGATCGTCCTATAGGGATGGCCTGGTCGGCAACTACCCGGCCCCGTGGTCGGCGTCCTGCGGGTCGGGCTGGAAACGATAGCCCATGCCGGGCTCGGTGATCAGCCAGCGCGGCTTGGCCGGGTCGGGCTCGAGCTTGCGTCTCAGCTGGGCCATGTACAGCCTCAGGTTGCCGGCCGCGTCGGCGTAGCCCGGGCCCCAGACCTCGTTGAGCAGGTACTGCTGGCCGAGGAGCTTGCCCGGATGGCGCAGCAGCACCTCCAGCAGGTGCCACTCGGTCGGGGTCAGCCTGACGTCATCTCCCGAACCATCCCGGCGCATGGCCCGCTTGGCGGCCAGGTCGATGGTCAGGTCGCCGATCCGGACCTGCGGATCGTCCCCCTCGCTGATCGCCCGCCGGCCCACCGCGCGCATCCGGGCGAACAGTTCCTCCAGGTTGAACGGTTTGGTGAGGTAGTCGTCCGCGCCGGCGTCCAGGGCCTCCACCTTGTCCGTGCTGTCGGCCCGGCCGGACAGCACGATGATGGGCGCGCTCGTCCAGCCACGCAGCCCCTGGATGACCTCGACGCCGTCCAGGTCGGGCAGCCCGAGATCGAGGATGACCAGGTCCGGCGGATGGCGCGAGGCCTCCTGCAGCGCCTCCGCGCCGGTCGCGGCCGTGTGCACGTCGAAGTCCCGTACCCGCAGGTTGATCCGCAGTGCGCGCAGCATCTGGGGCTCGTCGTCGACGACGAGGACGGTCTTCACCCGATCACAGTGCCATGGTTACCGGCCGTCGGGCGCGCCGGCGGCCGTGGCGGGCGACGGAATCTCGGCGGGCGCACTGGGCGGAGCGGGCACCGCGGGCAGCGACAACGACATGGTCAGCCCGCCGCCCGGGGTGTCCTCCGGCTCCAGGGTGCCACCCATCGCCTCGGTCAGGCCCCGGGACAGCGCCAGGCCCAGGCCCACGCCGGTGGTGTTGTCGGTGTCGCCCAGCCGCTGGAACGGTACGAACACCCGGTCCCGGTCGGCCTCGGGAATCCCGGGCCCGCGGTCGATGATCCGCAGTTCCACGCGGTCGGCCAGCGCGCTCGCGGTCAGCATGGGCGGCGACCCGGCCGGCGAGTATCGCAGGGCGTTGGCGGTCACGTTGGCGATGACCCGCTCCAGGATGCCCGGGTCGACCCGGACCTCGGGCAGCGTGTCGGGCATCTCCACGATCACCTCGGCCGCCGCCGGACCGAGGTCGTCCAGGGAGCGGGAGACGATCTCCTCCAGGTCGGCCGGCCGCGGGAAGACCGAGAGGGCGCCGGCCTGGAGCCTGCTCATATCGAGCAGGTTGTCGACCAGGTGCGCGAGCCGGTCGAGGGACTCGTCGGCCGTCGCGAGCAGCTCGTCCTGGTCCTCGGGCGCCCACTGGATCTCATGCGAGCGCAGACTGGTCACGGCGGCCTTGGCCGAGGCCAGCGGCGTGCGCAGATCGTGGCTGACCGCGGCCAGCAGCGCGGTCCGCATCCGGTCGGCCTCGGCGATGGGCCGGGCCGCCTCCGCCTCGGCCGCGAGCCGCTGCTGCTCCAGTGCGGCGGCGGCGTAGGCCGCGAACGCGCCGAGGATCCGCCGGTCGCTGGCGGGCAACGGCCGGCCGCGCAGCCCGAGCGTGAGCGTGTCGGTGACCGGAACGTCCACGTCGGCATCCTCGGGCCGGGCCAGAGCGGGCTCGCCCGAGGTCGCCACCGGCGACCAGCCTGCGGCGAGGCTCCGCGCCGCGCCGGGCGGACCGGGCTCGCGCTCGAGCAGCGTCACCGACTCCATCCCGAACGCCTCGCGCACCCGTTCCAGCACGGCGGCGAGGGCCTGCTGGCCGCGCAGCACGCTGCCGGCCGCGGTGACCAGCATCTCGGACTCGGCGGTGGCCCGGGCCGCCTGTTTGCTGCGCCGGGCCGCGCCGTCCACGACGGAGCTGACCACCAGACCCACCACCACGAACACGCCGAGCGCCAGCGCGTTGTTGGCCTCGGCGATCGTGAACTTGTGCACCGGCGGGGTGAAGTAGTAGTTGAGCAGCAGCGAGGCCGCGATCGCCTCCAGCACGGCGGGCACGAACCCGCCGACCAGGGCGACCGCGATGACGGCGACCAGGAAGAACAGCACCTGGCTGGTCAGGTTGAGCCCGTTGCCGAGGCTGCTCAGGATCAGCGTGACGAGCGGCGCGAGCAGCGCGGCCAGCGCATAGCCGGCCAGCCTGCGCCGGAGCGGAAGCCCGCCCTGGGCCCGGGGCAGCCCGCGGCCGCGGCCCATCTGGCCGTGGGTGACCATGTGCACGTCGATGTCGCCCGACCCGCGGATCGTGCGGTTGCTGACGCCGGGCCCGGTGACCAGCGCGGACAGCCAGTTCCGGCGGCTCACCCCCAGCACCAGCTGGGTCGCGTTCTCGGCCCGGGCGAACGTGAGCAGGGTCTGCGGGACGTTGTCGCCGACGACCTGGTGATACGTGCCGCCCAGGGACTCGACCAGGCGGCGCTGCTCGGCCAGGGCGGCCGGATTGGCTCCGGTCAGGCCGTCGGACTTGGTGACGTGGACCGCGAGCAGGTCGCCGCCGGTCGAGCGCGCCGCGATCCGGGCCGCCCGCCGGATCAGCGTGTCTCCCTCGGGGCCGCCGGTGAGCGCGACCACCACCCGCTCCCGTGCCTCCCAGGTCCCCTGAATGTCATGCGCCGCCCGGTAGCGCTGCAGCCCCTCGTCGACCTTGTCGGCCAGCCAGAGCAGGGCGAGCTCGCGCAGCGCGGCCAGGTTCCCGGCCCGGAAATAGTGGGTCAGCGCGGCGTCGATCTTCTCGGCCGGGTAGATGTTGCCGTGCGCCATCCGGCGGCGCAGGGCCTCGGGGGTCATGTCGATGAGCTCGACCTGGTCGGCGGCGCGCACGATCGCGTCGGGGACGGTCTCCCGCTGCGGGACGCCGGTGATCTTCTCGACCACGTCGTTCAGCGACGCCAGGTGCTGGATGTTGACGTTCGAGATGACGTCGATGCCGGCCTCGAGCAGCTCCTGCACATCCTGCCAGCGCTTCTCGTTCCGCGATCCGGGGACGTTGGTGTGGGCGAACTCGTCGACCAGCGCCACCTCGGGCCGCCGGGCCAGCACCGCGTCGATGTCCATCTCCTCGAAGGACGTGCCGCGGTAGGCCACCTGCTGGCGGGGGATCGTCTCCAGGCCCTCGATCTGCGCCGCGGTGTGCGGCCGCCCATGCGTTTCCACGAACGCCACGACAACGTCGGTGCCGCGCTCGGCGCGCCGGTGGCCCTCGTTGAGCATGGCGAACGTCTTGCCCACCCCGGCGGCCGAGCCGAGATAGATCCTCAGCTGGCCCCGGCCCCGGGCGGCGGGCCGGTCCTGGTAACTCGGGTTACCCATATCGCTCATCGCTATCTCGTTCGGCAGTACAGCTCTACCTGGGAATACCCGCCTCTATCCGCCGACAATAGGCCCCCTCGGTGGTCAAGGCTGGTATCGGTACCCCATGCCGGGCTCGGTCAGCAGGTGGCGCGGACGGTGCGGGTCCTCCTCGAGTTTGCGGCGCAGGCCCGCCATGTGGAACCGGAGATAATGGGTGCTGCGCTCGAACCCCGGCCCCCAGACCTCGCCGAGCAGGCGGTCGGAGCCGACCAGCTGCCCGGGCGCGTTGAGCAAGATCTCCAGCAGCCGCCACTCGGTGGGGGTGAGGTGCATCTGCTCCCGGCCCGGCGGCCCGTCGATCGTGTGCGCGGTGAGGTCGATCTCGTGCTGGCCGATCCGGAACGTCTCGGCGGTCGTGAGCTGGTCGCTGCGGCGCAGCGCGGCCCGCAGCCGGGCGAGCAGTTCCTCCATGTCGAACGGCTTGGTGACGTAGTCGTCCGCGCCCGCGTCCAGCGCGCCGATCTTGTCACCCGAGCCAGCCCGCCCTGAGAGCACGATCACCGGTGCCGCAGACCAGCCGCGGAGCTCGCGGATGACCTCGCGGCCATCGACATCCGGGAGCCCGAGGTCGAGCAGGACCACGTCGGGCGGGCGCCGTCTCGCCTCCGCGAGCGCCTCGCGCCCGGCCGACGCCGCCGCCACGTCATAGCCGCGGGCGCGCAGGTTGATCCGAAGCGCCCGGAGCAGGGCGGGCTCGTCTTCTACGATCAGGACCCGCGAGGCGAGCCCGGTGTCGCCGCGCGCGGGCGGACCCTCCGCCCGCCCGCGCGCCTGTGTCATGACCGTCCTAACTATCTCGGGTCACCTGCCCTGATCTGAGGATGCCTTACGGCATCGGGTACTTCTGGTCGAGCGCGATGTTCAGCGTCAGCACGTTCACCCGCGGCTCGCCCAGGAATCCCAGGGTCCGGCCCTGGGTGTTCTGGGCGACCAGCGCCCGGACGGCCGCCGGGCTGATGTGACGGGCGGCGGCCACCCGGTTCACCTGAATCGCAGCGTTCTGCGGGGAGATGTCCGGGTCCAGTCCCGAGCCGGACGTGGTCACCGCGTCCGGTGGAATCTGGGAGATGCTCACGTGGTCGAACTTCGCGATCTGCTGCTGCCGCTGCTTGATCGCGGCGATCAGGTCCGGGTTGTTCGGCCCGAGGTTGGACGCCGAGGAGTACGTCGGGTCGCACCCGATGTCGCTCTTGGGGGCGCCCGAAGGGATCGCGGCCGACGGGCGGGGCTGGAAGTACTGCGCCAGCGGGTTGCCCTTGGCGTCGCTGAACTCCTGGCAGAGCAGGCTGGACCCGACCACGCGGCCGTGGAAGGTGACCATGGACCCGTTGGCCTGCTTGTTGAACGCGGCCTGCGCGATCCCGTACATGAACACCGGATAGATGATCCCGGTGATCACAGTGAAGATCAGGAGCAGCCGCAGCGCGGCGATGTGCTGCCGGACGATGTTGGGAAGGCGGTTCATGTGCCGATCACCTAAACCCTGGGATGTTCATGATGATGAGGTCGATGAGCTTGATGCCGATGAACGGGATGATCAGTCCGCCGACGCCGTAGATCCACAGGTTCCTGCGGAGCATTGACTGGGCCGAGGCGGGCCGGTAACGCACGCCGCGCAGCGCCAGCGGGATCAGCGCGACGATGATCAGCGCGTTGAAGATGATCGCCGAGGTGATTGCCGACTGCGGGCTGTGCAGGTGCAGGATGTTGAGCTTGTTCAGGGCCGGGAACGCGACCGAGAACATGGCGGGCAGCATCGCGAAGTACTTGGCCACGTCGTTCGCGATGGAGAACGTGGTCAGCGCGCCGCGGGTGATCAGCAACTGCTTGCCGATCTCCACGATCTCGATGAGCTTCGTCGGGTTGGAGTCCAGGTCCACCATGTTCCCGGCCTCCTTGGCGGCCGAGGTCCCGGTGTTCATGGCCACGCCGACGTCGGCCTGGGCCAGGGCGGGGGCGTCGTTGGTGCCGTCGCCGGTCATCGCGACCAGCTTGCCGCCCTCTTGCTCCTTCTTGATCAGCGCCATCTTGTCTTCCGGCGTCGCCTCGGCGAGGAAGTCGTCCACGCCGGACTCGTCCGCGATGGCCTTGGCGGTGAGCGGGTTGTCACCGGTGATCATGACGGTGCGGATGCCCATCTTGCGCATCTCGGCGAACCGCTCGGCGATCCCCTCCTTGACGATGTCCTTGAGGTAGATCACGCCCAGCGCCCGGGCGGTGCCGTTGGCCCGCTCGGCGACCACCAGGGGGGTGCCGCCCACCCCGGAGATGCTGTCCACCGTGTGCCCGAGGTCAGCGGGCGGAGTGCCGCCGTTGTCCCGGATCCACTGGCCGACCGAGGCGGCGGCGCCCTTGCGGACCTGGCGGCCTTCGGCCAGGTCGATGCCGCTCATCCGGGTCTGCGCGGTGAACTCGACGAACTCGGCGCCGGGCAGCTCACCGGCCCCCCGTTCACGCAAGCCGTACTGATTCTTGGCCAGCACCGCGATCGAGCGGCCCTCGGGCGTGTAGTCGGCCAGGCTGGACAACTGGGCCGCGTCGGCGAGTTGCTCCGCCGTCACGCCCTCCACCGGGATGAACTCCGTCGCCTGCCGGTTGCCGATGGTGATCGTGCCGGTCTTGTCCAACAGCAGCGTGTTCACGTCGCCGGCCGCCTCGACCGCGCGGCCGGACATGGCCAGCACGTTGCGCTGGACCAGCCGGTCCATGCCGGCGATGCCGATCGCGGACAGCAGCGCGCCGATCGTGGTCGGGATCAGCGCGACCAGCAGCGCGACGAGGATGACCAGGGTCTGCGGCGCACCGGAGTAGAACGCTATCGGCTGCAGCGTCACGACGGCCAGCAGGAAGATGATCGTCAGCGAGGCGAGCAGGATGTTCAGCGCCAGCTCGTTCGGTGTCTTCTGCCGCTTGGCCCCCTCGACCAGGGCGATCATCCGGTCGATGAATGTCTCGCCCGGCTTGGACGTGATCCGCACCACGATCCGGTCGGACAGCACCCGGGTGCCGCCGGTGACCGCGGACCGGTCGCCGCCGGACTCGCGGATCACCGGCGCGGACTCGCCGGTGATCGCCGACTCGTCGACCGAGGCGATGCCCTCGACCACGTCGCCGTCGCCGGGGATGATCTCCCCGGCCTCGACCACGACGTGGTCGCCCAGCGCGAGCTGGGTGCCGGGCACCGGCTCCTCGCGCAGGTCGCGCTGGCCTGGCTTCCAGTCGATCAGCCGCCGGGCCACGGTCTCCCGCTTGGTCTTGCGCAGCGTCTCGGCCTGCGCCTTGCCACGGCCCTCGGCCACCGCCTCGGCCAGGTTGGCGAAGACCACGGTCAGGAACAGCCAGACCACGATCGTCCAGTTGAACGCCGGCTGCTTGTCCCTGAATATCGCGGTGTAGAGGCTCAGCACCGCGCCGACCTCGACCACGAACATGACCGGGTTCTTGATCTGGACCCGCGGGTCCAGCTTCTTGAACGCGTCCGGCGTGGAGCGCCACAGCATCTTGGGATCGAGCAGGCCGCCGCCGATCCGGCCCGGTTCGACGGCACTCCGGCCGCGTCCCGAGCCCCGCGTTTGCGGTGTGGTTGTCACACTCATCTCAGTGCAATCCTTCGGCGAACGGGCCCAGTGCGAGGGCGGGGAAGTAGGTCAGGCCGACCAGGACCAGGACCACGCCGATGACCATCCCGACGAACAGCGGTGTTCGGGTATCGAGCGTGCCTGCGCTGGCGGGCACCGGTTGCTGTCTGGCCAGCGATCCGGCCAGCCCGAGCGCGAATATCTCGGGTATGAACCGGCCGAACAGCATCACGAAGCCGCCGAGGACCTGGTACCAGGCCTGGGACGAGCCCAGGCCGGCGAACGCGGAGCCGTTGTTATTGGCCATCGAGGCGAACGCATACATGATCTCCGTCAGGCCGTGCGGCCCGGGATTGAAGATCGCCCGCTGCCCGATGGGGGTGCCGACGGACAGCCCGGCCGCGGTCAGGACGATCACCGGCAGGGTCAGGAAGTACAACGCGGCGTATTTCATCTCGACGGGCCGGATCTTCTTGCCGATGTACTCCGGCGTGCGGCCGACCATCAGCCCGGCCACGAAAACGGTCACGACGGCCAGGATCAGGATGCCGTACATTCCGGCCCCGATGCCGCCGGGGGCGATCTCGCCGAGCGCGATGTCGAACAGCGCGATGCCGCCACCAAACGGGGTCAGCGAATCATGGAAGCAGTTCACCGAGCCGGTGGAGGTCACCGTGGTCGATGCCGCGAATAGCGAGCAGCCGGGGGTGCCGAATCTCACCTCCGTGCCCTCGGCGGCGTGGTGCGCCAGCATCGTCGCGGTCCCGCCCGTGCCGGTGTGCGCCTCGAACAGGCTGATGCCGCCGACAGCGAGGGCCCAGATGATCCCCATCACGGCGACCAGCGCGTAGCCCTGCCGGTTATCCTTGACCATTTTTCCGAACGCCCGCGGAGTGGAGAACGGTATCAGCAGCAGGCTGAAGATGATGAGCAGGTTAGTGAACGGATTGGGGTTCTCGAACGGGTGCGCGGCGTTGGTGTTGAACCAGCCGCCGCCGTTGTTGCCTAGGTCCTTGATGCTCTCCTGCGACGCCACCGGCCCGCCCGGGATCGTCTGGTGCCCGCCGGCCAGAGTGGTCACCGTGTGGTAAGCGTGGAAGTTCTCGATCGCGCCACCGGCGACGAGGATTATCCCGACAACTACAGCCAGCGGGATCAGCAGCCGGACCACGCACCGGGTCACGTCCACCCAGAAATTGCCCAGCTTGTCGGTCCGGGACCGGGTAAAGCCCCGGATCATCGCGATCGCCACGCACAGGCCGACCGCGGCCGACATGAACTGCTGCACCATGAGCGCGACCGTTTGCGCGGTGTAGCCAAGGGTCGCCTCGCCGGCGTAGTTCTGCCAGTTGGTGTTGGTGACGAACGAGTCGGCCGTGTTCCAGGCGGTGTCGGGCGTGACGGCGGGAAAACCCTGGCTGTACGGAAGGTAGTGCTGCAACCGCTGCACCCCGTACGCGAACAGCACACTGACGAGGGAGAAGGCCAGGATGCTGCGGATGTAGACGCTCCACTTCTGGTCGGCGTCTCGGTTGACGCCCATCAGCTTGTAGAGACCGCGCTCGATCCGCCAGTCCTTATCGGTGGTGAAGATGTGCGCGATGTAGTTGCCCAGCGGCACGTAGCACGCGGCCAGGGCGGCGAGCAGCAGGGCAAACTGCAGCCAGCCGGCGCCGGTGGAACTCATCAGAACCTCTCAGGAAAGACGAGGGCCACGAACAGGTAGACGGTCAGCAGCACGCCACCGATCAGGCCGATCCAGTTCTCAACGCTCAAAGCGCTCGACCCCCTTGACCAGCAGCCACAGCACACCGAAGGCCACGATCGTCAAGGCGATGAAGAGCAGGTCCTGCATGGAACCCTCCTAGGCATACGCGCGGGACTGAGCCAGTGAACCGCGGCAAACAGCAAAAAGGCCGCGCCTAAGCGCGGCCCATGCGGCCCGGGGCTGATCCCTAACGGGATCCATGCGGGCGGTCGGTGGGGGCCCGGCGGCGGCGGCGAGGGCGGGGCCCGGCGGCGGTGGCGAGGGCGGGACCCTGCGGCGGTGCCGGGCGGGCACCGCCGCAGGGCAGCGGCGGGGTTTAGTGTTCGTGCACCACGAGAGCGTTCCAGGTGCGCGGCCCGACGACGCCGTCCGGGAAGATGTGGAACCTCTTCTGGAACAGCCTGACCGCCCACAGGGTCTGCTGGCCGAACTTGCCGTCGACCTTGACGAACTTGTAGCCGTACACGAAACGGAGTTCAAACTGCACGGCCGCCACGGCGGGGCCAAACGAGCCCTTCCGCACGGTGACGATCAGCCTCTCCCAGGTCCTCGCGGCGACGATGCCGCTCGGGAAGATGCCGTGGGTCTTCTGGAAGAACTTGACCGCCCGCTCGGTCTGGCGGCCAAATCTGCCGTCCACCTTGACCTTGATGCCGTGCTGGTTCAGCAGGAACTCGATCTTGACCACTCGCGGGCCGTGGTCGCCCTTCCTGACGATGGGCCAGAACAGCTTGTGATGCGAGCTGGTCGCGACCGTGGTGCGCGCCGAGACCGCCGCGCTGGCTGCCGTCGTCGATGCGCCCATCGCCATTGTGGCGACCATTCCGGTGGTGAGCACGCCGAAGGCGATACGGCGCAGAGTGTTCCGCATGCGTCCCCCTTTTTGGTGACTTTCCTTGGTACCTGATGTGGCCCCGTACTCTTGGTGCCCTCGGGGCCTAAATTTATCTGCAGAAAGAGACGCTATTTGCATTCTCGCGCCTGGTCAAGTCCCAGGTCAGCGCGGCTGGCAGGCATTAATAATGACCCTTTGTTTAAAAGGGATTAAGCACTACAGGACCGCTCGCAACGCCTCGATACCGACGTCCGGCCGTCTCTGATTGCACGTTGGGCAGCGCGGCCCGGGGCCCGGAATGTTGAGCCAGTACCCGTCCACGGAAGACCGGCTCGCCTCGATCGCGTCCACCAGTTGATCGCGGGCCACGACGGCGCCGGGCGGGTTGGTCGACAGCCCGGCCAGGACGGTCACGCCGGGGTTGGCCGCCCGCGCCTGCGCCGCCGCCTCCCGGACGAAGGTCGCGTACGTGCCGCTGTCGCGTTCGAGGCTCTGGGCCTGCAGTTCGATCGTGTCCGCCACCTTGGCCATGCGGGCGGCGAGGCGCAGGTCGAGGAACTGCTGCCACCTCGGCGCGGCGCTGCCGCGGGTCAGCACCGTGGTGAGGTTCAGCGCCGGGGCCACGATGAGCCGGAGGCCATGGTCCCGGGCCAGTCCGGCCGCGCGCGTCGCGGCCCGCACCGGGTCGCGCTGCTCGGCCGCGGGCGTGAAGGACCAGGCCTCTGGGTCGTAAAGGACCGCGCGCGTGCCCGCCGGCAGCCGGCCCGCGGTAACCGCGTGGCTCAGCCCGGCAAGTGAAGGGAACGTGACCGTCACGGCCGCATCGAATCCCGCGAGCGGCTCCTGGCCGGGCTGCACGATCTCATAGACCGTGGCGCCGTCCAGTCCCCGGCGGATGGCGGGCTCGGCGATGAGCTCCGCGAGGGCGGCCCTGGTCAGCATCCAGATGACCCGGTCGCGGGGGAGTGAGCCCGCGGCCGGCCATGGCCGGGACGATGAGGAGGGGGCTTGTGGTGCCTGGCTCATGCAGCCCGCCAGCACGCCCACCACGGCCGCCACGATGGCGATCGCCCGGGCCCTGCGGATCGTCCGGTCAGCGCGGCCATGCCCGGTCATGACCCAAGCTGGACGTCGGCGGCCATGCCGCTCGGGGGAGTGTCCTGCTGCCGGTCGAGAACGGTCACGACCGCCTGGTAGCCGGTGCCCTGCGGCGTCGCCACCGGCGTCATCAGGAGTTCCTGGACCCGGCCCGGCACCCCGGAGATGCTTGCCGCCGGGACGTCGATGGTCACCGCCTGACCGACCTTGACGTCCGCGACCGAGGATGCCGGGACCAGCACGGTCACCTGCCAGGTGTCCGACGTGCGCAGCGCGATGATCGGCAGGGCCGCCGCCGAGCTCGCGCCGCCGACGTCGCCGGACTGCGGACCCTCGGGGAACAGCGAGAACAGCGGGCGCTGGGTCAGTGATGTGCCCGGCAGCTCGGAGGAGTAGTCGCGGATTCCCTCCGCGTCGGCGGTCTCGCCCGGCTGGCCGTTGACGGCTATCACGGTCCCGGCGGACGGCGCGACGATCCGGGTCCCCGCGGCGTCCGCCCGGTCGAGGGCCAGCTCGGCCTGGTCCCTGGCGAGCTGGGCGCGCGCGGTGTTCCTGGTCGTCTGTGAGCCGCCGGACTGCGCCGCGGCCAGCTCGCCCTTGTCCGCCGTGATCGCCGCGCGGTCGGCGGCCAGGACCGCGGCCGCCGCCGGGGCGATCTCGGCGGCGAGCAGTTCGCCCTTCTTGACGTGCTGGCCCACCCGGGCACGGATCGCCCCCAGCTGACCGGAGCTGGAGAAGTTCAGGTAAACGACGCCGCTGCTCGTCACCGTGCCCGACAGCGATCTGCCATCCGCGGCGGCGATCCTGGGCACATACCACGCCGCGCCGAACAGGCACGCGCCGGCGATCAGCGCGACGGCGATGCGCTGCGGCCTGGTGATGTGCCGGCGCGCCGGCTCGGCGTCCTGGTGCCTGGCGTCGCGCTGGGCGGGTTCCTGGTGCCTCGCGTCGGGCTGGGCGGGTTCCTGGTGCCTGGCGTCGGGCTGGCCGGCCGCGGGCCGCCGGTGGCCCGAGCGGGGGTGACCCGCATAGCCGTTCAGCCGCACGGATACGGGGTCAGGCGACGCCTGGTCGCCGGTCCGAACCGGGTACGGATTCAAGTCAGCCCGCTTTCAGCAGTCAACTACCGACTTATGTGGCCGCACGGGCCAGCCCACGGCATATATGCAGCCATTCCCGGCGTGGCAGCACCTGCCACGCAAGCTGACAGCTGGGCATTAGTGGCTTCTTGGGTGCCGGACGCCGAGCATGCGTGCACCAATTACTCCCCCGCCCGGAGGCCAGTGTCCTTTCTACACGACAGGTTCGCCTGACAGGGTGATGACGCGCGAATTTTGGTCATCACGCCGATCGGCAGATCGGCCGAAACCGATTCTGGTAGGTTCCTCACCGCTCTGGGAAACCGTGCGCATGGCCAGTCGGCACGGTAATAGCGGATTAAGCGCCGGTTGCGGTAAATACGGGGGGCCCTCTATGGATATGTCGCTGCTCGCGGCGACCGTCGGCCTGCTCGCGGTGCTGGCCTGCGCCTGTGTCCTGCCGGTGTACGCGGACAGCGACGATGATCTCGGCGACGGCATGGCGACGGTGGTCATCCCGAAGCACGTGCCGACGCCACGATTCCGCCCGCGCACCTGGGCGTTCCTTGGCATCGCCGCGCTGTTGGGCCTGCTGTTCTTAGGCTGGCAGCGTCCGTCGATGCCGGTCCTGTACATCGGCGCGGTCCGAGACGTGGCGGTGGCGATCACCCGTGACCCGGCCGCGGTCAACGGGTATGTGGCCCGGCTCCACCCGGCCTTCCTGTACCTGACGGTGTCCTACATGGTCGGCATCGCCCTGGTGGTGCGCGCGAGCATCGCCAGGCGCCTGGTCATGCTGGCGTACGTGCCGCTGTACGTGGCCATGACCCTGCTCGCCCAGGTTCTCATGATCACTGTGGGGGTCAGCACCCGGCTGCTGGTGGGGCCGTTCGGCATCGAGGCCACGCTGGCGAACCTCGCGGTCGGCGGTCTGGTCGTGCTGCGCCTGACGTTCACCAGCTTCGCCCTGCCCCGCGGCACGGTGCTGCCGATCACCCGGCGTCGCTGGATGTGGGACAACGCCGCGACCTGGTGCGCGCTGCTGTCCGCGGTGGCGCTGATCGTCCTGATGTATGCGCTGCTGTCCGTGCCGGCCAACCTCACCACGGCCTGGGAGGTGTTCCTGCCGCGATATGCGGTGTGCCTGTTCTTCGCGATCATGCTCGCCCCGATGTGGCTGCTGTGGTGGAGCAGCCGGAGGCTTCCGCAGCCCGGAGCCGACCGGCCGCCGGTCGATGTCGTCGTTCCCGCCTACAACGAGGAGGAGAACATCGCGCGGCTGCTGCGCTCGATCGACGTCGCCGCGCAGCGTTACGGCGGCCCGGTGTGGGTGGTGGTGTCGAATGACGGCTCGCAGGACCGCACCGAGCAGATCGCGGCGGCCGAGATCGCGGCGTTCCGCTGGGCCCGCGGCCAGGTCCTGACCCGGCCGAACGGCGGCCAGTCCGCCGCGCTCAACCGGGCGCTGTCGATCACCGGTGCGCAGATCTGCATCCGGATCGACGCGGACTGCGTCATGGGCCCCGACGCGCTGGTCTACTCGGTCCCCTGGTTCCGGGATCCGGACATCGGCATGGTCGGGGCCATGGAGGAGCCCAGGCTGGACACGGTGACCTGGTTTCACCGGCTGCGCGCGCTGGAGACGCTGTATCAGTTCCGGTTCGCGCGGCTGGCCCAGAGCCTGGTCGACGGCCTGGTCTGCGTCCCGGGCACGTTCATGGTCTTCCGCCGCGGCCCGGCGGTCAGTTGCGGCGGGTTCCCGGTGCGGATGAACGGCGAGGACGCCGACCTGACCATGCAGATCGGGCGGCAGGGTTACCGCGTGGCGATCGATCCGCGGATCCGCTGTTTCGAGGACGTGCCGAGGAACCCGGCCGAGTTCCTCGAGCAGCGGACGCGCTGGGCGCGGGCGCGGTTTCACATCGTGGCCCGGCACGTCCCGATGCGCTGCGGATCGGCTGGCCCGCGCGTGTGGTTCTGGCTCATGCAGCGGGCGTTTTCCTGGTTCTCCCTGCAGACCTGCCTGGTGGCGCCGATCTTCATGCTGGAACTGGCGCTGACCCACCCTAGCTACCGGCAGAACCTCGCGACCTTTGCCGGGGTGTACATCACGATGGACGCGGTGCCCGCCCTGATCAGCGTGCCGTTCGCGATCCGGTACCGGCGCTGGCGCAGCCTGTGCTGGCTGCCCACCCACTTCGCCTACGCGTACCTGCGCCGGCTGGCCACCCTGGAGGCGGCCATCACGCTCCCGGTCCGGCCGTTCCCCGCGCCCGCGCGGGTTCCCGGCCACGCCGCGCAGCCCGGCCGGGCCGGGCGGGCGCGCCAGCCACGAGCGGGTGACGTGCTGACCGCTCCGGAGGGCGATTGAGCCCGCGCCGGGGCGTAATGACTGCTAGCCCGGAATCAGGTCGCGCACGCCGAGCTCATCGGCCCGGTTGAGCAGGTCGGCGGGATCGGCGTACACGCGGTAGGCGCCGGCCCGCTCGAGTTCCTCGCGGCCGTACCCGCCCGACATCACGCCGATGCCGAGCGCGCCGGCCCGGCGCGCCGCCAGCAGGTCCCAGACGCTGTCCCCGACCACCCAGGCGTGCCGGGTCTGCACCCCCAGCAGGGCGGCGGCGGCCAGGAACAGGTCCGGATCCGGCTTGGCGTGCCGGACCAGGTCCCGGGTGATCATCGGGGCGTCCTCGGACAGGCCGAGCATGTGCAGGGCGTGGGAGGCGGTGGCGCGGTAGCCGCTGGTCGCGATGGCCCACGGCACGCCCCGATCGGTGAGCGCGGCCAGCAGCTCCGCGGCGCCGGGCAGGGGCCGGACCGAGTCGGCCTGGGCCAGGTACTCCTCGCTGTGCGCCCGCTGCAGCAGGGCGATGTCCTCATCCGACAGGGTCCGGCCGGTCTCCCGCAGCAGCGCCGACACGAACAGCCCGCCGCTCATCCCGATCCGCCGGTGGATCCGCCACACCGACAGGTCGATGTCGAGCCGCGACAGCGCCGCCCGCCACGCGATCACGTGCTGGTACACGCTGTCGATGAGCGTGCCGTCCAGATCGAACAGGAAGGCGGGAGCCGGGGGCTCGGGGTAGCGGACGGCGCCGCGCCCCTCGGGGTCGCTCATGGCACGAACCCTAGTGCAGGCGGCTCAGGCCCGGCCGTGACGGGCCCGGCCGCGGGCGGGGGCACCCGGGCCCGGCGGGGCACGCGGTCCCGCCGGGCTGTAACCGTGCGCCGTTGTGCCCTAGGCGGAGACGCTGGTGATCACGTTGAAGGGCGCCCCGGCCGGGTCGGCGAGCGAGGCGAACCGGCCGACGCCCGGGATGTCCGTCGCCGGCACCATCACGCTGCCGCCCTGCTCCGAGGCCGTGGCCACGACCGCGTCGCAGTCCGCCACCTCGAAGTACGGCAGCCAGCGGGTGGTCACGCCCGCGCCCGCCATCTCGGGGCTGATCGGCATGATCCCGCCCTGGCTGCTGTCCTCGCCGCCGCCCGCGGGCGAGATGACCGTGTAGTTGAAGTCGCCCATCGGCATGTCCTGCGCGGTCCAGCCGAACACGGCCGAGTAGAACGACTTCGCCGCGGCCGGATCGCCGGCCATCAGCTCGGTCCAGGCCAGGGTGCCGGGGTCGTTGACCTCGTCCAGGCCCTTGGTCTCGCCCGGCTGCCACACGGCGAACGTCGCGCCGCCCGGGTCGGCGAACTGGGCCATCCGGCCCGCCGTGAAGACGTCCATGGGCTCGGCGCGTACCGAGCCGCCGGCCCGCTTGACCGCGTCGGCGGTGGCGTTGGCGTCCGGGGTGTCGAAGTAGAGCGTCCAGGACGACCCGGCGCCCGGCTCCATCAGCGGGCCGACGGCCGCGATCGTCTTCCCGTTCAGGGTGAGCATCCCGTAGCCGCCGGCGTCCGGCCCGGCCGACTGGAATTCCCAGCCGAACACGGCCCGGTAGAACGCGGTGGCCGCGTTGACGTCGGGCGTGGCCAGGTCCACCCAGTTGGGCGCGCCCGGCACGTAGTTGGTCGTAAGCATGGCCTGATTCCCCCAAGCGTTGCGTGGCGGGCCGCCCGGGCATTCGATGCGGCCGGGCGCCCTTGTCGTGACCTAGCCTCGCACCGGCCACTGACAATCTGGTGAACGACGCATCTGCGCGCGAGTTGGCTACCTACCCTCATGGGCAGGGTCCATGCGCGGAGGGAATGCCCATGACGGCGCAGCCTGAGGGCGATCCGCCCGGCCCGGCGGCGCCGGGGGCCGAGCGCCCGACCACCGTTCACGGCACGGACCCGGACACCACGGCCGCGGCCGCGATCTGCGCGGTGACGCCGGCGAGCCGCCAGGCCCGGACCCGGCTGTACCGGCACGGGGTGCTGGAGCGGCGGGGGTTCCCGGTCGAGGACATCGGCGAGTACATCGGCGACGAGTCCGCGGAGGTGTGGCTAGACCTGCGCGACCCGGACCGTGCGCAAGGACTGGCTGTAGCTTCCTCTCGCTCTCCGGCCCGCTTCTCTGCCGTCCAGATGCCCCTGATGCGATGCGGCGGCAGCCAGGGAGGGAAGGTGACGGCAATTCGCAGCCCCGGGCCGCGGACGCGACGAATCCGACGGCTGACTCTGGTGGCGGCTTAGCCGGCCCGGCATGGATGTACCAATGGGCGGCCAGGAACACGCCTATCGGTACATTCATGCACCGACTAAATGGGGTCGCCGCATAACTTCTGCCCCATATGTATCGTGTGGCGCAGCAGGTGCGGATGCGGTGGAGCGGACGAGGTCGCCGCGGGTGCGGCCGCGGCGGCGGCGCCGCGGGTAGCGTCGCGCCGCCGGAATTTGGCGACACCGGAATGGGTATCTGGGGAATTCTCTCCGCAGGTGCCACCTAATTGACCGCCTTGCGGCGACTTTGGGCGCAGGGACATTGCGCATCCTTTAGGTGCAGATGCTCGGCAAGTGACATCTTTGCGAAGAAAGAATGTTTGCAGATTGGCGGCCATTCTGGTTACTGAATGGATATCGTAGGCCACGCCAGGGGACCCGCGAACCGAGGAGGATCTGGCGGTGAGGGTTCTTGTTTACCCGCACGCGATGGAAACGAACGACGCACAGCTCAATGCCGTCGAAATCGCCGCGGCAACCATGGAGCGCGGCCACGATGTCCTGCTGGCCAGCCCCCCGGGGCCGCTGGCCGACATGGCCATGGAGCTGGGGCTGCCGCATGCCCTGCTGGATCCCGGCACGGACCTGCGCCCGTCCCGGCACGTGGCCGCCCAGCTGACCGCACTGGCCAGGCAGAACCGGATCGACGTGGTGCACGGCTACGAGTGGCCGTCCGCGCTGGAATCGTTCGCCGGCCCGCGGCTGCGGCTGGGCCTGCCGGTGGTGTGCACGGTCAACTCGATGTTCCTGGCCCCGTTCCTGCCGCGGAGCGTGCCGCTGGTCGTGGGCACCGACGAGGGCCGGCTGCGCGCCATGCAGGCCGGGCACGACCAGGTCACGCTGCTGGAGGCGCCGATCGACCTGCGGGCCAACGCGCCGGACTACGATCCGGGGACGTTCCGGTCCGACCTGGGGCTCGACCCGACCATGCCGCTGGTGGTGACCGTCGGCCGGCTGGCATCCGAGGTGCGCCTGGACGGGGTGCTCGGCGCATGCGACGCGGTCGGCGAGCTGGCCAGCTGGGGCACGCCGGTGCAGTTCGCGGTGGTCGGGGACGGGCCGTCCCGGCCGCTGGTGGCGCGGGCCGCCGACCGGGCCAACGCCCGGGCCGGCCGCCGGGTCATCGCCCTGGCCCGGACGCCGCGCGACCCGCGGTCGGCCTACGCGGCCGCCGACGTGATCCTCGGGATGGGCGCCTCGGCCCTGCGCGGGCTGGCGTTCGGCAAGCCGCTGGTGGTGCAGGGCGACCGCGGCTACTGGGAGCTGCTGACCTCGGACACCGCTCCGCAGCTCATCCGGCAGGGGTGGTACGGCCTTGGCGTCGAGGGGCGCCGGGCGGGCGCGATCCGGCTGACCAGCATCCTGCGCGAGCTGGTCGAGCAGCCCGAGACCCGGGCCCGCCTGGGCCGGTACAGCCGGTCACTGGTCGTCGAGCGGTACAGCCTGGAGCGCACGGCGCAGGCGCAGGAGGAGGTGTACGCCGAGGCGATCGCCGAGTCCGCCCGGCCGTCGATGCGGGAGCTGGCGGCGGAGGCGGCGCGCACCGGGGCCGGGCTGCTCCGGCACAAGGCGGCCCGGGCGTGGCACCGCTGGCGGGGCGCCGCGGCGGTCGACGAGTTCGGGGCGCCAGCCGCGTGAGGTCTGCCGTTTGCACGCGGGCCGCGTGGCGCTTAAGGCCACCTGGCCGGGGCCGGTTGCGCCGACGGCGCGGTACACCGCCGCGGCCCGGCCGGTGACCCCGAGCTTGCGGTAGATGTGCTCGAGGTGCTTGGCGATGGTGCGCGGGCTGACGTCGATCGCCCGGGCGATGGCCAGGTTGGTCCGGCCCTGAGCGGCCTGCTGCAGCACCTGCAGCTCACGGTCGGTGAGGTCGGCCAGGCCATCGTCGTTGGCCGGCGCGATGGCGGTGCGGGCCCGCTGGCGGCGGCGCGCCCGCCGCAGCGTGTTGCCCAGCTGCCCGGCCATGATCCCCAGCAGCGCCCGGTCGGTCTCGGTGAAGTCCGAACGGGCCCGGTTGAGCGCGATGCCCTGCACCCTGCCGTCGTTCTGCGTTGGCAGCGTGAAGGCGATCTGATGTTCTACCGGAATATGCCGGAAAAACTCCGAGTAAAGACCTAGTCGGTGAAATTCGCCGCGATCGAGAAAGTCACTTATCTTGACCGGCTGACCGTCGCCCATCGCGCGAAAGTGCGTGAGCAGCGGATGCTCATCCAGGTGCGCCTCGAAAGCCGTTAGAGTGGCGGGGTCTACGGATTGAGCGGGATATTCGGTGTAATACGGGGTCTGATCCGGCGTGGTGGGGATCTCGTTATAAGTGATGATATCGGAGCCAACAAGATTGGCCAGGCCGGGCAGGGCGACCTCGGCCACTTTGTCCGGCTCGTCCGGCTGATCCAGGTCGGCGAGACTGTCGATGAGCCGCATGGCCCGGTCGAGCGTGTCCAGCGAAACATCCATGTGTACGCACCCCCCGGTCGTGTCGGTCAACGGTGCGGGCGGCTAAGGCGGCCTGACGCGGGTCGGCGGCGCCGATGGTCTGGTACACCGCGGCGGCGCGGCTGGTGACGCCGAGCTTGCGGTAGATGTGTTCGAGGTGCTTGGCGATGGTGCGCGGGCTGACGCCGATCGCCCGCGCTATGGCCACGTTGGTCCGCCCGGCGGCCGCCAGCTCCAGCACCTGCATCTCCCGGCCGGTCAGGTCGGTCAGGCCGCCGGGCGGGGCCGCCACCGCGGACCTGGCCCGGTACCGCGTGGCCGAACGCCGCAGCGCGTTGCTCACCGGCGTCGTGACGGACCTCAGCACCGCGTTGTCCTCCTGGCCGAACTCCCGGCCCGACCGGCTCAGCGCGATCCCGATCATCTCGCCATCGCGCGGGCCGGGCACCGAGAACGCGAGCTGGTCGTCGGTCGGCACATAACGGAAATACTCGGCATAGATCCCCAGCCGGCGGAATCCCTGCCGGCTGACCATGTCGCTGATCTTCGCCGGCCCGCGCCCGCCGGCCTGTTGGTGGAGCACCAGCGGGTGCTCGGCCAGGTGGGACTTGAAGACCTCGACCGCGGCCGGGTCCAGGCTGCCCGACGGATACTCGGTGTACTCACCGAGAACGTCCGGCTCGGGATTCATTTTCTGGTATGTCGCGATATCGCAACCAATCAGCCTCGTCAGTCCGGGCAGGAGAAATTCGGCCGCTGTGTCCGGCTCGCTCAGGTCTGAGAGGCTATCCACGAATTGCGCTGCTCGGTCCAGCGTTTTGAGTGAAACATGCATTGCGTGCGCATCCCCCCGGGGGCTTGAAGGCGCTCGGTGCGCAATATGCGTATAGACACTTACGCATCAAGGCGGTTTAGTCAAACCAGGGGCTGGACTGCAATAGCAGTACCAGGGGGGTATGAGGTGAGTACCGCGGACGGCCCCGGCCGGGTGGGGGGACGGCTAGCCTGTCGCCGGCCGGGGCGTCCGCGGACTCGCTCTTTGTTTTCCGAGTCGCTTTTCCAAGCGCTTATGACGCGCATGTGGCCTGCTCGGCGGCCGGCCGGTGGGCGACGAACATGACGGCGCCGTCCACCATGATGGTGAGCTTCTCGTAGCCCAGGGTCTGCAGGCGGCCGAGCAAGCTGGCCGGGTCGACCGGGTTGTAGGTGTCATCCACGTGGAAGTGGTGCAGGTCGTTGCTGCCCAGGCTGTCGGAGCCGATGAGCACCCCGCCGGGCCGCAGCACCCGCAGCGCCTCGGCCAGGATCTTGTTCTGGTCGGCCAGCGTCGGCACGTGGTGCAGCATGGTGAACGTGCCAACCGAGTCGAACGACTCGTCCGGGTACAAGAGTTCGGTCGCGCTGCCGGTCACGATCGTGACGGTGCGTTCAGGAAATTTATCCGCGAGATCCCGGGCGGCGTCGGCATCGACCTCGACCGCGGTCAAACGGGCGACCCGGTGCCGCAGCCACCCGGTGGCCGCGCCGGGACCGGGGCCGATCTCGAGCATGTCCTGGCCGAGGTCGGCGTGCTGGAGCAGCCGCGGCAGCACGTCCTGCTGCAGGTACTGCGCCCATTCCGGGCTCGTGCACACCCGCGCGTGGTTCTCATTCATGATGGCGACGCTACGGCCGGCCGTGGCCGGCCCCAAGGGCGTAGGCTGCCAAGCTGTGTCGCAGGACGGACATTGTGCGGCCGATGAGCGCGATCCGGGTGCGGCCGTCGTCGCGGTCACCTTCCCGATGCCGGCCGGCCTGGTCTTCGACTGGCACACCCACGAGGATCATCAGCTGGCCTGGGCGGCCAGCGGCGTACTGACCGTCCGCACCGCCGCGAGCGCCTGGGCGCTGCCGCCCAGCCGGGCGCTGTGGATCCCGGCCGGGGTGCGGCACGAGACCGTGTCGGCGGGTACCGCGGTCATGCGGACCCTCTACGTCAGGCCCGGGCTGTGCCCGATCACCTGGCCGGACTGCACGCCCGTGGCGGCGAGCCCGCTGCTGGCCGAGCTCATCGGCTACCTCGAGGATCCCGGCCTGGATCCCGGCGCCCGCGGGCACGCCGAGGCCCTGCTGGCCGACCTGCTGCAGCCGGTGGCGATGGCGGCCATCGAGGTCCGGATGCCGGCCGGCGGCCCGGCCCGGCAGGTGGCGGCGGCGCTGTCCGATGACCCGGCCGACGCCCGGACGCTGGCCGCGTGGGGGCGCGTGGTCGGCGCCAGCGAGCGCACCCTGGCCCGCGGCTTCGTGGCGGGCGCGGGGCTGCCGTTCGGGAGGTGGCGGGCGTTGCTACGGCTGCAGGCCGCGCTGCCCGGGCTGGCCGCGGGCGAGCCGGTCGGGAACGTGGCGCGCCGGGTGGGCTACGAATCGGTCAGCGCGTTCGTCGCCGCCTTCCGGCGGCAGACCGGGCTGACGCCGGCCAGATACTTCCGAGGCCCTGACGGCCCTGACGGCCCCGGCGGCCCCGGCGGACCAGGCGGACCAGGCGGCCCCGGGCCGGCCTAGGTCACGACGGCGCCGGTCCGGTTCGGCAGCGCCAGGCTGGCCCGCCAGCGCCCGCCGTCCAGCGTCGCCTGGGCGCTGGCGCCGAGCGCGCAGGCCAGCTCGTCCAGCGACGCCAGCGCGGCGGACCGGTCGCCGGCCAGGTCGCCGTCCACGGCCGCGGTCAGGGTCAGCTCGATCTGGATCAGGTGGCGCGGCGTCCGCACCGCGACCTCGGCCCGGGCGCGCTGGCCCGGAGGAATCATGCCGAGCAGTAACAACTCCACCACGTCCACGATGACCGGCATGTCGGCCGGGTCAACGGCCGAGGTCTTGCGCCCGGCGTCAACGGTGACCGGCTCGCTGAGCAGCCAGGCGGTCCGCTCCTTGATGGCGGCGGCCAGCTGGGTCTCGGGCGTGAGCAGCGACCAGGATTCCTCGATCAGCCAGCGCAGCGCGCCGGTCGCGGCATCCAGCCGCTGCAGCATGGCGTCGATGCCGCCGCCCGGCACGCCGCCGGGCGCACCGCCCGGCACGCCCCCGGGCCGGGACATCAGCTGCAGGTCGAGGGCCAGCGCCGTGAGTTCCTGAATCGGGCCGTCGTGCAGGAAGTCGGTCAGCTCACGGCGTTCGTGGGTGCGCAGCCGCCGGGTCAGCCGGAGCAGCTGCCAGGCCCGGCCGGTAACCTCCGGCGCTTCCCCGCCCGGCGCGCGCGCAGCGGCTCCCAGGGTGCTTGCGCCAGGACGAGCGGAGGTACCCGGCACTAGGCCAACCTTTCGACGCGGCCTGCTCCGCGAGCTCGGCCCGCTGGGCGTGACCGGCACGCATGTCGATCACATAGAGTAGCAGAGCCCTAACAATTCGTTAGTTAGATGGGCGCTGCCGGGGCGAATCCGACGACCTCGTGCCGATCAGGAGCGTCCCGTGGAAGGGAGCGCAGATGGGCCAGGCCAGCGCGGGGGAGATCGGTGCGGGATCGGCCGGGGGGCAGCGGCGGATCAGCGTGTTTCTGCTCGACGACCACGAGGTGGTCCGCCGGAGCGTGCGGGAACTTCTGACGGCTGAGCCGGACATCGACGTGATCGGCGAGGCCGGGACGATGGCGTCGGCGTTGCGGCAGATGCCCTCGCTGCGGCCCGACGTGGCCGTGCTGGACGTGCGACTGCCGGACGGCGACGGCGTGTCGGTCTGCCGTGAGATCCGCTCCACGCTGCCGCGGACCGCGTGCCTGATGCTGACGTCGTCGGCGGACGACGAGGCCCTGCTCGGATCGATCATGGCGGGCGCCGCGGGCTACGTGACCAAGCAGGCGTGCGGCTCGGATCTGGTCGGCGCCGTGCGCGCGGTCGCGGCCGGGCGCTCGACGCTCGACCCGAGGGCCGCGCAGCGGGTGATGGACCGATTGCGCGGCCGGCTGGCCAGCGTCGGCCCGTTGTCGGCGCTGACCGATCACGAACGGCGGGCCCTGGAATTCATCGGGGAAGGGCTGACGAACCGCGAGATCGCGGAACGGATGTCGGTGACCGAGGAAACAGCCAAGGACTATGTGTCGTCGCTGCTGACCAAGCTCGGCATGCAGCGCCGGACCCAGGCCGCGGTGTTCGCGGCGCAGCTGGCCAAGAACCGGTCCAGGTAAACACGCCGAAGCGGGCGGCCAGGCCGTAACGCGGCGTCAATGGAGCCGGTCAGGAATTTCGCTTCTGAAGGAAATGCCCGCCGCTTCGGGATGGTAAGCGGTGACATTGGCGTTTGCCCAGGTCACAGAGTGGCGTGACGGCGCAACCTTCGGTTAAGATTGAACAACACCCGAGAACAACGGCCATCAGTCGAAAAAACTATCTACTACGCGGCCGCTGCGGGCCGGGCTGAAAGAACGCTCTCTTCATGCCTGAAAGAGCCAAATAATCGGGTGGCCGGGAATCGCATTATTGATAGACGGCAGCGGGGCTTGGGGGTTATGTCTGAGGTTGCGGGGGCCGGGGCGTGGTTCGCGGCGGTGTCGAGTCTGGCGGACCGGGCGGAGGAGTTGCCGGATGCGACGGCGACGTATGTGGATACGGCGTTTTTGGTGACGTTGGCGAACCGGCGTAATCAGGTGGTGTTCGGGCGGCGGGGGACGGGGAAGACGCATTTGCTGCGGCGGTTGCAGGATGAGCTGGCGGGGCGGTTTGGTGAGTTGCGGGTTGTGCCGGTGTTTGTGGACGGGGCGGCTTTGGGGGGGTCGGCGGCGGCGTACCGGGATCCGGCGGCGATTGCGCTGGGGTTGTATGTGGAGCTGGTGCGGCTGGTGGCGCGGCAGTTGTCGGTGTTTATTTCTGATCGGGTGCGGCCGGGTTTGGCGGAGCGGTTGTTTTCGGGGGCGCGGCGGGTGCAGCTGGCGCAGGTGCGGGATGCGGCGGGGCGTTTGGATGGGTTGCTGAGCGGGGGGAAGGTGCGGATGCTGCCGATGGGGGAGGCGTCGGCGGAGTTCGAGGATCTGGATGAGGCGGTGTCGCGGCGGCGGTTGTCGGCGGGGGGGAACGCGGCGGCGGCGCTGTCGGATCCGCGGTCGCTGGGGATCACGGTGGAGGCGTCGGCGGAGAAGGAGTTGCGCAAGAGCGCGCGGCAGGTGGTGACGCACCGGGTGGCGGGGGAGACGTATCTGCCGTTCGCGGAGGTGGCCGAGCTGATCCGGCGGCTTTTGGGGACGCTGGGGGAGGCGAGCCTGGCGATTTTGGTGGATGAGTGGTCGTCGCTGGGGGATGCCGGGGTGCAGCCGTTGCTGGCGCAGTTGCTGCGGCTGACGGCGCGGGGCGGGATCTGCGTGAAGCTGGCGTGCGTGCCGGGGCGGACGAAGCTGTTTTTGCCGGGCGGGCAGCGGCGTAACCCGGTGGGGCTGGAGCTGGGTGATGACATCACCGCGGATGTGGACCTGGACTCGGTGGTGTTCGTGGACAACGACATCAAGCAGCTGGCCGGGTTTTTCATGGCGTTGCTGCAGCGGCATATCGGGTCGGTGATCCCGGGCGTGCTGGCGGTCAGCCTCGATGAGTTCTCCCGGTACGTGCTGAGCGAGCGGATGGCTGACGAGCACGTGTTCGCCGAGCTGTGCCACGCCTCCTCCGCGGTGCCCCGCGACTTCATCAACGTCTTCCGCCAGGCCACCATCGTGCAGCAAGCCGCCGGCGCCGACACCATGACCATCGCCAACGTCCGCTCGGCCATGTGCGACCTGTACGAGGCGGACAAGTCGGCGGTTCCCGGCCGCTGAGCACCGCCGGGCCAATCCGGTTAACAGCGGACTGCTGGCACCTTCAAACGGCGCTAATCTCTCGGCAAAGCTCGGCAAACTAATGTCGCGGCGCGGGGCTACTCACGAGTCGTCGGGTAGCTTCGGCACAAATACCGGGAATTTCGCCGTCCCGGCCCGCCGCCGTTCTGACCGCCGTTCTGACCGCCGTTCTCGATGGGAGTCGTTCGTGCACAATGCCGCCAAATTTGGCCCGGCCTCGGTCGCGGGCCCGGCCGACCCCTTGGCGCGGATCGCGCTGGGGGCACTCGGCCTGGCTGTGTGCTTCGGCCTTGGTTATCAGATAAGCCTCCGCCGCTGGCGCCGCCCGGTCCGGTGACGGCCGGGCGCCGCACGATTCAGATCACCGGGTGATTGGATCGCCAGACGATTAGGTCGTCGCGCGATTAACGTTTCCGGGTATGGATCGTATGACGGTTTGAACCACTTGACGGCCGTGCCCCCAGCCGGCCGAAGTAACGAGGTGGTCGTCGACTACTTATCACATAGGCTCGGCGCCGCACCGCAGACGGCCGCGATCCCGGTGGTGATGGTCTCCGGCGACTCCGGCGGCCTGGCCGCCGATGAGCTTCTCGCGGCGGGCGCCGCCGACGTCCTGACCAAACCGGTCGACATTCACGAGCTGCTGGCCACGGTCGGGCGGTACCTGACCTGATTCAGCGGGTCGCGCTCAGGGCGGTCTGCACCTGGTTCAGCAGCGTCGCGGCCGTGAACGGCTTGTCCGCCAGCAGCAGTTCTCCGCCGGCGATGTGCTCCTGGTTCCCCCCGTCGCGCGTCTAAACAGTAAGTAACATCTCGCTAACTCTGAGTGTTTAACTGGGGATCGGGCGGGGCAGCTAGATGTCCCGGCGCAATCGGAGGCGGTGATGGTCGGGCGGGTTTCCAGCTTGCGGTGGCGGGTCGGCATTGCCGCAGCGGTCTCGCTGGCGGTGACGACCGCCGCGTTAGTCATCGCGCTGGCCGCGGCGGCCAGCGCCCGCGCCGAGGGCCGGAACCTGTCGGCCCGCCTCGTGCCCGCCGCGGCCGCGGCCGGTGATCTGCTCGAGCAGTACACCGCACAGCAGAACGCGCTGCGCGAGTACGTCACGTCCGGCCGCGCGGCGGCCTTGGCTCCGTTCAACCAGGCCGCCGCGCGGATCCCGGCCCAGAGGGCCCAGGCGACGCACCTGCTGCGCTCCTATCCGCGCGCGCTGGCCCGGATGGCCGCCGCGATGGCCGCCTACCGGGCCTGGCTGTCCGACGTGGCCGGCCCGCAGCTCGCGGCGGGCCGCGGCGGCAACCTCGCCCGGGCCCAGGCGCTGCAGGGCAACACAGCCGCGGTCCGGCCGCACACCCTGGCCGTGCGAACCAGCTTCGCGGCGCTGCAGGATCAGATCACCAGCATGCAGGCGCAGGCCACCAGCCGCCTGATCGCCGCGCAACTTCGCCTGATCATTGCGCTCGTCGCCGTGTGCGCGGTGGTGGCGCTCATCGCCGCCGGCGCGGTGGTGGTCGTGCGGCGGTGGCTGCTCCGGCCGTTCGGCGCGGTGCGCCGGGCGGCGGAGGCCGTCGCCGAGGGCAGCTACGAGACCCGGGTGCCCGCCGTCGGCCCGGCCGAACTCGACGAGCTCGGCCGGGCCACCGAGCTGATGCGGACCCGGCTGGTCGCCGCCCTGACCAATGCGGAGCAAGCCGAGCAGCGGTTCCGCGGCCTGTTCCAGTCCTCGCCGGATGCCGCGATGACCGTGTCCGCCGACCGGTCGATCGTCATGGCGAACATGCAGGCCGAGCGGCTGTTCGGGTATACGGCTCAGGAGCTCGTGGGCCAGCCGATCGCCAAGCTGATACCGGCCGCCGCGACCGCGCCCGACGACTACCTCGACCACCTGACCGCGCAGCCGCGGGGCGGCCGCACGGTCACCGCGGTGCGCAAGGAGGGCAGCGAGTTCCCGGCCGAGTCGACCGTGACCGCGCTGCCCGCCGAATCCGGGCTGATGGGCCTGATCTGCATCCGCGACGTCTCCGAGCGGCTGGCCGCGCAGGCCGAGGGGGAGCGGCTGCGCGCCGAGGCCGAACGGGAGCGCTACGAGGCGCGGCTGGCCCAGTCGCAGCGGCTGGAGAGCCTCGGCCAGCTCGTCGGCGGCGTCGCACACGACTTCAACAACCTGCTCAGCCTCATCGGCGGCTACACCGACTTCGTCGCCGAGGAGGTCAGGGAACTCGCGGGCCAGGACGAGCGGCTGACGCCGGTGCTGGCCGACGTGGAGCAGATCCGCGCCGCCTCGCGGCGAGCCGTCAGCCTCACTCGCCAGCTGCTGATCTTCGCCCGGCACGACGTGGCCCGGCGGCAGGTGCTCGACGTCGCGAGCGTGACCCGCGGCGTGGAAAAACTGCTGCGCCGCACCCTCGGCGAGCACATCGAGCTGATCATCGAGACCGAACCCGGCCTGTGGCCCGTCCTGGCCGACCCGGGCCAGGTGGAGCAGGTCCTGGTCAACCTGGCGGTCAACGCCCGCGACGCGATGCCGGGCGGCGGCCGGCTCACGATCGAGGCCGGCAACGTCATCGCGGACGAGGCCTACGTGACCGACCGCCCCGGTCTGCAGGCGGGCCGCTACACGCGGCTGCGGGTCTGCGACACCGGCACCGGCATGGACAAGGACGTGCTGGCCCGGGTGTTCGAGCCGTTCTACACCACCAAGCCGCCCGGCCAGGGCACCGGGCTCGGCCTGGCCACGGTGTACGGCATCATCACCCGGGCCGGCGGCTACGCGCAGATCTACTCCGAGCCGGGCCTCGGCACCACCGTGACCGCGCTGCTGCCGGCCACCGAGGCGCCGGTCTCGTCGGCCGGCCCGCAGGCCCCCGTGGCCGCCCTCGGCCACGGCGAGACCGTCCTGCTCGTCGAGGACGAGCGGAGCCTGAAGGAGCTCGGGGTCCGGATTCTGACCCGCAATGGCTACCGGGTGTACGCGGCCGCCACGCCGCATGACGCGCACCGGTACGCGAGCGACCCGGCCCAGCCGGTCGACGTGCTGCTCACCGACGTGGTCATGCCCGACATGCTCGGCAACGAGCTGGCCGCCCTGGTCCGGGAGGCCCGCCCGGGCCTCCCGGTCCTGTTCATGTCCGGCTACGCCCGCCCGATCCTGGACGTCCAGGGCGCCGTCGAACCGGATATCGACCTCCTGGAGAAGCCGTTCACCGAGGCCGGCCTGCTGGCCCGGGTTCGCCAGGCCATCGACGGCCGCGAGGCCTGACCGCGTTCACGCCCTGCCTCACCCAGCCGGCCGCAGGCCGTCCGTCGTGAGCAGGTAGGCGTCCCGGTCGTACCCCGGGTCGGCCGCCAGGTCGGCGACCGCCTTGGCCACCTGGTCGGGGGTGAGCGCCGGCCCCTGCCCGGCCAGGTACTCGGCCACGGGGATCCCCTGCCGGGCGGCGTAGCCGGCCACCGCCAGCGCGCCCAGGTCGGTCGCCGGGGTCAGCCGCGGCAGCACCGAGGTGAACCTGATGCCGAGCCCGGCGCGCTCGGACTCGTCGGCGGCGTAGCCCGCGATGAACCGGATCGTGGCCTTCGCGCCGGCGTAACCGCCGCTCAGCGGCGAGCCCATGACGGCGGCCCCGCTGGAGAACGCGATCACCACGCTGCCCGGGTCGAGCGGGGCCAGCAACGCCTCGCGCGCCCAGTGGAACACCTGCCGGACGTCGACCTCCCAGTTCCGGCTGAACGTCTCCCACGTCTGCCGCTGCAGCGGCCGCGCCAGCGGGCTCGCCCCGGCGGCCAGCACCAGCGTTCGCGGGCGGTAGGCGTCGATCAGCTGCCCGGCCACGACCGGGTCGGCCGCGTCGGCCGCCACCGGCGTAAAGCCGTCGCCGAGCGTGGCGCTCAGCTCGTCCAGCCGGCCGGTGTCCCGCGCGACGCCGACGACGCGCGCGCCGGCCTGAGTCAGGACGGCGGCTACGGCCCGGCCGAACCCGCGGCTGGCCCCGGTGACCACTGCCGTTGTTCCCGATATGTCATTCATTGTGGGCTACCTCCCGCTCGCGACGACGCGTTTACCGGTACCGATCCGGGCCGCCGGGAAAAGTCACCGGCAAACCGTCCCGGCCGGCCGATGACTTTCGCGGCCGCGGTGGATCTGTAACGGGGAAGAGGAAAACCACGGGGAGCAACCAGGGAGCGACCCACGATGCCGGCGACCACCAGCACCGAGCCCGGCCGCCGCGACGACTTCGCGCGGCTGACCGATGCGCTGCGGCCCGAGTTGCTCGCGCACTGCTACCGCATGCTCGGCTCGCTGCACGACGCCGAGGACCAGGTGCAGGAGACGCTGATCCGGGCCTGGCGGTCCTACGGCGAGTTCGAGGGCCGGTCGTCGCTGCGGACCTGGCTGTACCGGATCGCGACCAACGCCTGCCTGCGCGCGCTGGAGAACCGCGCCCGCCGCCCGCTGCCCTCCGGCCTGGGCGGGCCCGGCCCGGATCCGGACGCCCCGCTGCCCGCCTGGCGGCCCGAGACGGCCTGGCTGCAGCCGTTCCCCGACGCGCTGCTGCCCGCGCCGGCCGACCCCGCCGCGGTGGCGGTCTCCCGGTCCAGCCTGCGGCTGGCGCTGATCGCCGCGCTGCAGTACCTGCCGCCGCGCCAGCGCGCGGTGCTGATCCTGCGCGACGTGCTGGAGTGGCGGGCGGCCGAGGTGGCCGACCTGCTCGGCACCAGCGCCACCGCGGTGAACAGCATGCTGCAGCGGGCGCGCGCCCAGCTCCGGCTGGCCGCGCCGGACGAGGATCGCCTGCGCGAACCCGGCGACCCGCGGCTTCGCGAGTTGCTTGCCCGGTACGCGGCCGCGTTCGAGAACGCCGACGTCGCCGCCCTCACCGGCCTGCTGCGCGAGGACGCCGTGCTGGAGATGCCCCCGCAGCCGACCTGGTTCGCCGGGCGCGCGCAGGTCACGCGGTTCCTCGCCGGCCGGGTGCTGCACCGCCCGGGCGACTTCCTGATGGTCCCCGCCGCCGCCAACGGCCAGCCCGCGTTCGGCGCCTACCGGCGCGACGACGACGGCGCGTACCGGGCCCACGCGATCCAGGTGCTCACCGTGGCCGGGACCGGCCCGGCGATCGGGCGGATCGTCTCGTTCAACGACCCGGGGCTGCTGCCCGCGTTCGGCCTGCCACCGGTCTACGAGGTTGCGGCGCCGTGACCCGGCCCGCGGCGCCGGGGGGCGCGCCCGGACCCGGGAGCGCGCTGCTGCGGCCGGCCATCGACTACGCGCTCGCCGCCGCCGACGCGATCACGCCGGGCCTGCTCCGGCGGCCGACCCCGTGCCTCGGCTGGGACCTGCGCATGCTGCTCCGGCACGTCAACGACTCCCTGGCCGCGCTGACCGAGGCGGCGGGCGCCGGCCGGGTCAGCGTGTGGCCGGCCGCCGAGCCGCCGGGCGACGACCTCGCCGCGACGTTCCGCGAGCGCGCCCGCGCACTCGCCGACGCGTGCGCGGCCGCCGACCATTGTGACCGCGCGATCGGCATCGGAGATCGTGTCGTTACGCTCAGCACCGTCGCCATCCTGGGCGCCCTGGAGGTCACGCTGCACGGCTGGGACATCTCCCGCGCGTGCGGCCCCGCCCGCCCGATCCCGGCGCCGCTCGCGGCCGACCTGCTGGTCATCGCGCCGACTCTGGTCAGCGGCGGCCGGGAGCCGCTGTTCGCGCCGCCGGTCGCCGTGGCCCCGGGTTTGGGACCGGGAGACCAGCTCGTGGCCTTCCTCGGGCGCAACCCCGCGCCATAGCGTAATGTTCACAGGTTGTTGACGGTTTAACGGGCCAGAGTCGAGCAGGCCGATGCCTTGGGGGGATCATGACAGCCGGCAGCGCGTCGGGCGGGCGGTCGCGCAACCTGATCCTGGCGGCGATGATCTTCGCCGTCGCGATGACCTTCATCGACCAGACCATCGTGTCCATCGCGGTGCCGAACATCCAGCGCGAACTGGGCCTGACCAGCACCGGCGTGCAGTGGATGGTGAACGCGTACCTGCTGTCGCTCAGCGCGCTGTTCGCCTTCGGCGGCCGGCTGGCCGACACGATGGGCCACACGAAGATGGTGACGCTGGGCGTCATCATCTTCGCCGGCGCGTCGGCGCTGTGCGGGGCGACGCCCAAGGGCGCCGCGGCCGAGGCGTGGATCGTGATCTTCCGCGTGATCCAGGGCGTGGGCGGGGCGATCATGTTCCCGGCCGCCCTGGCCATCGTGGTGCAGACCTTTGAGCTGCGCCAGCGCGGCAAGGCCCTGGCCCTGTTCTTCGGCATCGCCGGCGGCCTGACCGCGATCGGCCCGGTCCTGGGCGGCTACCTCACCCAGTGGACCTGGCGCGCGATCTTCTGGGTGAACATCCCGGTCGCCATCATCGCGCTGGTGCTGATCGCGATCTCACGGCCGGTCACCGACCACCAGCCCGCCCGGATCGACTACCGCGGCCTGGTCCTGATCGCCGCGGGCGTGGCGCTGTCGGTGTTCGGGTTCCAGCAGTCCTCGATCTGGGGCTGGCACAACCCGCTGATCTGGCTGTCCATCGCGGCCGGCCTGATCTTGCTGGTGGCGTTCTACTTCGTCGAGGTCCGGACCGAGCAGCCGCTGATGAAGGTCAGCATCTTCGGCATCCGGCCGTTCCTGGTCGAGAACATGGTGCTCGGCATCACCAACCTGGTGTTCATCCCGGTGTTCTTCTTCGGCAGCGAGTACGCCCAGATCTCGCTGGGCAAGTCGTCGTCCCAGGCCGGCATCATCCTGCTGTACTTCTTCATCGGGTTCGTCATCGCGGCCCAGATCGGCGGCCGGATGCTGGACCGGATCGGGGCCAAGCGCCCGGTCGTCACCGGCTGCGTGCTCGGCGCGGTGGGGTTCTTCCTGTGGGCGGGGAACGTCACCTCGCTCAGCTTCAGCGCGCAGCAGTGGTACATCATCCTGGCCGGCGCGGGCATGGGCTTCCTGCTGGGCCCGGCCAGCACCGACGCGGTCAACCGGGCCAGCCGGCTCTCCTACGGCGAGGCCACCGGCATCACCCAGACCGTGCGCAACTACGCGGCCAGCATGGGCCTGGCCATCCTCGGCACGATCCTGGTCACCGAGATGCGCAACCACCTGACCACGTCGCTGACCGCTCAGGGGCTGCCGCCGGGCCGTGCTGCGGCCGAGGCGGCCACGCTGTCGCAGTCGCACGGGAGCGGCACCGGCACCGGCAGCGTCGCGTCGATCCCGCACTTCTTCCGGCTCGACTTCGCCCAGTCCACCCAGACCGTGCTCTACGTGATGGGCGCCATCATGGCCGCCGCGGCCGTGGTGGCCATCTTCGGCCTGCGGGCCGGCCTGCAGCAGGACCTGCCCGGCGGCACCGCCGCCGACGCCAAAGCCGAGGACCACGCCGAATCCGACGACCCCACCCGCTA
>Ga0335074_10000568_pt1 | contig 51540 bp, 49 predicted proteins | sample Lox_Sample_23_FD_206715 | JGI IMG/M metagenome (GOLD analysis project Ga0335074, IMG submission 206715) | Soil microbial communities from Loxahatchee National Wildlife Refuge, Florida, United States - Lox_Sample_2.3 | ecosystem: Environmental > Terrestrial > Soil > Wetlands | place: USA...
CCTCCGCACGCAGGGAGGCGTCGAACTCGGTGAGCGGAAGGGTTCCTTCGCGCACCGCGCGCGCCGCGGCGCTGACCTGCTGCGCCGCCGTGTCGCCCGCCTTACGCGCGATCAGCGTGTCGGGATGCGCCGCCAGCAGGCCGACGTGAAGCGAGACGATCGAATCGAGGGTTCCCTGCCCGGATGCCAGCGCCTGCTCCAGCAACGGCAACCCGGTCTCGAACACGATCGCGTAGCCACTCGCGTATTCCGAGGCGATGCTGTCGCGGTGGGCGGCCGCGCTCATCGCCTCCCTCAGGGACACGCGCGCGGGCGCGCGGACGTCGTGCTCGGCCGCGTCGCCGAGACCGCCGGGAGCGGCCCGAACGATCGCGGCGAAGGCGGTGGCGGCATCGTCGATGTCGAGCCGCGCCAGGACTCGCCGTACCGCCGCGCGCAGCGTCTCGTCGGCTTGGCTTGTCGTCGCCGCACGGGCCAGCGGCGCGAACAGGAGCACGATCCCCAGGTTCGTGTTGGCCTCGGCGACCCGTGCCGTCGCCTCCACACCGTCCGCGATCAGCTCACCGACGCTGCGTTGCTGCACGCGCGCGGGCGCGAACGCGGGACCGAGTGCGAGCGCCGAGCGCACCATGTCGGCGTACGTCGTGTCGGCGAAATCGTGGGCCGGCGTGATGTTGCCCGGTTTGGCTGCTGACACCTCGAGCACACACGCGAGCGCGACCTGATGGTCCAGTAGATCCCCACTCAGTCGCGAGTGAGCTAGGGTTGCATTCACCCACGTCACCATACGATAGGAGAGAGGAGACTCACGTCATGGCCATCACCCTGGCAACTGGCGAGGCTCTGGTCGGTGAAGGTAACGAGGTCGCACACATCGACCTCCTGCTCGGGTCAAAGAGCGGACCGGTCGGCGAGGCGTTCGCCCATGCCTTCGTCAACGAGTCCGAAGGTCACACGAACCTGCTCGCCGTGGTCACCCCCAACCTGCCGGCCAAGCCGGACACGGTGATCAGCAACAAGGTGACGATCAAAGGCGCCAAGCAGGCCGTGCAGTTGTTCGGCCCCGCTCAGGCCGCGGTCTCTCGCGCCGTGGTTGACTCGGTCGCAGAGGGCGTCATTCCCAAGGACCAGGTCGACGATCTGTGCATCATCGTCGGCGTGTTCATCCACTGGGAGGCAGAGGACGACAAGAAGATCTACGACTGGAACTACGAGGCCGTGAAGACCTCCATCGCCCGTGCCCTGGGCGGTGAGCCGAGCACCGACAAGGTGCTGTCCGAGACACCCGCCGCGCGGCACCCGTTCGCCGGCGGCGCCGAGGGGTAGCGGCGGCCGGCGACGAGCCGTTGAACGCGCAGACCGGAGAGTTGCCGCTCGCCGGTCTGCGCACCGTCGTCACCGGGGCCAGCTCCGGCATCGGGAGGGCCATCGCCATCGCCTTCGCCGCCGCCGGGGCCCGCGTGGGCATCGGCTTCTGCCGCTCGCTCCCGCAGGCGCGAGCGCTGGCGGAGCAACTGAGTCCCACCGATCCCGCCGAAAATCCACTTTTGCAGGCGGATCTCAGCACGGCAGAGGGATGCACCGCGATCGTGCGAGACGCGTTCGCCGCGCTCGAGTACGTCGACGTCTGGGTCAACAACGCCGGCGCCGACGTGCTCACTGGCGAGGGGAGATCGTGGTCGGAGGAGCGCAAGCTAAAGGAGCTGATCGACGTCGACCTGAAGGCGACGATTCGCTGCTCGCGGCTGGTAGCTGCCCGCATGCGCCCCGGCGGATCCATTCTCAATATCGGTTGGGATCACGCCACGATCGACGGAATGGCGGGTGACAACCCTGAGCTGTTCGCCGCGGTCAAGGCCGGGGTGCTCGGCTTCTCCAAATCGCTCGCGCGCTCTGTCGCCCCCGGCATCCGGGTCAACGTGCTGTGCCCCGGGTGGGTCGAGACCGCCTACGGCGCGAGCACGGACCGGGCGTTCTACGACAGGGTCGCGGCGTCCACGCCGCTCGGCCGCTGGGGTCAGCCCGAGGACATCGCCGGCGCGGCCGTGTGGCTGGCTTCGCCCGCCGCTGCCTTCGTCACCGGCCAGGCGATCAACGTGAACGGCGGGACGGTTGGCTGACACGTTGTTCGTGACGGGCCGGCTGGCGGAGCCCGCCGTGCGCGCCATGGTGTCCGGGCTCGAGATCGATCACCAGATCGCCGTGATGAACATCGGCGTCGCGGCGCTGATGACCACGCGCTGGATCGCCCGGCGCCTGGAAGTGCCGCCAGGGGTTGACAACATCGTGATCCCCGGACTGTGCGAGGGCGACGTGGACACACTTCAGCAGGCGACAGGGCTGCCGGTGCGCAAGGGTCCGGCCGACGTCCGGGCCCTCCCGGAGTGGTATGGACGAGAGGCCATCCGGGCCGCGCTCGGGCCGCGTGACGTGCGTGTGTTCGCCGAGATCAACGACGTTCAGAAGCTGTCGCGCGAGCAGGTGATCGACCGAGCCGGGCGCTACCGCGCGGACGGCGCCGACGTGATCGACCTGGGTCTCTCGCTCGACCGTTCGTGGCTGACCGACGGGCCGGACACGATTGCGGCGCTGCGCGAACGCGGGCTGTCGCTCAGCATCGATACGCTCGATCCCGAGCACATCCGGATGGCCGACGCCGCCGGCGTGGACTACGTCCTGAGCCTCACGCCGCAGACGATCGACATGGCCTCCGAGCTGCGGGCGACGCCGGTGTTGATCACCGAGGACCCCGACGACCTCGACGGCCTGGACCGGATGGCCACCCGGATGGAGCAGCTGGGGCGACCGTACCTTCTCGACTCGATCCTTGCCCCAATCAACTCGGGCTTTGCCGCGTCCCTGGCCCGATACGTCGAGGTTCGCCGGCGCCATCCCGAGGCCGAAATGCTCATGGGAATCGGCAATCTGACCGAGCTCACCGAGGCCGACACGACGGGGGTCACGGCGTTGCTGATCGGCTTCTGCCAGGAGATCGGCATCGGCGCCGTGCTCACCACCGAGGTGATCGGGTGGGCGGGCGGGGTGGTGCGCGAGACGGTGCTGGCGGCCCAGATCATGCACCTGGCCCAGCGTCAGGCGCGACCCCCCAAACACATCGACTCGGGGCTGGTCACGAGCAAGGACGAGTCGATGCGCGCGCCGGCGGAGGAGGAGTTGCGCGCGATGCAGGCTCAGATCTCTGACCGCAACTACCGCTTGTTCGCCGACGAGGACTGGCTTTACGCGTTCAACGGCGAACGCTTCATCCGCGAGCAGAACATGTTCGCGGTGTTCAATCAGCTCGACGTCGACGACCCCTCGCACGCCTTCTACCTCGGCAAGGAGCTGATGAAGGCCACCATCGCCCGCGGCCTGCACAAGAGCTATCGCCAGGAGGGGCCTCTGGACTGGGGCATCCTGAGCTTTCCTGAACCTCGACGGGAGGACCTCCAATGAAGAAGATCCTGATCCAGCTGGACACCGACGAGCACCCGAGCGCGTTCGATGCGATCGCGGCGTACGACGCGGAGGTGGACGTCGTCGTCCCATATGGCGAAATCACCCCGGACAACCTGACGGGCGTGGTCCAGGGCGCGATCTTTCCGCGCGGGCCCGACGGCCTGGCGAACACCGCCTTCTGGGTCGGCGGGTCAAAGGTCCGCGACGGCGAGGCCGTGTTCAAGGCCGCGCGCAAGCTGTTCTTCAAGCCCTTTCAGCCGTCGATCATGCTCGATTCGGATGGTTCGAACACCACCGCGGCGGCCGCCGTGGCACGCGTCCGCAGCACCGCCGAATTGAAGGGAAACCGCGGCGCGGTGATCGGTGTGGGACCCGTCGGACTGCGCACGGCCGAGCTGCTCAAGCGCGAGGGCGCCGAGGTGACGATGTTCACCTTCCCGCCGGACGCGATGGAGGGTAAGCACCGTCGCGCGTCGGGCATTCCGGTCGCGCAGGACGCCGGATTCGAGGTCGTCGAGCCTGACTCAAGCGACGAGCTCGACAAGGCCCTGGCCGGTCACGCGGTCGTGTTCGCCGCCGGGCCCGCGGGCACGCAGATCCTCCGGCGCAGCGGCTGGGCCCAACACGGAGTGCAGGTGGTGATCGACTACTCGGCAGCCGAGCCCGTGGGGGTGGAGGGCGTCGACCGGGGCGACAACCTCGATGAGGACGGCGGCGTGCTCAAGCTCGGTGCACTCGCGGTCGGCGGCCCGAAGATGAAGTTGCAAAAGGCCTGCATCCGGGCCATGTTCGAGACCAAAGGAACCGTCCTCGACCTCGAGGGCGTCTACGACGTTGCCCTCAAGGCGCTCTGAATCAGCCCTTGGATTTGGAGAACACGAACTTGCCCATCGGCCCGTCGAGCGGACCATCGGGCTCGGGGCGCCAGAGGATCGTGTCCTCGATCTTGCGCGCCATCGTGAAGTCCTTGTCGGTGATCCCGCCCGCCGAGTGCGTGGCCAGCTTGACCCAGAGCTTGCCCCAGGTCACGCTCAGGTCTGCGTGATGGCCGGCCGCCTCACACAGGTAACCGACGGCGTTGACCGCCATCAGGGTGGTCGGCCAACCGTCGGTGTTGTACTTGCGCCGGATCCACTTGTCCTCGTAGTACCACTCGTCGAGACCGTACTCCGACAACTTGCCGGGAATCTCGTCCTCCCCGTAAGTACGGGGCTTACCGCTGGTTGTGCTCATGGTCCAATCATATGCCCCGGGTAGCCGGCGTTGACCCGGGAACGGTGTCGTTTGACCTCTGCGTGCTCCAGGACGGGGAGCCCGTCCTGGAGCAGGTGTTCGAGACCGGCTCACTCGGTGACGACCCCGCGCCGCTGCTGCGAACGCTCGATGAATATGGGCCCTATGACCTGGTGTACGGCCCTAGCGGCTACGGCCTCCCCCTCCTCGCGGCGGCTGACGTAGGCGAACCCGAGCTGGCGCAGATGGTGTTGGTCCGGCCCGACGAATCGCACGCGGAGGCCGGCGTTGGCGGGATGCGCTCGCTGCTACGGGCAGTGACGAGGAGCGGCCTGCCGGTGGTGTTCGGGCCCGGCGTGATCCACCTGCCCTCCGTGCCCCTGCACCGCAAGTACAACCGAATCGACCTCGGCACCGCGGACAAGGTGTGCGCGGCTGCCTACGCCATCGCCGATCAGTCCGCCCGCCGGGACATCGCGCTCGAGCAGACGTCGATGATCCTGCTCGAGCTCGGCGGTGCGTTCACGGCGGCCCTGGCGGTCGCCGGCGGGCAGATCGTCGACGGTATGGGCGGCTCGTCGGGACCGATCGGGATGCGCGCGGCCGGGGCGCTCGACGGCGAGCTCGCGTACCTGCTCGGGCAGTCGCTGCGCAAGGACACGCTGTTCACCGGCGGCGCGCTCGATCCAACCGGAACGGTGGGCATCGCCAACGACCTTGACGGGGCATGGCGCGATCCGATCTATGCCGAAGGTTGGACGGCGCTGCTCGAAGGCGCCGCTAAGGCGGTGCGGGGCCTGGAGGTCAGCGTGCGCGATCCGCTGGAGATCGTCGTTTCGGGCCGCGTGGCCGGAGTCCGAGACCTGATTGCGACGCTGTCCTCGTCGCTGAGTGATGTCGCTCCCGTGCACGCGCTCGGAACCGGTGGCGCGAGCACCGCGGCCCATGGTGCCGCGCTACTGGCCGACTCGCTGGCGAACGGGCCCAATGCCGGCCTCGGTGAGGTGATGAGGCTCCGGGAGTCCAGCGGGAGCATCCTCGATCACCTCCGTGTCGCCGGCGCCTCGGCGATCTCACTGGGGTGACGATCGGCGCCAGGTGACCATTTTGCCCGACCGGGGGAGGGCTTGTCACCACCCGGTCAGGTCACATACCTACCCGATCGGTCAGGGTAAATCCTGGCCGCTCAGTCACAGGTTAATAGACTGTCACTTCAGCTTGAGTCACGCACGTGTCGCTGTTAGGTTTTTTCTGCCCATTTTCCGGAAGGAAGGAGAGAGTCGCGTGGCTGCCACTGCCGATAAGACAGTAATCGAGGGCCTGATCAAGCAGAATGGGACGACCATTGGGGCCGTTCTGGGCCGAGGATCCGTGGGCGTGGCCGAGGAAGGATCCGACGGCAAGATGCACGCCACGGTTCGGATTCCCATGGACGAGCTCATCTTTGAGCCCAGGGTGCTGGTCATGCCGCACGGAGGCGACCTCGAGCTCGAGATCATCAACGACGACAACAACTCCCACTGCGCGGTGCTGCCGAACAACGGCGACGCGAAGTTCATCTGGTTGGTGAACTTCTCGAAGGGAAAGGCGAGCCTCAACCTCGACGGCCCGGGCTATTACTGGTACGGCTCCCGGACCGGCAACGACGAGGGCGGCGGCCTCACCGGCACGATTGTCGTGAGTGGCGAGGTCCCAGACGAAGCGAAGCTCGACCGTCCACCCCAGCCCCGGCCGTAGAAAGGAGCAGCTGAATGGCAACCGAGACTGAGTACGTTGACGCAGGTGAGGCGGTTGACTTCCGGATTCTGAGCCCCGGCTTGGTCGGCAAGGCGCCCCCGGTAGCCAAGGGCGTCGACTACAAGCGGATTCTCAAGGGCCGCGATTCCGAGCCGCACAACTGGCTGACCTACTACGGTGCGTACGACGGCCAGCGCTACAGCCCGCTCGATCAGATCAACACCGGCAACGTGAAGGGCCTGACCCCCGCCTGGGTATTCCAGTGCGGATCGGTGGGCATGCACTCCGGCGCCTCGACGTACTCGCTGGAGGCGTCCCCCATCGTCGTCGACGGCATCATGTACGTCACCGGCTTTGACGGCTGGATGTGGGCGCTGGACGCCAAGACGGGAACCGAGCTGTGGCGCTACCACCGCGCGTCCCCGTACGACGTGCGGCTGTGCTGCGGCAACGTAAACCGTGGGTGCGCGGTGGCGGCGGGGAAGGTGTTCATGACCACCCTGAACGCCCACGTGATCGCGCTCGACGCCACGACCGGACAGCTCATCTGGGACCAGCCGTACGGCGACGTGCGGGCCGGTGAGAGCGCGACCGTGGCCCCGCTGATCGTCAAGGACATGGTGATCGTCGGGAGCTCGGGCGGCGAGTTCGGTGTGCGCGGCCACGCCGACGCGTTCAAGCTCGAAACCGGCGAGCGCGTGTGGCGTTGCTACATGATCCCGGCTCCCGGTGAGCCCGGGTCCGAGACGTGGCCCGATGACGGCGAAACCTGGGCGCGAGGCGGTGCGAACTGCTGGACCACGCCCACGTTCGACCCGGACCTCAACCTCCTGTATTTCAACACGGGCAACCCATGCCCCGACTTCGACGGAGGCGTCCGTCCAGGCGACAACCTCTACACCGACAGCGTCGTTGCGGTCGACCCCGACAACGGCCAGATCAAGCACCACTACCAGTACACCCCGCACGACGTGTGGGACTACGACTCGACGATGGAGAACATCCTCTTCGAGATGGACGGGCGTAAGTGCTCCGGCCACTTCGACAAGAACGGGTATTTCTTCGTCCTGGATCGCACGGACTGCAGCCTGATTCGGGTCGTCCCGTTCGTCGACCGCATCACCTGGGGTGAGATCTCAGCCGACGGCACGGTCACGCCGCGTGTGTTCCCTGACAAGGAAGGCGACCCGGTTCACTTCTGGCCCGGCCCGGCCGGCGCCAAGGAGTGGACGCACGCCGCCTACAGCCCGAAGACTGGGCTCTTCTACTGCCCCGTGCAGGACGTCGGTGCGACGGCCACGCGGCGGCGGCGCGAGTTCAAAGAGAGCATCCCGTACTGGGGCGCCGGCGTCGCCGTGGACACGGAGGACGTGTCTGGTTATCTGTCGGCAATCGATCCAGCCACCGGTCAGGAAAGGTGGCGGTTCCGCAATCAACACCCGATGACCGCGTCCGTTCTGACGACGGGCGGCGGGCTTGTGTTCGCCGGCGACCCGGCCGGAATCTACCGGGCGTTCAACGACTCGAGCGGAGACCTGCTGTGGTCGTTCAACTGCGGGAGCGGGCATCACTCGAGCCCGAGCAGCTACACCGTCGATGGGCGGCAGTACATCGCATGTCCGGTCGGCTACGGCGCTTGGACCGAGGGGTTCTTCCCCGGGGCGCTTGCCGCGCCCGGTGGATCCGCGATCTACGCGTTCGCCCTGCCGGAGTAGGGCTCACCGGAACCAGCAATCGATAAGAGGCAACGGAGGATTGGAGGATAATTTATGGGTTGGCTGCTGTTGGGCACTGACAGCTTCATCGCATGCGTCGCCGTCGGGGCGCTTGTAAGTAAGCGATCACGGGTGCCCCTTATCGTGATGTTCGGCGTCGCCGACGGGCTGGGCACGCTGCTCGGAATCACGCTTCATTGGAACGTGTCGGACAGCGCGTCCAACATCATCGAGTTTGCCTTCATGGCTGGTCTCGGTGTGTACTGGCTCGGTGTCGCGGTGATATCGAAGCGGATGCGCGGCACCGCTTGGATCTGGGCCCTGCCGTGGATCCTCACCGTCGACAACATCACCTACGGGACCATTGACCACGCATGGTCACACGCGGCCGGGGTCCAGGCCCTGGAAACGGGGCTGTCAAGCGCCATCCAGGCGGCGATCGGCATCGCGGTGAGCGTCGCCCTTGCGAAGACGCTCCCACGCCTGATCGACACAGTACGCGGGCACCGCGCCGGCGGTGGCGCTGTCATCGCCACGAGTGGCGGCAGCGGTGTGGCCCCGCTCGAGAGCGCCGTCGCAACAGAGCGCATCTCCCCCGCCGTAGTTCCCGCGATTGCCGGCGTTCTCATGATCGCCGCCGCGTTCGCAAACCTGCTGTGGGGCTGAGATAGCGGAAGCGAACGAGGACGCATAACGGGATGTGATCCGGGGCCTGGCTTTTGCCAGGCCCCGGATTCGTTTTACCGCGAGCCAGGCCTGGAGCTCCGGAGCCTCAGTCGTCGTCTTTCTCGACGGCGCGTAATCTGGGCCGGCTGTCGGGCGCCGATTCCCCGAGCTCCGCGGACAGCGCTTCGCTCTCGAACCGGGCCAGCGCCTCCTCGCATGAGGCCACAGCCGCGGCGGCTTCCTGACCGCCCGGCGCATCGAAGTAGTCGCGCGCACGGATGGCGGCAAGCCACTTCTGGTGGCGGGCGAGATCGGCGTCGGACTCCTCGAGCTCGGTGTACGTAGCCCTGCCCCGGCGGCGCTCGAACCGGAGCTCCTCGTGGAACTTGCGCGTGCTCGCGACCACCTCGTGGTACTCATCGGTCCGCTCGCGCTGGATCGCGTCGATGACCGCTCCTTCCTGTCTGGAATCCGTCACGTTGATGCGGAGCATCTCGCCATGGCCTCCTTCCGCCCGCAGTCGGGTCACGAGCCGCGTAGCCGCGCGCGTGGTCTTCGGCGTCGCCGGGAGCAGACACACAGACTGCTGCAGATAGTGAGCCCCCAGGCTGCGCAGAGTGCGCCACGCGTAGACGCGGAGGGTCGAGGTCCCACCGGACGGGGTCGAGACGGTGATCAGCAGCCAGTCGTGCTCCATGAAATGAGAATGATCCCAAAGACCTCAGATTGTTCTACACGCGATGTATCATGCGTTTCATGCCGAGCGCAACGGGCGCGTGCGCGTCGTGTCGCCCCGAGTCTGCTCCGGCGGTCCCCGTCCACGCAGAGCCGCTGGCCGTCGTGTGGGAGCGCACCGGCAGCCGCGCGAGCGGGCTGACGTCCGAGGAGGTCGGGCGGCGTCGAACGGCGGCGGTCCCGATCGAACGCGGTACCACGTCGGCCTTCCTGCGCGAGATCGCCGAGTCGTCGGTCGAGCCGCTTCAGTTGCTGCTGGTCGTGGTCGGCGCGCTCTCGGCGATATTCGGCGAAGTACGCGACGCGATCGCAATCTTCTCGGTCATCGTGCTCGTCAGCGTTGTCGAGGCGACCTCCGAGGTCCGTGCGAAGCGCGCACTGAAGGCTCTTCGCGACCTCAGCGCCCCCAATGCACTCGTCCGGCGCTCCGGCGTCGCCGTGGCGGTCCCGGCGGGCGCGCTTGTCGTCGGCGACGTGCTGCTCGTCGAGGCCGGGAGCGTCGTCGCCGCCGATGCCCGTGTCGTGGAGGCCGACGGGCTGGCCACCGACGAGTCCAGGCTCACGGGCGAGCCCATCGCCGCCGCGAAGGGCCCCGAGCCGGTGGGTGCCGGCACCTCGCTCTCAGAGCGATCGTCTGTGCTGCACGCGGGCACGGTCGTCGTGGCCGGCGCCGGTGAGGGCGTCGTCGTCGCGCTGGGCGACGAGACTGAGATAGGCCACCTCGGCCGGCTCGTCGCACAGGCCAAGGAGCCGCCTACCCCCCTCCAGCACACCATGGCCGAGCTGGCCCGTGCGGCGCTGATCGTTGCCGTGGCGGCGTGTGTGCTCGTGCCGCTGCTCGGGGTTCTCCAGGGCCGGTCCCCGAGGGAGATGCTGCTCGACGGGTTGACGCTCGCGTTCGCCACGATCCCCGAAGAGCTGCCGATCCTCGTGACCGTCCTCGTCGCGCTCGGCGGTCTTCGCCTGGCTCAGCAGGGAATCCTGCTCCGGCGGCTTCGCGCCGCGGAGGCCGTCGGCGCGATGACCGTCCTCCTCGCCGACAAGACCGGGACGCTGACCGAGAACCGGCTGCTGATCGAACGCATCGACGGCGACCGCCAACACGTGCTCGCCGCGGCCGTGGCTGCGCACGGCGCGGCGGTCGCTCAGGACCCCGTCGATCGCGCGCTGGCCCAGGCCGCCGCACAGCCGGCGTCGAGCGAGCGCCTCGCCCGCTACCCGTTTGATCCGGTGCGCCGGCGCGAGAGCGCCGTGTGGCGAGACCCTGTCGGCGCCTGGATAGCCGTGAAGGGAGCGCCGGAGGCCGTCCTCGAGCAGTGCGCGATGTCCGAGAGCGAGCGCGCATCGGTGCTCGCGCAGGTCGCGCGACTGGCGGACGACGGGCTGCGCATCATCGCGGTCGCCGAACGTCGTGGGCCCTCCGGCCCCCGCGAGGCCGCTGACGCCGAGACCGGACTCGACTTCGTCGGGCTCGCCGCCTTTCGCGACCCCCTGCGCGCCGGTGTTGGCGACGCCGTGGCCGAGCTCGCCCACGCCGGCGTGCGGACGATCGTCGTCAGCGGGGACCATCCCGAGACGGTTGCCGCGACGGCGCGCGAGGCCGGCGTGCGGGCTCCCGAGACCCTGCACGGTGGCTCGTCGCTCGACGCCCTCGACGACGACGAGCTCGCTCGGCGGCTGCGCGGCGACGCCGTCATCGCGCGGGCCACTCCTGAGGACAAGCTGCGCCTCGTCCGCCTCCTCCAGGATCGGGGCGAGACGGTCGCCGTCACCGGCGACGGGGTAAACGATGCGCCGGCCCTCGCCGCGGCGAACATCGGGATCGCGATGGGCGCGCGCGGAACCGATCTCGCCCGGGAAGCGTCCGACCTCGTGCTCGTCGACGACGCATACCCGACTATCGTCGGCGCGGTCGAGGGAGGTCGCGCACTGGCCTCACAGCTCCGGCGCGCGGTCGCCTTCTACCTGGGCGCGAAGATCGCGCTGGTCGTGGTCATCGCCGTGCCGCTCGCGCTCGGGCTCCCGGCCCCATTCCAGCCGGTGCACATCGTCATCCTGGAGTTGTTCATGGACGTCGGCGCGTCGGTGGCCTTCGTGTCCGAGCCCGTGGCGCCGGCGACGATGGATCGCCCCCCGCGCGACCCCGCCAGCCGGTTCCTTGACAGCACGCAGCTGTCGGCGATCGCGCTGACGGCCCTGGCGCTCACGGTCGCCGTCCTCCCCGCGTTTCTGATCGTCCACGCCCGGTCAGGCACCGGGATGGCCATTGCTGCCGCGGTGGCCGGATGGCTCGTCGCGAATGTGGCGATCGCGTGGAGTCTGCGCGCTCGGCCCGGCCTGCCGTTACGGCGCAACGTCGCGTTCCCGATATGGGCGCTCGTTGCGCTCGCCGCTGCTTTCATGCTGTCGCTGACCTCGGTAGGGACGACGCTGGGCGTGCAATCGCTCACGGCGGGCAACCTGGCCATCACCGCCGGCATCGCGGCGATCGGGGTCGCGGTCGCGGCCGCCGGGCGCGCGGCCCTGTCGTTATCCCGACGCCTCTAACGTTCAGCGCACCGCGAGGCGATTCCCGCGGTGCGCTGAGAGCGGTCGGTTCAGGTCTTGATCAACCCGTGAGGGTTCAGCACGAACTTCTTGGCTGCGCCGTGGTCGAAGTCCTTGTATCCCTTCGGGGCTTCGTCAAGGCTGATCACGGTGGCATTCACCGCCTTGCCGATGTGTGCCTTGTCGTTGAGGATCATCTGCATCAGGCCGTGGTGGTACTTCATCACCGGGCACTGGCCGGTGGTGAAGCTCTGGGACTTCGCCCAGCCCAACCCGATTCGGATCGACAGTGAGCCGACTTTGGCCGCGTCGTCGATGCCGCCCGGATCCCCGGTGACGTATAGCCCGGGAATACCGAGCTTGCCGGCGGCGCGGGTGATATCCATGATCGAGTTCAGCACCGTTGCCGGCGCCTCATGACCCGAGTCGGCGCCGTGGCCTCGAGCCTCGAAGCCGACCGCGTCGACCGCCGCATCCACCTCGGGCACGCCGAGGATCTGCTCGATCTGGTCCTTGGGGTCTCCCTTGGAGATATCGATCGTCTCGCACCCGAAGCTCCTGGCCTGCTTCAGCCGCTCGGGGATCATGTCGCCGACGATCACCACCGCGGCACCGAGGAGATGCGCCGAATACGCGGCCGCCAGGCCAACCGGGCCCGCGCCCGCGACATACACCGTCGAGCCGGAGGTCACCCCGGCGGTGTACGCGCCGTGGTAGCCGGTCGGGAAGATGTCCGAGAGCATCGTCAGGTCGAGGATCTTCTCCATCGCCTGTTCCTTGTCTGGGAACTTCAACAGATTCCAATCCGCGTACGGCACCGCGACGTACTCGGCTTGGCCGCCGACCCACCCACCCATATCGACGTAGCCGTACGCCGAGCCAGGCCGGTCCGGGTTGACGTTCAGGCACACCCCCGTGTTGCCTGTCTTGCACATGCGGCAGCGTCCGCACGCGATGTTGAATGGAACCGAGCAGAGGTCGCCGACCCTGATGAACTCCACCCCGGGTCCGACGTCAATCACCTCGCCGGTGATCTCGTGCCCGAGGATGAGGCCCTCGGGCGCGGTGGTGCGGCCACGCACCATGTGTTGATCAGAGCCGCAGATGTTGGTGGAAACGATCTTGAGAATTGCCGCGTGCGGCAGCTTGCGGCCGACGTTGGCCGGGTTGACCCCAGGACCGTCCTGCAGCTCAAACGTCGGAAAGTCGATGTCGTGAATCTCCACCTTCCCCGGCTCGATGTAGGCCACGCCTCGGTTCTCAGCCATGCGCTGTCTCCTTTCCTCGGGGGCGTTGGCTGTCCGTGTCAGAGCTAACGCCGCTCGGTGCGCGATTACACCTGGCCAGGGGGGCGCTTTTCTGCCCCCGAGGGGCCAGCTGGCCGGGTGGGCGACTAGCGCGCCGGCTCGTCGAGCAGACCGCGCTTGCCGGCCGCGTACGCGACCTCGGCCCGGCTGTGAACGCCTAGCTTGCGCATGACGTTGCGCACATGGAACTTCGCGGTACTCCGGCTCACGAAGATGTGGCAGCCGATCTCGCGATTGGACAGGCCATTGGTGATCAGCCTGATTACCTCGCGCTCACGCTCCGTAAAGGCCGCCTTGTCCTCGGTGGGCCCACCATCCGCGAGCCTCCGCGCAGCCGGAGCGGCGCGTTCGTCGGGCTCGGGCTCCACGTGCGAGGCCTGGGGCAAGAGCCGCACCGGGACCTCCACGCGAAGCTTCACGCCTCCGCCACGCCGGCGCTCGAACCAGGCGGCGCCGCCCAGCTCGCGCACCCGCTCCGCGATTCCCGCCAGCCCGAGGTGATCGCCGTTGGTCTCTGAAATAAACAGCTTGTGGTGAAGCTTTCGGTGGTCGCCCGAACCGTCGTCGGCAACGGCCAGCGACACCACCTGCGGCCGCCAGCGCAGAGTGATCCAGGCACGCTGCGCCTCGGCGTGGCGCACCACGTTGAATAACGCCTCGCGCGCGATCTGCACCAGCGCGTGCTGGGTGCTGGCCGGCAGCGGATGGGGCTCCCCGTAGACCCGCAACCCAACCTCCAGATGAGCGCCCGCCTCGACATCCTCGATCACCTCGCGTAGAGCCTGCGGGAGCTCAATCTCCCTCTCGCTAACGAGCCCGAAGATCACTTCGCGGATCTGGTCCATCGCCGAGCGCGCCAGGCCTTGAGCGGACAGCACACGTTCGACCACCTCCGGCGGAGTCGACTCGTTCCGTCGGCACCACTCGAGGTTCATGCCAATTGTCAGCAGGTGCTGGGAGACGCTGTCGTGCAGCTCGCGCGCGATCCGGTTGCGCTCTTCGCTGAGGAGCTGGCGCCGCCCAGCCTGCTCGAGACGCCGCACGGTCTCCTCAAGCTCCAAGCCACGCCGCTCTAGCTCCGAGCCACGCCGTTCGAGTTCGGCCGCACGGCGCTTGTTCTCCTGAAACAGCGATGCCTCGTGCAGGGCCACCCCCGCGTGGTTGGCCAGCGTGACCAGGATCGATACGTCACCCGGCGCGACCTCGATTCCGTTCGGCAAGCCCACCGCAAGTATCCCCGCGGGCTCGCCCTGGACCGACATCGGAGCGGTTACCAGAACGCCGGACAAGGTGCCGCACTCGATCCCTTCGTCGTGTTCCGCAAGCAGTGGGTGCTGGGCAGCGAGCGTCCGATCGGTGAGCGCCTCGAGCATCCGCGGCGGCAACCCCCAACGCTGGATCACGCAGTCGCCGGCATGGACGAATACCCGAGCCCCGACTCCGGCATGCTCGCCGGCGAACACCATCGCCGCCCAGCGCGCATCGAACAGGTGCGCAGCGGCCTCGACCACGGCGTCGCAAACCGCCACCGGCCCGCCCGGCGCGGCACAGAGCGCCGAGGAGATCCGCTCGAGCGTCTCGATCGTGTTGTCCCGCCGTGCGGACTTGTCGCCCCAAGCCGCGTGGAAGCTCGGCTCAGGGGAGCGGGCGCCGATCAGGCGCTCCAGCGCGGCCCGGTCGACACCGGGGCGCTCAGTAGGTGGCGATGCAGATCCGACGGACATCGTCCTCGCTGACCTCCTACCTTGGCTTGCCGACCGATCCTAGCGCCGGCGCTGTCATGGCGGAAGAGCGCGAGGTGTCGATCAGACCTGGTGCTCGGCGAGGCGAGCGCGAAGATCGCGGCACCGCGTCACGAGCGTGTCGGTGAGCTCGCGCGTCTTGCGGTGAGTCGGATGGTTGCTCCCGCCGTCGCGGCTGCTTCCCATCGCGAATGCGTACTCCCAGCTGGCCATGTGCACGCGGAGCTCAGCTTCGGCCTCCGCAAGTTGAGCCTTCAATTTCTGATGCAAATCGGACTCTGGGAGCATGGGGGCTTATCGGCTGGCGGCGCCGGCAAGTAACGGGCGGAACTGAAGCGCCTTGGCCAGCGGGCCCGCAACCGCGCTTGCCTCTGGACACCTCGCCGCACATCATGAGCACCGCACCGGACGCCCGATCACTTGAAGGCGAGCGGCTCGGCGTAGGCTGCGTTCGCCTGGGCCGAGGTCAGGTAGTGGTTGACCACTAGCCGGTCGAGCACGTGGCGCTGGCGGAGCTTGGCCAGGCGCAGATGCTGTAGCGGGTCGTAGGCCGATGGGGCCTGCGGGAGGCCGGCGAGCAGCGCGGCCTGCGCCCAGTCGAGATCGTCCGGCCCGGTTCCGAAGTAGCCGTGCGCTGCCGCGACGTAGCCCCAGTAGCCGTGCCCGTAGTAGACGGCGTTCAGGTACATGGCGAGGATCTGCGCCTTCGGGAAGTCGAGCGCCAGCTTGACCCCCAGCCCGATTTGCCTCAGCGTGGCGAACAGGCCGGTTCCATCGCCGTACAGCTGCTTGGCCAGCTGTTGCTCGATCGTGCTCCCACCAGGGTCCTGGTCGGTGTGCAGGGTAGCGATCGCCGCGCGCCCGGCCCCGTCGACGATGTTGATGACGAAGTTCGAGTAGAAGTGCTCATCCTCGACGGCCACAACCGCGTCGCCGAGCTTGGCCGGTGGAAGCGGCCCGCCCGCCGTGCCGTGATGCAGCGTCAGGATCCGGCCGACCCGCGCCGGCGCGTTGCTCACGCTCGGGAGGATGGCCAGATACGCGATGCCGGCCGCGAACAGAACCGCCACCACCACGACGACGGCCACCGCCGCCCGGACCGCCGCGCGCCGCCAGCGGTCCGCGGCCCAGCGGCGCCGGCCAGGCTCCGCTCGGCCCGGGAGATCCGAGCCTCGCCGCCCAGTTCGGATAGGTACTGCGGGTCTGCTCAACGCCGCCGGGGTCGGTCCTCGCTTCCTTACTCGAGTGTGGCGCTCCGAGGGCCGCGGATTGGTCCGCCGAGGCGGGCTTAACCGAGTCTTAGACCCGCGTCGTCAGGCGATCTCGACGAGCTCGTTCGTCTCGACCGGCTCGGGCGCGTCCTGGTGGTAGTACTTGCCGCCGCGCAGCCACGAGGCGACCGCCGCTACCAGGCAGCAGCCGGCCGCGAAGAAGAACACCGTGTGGATCCCGGTGGCAAACGGGTGGGAGACCAGCGTCGGAAAGAAGCGGTGGCCGGTCAAATAGGCCGCGGTGGCGTGCGGCAGGTGCGGCAACGTCGGGGCGAGCAGCGTGCCCATCGGGTTGTAGCCGAGGAACGACGCGAACAGGCTCCCCACCGGCGGCAGGTGCGAAACCTGCGTCGCGGTCGCCTGCGGCACGCCGTGGGACGCGAGTCCGTGGTAGAGGACGGCGGGCAGGGTCGAGGACAGTCCGACGATCACCAGGCTGAAGAACACGCCGATCGACAGCACCGAGGCGGAGTTCTGGAATGTCGCCGCCATACCGGCACCCGAGCCACGGGCATCGGGCGGAAGGCTGTTCATGATCCCGGTCTGATTGGGGGCGGCGAACAGCCCCATGGCGGCGCCGATCAGGAAGATGACCAACCCGAACTCCCAGTAGGTGAAGTTGACGGGCAGCGCGATCAGCAACAGGAAGCCGATCGCCGACAGGATCATCCCGCCCGTGGCGAACGGACGGGCGCCGAAGTGGTCGGCGAGGCGGCCGGCGAACGGCCCGACCACCAGGAACCCCACCGACAGCGGCAGCATGTAGATCCCCGCCCACAGCGGCGTGTCGGCGAAGCTGTAGCCGTGTATGGGCAGCCAGATGCCCTGGAGCCACAGGATCAGCATGAACATCAGCCCGCCGCGCGATAGCGCGGCCAGGAAAGCGGCGACACTGCCGCCGGTGAAGGCGCGAATCCGGAACAACGGGAGGCGGAACATCGGCGCCTCGACCCGGCGCTCGACGAACACGAAGATCGTCAGCAACACAACCCCGCCCACCAGCGCAGCGATCACGCCCGGTGCCGTCCAGCCCATCGTGTGACCGCCGTAGGGAAGGATCCCGTAGGTGATCCCGACCAGTACGGCGATCAAGCCGGCGCCGAAGGTGAGGTTGCCGAGCCAGTCGATCTTCGCCGGGGTGCGCACGCCGCGCTCCTCGAGCTTGAGATAGGCCCAAACCGTGCCGAACAGGCCGAACGGAACCGAGACCAGGAACACCAGCCGCCACGCGACCGGGGCGAGCACACCCCCGAGCACGAGCCCGATGAACGAGCCGGCGATCGCCGCGACCATGTTGATGCCCAGCGCCAGGCCACGCTGATCGGCCGGGAACGCGTCGGTCAGGATCGCTGAGGAGTTCGCGAACAGGAAGGCGGCGCCGATCCCCTGCACTACGCGCATGATGATCAGCCACATCGCCCCGCTCGTGCCCTCCAACCAGGTCACCGACAGCAGGATCGACCCGATGGTGAAGACCGCGAAGCCGAGGTTGTACATGCGGACGCGACCGAACATGTCTCCCACCCGCCCCAGGCTGACCACGAGCACCGCCAACACCACCATGAACCCGAGCAGCATCCACAGCAGATAGCTCGTGTTCGACGGCGTGAGCGGGTTCAGATGGATGCCGCGGAAGATCGCCGGGAGCGCGATGATGACGATCGACTGGTTGATCACCGCCATCAAGATCCCGAGCGTGGTGTTCGAGAGGGCGATCCACTTGTAGTGGTCCGTGGGCGCGGGCGGTTTGGGCAGCGCGGCGACCCCCGCGGGCGGCCCGCCGTTCCCCCCACCGTTCCGCGACCCTGAGCTCACCGGGCGAGCCGATCGATCAGCTTGTCGAGGACCGCGACCGCGGCGGCCAGCGTCTCGACCTCGGAGTCCTCGAGCGAGGCCATCTCCTCGTGCAGCAGCGCGCGGTACTCGGCGCGCAGCTGCTCGAACACCTCATCGCCGGCCGGAGTGAGGCTGACCAGGACGGCGCGGCCGTCGGTCGGATCGGGAATCCGCTCCACCCAGCCGCGCTCGGCGAGCCGGTTCACCAGCAGCGTGATCGCCGGCTGGGTCACGCGCTCGTGGGCCGCCAGTTCGGTGATCCGGCGCGGCCCGGCGCGCAGGTTGCGCAGCACGCCGACCTCGGTGCGCGACACGCACACGCTGGTGCGGGTTAGGAACAGCCGCGACAGCTCGGCGCTCCGTTGCGGCAAAGCCTCCGCGATCTCGTCCAGCTGACTGCTCCGTTGACCCAGACCGCCCCTTTGCATGAGGCGCTTATATTACCTGCTAATGCGACTTCGCGGTCGGCCGCCGCCGCGAGTGGGGCCAACTGCACACTCGAGACCCATACCGGGCGGCCGAGCGCGTCCGGACCGCGGGCACACAAATCGCCCGCGATCCACCGGCGTGTACCTCGGCCTCGTGTCGACGAGAATGACGGCACCCGATGAGCCGCCCCGTCCTCTGGCATCTCCCCCTCTCGCACTACAGCGAGAAGGTCCGCTGGGCGCTCGACCACAAGGCCGTACAGCACGCGCGCCGCGCGCCCGTCGCCGGGTACCACATGGCCGCCGCGCTGGTCTTGACCCGCGGGCGTCACTGGACCCTGCCGGTGATCCAACTCGACGGGCGCCGCATCGGCGACTCCACCGCGATCCTGGCCGCGATAGAGCAGCGTTATCCCGACCAGCCCCTGTACCCGGCTGATCCCGCCGAGCGCCACCGGGCACTCGAGCTCGAGGACTGGTTCGACGAGCAGCTCGGCCCGGCCGTCCGGCGCTTCGCCTTCCATGCCCTGCGCAGCGACCCCGATCAGTTCGACGAGCTGGCCAGCCGCCAGGTGCCGGCGCCGCTGCGGCGCTATCGCCGTCTGGTCGGGGCCTACGGGCGGGCGTTTACCGGAGCGCGCTTCCAGACCGTCAGCGCCGGCCGGGCCGATGAAGCGCGGCAGCAGGTACTGGCCGCTCTCGACCACCTCGAGTCCGAGCTTGGCGACGGCGAGTATCTGGTCGGCGAGCGCTTCACCGTGGCTGACCTGACCGGGGCGTCGCTGTTTTATCCGCTCGTCCTGCCGCCGGAGGGGCCGCTCGACCTCGCCCCGCCGCCGGCCGCGGCCCGGGTCCGCGACTCGGTCACCCACCGCCGCGGGTTCCAATGGGTGCTCGAGATGTTCGCCCGCCACCGCAACCGCGGAGGTTCGCTCCGGTCAGCGCAGTCGCCCTAGCCCGCGGCGCGGCGTTCCCCCAGATAGCTCGCCGTGAGCAGCGCGCTGTCCCCGCGCAGCCGCTCGGCGCTGTCCGACGCGACCAGCTCCCCGTGCGAGAGCACGTAGCCGCGGTCGGCGATCTCGAGCGCCAGGTTGACGTGCTGCTCGACCAGCAGCACGGCCGTCCCGTGGGTCGAGGCGAACTCTCTGACCACCGGGAGCAGCCGCTCGACGATGACCGGCGCCAGACCCAGACTCAGCTCGTCGAGCAGCAGCACCCGAGGTTGCCGGCACAGCGCCCGGGCGATCGCCAGCATCTGCTGCTCGCCGCCGGACAGCAGCCCAGCGCGCCGGTCGGCGAGATCGCGCAAGGCTGGGAAGTGTTCGAACGCGACCTCCTGGGCGGCGCGATCGCGCATCCCGTCGAGCCGCAGGTGCTCGCGCACGGTCAGCCCGAAGAAGATCCCGCGGCCCTGGGGGACGTGCACGATCCCGCGGCGGACCCGCTCGGTCGGCGACACACCCGCGAGGTCCTCGCCGTCGAGCCGGACGAAGCCGCCCATCGGCTTGACCAGCCCCGAGATCGTCCGCAGCGTGGTCGTCTTGCCGGCGCCGTTGGCCCCGATCAACGCGACCACCTCGCTGGGATTCACGTCAAGGCTGAGGTCCCGCAATACCGCCGCGCGGTCGTATCCGGCGGTCAGGCCATCGAGCTCGAGGGCTCGTGTCACCCCTCGAGTCCCCACGGCTCGCCGCCGTCGAGCGGCCACGAGGCGGGCGGGCGGGCCCACGTCCGCTCGAGCATCCCGTCGGAATCGACCGCCGGCGCAGCGCTGGCGCGGAACTGGCGCGGCGAGCAGCCGTACGCCTTACGGAACAGGCGGCTGAAGTGGGGCGCGCTCGACAGGCCCCAGCGGCTCGCGATCGCCGAGATCGGCTGATCGGAGAAGGCCGGGTCGATCAGGTCGCGCCGGCAGCGTTCGAGCCGTGCGGAGCGGATGAAATCGCACACGCTGAGCCCCTCGGTCTCGAACACTCGATGCAGGTATCGGGTCGAGATGAAGCAGGCGCGCGCCAGCTCCTCTGGGTTCAGGTTCGGGTCGCTCAGCTTGGCCTCGATGTAGGCCTGGGCGTGGATGAGCAGCTCGGCGGTGGACCGGGGCCTCGGCGGGCGCGATGCGTCCAGATCCACGTACAGGCGACGAACCAGGTCGATCACGTGCTCCGCCAGCCCGGTGTCCTCGCGGCCGATGCTGCCGTCGGCCAGTCCGGCGGCGGCCTCCGAGCAGAACCGGGCCGCCAGCCGGGGCAGTCCGGCCTCGCCGGGGATCCTGACCGCGGTCAGGCGCGAGACCTTGTCGGCGTGCTTGCCGAGCGTCGCCTTGGGCACCCGGATCACCAGCAGGTCGAACGGAGCGTCGGCGCGGAAGATCGCCGGGTAGGAGGTGTCGTAGCTCGTGATGTCCCCCGGCCCCAGGACGCTGGCCCGGTGCTGCTGGGCCCCGTGCAGCCGTCCGCGCAGCACGATCTGGACGTGGAGGCACTCGGGGTCGGCGACAGAGATGTCTCGGGGCGTCCGCCGCATCGTGTTGGGGCCGGCCGCGATCCGATAGACGCCGATCGGCCCCAGCCGGTCGGCCCACATCCGGGCCCAGAAGCGGTCGGTCGCGTCGGTCCCGATGTGCAGCGGGTGGTACGCGTCGCATGACGACTTCGCCCAGAACTCCACTCGGTGCGGGGCTGGCACCGCATTGGTGTCGATCAGCAACGTCATCGTTTCAGACGTCTGGACACTTGGAACGCAGACTTCCTCTCCCTGTGGCCCGTCGCCAGCGTCGGCCACTCTACCGACGGCTCCGACGGCTGTCGAGGAAGCTTGACGTAGCCCTAACGCAGGCGATTTGTCGCACAGCGCACAGCCTTCACAAAGCCTTTGCCCACGCGCGCACTGATCGCGGTGAGCGCGGCCGGCCCCTGCGGGCTCGGCCATAGCATCGACTCACTTCATAGCGAACATGGGATCTGTCGGCGGCGCCCGGAGGCGGCGCGTTAGCGAGCCCATGCCAGGGAGGAGCGGACATGGAACGAATCCTTGCGACGCATACCGGGAGCCTGATCCGGCCGCCCGAGCTGCTCGCGTTTCTCGCTGCCAAGGAGCGGGGTCAGGAGATCGACGAGGACGCCTACCAGAGCGCGCTGCGCGACGCCGTAAACGAGGTCGTCCGCCACCAGGTCGAGGTGGGGATCGACGTCCCGGATGACGGCGAGATGGGCAAGGCCAGCTGGATCACCTATCTATACGAGCGCGTGAGCGGGCTCGAGGTGCGTTCGGTCGAGCTCGAGGGCGGGACCATGTATCCCCCGAGTCGGGACCGTCAGGCATTCCCGGGCGCCTATGCCGTGATGGACGCGCTTGAAAACGTCAGCGTCAACGAGTCCAACGCGGCCGCCTCGAGCGCGATGCCCGACGAGGACGCCGCCGCCTCCGGCCAGGGCGTCGCCTGGGTGTGCACCGGACCGCTGCGCTACGACCGTGGCGCGATCGATCGCGATATCGCCAACTTCAAGGCCGCCCTCGAAGGCCAAGACACCGTCGACGCGTTCCTGCCCGTGGTCGCCCCGGCGAGCGCGTACTGGCTCCTGAACGAGCACTACGCCAGCGAAGAGGAGTTCATGTTCGCCCTGGCCGACGCGTTGCGCGAGGAGTACCGGGCGATCGTCGACGCCGGGCTGCTGGTGCAGGTCGACGACGCGGTGATGATGCACGAGGCGGACACGATGATGTCGCGCGGGATGTCCTGGGACGACTACCGGCGGTGGGCCGACCTGCGCGTGCGCGCGCTGAACCACGCGCTCGAGGGCCTGCCCGAGGAGCGCGTCCGCTACCACGTGTGCTGGGGCAGCTGGCACGGCCCCCATGCCTTCGACCCGGAGCTCAAGGACGTGGTCGACCTGATCCTGGCCGTGAACGCCGGCACCTATGTCATGGAGCAGGCCAACGCGCGGCACGAGCACGAATGGCGGGTTTGGGAGGAGGTGCCCCTGCCGGACGGCAAAAAGCTGATCCCGGGCGTGGTCACCCACCACACGAACGTCGTCGAGCATCCCGAGCTGGTCGCGCAGCGGCTGGTCCGCCTGGCCAATGTGGTCGGCAGGGAGAACGTGCTCGCCGGCACCGACTGCGGCTTCGCACAGGGGGCGTTCATCGAGCGCGTGCACCCGGAGATTCAGTGGGCCAAGCTCGCGGCGCTGGCCGAGGGAGCGCGAATCGCTTCCCGCGAGCTTTGGGGTGCCAAGGCAGCGGCGTAAAACCGAGGCGCATCACATTTCACAGAGGAGGAGAAGGTGATCATGCAGGCGCGTACAGGGTGGCTCGCCGCGGTGGCGCTGCTCGCCACCGCAATCATCGCCGCCGGCTGCGGCAGTAGCAGCAGTAGCACCACCAGCTCGGCGAGTGCCGCTGCGAGCACCAGCTCGAGCACCGCTGCCACCACGACACCCGCGGCCACGCCCGGGAGCGGCGGCGCCGGTTCGGCATCGGTGACCAACTACCTGACCTACGTCGATGGCAAGGCCGGTAAGGCGAACTCGTCGCTCCCGCCGGTGACCGTCGGCTGGGTCAACCAGCAGGGTGGCCAGCAGGTGATCGGGGCGCTCGCCACCAACGGCGCGCAGCTCGCGGTCAAGTACATCAACGATCAGCTGGGCGGGATCGGCGGGCATCCGCTCGTGCTGGACACGTGCTTCATCACCTCGGCCGAAGAGGAAGGCACGACCTGCGCGCAGAAGTTCCTTGCCAACAAGAGCATCAATGTGATCGACGTCGGCGCGGTGGCGATCGGAATCCAGTCGCTCTACTCGACGCTCGGCACCGCCAAGCCGGTCATCACCGGCGTGTCGGTAACTCCGGTCGACTCGACCAAGGCCAACGCTGTGATCCTGTTCGGCGACGTCACCCACGTGCTCGGCCCGTTCGGCACGTATGCCAGCCAGGTCCTGCACGCCAAGACCGCCGCGCTCGTTTATCCGGACATCGCTGGCATCACCGACGGTGCGGCGGCGATCTCCGCGTCGCTGAAGGCGGCGGGCGTCAAGGTCAAGAGCGTCGCGTATGACCCCAACGAGACCGACCTGATCGGCCCGCTCACCAGCGCCGGCGCCTCCACCGCGGACCTGGTGATCCCCTACACGGAGGCCGGTGGCTGCGTCGACCTCGCCAAGGGCCTCATTCAGCTCGGCATCACCGACGCCAAGAAGATCCTGTCGGCGCCGCTGTGTCTGAACACCCAGGTCGCGCAGGGTCTCGGCGGCGACTTCCCGATCTGGACGTACGCGATCGCGAGCTCGCTGTACGGCGATCCCACCGACCCGGGCATGCCGGCGTACATGAAGGTGACCGCGCAGTATGGAGAGCAGGCCGAGGCCCCCGACCCGTGGAACATCGTCTCGTTCGGACAGATGCTGACCACCGCCCGGTTCCTCAACCAGCTCGGATACGGTCACATCACCCCGTCGGCGGTGCTGGCGAAGGCGAAGGCGTTCACGGGTCCGGTCGCGCTCGGAGCTCCGTCGCTCCAGTGCGGCAAGTACCCGAGCGCTCCGGCGGTGTGTAATGACCGCACCCAGTTCTTCCTGTACAAGGGAAAGCACGTGTTCGTCAAGACGGCGGGCTGGCTGCAGCCGCCCTCATGAGCAGACAAAGCAACTGACCGGGCTCGCGGAGTAGCGTGCAACAGGTACTGCTGTACGCGCTCCTCGGGCTCGGCTCGGGGGCCCTGATCGCCGGCATCGCGCTCGGGGTGATCCTGACCTACCGTGGTTCGGGGATCATCAACCTGGCGACCGGCGGGTTCGCGATGTTCGCCGGGTACGCCTTCTGGGCGCTCCGGCTCGATCTGCTCCATCTCTCGACGGGGCCGGCGCTACTGCTGAGTCTCGTGATCGTGCTCGCGGCCGGCGCGGCGACCGAGCTCATCGCGTTCCGGCCGCTGCGGACCGCCTCGCCGCTCGCCAAGCTCGTCTCCTCGCTCGGAGTCCTGCTGGTCCTGCAGGCGTCGATGCTGCTCGCGTTCGGCAGCTCCGAGCAACCCGAGCCCAACGTGCTGCCTCAGAACATCGTGCACCTGCTCGGCGCGGTGATCCCGGTCGATCGCTTCATTCTCACCGGGATCGTCATCGTGCTCGCCGCGGCGCTGGCTGCGCTCTACCGCTTCACGCGCTTCGGGCTGGCCACGCGCGCGGCGTCCGAGAACGAGGTGGTGGCGATGCTCGGCGGCCTCTCGCCCAACGCCCTGTCGATGGTCAACACGCTGATCGCGTCGGCCATCGCCGGCGGCATCGGGATCCTGGCCGCGTCGATCACCCAGCTCGACACCGAGACGCTCCCGCTCCAGATCGTTCCCGCCCTGGCGGCAGCGCTGCTCGCCCGCTTCACCTCGTTCGGTGTCGCGTGCGCCGCCGGCATTGGGCTCGGCATCCTCGAGTCGGAGATCGAGTACGTCTCAAACCTCTCGTGGTTCCCGACCTCGAGTGGAGCCGCCATCCCCGGCGTGGCGGAACTCGTGATCTTCATTCTGATCGTGCTGTTCATGTATCTGCGCGGGGCGAGGCTGCCCGGGCGCGGCGAGCTGGTTGAGAAGCGTCTGCCCGAGGCCCCGCGGCCACAGCACCTCATCCGGACCACCGTGATCGGGGTCGCGGTGTGCGCGATCGCGCTCGTCGTGCTGCCGTTCGATTTTCGCGAGGCGCTGATCAACACGCTGATCGGCACGGTCATGGCGCTCTCGCTGGTGGTGATCACCGGGTTCGTCGGCCAGATCTCGGTCGTCCAGTTGACGTTGGCCGGCGTCAGTGGGTTCACGATCTCGCACCTGGCCGTGAACGCCGGGATCGGCTTCCCGTTGGCTCCCATCGCCGGAACGTTGGCGGCGGTGATCCTCGGCCTGATCACGGCAGCGTCCGCGTTGCGTGTCCGCGGAGTGAGCCTGGCGGTGGTCACCCTCGCGGCAGTGGTCGCGATCACCAACTTCGGGTTCCTCAACCCGACCTGGGGCGGCGGCCAGACTGGTTCGCCGGTGTCCGAGCTGAAGCTGTTCGGGCTTGACCTCGGGCCGCAGGCAGGGTTCCGAGGCCTCGACGGCAACATCCCCAGCCCCGTGTTCGGCTGGGTCGCACTGGCGGTCACGGTGGGCGTGTGCCTGACCGTGGCCGCGGTCAGACGCGGCGCAGTGGGGCGGCGCATGCTCGCGGTTCGCTCCAACGAGCGCGCCGCTGCGGCCGCGGCGATCGATCCGCGCACGGTCAAGCTGTTCGCGTTCGGCCTCAGTGCGGCGATCGCGGGTCTCGCCGGCTCGCTGTACGCCTACAACTTCGGCTCGGTCAGCGCGGACCGATTCGACGTGTTCACCGCACTCAGCCTGATCGCGTTCGCCTACGCCGGAGGGATCACGCTGATCTCGGGCGCGGTGTTCGCCGGCCTGATCTCGACCCAGGCACTGTTTCCGTACGCGCTCGATAAGTGGTTCGGCATCAACGGCAACTGGTTCCTGCTGTTCGGCGGCGCGATCCTGATCGTCACGCTGATCCAAAACCCGGAGGGCGTCGCCGGGGCGTTCTACAAACGGATACACAAGCGACCCGCGGTCCACCCGCCGGAACCGGTTTCTAGGGGTCTCGCTGCGGAATCCGGCGCGATACCGGTCGCCGCTCGAGGTGTGGACGAGCCGGATTCCGTTAAGGGAATTCGGCGCCAAGACCTTGAGGTGGGCGACGGGGTTGGCGCCGAATTCCCCACGCTCGACGTCCGTGGGGCCATCCAACCCCGTCCTGACGGGGATCGCGCCACCGTCCCCGTCCGGACGGGGTCGCATGGCCCCACGGATGCCGCGCAGCGGCCCCAAACCACCCCTGTGCTCTCCATCACCGAGTTGTCGGTCGCGTTCGGCGGCGTGCACGCGCTCGAGCACGTCTCCATGGAGGTGCGCGAGGGCGAACTCGTCGGCCTCATCGGACCCAACGGCGCGGGCAAGACCACGCTGATCGACGCGATCACCGGCTTCGTCCCGTGCACCGGTCGCGTGGAGCTCGACGGGCACGACATCGGGGGGATGGCGCCCTACGCACGGGCGCGGCGTGGGCTCTCGCGAACGTGGCAGAACACCGATCTGTTCGACGACCTCGACGTCCGCGAGAACGTCACGGTGGCGGCCCGCGACGGCGCCGACCCCGAGCACATACTCGGGCTGGTGGACCTGGCCTGGGCCGCGCCCGCCATGCCCGATGAGCTCTCAGAGGGCGCGCGCAAGCTCGTGGGCGTGGCTCGCGCGCTGGCGGGACACCCTCGCCTCTTGTGCCTGGACGAGCCCGGCGCCGGACTCGACGCCCGCGAGAGCGAGGAGCTCGGCCGCTCCCTGCGCGAACTGGCCGACCGGGGCCAAACCACGTTGCTGATCGACCACGACATGGGCCTCGTGCTGAGCACCTGCGACCGCGTGGTCGTGCTCGAGTTCGGCCGCGTGATCGCCGACGGCCCGCCCGAGGTCGTTCGACAGGACGAGCGCGTGATCGCCGCGTACCTCGGTGGCAGCACCCAAGTGAAGGAGACCACACCATGACTCAACGCAGCCTGGAAGACCTGCTCCGGAGCATCCCCTCGACCGTTGACATGTTGCGAAACGCCCAGGTCGGGCCCAACGTGTATCCGGGGGTGCCGGCCGAGTTCACCAACTGGCGTGACGAGCAGTGGGCCTGGCAGAACACATGCGTGCTGTTCAACCAGTCCTACCACATGGCTGACCTGGCGGTTCAAGGCCCGGACGCGATGAGGCTCCTGTCACACCTCGGCGTCAACACGTTCGAGAACTTCGCGGTCGACAAGGCCAAGCAATTCGTGCCATGCACCCCGGCGGGTTACGTGATCGGTGACGTGATCCTGTTCCACCTCGCCGACGATGACTTCAACATGGTGGGCCGTGCGCCGGTGCTCAACTGGGTCACCTATCACGCGCAGACCGGTGACTACGACGTCGAAGTCACCCTCGACCAGCGCTGGGCGTTGCGCACGGACGGGCGGCGCAAGTCGTTCCGCTTTCAGCTCCAGGGGCCGAGCGCCATGGACGTCATCGCACGAGTATTGGGTCCCCACCCACCCAGCACACCCCCTGAGCTCAAGTTCTTCAACCTCACCAACGTTCAGATCGCCGGCCGTGACGTGCGCGCGCTGCGCCATGGGATGGTCGGGCAGCCGGGCTGGGAGCTGTTCGGGCCGTGGGATGACGGCGAGGCCGTGCGCGAGGCACTCCTCGGCGCGGGCGAGGAGTTCGGCCTGCGCCAGGTGGGCGGACGGGCGTACTCCTCGAACGCGCTCGAGTCGGGGTGGATCCCCTCCCCACTCCCCGCCGTGTACACGGGCGAAGAACTCACGTCCTACCGGCAGTGGCTCCCCGCCGCCGGCTACGAAGGATCCGCCTCGATCGGCGGGAGCTTCGTTTCATCCAACATCGAGGATTACTACTTCACCCCGTGGGACCTCGGGTACGGCCACCTCGTCAAATTCGATCACGACTTCGTCGGCCGGGACGCGCTCGAGCGGATGGTCGACGACGAGCACCGTCACAAGGTGACCCTGGCGCTCGACGACGAGGACGTGGCGGAGACGATCGCGACCATGTTCCAGAAGGCGGATCGGGCCAAGTTCATTGACTGGCCATCGGCGGTCTACAGCATGCATCCGTTCGACCGCGTCATCGTGAACGGAGACACGGTCGGCATCTCGACGTGGTTCGGCTACAGCTACAACGAGTCCAAGATGCTCACGCTCGCCGTGATCGACGCTGCCCACGCCGCGCCTGGAACCGAGGTCGCCCTCGTGTGGGGCGAGGAAGGCGGCGGGACCTCTAAGCCGACGGTCGAGCCTCACGTGCAACGGGAGATCCGGGCCGTGGTCAGCCCGGTGCCGTACGTCGAGGTCGTGCGCCGGTCCTACGCACCGGACAGCTGGCGCTCGGTCGGCGTCTAAGCGGCGCTGGAAGCATCCTGACCGGGCCGGGTCGATCATCCGTTGAGCCGAGCGCCGAGGCCAGCTAGAACATTCGTCCAAATCGGTTCGACCCGCGGCTGGCCGCGGGTAGGAGCCAATCAGGCTTGCTGTAGATGGGCCCGCTCACAGCACTGATCACCTTCCCCCTCGCGCCCGCGCTCGGCGTCGCGTCGTCGTCGCGCGTGGTGAGGGGGAGGCGCCAGGTGAGGGAGGAAGCATTGCCGGAGAGGCTGGCTATGCCAGAGCGGCAATGCGCACCGGCGCAGGAGACCGTCGATGGCTGAGCAGCGCTGCAAGCGCGGCTCGAGCGAGGCCGCTCGCGGCGAGCTTCCGGAGCTGCTCGGCCATCCGGTCAAAGGTGTGGCGCGTTGAGCCTGCTGCTGTACGGGGTGGCCGAAGCCGGTGGCGCACCCGCCTCGGGCGTCGGGCTCGATCACAAGCCGCTGCGGACGATCGTCGAAGGGCCACTGGCCGCGATCGTCAGCGATCACTCGAGCGCCGATCCCGAGCCGGCGGGCGAGCGACTGCGCGACTACGAGCTGACCGTGCGGCGGCTGATGGAGCGCGACGCAATCCTGCCGGTCAGGTTCGGCAGCGTGCTCGCCGATGAGGGAGCGGCGCGGGCGCTGCTGCGTCGCCGCCGGCGTGATCTGCTCTCGAGGGTGCGGCGAGTCCGCGGAGCGGTGGAGCTCGCGCTGCGCGCCAGCTGGCGCCGTGACGCCGACGGCGGCCCCGGCGTCCGGCCACCCGCCGGCACGTCCTACCTGCGCGAGCGCCTCGAGCGTCGCCAGAGCGCGCGCCGGGTGGCCACCGAGCTCGACCCCCTCAGCGCGCTCGCCCTCTGGAGCCGCCGGACGGTTGCCCCGGAGCCGGATCTGCCCGTCCTCGACGCCTACCTGGTGGAGCGCGGTCGAGTCGCTGAGTTCGTCGCCCTCGTGGGGCAGCTCGGCGATTACCTCGACGAGGTCGATCTGACGTGTACGGGCCCGTGGCCGCCCTACAGCTTCGCGGTGGGCGCACCTGTCTGAAGCTCACATCAGGTTCGGAGAATGGAGGTCCGACAGGTAGCGAGCGGTCGGCTTACCGAACCCGCACGCGATCAGTCTCCTCACCCGGTTTCGCTGCATCGTCGACATCAGCGATCGAACATCGGCGGCCGCCTCGGAGAGCTCCGCCGGGACGAGCGACCGGCTGGCCATCACGGTCAGCGCCTCGATCACCACCGGGGAAAGCCCCGACAGGCTCGCCAGCTTCGCCGCGCGCGCCTCGACGGCTGCGACCAGCACCCGCTCGTTGTCACGATTTGAGTCGATTGCTCGCCGGATGTGCGACACGCCGAAGTGGACGTGCCGGCGCTCGTCGCGATGGGCCAGCCGCGCCGCCGCCGCCGTGGCGGGATCCGGCGCGTGCAGCTCGATGAACCGAAGCAGATCCAGGAACGTCCCCTCGCCCAGCACGTTGAGCAGCAGCGACGAATTGGTGAAGTCGTGCTCGTCGAGCAACGTGCTGAGCGACAGTTCGGTCGACGCCAGCGCGTAGCCGCGCAGGCCGCCGGCCAGCGCGCGCTTCGTGAATACCTCGATGTGGCGGGCCTCGTCGTGGACATGGCTGGAGAGCCACAGCACGAGCTCGGGTAGCTGTGGGTTGACCTCCGGGAGAAAGCGCGCGGGGACGTACAGCGCGGCGTACTCGTTCTGGGCCAGGAACGTCATCACCTGCGCCACCGCTCGTTCGGTGGTCTCATCCAGGTCGCGCGCCGCGTCCCACGGAACTTCGCGCGAAGCGTCCCACTGCTGCGCCGAGGCCTGCTCGACGAGCTCGCCGACATCGTCCGCCCACACCTCGTCGGGATCGCTGAGGCGCCACCGGTAGCTGGTTGCGCTCGCCTCGGGGACCGCACCCAGCGGCGCAAAGCCAGCCCCCGCATCGCCCGGCGCGGGCGGCCCGGCCCCTCGCCAGTCGGCAGTGTGAAGCTCCCCGCCGGCGCGGAGCGGTGGCGGGTCACCACGTTCGGGAAGGGGCGCGGCGAGCACCCGGGCGGTGCGACCGCGCCGGACCTGCACCACCGTGCCCTCCGCCGCGGGCGCCTCCCCCACCACCTCGTGCCCGGCCAGCCGCGCCCAGCCCGGCAGCTCGAGCGCGACCGCCCGCGAGGGCGTGCGCACCTCCAGCACGCCCCCGGGCGGAACCCGTTCGAGGGTCGCCGCCAGCAGCACCTCGAGCCCGCTCCCCAGCTCGAGGTGCTCGGCGTCGAGGCGATGATCGGGGGGCGGGTCGCCGTCGCTCACGTGAGCAATCCCTGCTCCCGCATCGCGCTCCGCAGCGACTCGTAGCCGGCCTCCCCACCCGGGTGCCAGGTCCGCACCCCCTCGAGGTCCATCGCCGGGCGGATGCTCTCGTCGTTGTAGTCCATCGCGAGCAGCGCCTGCGACCACCGCTCACCCAGCTCGCGATCGAACGAGTCGAGCACGGTGAAATTGCAGTGGTAGTACGGCGGGCTCCGCCAGCTCACCTCCAGGGCCGCCACATCGGGGACGCCTTCGGCCCGGAACGCGCTGAAGTAGACGGCCGAGAGCACGCCGGCGTCGGCCTTTCCTTCCGCCACCGCCCGGACGACGTGGAGCTCTGAATCGCCCGTGTCGCCGTGCTTGCCGATGTCGGTGTCGAACCGCAGCAGCACGCACTGGGCCGCGGCGTCGAGGCCTTCCTGTGCGAGATAGTGCAGCGGCAGGATCGCCGCGTGGCCCGAGTCGCGGCTGCCCAGGGCGAGCACCCGCCCGGCTAGCTCGCGCACGCCGTCCAGCGGCCGGTCCTTGCGCGTGACCAGCACCGTCGACCAGTCGAGGTCGACGTCGCGCATACCGAGAATCCGCGTCCGCCCACCGACCTCGTGGTCGAGGCGCACGAACGCGGTGTTCGTGTTCCAGCCGATGTCGACCGAACCGTCGAGCACCGCCTCGACGAGCCGTTCGTAGTTCGAGTACAGGATGTAGTCGGTCGGGACGCCACGGTCGGCTAAGTAGGTCCGGAACCGCTCCCAGACCGTGACCACGCGAGGGTGATATGAGACCGCCCCGAGTCTCAGCTCGGCGCCGCTCATGGCACCGGAAGGCCGGCGAGGGCCTTGCCGATCCAGGTGCGCAGCACAGCGTTGGTCGGCGCCATCACCGCGCCGGCGCGGGCGTCCCGCAGGTGGCGCTCGATCGGGAGCGCGGGCGTGTAGCCCTGCCCTCCGCAGACCTCAAGCGCCTGCTGAGTCACGCGCGGGCCGGTATCGGTGGCGCAGACCTTGGCCTCCATCACCACCACGAGCGCCGACTCGTCGCCGTCGTCGGTGAGCCGCGCGGCGCGTTGTAGAAGCGCCCGGGCGGCACGCGTCTCGAGGTCCATGTCGGCGAGCGCATGCTGGATCGTGGGCAGGTCGGCCAGCGTGGTGCCGTCGGAATAGCGACGCGCGCTCGCGTGCGCGATCGCCGCTTTCAGCGCGGCCTGGGCGATCCCGAGGTTGACCGCGGCCAGCCCGATCAGGAAGGCCGGCGCGACGACCCCGAACACCAGGTCGGCGCCGCCCCCGGGCTGTCCGACCAGGGCGACGGATTCGAGCGTCACGTTGTCGAAGGACACGGCGATGCTCGAGTTGCCACGCATCCCGAGCCCCTCCCAGTCCCCCTCGAAGCTGACCCCGCTGTCCGTCTTGCCGACCGCATAGCAGTCGAGCCCCTCGCTTTCTCCCTGCACCAGCACGAGCATCACGTCCGCGTGGCCACCCGAGGTCACGAACGACTTCCGTCCGCTCAAGCTCACGTGACCGTTGTGCCGCGCCGCCTTGAGCTCCGGCGCATAGAAGTGCGCGCCGGTCCCGCGCTCGCTGAACGCCAGCGTGCCAATCGTGCCGCTGCCGAGCCGGGGCAACAGCGCCGACGACGCTGGTCCCCCGCCTCCCGCGACCGTGGCCACCGCGACGCTGTGCATCAGAAACACCATGCCGGTAGAGGCACAGGCCCCCCCGATCGTCTCGCACGCCTCCGCCAGGGCGGTCAGCCCGCCACCGGCGCCGCCCTGCTCGGGCGAGATCAGCAGCCCGAGGGCGCCGACCTCGGACAGCGCCCGGAGCCCGTCATCGGGGAATCGGGCGTCACGATCGACCTCGGCCGCTGCCGGGGCGATGCGGTCTCGTACAACCTCGCGCACCCCGGCCAGGACGGCCTCGGGGTCGCGAGCCGCAACTTCTGCCATTGCATGGCTCCTCTCGCGAAAGTTCGAACGGCATTGCACTGCCGCCCGCACGGGGCGGCGACGGCTCGATGCGCTCAGCGGCGTTTCAAGTCATCACCTCCTCGCTCCGCTCGTGGATGCACATGCTCCGGTGGCTCAGTGCGCCACTGGGATCCGCTCGACCCCGTCGTCCCGGCCGACCACAACCTCGGAGACCATCGACGGCGGGAACAGCCCGTGCTCGACGATGCCGGGCATCTCCGACAGCCACTCGGCCAGCTGGTGCGGATCCTCGAACGGCGTCATGTAGTCGGCGATCACACCGCCGTCCGGGCTGTGGCTCGCGTCCCGCACCTTGACCAAGCCCACCTGCGCCACCGTCATGCCCCGCAGTTCGGCGCCGGCCAGGCGCGCGAGCGTACCCGCCAAGCCGAACTCGGCCAGCTCGAGGGGGACGGGCGGAGTCAGCCGCTGCACCAGCTTGTTGGCCGAGACGATCACGACGAACCGGTCGGTCGCAGCGGCCACCGCCTTCTCGCGCGTGTGCGCGCCGCCGCCGCCCTTGATCAGCCAACCCGACGGGTCGACCTGGTCGGCGCCGTCGATCACGATGTCCAGCTGGGCCGGAGCCTCGAGTCCCGCAAAAGAGACCACGTCGATGCCCATCGCCCGGGCGGCCTGTGCGGTAGAGGGCGAGGTGGCCACGCAGCGGATGTCGAGCTTGCGCGCGGCGAGCGGCCCAAGCAGGTAGGCCGCGGTCGAGCCCGTGCCCAGGCCGACCAGCATGCCGTCCTGCACCAGCTCGGCGGCCGCCTCGGCCGCGATGCGCTTCTCGCGTTCGACCTGATCTGTCGCGCTCAACTCGACGGCTTCTCCAGGTGGCCACCGAACCCGTAGCGCATCGCCGACTCCACCCGGTTGGCGAAGTTGTCGAGCCCGCGCGAGGCAAAGCGCGAGTACAGCGCCGTCGTCAACACCGGCGCCGGCACGCCTTCGTCGATGGCCGCGATCGACGTCCACCGCCCCTCACCCGAGTCGGACACCCGGCCTGAGAAGTCCTCCAGCCCCGGGGACTGATGCAGGGCCTGGGCGGTCAGGTCGAGCAGCCAGGAGCTGATCACGCTTCCCCGCCGCCACACCTCGCTGACCTCGGCGGTGTTGATCTCGTACTGGTAGTACTCGGGGTTCTCCATCGGCGCGGTCTCAGCGTCGCCCTCCATGACGTGCGTGCCGGCGTTCGCGCCGTGCAGGATGTTCAGCCCCTCGGCGTAGGCGGCCATGATCCCGTACTCGATTCCGTTGTGGACCATCTTCACGAAGTGTCCGGCGCCGTTGGGGCCGCAGTGCAGGAAACCTGCCTCGGACGGGCTGGGCGTACCGGAGCGCCCCGGCGTGCGCGGCGCGGCATCGACACCGGGCGCGAGCGAGCCGAAGATCGGATAGAGCCGCTCGACGACGTCGTCCTCGCCGCCGATCATCAGGCAGAACCCGCGCTCGAGACCGAACACACCGCCGCTGGTGCCGACGTCAACGTGGTGGATGCCCTTCTCGGCCAGCATCTTGGCGTGGGCGATGTCGTCGTGATAATGCGTGTTGCCGCCGTCGATGATCACGTCGCCTTTCTCGAACACCGCGGCCAGGCTTTGGATCGACTGAGTGGTGATCTCGCCCGCCGGGACCATCACCCACGCCGTGCGCGGCTTCTCGAGCTTGCCCGCGAACTCCTCGAGCGTGGTGGCGCCGCCGATGCCCTCGCCCTCGAGCTCCTTGACTGTGTCGGCGTTCACGTCGTATCCGACGCAGTGATGACCATCGCGCGTCAGCCGGCGCACGATCCCTGCGCCCATCCGCCCCAGTCCGACCATTCCCAGCTGCATCGGCTTATCCGTCGGCATGTGAATCGTTCTCCTCTCAGCGCATCGCGCGGTAGCGGCGGATCAGCGCGTTGGTCGAGCTGTCGTGCTTCAGATCGGGTTCGGTGGCGCTCTCGAGCTCGGGGATGATCCGGACCGCCAGCGCCTTGCCCAGCTCGACTCCCCACTGGTCGAAGGAGTCGATTCCCCAGACCGCTCCCTGAGTGAACACGCTGTGCTCGTACAGCGCCACCAGGCTCCCGAGCGTGTGTGGCGTCAGCTTCTCGGTCAGGATTACATTGGTCGGGCGATTCCCCTCCATCACACGGTGGGGAACGATTTGCTCCGGCGTGCCCTCGGCGCGGACCTCCTCCTCGGTCTTGCCGAACGCCAGCGCCTCGGCCTGGGCGAACACGTTTGACATCAGCAGGTCGTGGTGATCGCCCAGCGGGTTCAGGGTCTTCGCGAAACCGATCAGGTCGACCGGGATCAGCTTGGTGCCCTGGTGGATCAGCTGGTAGAAGCTGTGCTGGCCGTTGGTGCCGGGCTCGCCCCAGAACACCGCCCCGGTCTGGTAGTCGACGTGGCGCCCGTCGAGGGTGACGTGCTTGCCGTTGGACTCCATCGTGAGCTGCTGGAGATAGGCCGGGAAGCGCTTCAGGTACTGCTCGTAGGGCATCACCCCGTAGGTCTGGGCGCCGAAGAAGTCGCCGTACCAGACCGCCAGCAGCCCCATCAGCGCCGGCAGGTTCTGGGCAAACGGCGTGCTGCGGAAGTGCTCGTCGACGGCGTGAAACCCGGCCAGCATCTCCTTGAAGCGCTCGGGGCCGATCGCCAGCATCGTCGAGAGGCCGATGGCCGAGTCCATCGAGTAGCGCCCGCCGACCCAGTCCCAGAACCCGAACATGTTGTCGGTGTCGATCCCGAACTCGGTGACTTTCTCGGCGTTGGTCGAGACCGCCACGAAGTGCTTGGCGATCGCTGACTCGTCGCCGCCGATTCCGGCCAGCAGCCACTCTCGTGCCGATTTTGCGTTCGTCATCGTCTCGAGCGTCGTGAACGTCTTGGAGGAAACGATGAACAGCGTTTCCGCCGGGTCCAGATCGCGGGTGGCCTCGACCAGGTCGGTCGAGTCGACGTTCGAGACGAACCGGAAGGTCATCTCGCGCTCGGAGTAGTGGCGCAGGGCCTCGTAGGCCATCACCGGACCCAGGTCCGAGCCGCCGATCCCGATGTTGATCACGTTGCGAATCGGCCGGTCGGTGTGACCGCGCCACTCACCGCTTCGAACCCGGTCGCTGAACGCGGACATCCGGTCCAGCACCTCGTGGACCTCCTTGACCACGTCGACCCCGTCGACGATCAGCGACGCTGATTTCGGCATCCGGAGGGCGACATGCAGCACCGCGCGGTCCTCGGAGACGTTGATGTGTTCGCCGGCGAACATCGCCTCGGTCCGCTCTTTGAGGCCGGACTGCTCGGCCAGCGCGGTCAGCAGTGGAATCGTCTCGTCCGTGATCCGGTTTTTGGAGTAATCAAGGAACAGTCCCGCGCCCTCGGCCACCAGGCGCTCGCCGCGCGTGTCATCGGCGGCAAACAGCTCGCGCAGGTGCTTGCCCTGGATCTCGCCGTAGTGCTGCGCGAGCGCCTTCCACGCCGGCCGGTCTCGTAACGGGGGAACGCTCGGCATCACACGCGTGCTCATCGGACCTCCGGGGGAGTCGCTGTCACGCGGCGCCCACGCTCGCGCGGCGCCGCCGATCGGTGTCCCGCGGATCCTGACAGACACCCGCTTCCGGCGGTAACTGACCCCAAAACCGGACTAACCGCGCACTCGGCGCCACCCGCCACGCGAGTGCGTCGTCAGTACTGCTATGCGGCACCGAACCGCGCACTCGCCGATCAGCCGGCGGCGAATGTTGGGTTAGCCCCCTAGCTCGCGGGCGCGAGCTGGCAGTCCGGGCACATGCCCCAGAACGTGACCTCAGCCTCGTCGACCAGGAACCCGCCGGCGTCGCTCGGCGTCAGGCACGGCTCCCGGCCGACCACGCAGTCGACGTCCTGGGCGGCGCCACAGACGCGGCAGACAACGTGATGGTGGTTGTCGCCGACCCGGGTCTCAAACCGGGCCGGACTGCCCGCGGGCTCGATCCGGCGCAGTAGCCCTGCCGCGCTCAGCACATGCAGCGCGTCGTACACGGCCTGCGTTGACAGCGACCCGATCAGCTCCCGAGCCCGTGTGGCGATGACCTCCACGTCCGGGTGACCCGGCGTCTCGGATACGGCGCGATAGACGGCCAGCCGCGGCGCGGTCACCCGCAGCCCGCGCGCGCGCAACTCGTCCGGCAGAAGCTCAACGTCAATCCCCACGAGCGCCGCACTATACCAATGTAAATCGGATGTAAACCAATATTTGATCGATTCCAGAAATGGGTAGAGTCGAATCTGACCCTGAGAACGTCCAAGGAGCCGCGCCATGTCAGACGACGCCCGCCAAACCCCGCCGATTACGACGACCGACTCAGGGATTCCCGCTCCCAGTGACGAGTTCTCGCTCACCGTCGGACCGGGTGGTCCGACGGTTCTGCACGACCACTACGTGGTGCAGAAGATGCAGCACTTCAACCGCGAGCGCGTACCGGAGCGCGTCGTGCACGCGAAGGGCTCGGCCGCGCACGGCTTCTTCGAGGTGAGCGAGGACGTCAGTCAGTACACCAAGGCCGACCTGTTCCAGCCGGGCCGGCGAACGCCGCTGTTCCTGCGCTTCTCGACCGTCGCCGGCGAGCTGGGCTCCGCGGACACCGTCCGCGACCCCCGCGGGTTCGCGATCAAGTTCTACACCGAGCAGGGCAACTACGACCTCGTCGGCAACAACACCCCGGTGTTCTTCGTCCGCGACGCGTCGAAGTTCCAGGACTTCATCCACTCCCAGAAGCGCCTCCCCGACACCGGGATGCGCTCCAACGACATGCAGTGGGACTTCTGGACGCTCTCGCCCGAGTCCGCCCACCAGGTCACGATCCTCATGTCCGACCGCGGGACGCCGCGCACCTTCCGAAACATGCACGGGTACTCGAGCCACACGTTCTCCTGGCTGAACGCGGGCGGCGAGCGGTTCTGGATCAAGTACCACGTTCGCACGGCCCAGGGGGTCGAGAACTTCACCGACGCCGAGGCCGGCGAGATGGTCGCCGAGGATCCTGACTTCCACCGCCGCGACCTGCGCGAGGCGATCGATAAGGGCAACCCGCCCGAGTGGAGCCTCGAGGTCCAGGTGATGCCGTTCGCGGACGCCGCCGACTACCGCTTCAACCCGTTCGACCTGACCAAGGTCTGGCCGCAGTCGGATTACCCGCGGATCAAGGTGGGGCGGCTGGTCCTCGATCGCAACCCGGAGAACTTCTTCGCCGAGGTCGAGCAGTCCAGCTTCAACCCATCGAACCTGGTGCCGGGCATCGGCCTCAGCCCGGACAAGATGCTGATGGGCAGGATCTTCTCCTACCACGACACCCACCTGCACCGGATCGGCCCCAACTACGAGCAGCTCCCGATCAACCGGCCGCAGTGCCCCGTCCACTCCTACAACAAGGACGGGCACATGACCTACCACCACGCCGGCGATCAACCGGTGTACGCACCCAACAGCTACGGCGGCCCCCAGGCCGACACCAACCTGGGCCACGAGGTCACGTGGGAGGTCCCGGGCGCCGAGATCGGCCGATACGCCTACGAGAAGCACGCGGGCGACGACGACTTCGTCCAGCCGCGGGCGCTGGTGAACGAGGTCATGAGCGAGACCGATCGCGATCACCTCGTCACGAACATCGTCGGCCACGCCTCCAACGAGGTCACCGACGAGATGCAGTGGCGCGTGATCGCCTACTGGAGCAACGTCGACGCGCAGCTCGGCGCGCGGGTCGCGGCCGGTCTCGGTAAGGGCGACGGAGCGTCGGCCAACGGCGCCCAGGCTGCGGCGAAGGAGCTACTGGCCAGCCGCGCCAATCGGGCGTAGGCGCCGGTGAGCATCCAATCCGACGTGCCGCCGAGCATGAGTTAGCAGGGGCGCAGTGCCGCCGAGCATGAGTTAGTGGGGGCGTGGTGCCGCGGCAGCCAGGGCTGGGATCAGCCGGGCTGCCGCGGACTCCCGATCAGGAGTCCGTCGATCAGGTCGCGGATCACGGCGCCGACCTCCTCACGCGCCTTGACTGGATCCTCGGCGTCGGCGAGGTACATCGCGGCCTCTTCGAGCGCGCCGAGCAGTACCAGCGCGAGCGGGCGGAGTGGCTGGGGCTTGAGCTGCCCCGCCTCGATCGCAGCCTGCAGCAGCGCCTCGGCCGACTCGACGCTGTTGTTCTGGGACATCTCCCGGTACTCGCGCCAGCCGATCACGCTCGGCCCGTCCAGGAGCATCAGTTGCCGTATCTCTGGTTCGCCGGCGATGTCGAACCACGCGCTCGCCATCGCGTGCATCGTGTCGGCCGGGGTCTTCGGCTGGGCCGCCGCAACCGAGGCCTGGAGCCGCCCGAGGATCTCCAGGTCCATCGCCTCGAGCACGGCCCGGAACAGCGCCGCCTTGTCGGCGTACTGGTGATACATCGCGCCGCGCGTGACGCCGGCCGCCTCAGCGATCTCGGGCGTTGAAACCTCGGCGTAGCCGCGCTCGCCCCATAGTCGACGCGCCGCCCCGATCAGAGCCTGCTGGGTCGCCGCCGATCTTTCCGCCTGAGTTCTTGCCATTACATGCAGTCTGTTGGTATCTTAGTGCAGCCTGTACGTAAATCTCCACCGCGGAGGAACCGCATGCCCGCAGTAACGCTCAGCGCCGGAACGATCCATTATGAGAAGTCAGGCCCACCCACGGGCCGCCCGGTGGTCTTCATCCATGGCTACGCGATGGCGTCCTCGCTGTGGCGGCCGCTGTCCGACCGGCTGGCCGCGGACGGCTACGCGTGCTACGCCCCCACCTGGCCGCTGGGCGCTCACACCGAGCCCATGGCCGATCGCAGCAAGGCCACGATGGAGGGCATCGCCGGGATGGTGGCCGAGTTCCTTGAGCGGCTCGAGCTCACTGACGTGGTGCTGGTCGGCAACGACACCGGCGGCGCGATCGCCCAGATCGTGGCCACCACGACCCCGGCGCGCCTGGGCGCGCTCGTGCTGACGAGCTGTGACGCGTTCGAGCACTTCCCTCCCCCGGTGCTCAAGCCGTTCATCAACGCCGCCAAGCTGGGTCCGACGTTCCACGCGATGGTCGGGCCGCTGCGCTCCAGGCTGGTGCGCCGGCGCGCCTACGGCGGCCTTGCCCACACGGACATCGAGCACCTTGCCGCGGAGTGGGTCAAGCCCGTGCTCACCGACCGCGGCGTCCGGGAGGATCTGCGGCACTTCACCGCCTCGCTCGATCGGGAGACGACGGTGCGAGCGGGCGCGCGGCTCGCTGAATTCACCAAGCCGGCGTTGATCGCATGGTCCGGTGATGACACGTTCTTCGTGCTCGAGGACGGCTGCCGCCTCGCCGACGTGCTGCCTGCCGCCCAGCTCAAGGTGATCGAGGGCGCACGGACGTTCTCGATGATCGACCAGCCGGACGCCCTCGCCGAGCTGATCTCCGAGTTCGCTTGGAACGCCGCCGTCGGTCGCGCCGCCTGACGCGACCGCGTGACTCATCCCCAGCGCGAGCGCCACGGCCGCCGCGGCCCGGGCCTCAGCCGGCGCGCCCTTGCCGGCGGGGCTTGGTCCGCCGCGGCGGCTCACCGCCGGCGTCGGTCACCGCCCGCTCGAGCAGCTCCGGCCGGTAGGCCGGATCAAGCAACTCGGAGACCTCCAGACCGGTACGCGCGAGGTGTGACGCGAGCAGGCCGGCGCTCAGGTCGCGGTCCTGCGCCTTGACGGCATCCAGGATCTCGCGGTGACTGGCGGTCGCCCAAGCGGTCGGGCCGTGGCCGATGTGCAGCCGGCGGTAGCGCTCGGCGTGGTCGAACAGCTGAGCCAGCGTGTCGTTGACGCGCTGGCCGGCAGGCCCGGTCAGGGCGCGGTGGAACTGGCTGTGCGGCACGACCCAGCGCCGGTAGTCCTTGATGCTCGCGTAGTGGGCCATCTCGGCCATGTGCCCCTCCAGGCGGGCGAGGTCGTCCTGCGTGATCCGCGGCACCGACAGGCGGACCGCCTCGGCCTCGAGCGTCACGCGCATCACGTACAGCTGCTCGAGATCAGCCGTCGACATCGGGGCCACCCGCACCCGGCGGTTGGGCTCGGCCTCCACCAGCCCCTCACCCTGCAGCATCCTCAGCGCCTCCCGCAGCGGGGTGCGGCTGATCCCCAGCTCCTCGGCCAGGGCCACCTGCGACATCACCGCCCCGGGCGCGAGGCCGCCGTCCAGGATCGCATTGCGAACCCGCTCGTAGACGTCCTCGGTGTTCTGGCCGTTCTCGCTCATCGCTCTCCTCATCCGGCTCTCTTCGTTCACGCCCCGAGCATGCTGTAGCCGCCGTCGGCGACCATGTAGGAGCCCGTGATGTGGTGCGCCTCATCGCTGGCCAAGAACAGCGCGGCGCCGGTCATATCCTCGGGCTTCGGGATCCTTCCGGTCGGGGTACCCGAGAGCACCACATCGCGCCGGCCGGCCAGCCACTCCGGACGCGCCAGCAACGCCTCGGTCTCCATGAATCCGGGCGCGAACGTGTTGACCCGGACCGACGGTGCCAGCGCCTTTGCGTAGGACTTGGTGATCCCGAGCAGGCCGTACTTACCGGCCGCGTATTGCGGGGCGCGCGGGCTGCCGCGCACGATCACGGTCGAGCCCACGTTGACGATCGCGCCCCCGCCCCGCTCAACCATCCGCTGGCCGAACTCGTGCACCATCAGCATCGTGCCCTTGATGTCGACGGCGAGCACGTGGTCGATCGCCTCCTCGGTGACTTCCTTCCAGGACGCCTGTCCCGAGGCCATGTCCCCGACGTTGTTGACCAGCACGTCCACGCCGCCGCCCTCCTCGAACGCCCACGCGGCCATCCGCTGGATGTCCTCCCAGGAGGTGATGTCGCCCTGCACCACGAGCGCCTCGGCCCCGATTTCCCGCACGCGCTCGGCGGTGTGCTCGGCGCCGTCGGCCGAGCTCCGGTAATGCACGAGTACCCGGTCCGCGCCCTCGTTCGCCGCCCGTACGGCCAAGGCGGCGCCGAAGCCGGTACCGGCCCCGGTCACCATGAAGCTCCGTCCCTCGAACCTTCTCAGCATGTTCGTGTCTCTGTCCTCGGATTTCTAGACGATCGTGCGGCCGCCGTCGATATACAAGACCTGCCCGGTGATGAAGCTGGCCCGGGGGGAGCACAGGAACAGCACCGGATCGACGACTTCCTGCAGTGAGCCGAAGCGCCCCGCCGGGATCAGCTCGATCAGCGCCTGGCGCTTCGCTGGATTGTCGGTCAGGTAACGGCGGGTCAGCTCGGTATCCATGTAGCCGGGCGCGACCGCGTTGGCCGTCACGCCGTGGATCGCATACTCGTGCGCGATCACCCGCATGAGCTGGTTGATCGCGCCCTTGGTGGCGGCGTACGGCCCGTGCAGCTTGTGTCCGCTGCGCCCGGCCACCGAGGAGAAGAAGACGATGCGCCCGCGCCCCTGCTCACGCATTGGCACCGCCGCCTCCGCGGCGACGTGAAAGGCGCTGGTGAGGTTCACGTCCACGATTCGGTCCCACTCCTGCGCGGTGTAGCTCTCGATCGGCTTGCGGTCGTTGATCCCGACGCAGTGGATCAGCACGTCCAGTCCGCCGAGTTGGTCACGCGCTTCATGCACCGATGCGCGGGCCGTGTCGGGATCGCTGAGATCCGCCTGGACGCTCGCCGTCACGCCGGGATTGACCTCGGACACGTCAAGGTCGATCACGCAGACGCTCGCGCCGGCGTCGAGGAAGCCGGCGACCAGGGCGCCGCCGATCGTGCCTGCCCCTCCTGCCACCACGACTCGCTGCCCATCCAGCCCGAGCCAATCAGGCATCGGGCGGCTGCTCGCGATAGGTGAACACGTTCAGCGTGACCGCGCCACCGTCAGGCACCGTGGCCGAGTGCGGCGTACCCCCGGGCAGAGCAGCCAGCTGCCCCGCCTCGAGCCGCACCGGCTGCCCGTCGACGAGGAAGTCGACGACCCCCTCGAGCACGGTGGTGATCTGGTCCTGGGGGTGCTGGTGCTCCTCCCAGCTCGAGCCGCCGCCATAGCGGTACAAGGTCGCGGTGAGCTGCGGCGTGTGGATGGTGGCCCCGTAGATGTCGGGGCGGACCTCCTTGAACTCCTGCTCTGACCAATCGATCTTGCGTGCGATGTCCATGATCACGGGCCGACCATTATTGCATACAGTTTGGCAAGTCGTCTACAGTTACGGTGCGATGTTATGGTTCAGCCGGAACACGTTGTCCGGGTCGTACCCGCGCTTGACCGATCGCAGCCGGCGCAGCGTCGCGCCGTAGGCGCCGCCCGCATCGTCGCGGTCGTCGTCGCCCATGAAGTTGACGTACTTGCCGCCGGTCAGGTGAGGCTCGATCGCGGCGAAGCTTCGCCGCGCCCAGCCGATCTCCTCGCCGTCCGCCGCCGGGTCCTCCCAGGTGGCCGGGATGTTCAGCAGCCACGCGGCGTCGCGATGCGGAAACGCTGTCGCTTCGGGGGCGACGCGCCCGATCGCGCCGCCCTGTGCGAGCACCTCGATCTGCGAGAACTCCGATCCGACGTGCGCACCACACTCGATCAGCGCCTCGATCAGTGCGTCGGTCAGCGCGGTGGCGAACCCGGCCTTGATGTACGTGCGCTTGCCGGCGGCGAAGATCTCGTCTGTAAGCGTCTGGATCTTCAGGAACGGAACGGTTTCGAGTGATCCGGCGCTTGGCGAGAGCTCGGCTTGAAGTCTCTCGAGGCGGCGCCGGCCGGCACTGGGTTTGCCGGACCATTCGATCAGGGACATGATCCCGGGTACGCCGACGAGGTTGGAGGGGATCCAGGGCAGCGGCGGGGCCTTACGCAAAAAGCTCGTCCACAGGAGCTCGTCGGGCGCGCCGGTCGCCATGGCTTCGCGACCCTGAACCAGGACCTCCTGGGCACGCTCGAGTGGATGAAACGTGGCCAGGATCAGCAGCTCGCTGAGCTCGTGCAGCGCGAACTCAAACTCGGTGACCACGCCGAAGTTGCCGCCGCCACCGCGGATACCCCAGAACAAGTCAGCGTTCTGATCTTCGCTCGCGTGGAGGATCCGCCCGGCCGCAGTCACCACCTGCGCGGCGAGCAGGCTGTCGATAGTCAGGCCAAAACGCCGCATTAGGCGACCGACCCCTCCCCCGAGCGTCAGCCCGGCGACACCTGTGTGCGACACGACTCCCGCCGGGGCCACCAGCCCGTGGCGCTGCGTGGCGCGATCGAGCTCGCCGAGCAGCACCCCGCCCTGGACCGTCGCCCGCCGGGCGTCCGCGTCGACACGCACGCCGTTCATCGGGCGCAGGTCGATCACGATCCCGTCGTCGCACGTGCTGTGGCCCGGCATGCTGTGGCCGCCGGCTCGCACCGCGATCGACATCCCCTCGCGCCGGCCGTGCTCCAGGGCGATGACCACGTCACGCGCGCTCGTGCACCGCGCAATCAGCGCCGGCCGGCGGTCGTGCATCGCATTCCACACCGCCCGCCGCCGGTCGTACTCGGCATCCCCCGGCCGCACAACCTCACCCTCGAATCCCTTCAGCCCCGCCCCCGACTCCATTGTAGATACATATACATTCATATATATCTGTATCAGGATATCATTCGGGTCGATGCCCCGTCAGCTACCAGCGGGAAAGAGTCGAGAGCTGGCCGTCGCCCTGCACGACATTGCTTGGCTGCTGCCGCGCAGGATCGATCCCTGGGTGGAGATCGAGGGCGAGGAGCCGCTCCCGCCCACCGAGCTCGAGGTCATGCGTCTGCTCGTCCGGGCGCCCGATTTGAGCGTGGGCGCGGTGGCACGCGAGCTCGGCCTGCACGCGAGCAACGCCAGCGCCGCGGTTCGAGGCCTGCTGGCTCGGGGCCTGCTCGAGCGCAAGGCCGACAGCCGCGACGGTCGGATCTCCCGACTGGTTCCAACCGCCAAGGCGCAGGCGATCCGGCGCCGGCGGGAGGGCGCCTGGGGCGAGCTCCTGCGCGTACGGCTGGCTCGGATGCCGCCCGAGGACGCCGCGGCGCTGCTCGGCGCGGTCGACTCACTAAGCGCACTGGCGGTCGCACTCTCCGTCGGCGAGGACTGACCCTGGGTCATAACCCCGTATTCGGCGACGCGCGCTGGTCGAGTCCGGAGTTATGGCCCATATACGCGACTGAATCGGAATTCACCCCGTGGAGGGGGTCGAGTTCGGAGATATGACCCATCGTCACGCCCCGACGTCCGCGGATGACATGTCGCGTTCCTCAACCCGGGATGTCCAGCTCCGCTCAACCCCTCGGATCAGGTCGGCAACCGCGGCGTTGACCGGCGCCGGCACGCCGCACGCCCCAGCCTGCGCCACCAGGGCCTCGTTGAGCGTCTCAATCTCGGTCGAGCGATGGGCGAGCACATCCTGGAGCATGCTCGGCTTGTGGTCGTAGTTCGCTCGGCCGAGCCTGTCGACTAGCTCCTCCGGGTCTTCCTCGAAGGCGATCCCCAAAGCATCGGCGATCGCACGCCCCTCGCCGAGCAACTCGCCCACCACGCGCCGGGTCGCCGGCAGCTCGCACAACTCGCCGTGCGTCAGCCCGGTCAGCGCGCACAGCGGATTGGTGGCGCAGTTGAAGAGCAGCTTGGTCCACTGCGCACCGCGCGCATCGGCCAGCGCCCGCGTCTCCATCCCGCTCGCGTTCAGCAGCGCACCGAGCCGCTGCACCTCGTCCATCCGAGCCGGCCGTGGCTCGAACGGTCCGATCCAGGTCGTTCCGGAGCCATCCATGTGGATCACACCTGGCGCCGCCACGCGAGCGGCGGGCAGCGTGACGCCTCGCATCACGCGCGGAACGTGCTCGGCGATCACCTCCTCGTTGCCGATTCCGTTCTGCACGCTGCACACCGCGCCGTCGGCGAAGCTCGCCGCGCACGCGGTGATCGCGTCCTCGGTGAACATTCCCTTGACCGCGACGATCCCGAGCTCGCACGGCGGGATCTCGCTCGGATCGGACGTGGCGCGCACGGATCCCACCAACGAGGCTGCACCGCCGACTCGGAGGCCATCGCGGTTGATCGCCTCCACGTGCGCAGACGACACCTCATAGGCCCACAACTCAGCCTGCGGCAATTGCGCGAGGTGCGCGGCGTACAGACCACCAATGGCACCGCAGCCAACGATGCAGATCCTCACGACAGTGCCGCCTCGGCAATCTCCTGGGAAAGCAGCAGGTCAGCTCCGGCCACTCCGAGACCGGCCACGACGCGATCCCAGACGCGCACCGGCAAACCCCCGGGCACGGTCAGCACGCGATACGGCAGCACCGCCGGCAGCAGACGATCAATCTCAGCACTCGGAAGCTGGAAGGTGGAAGCCCCGGCGGCCACGGCCTCGGCCACGAACGGGGCCGCTGTGGGAGCACCGTCCATCGTGTCCTGCTGGATCGGTTCGCCCCGAACGTCGACGACCGCGACCGAGACCCGAACCCCACGCGCCCCCGCTTCCGCCAAAGCACGGTCGGCGAGGGCGACCGCCCACTCGTGCTGCGGCTGACTTGCCGGGGCCGGGTCGCTGTAACCGAGGCCCGGCTCGTCGGGCAGCGATCCGAACGCGTCGAGCCAGCGCTTCTCGTCATCTCCGTGCTGTCCCTGGTAGGGCAGGCCCAGCGCCCACAGCACGATCAGGTCCTCGGAATTCGCGGGCTTGCCGTCGGCGATCAGCATGCGCCGGTCAACTCCGGCAATGTCGACGAACGGGCCGATGGTCGCGCCCGACGCGCTGAAGCCGCCGACCACGACGCCATCCGCAAACAAGGGCATCCCGCCCGCGCCCGGGAACATCGCCTCCGGCGAGCACGCGACGAACCCAGCGGCGATCGGCGCCGGCAGCGTTGCCATCCGCACGTGATGCTCGGCGCTCGGGATCTGCTGGGTGGCCGAGATCCACGCCTTCGATCGTGCGCGGGCCATGCCCCCGGCGCCGCCGCGGTCCATCTGCGACGCGGAGACGAGCACACCGCTGGCCCCCACGACCGCGAACGCCCCGCGCGCCTTCATCTGGGCCGCCTTGTCGATCGCCCGCGCTATCAGGCGCCGGGCCGCCTCGAGAGAGATGTCGTTGGTCGCCGGCACCACGGCGCCGAGGAGTATACAGAACCATGAATTGTATACTTCAAGCTCGTGACCGCCTCGGACCATTGGGGACGCCGCCCTCGCGATTGGGCGCAGCTGGCCGAGCCCTCAAACGAGCCGCTGTTCGCGACCGTCCTGAATCGGCTCCACGTGAGCGAAGGCACGCGACTGCTCGACATCGGCTGCGGGTCGGGCTACGCGGCACGCATGGCCGCCGAGCTTGGCGCCGCGGTAACGGGGATCGACATCACCCCAGAGCTGATCGAGATCGCGCGCGAGCGGCTCCCAAACGGCGGCGACTTCCGCGTCGGCAGCATGGACAGCCTCCCGTTCGACGACGGGTCCTTCGACGCGGCGGTTGGCTTCAACGCGTTTCAGTTCGCCGACGATCCTGCCCAGGCGGTCAGCGAAGCCGCCCGCGTCGTGACACCCCAGGGGCTCGTGGCGGCGACCACGTTCGCCGAGCCCGAGCGAAATGAATCCACCGCCCTGCACCTCGCGCTCGAGCCGCTCCGCAACACCGCGCCCGCCACGCCGAGCCATCTGCCCTACGAGCTGTCGGCACCAGGCGGACTCGAAGCCCTCCTCACCAAAGCATCGCTCGAGCCCGTCGAGCGCGGCGAGGTGCCGCTGACCTGGGCTCACGCGAGCGTCGACGGAGCCGTCCGGGCGGTGCTGGCGTCGGCGGGCGGCGCGATGGCGATCGACGCCGCCGGCGAGGCCGCCGCTCGGGCCGCATTACAAGAAGCGGTCGTCCCCTTCACCCGCCCCGACGGAAGCGTCTCGATGCAAAACACCTTTCGCTACGCGATCGCCCGGCGTGCCGACTGACTCCCAGACTGACTCCCAGACTGAGGCGTAATCCGCCGGTCGAACTCGACGTACATCGCCGCCCGCCCCTCGATCTGCGCCGCCAGCGGCGCCTGGACCGAAGCCGTCTCCTGCACCTCGGCGAAGTGCGCGCGCTTCTCCTGAAGCGTCGTAACCGACCGCTCCAGAGAATCGAAGCGAATCGAAGCCGCGCCATCCGAGACCACTAGCCGACCGCCCGCCCCGCACGTCGCGCACTGCACCGAGTCGCCCTCCAGGACCACGACCGACAGGTGACAGACCGGGCACAGCCCCGGCTCGCCGAAATACGAGACCTCGTCGAAGGCCAGCCCGAGCTGGGACGCGACGTTCCGGCCCACGCGCGCCGCGGCCACCAGGGCGCGGGCATCGAGGACCACTGAGCGCGGCATTCCGGCGCCGCCCACCAGCAATTGATCGGCCACCGCGATGCGTGCCGAGAACGTCATCTGGTGCATCAGCGGCAGCGCGAGCGACTTCCACTGGCTGGTCAGCGAGCCACCGATCGCGATGAAGCCGGCCACCCGCGGGCGGAGCACGCGATCGTCATATGGGAACGCCACCTGTGGGGCGTCACGGGCGTCGAGCAGCCGTTGGTGACTCTCGACGAACACCACGTCGGCGGCGGGCCCGGCCAACCGGTCAGCAACCAGCTTGAGAGCGCCCGCGATCGTCCGCGAGTAGATCGGCGTGGAGACGAGCAGCCCGTCTGACTCCATCAGCTGATCCCACAGCCACGCCCCGTCGTCACCTTCTGGCGAGTCCCCCGGCCCGAGCGGACGTGTGGGCAGCGCTAGGTCGTGCAGACGGACCAGCGCCACGTCGGCGCCCTCGGCCTCCGCCGCCTGCAACGCCAGCTTGAGGAGGATCTCGGCGCTGCCGTCCGGGTTGCCCGCACTCAGGCCGAGAACCCTCACTCGCTCACCCTCCGAATGCGACGTCGAGCTCAGCCGCAGCCGCCTCGAGCCGAGCCTCGTCGGCCCGCTCGGCGGCCTCCGGGAAGATGCTCTGCTCGGCGACCTCGCCCGCGATCTCGTACAAACGCTCTGGGCCCGCCGGCCCGTACATGCTTACGAAGCGGGTGAGATGTGCATCGCACACGAGATGGTGCTCCACCCCGGACGGGAGACTCATGAAGTCGCCGCGCACCAGCACGTGCTCGTCGCCGTCGGCGCTCACCTTGAGCCGGCCGTCGAGCACGTAGATCCCCTCGTAGGTCCGCGCGTGCGCGTGGGCCGGGACGGAGCTTCCGCGAGGGCCCTCGGTCACGGTCATGCCCAGCGCTCCGTTCGACTCTGCGCCAGTGAGCACCTGGAAGGCGACCTGGCCGAACAGAGTGTGCCGCGGACCCTCGCCGGCGCGCAGGAAGTACGCAACGGACTTCCCGGGAAGCGTGTCATCGGGACCGGTGCTCGCCTCCGCGTATGGCTCCTCGGGCAGGTACTTCATCGCGAACTTGCCCTCGGCGGCCCCGAACTTCTCGAATGGCGGCGGGCTGGGATCGAACTGCGGATAAGCCGGCCCCGCATACGGGGTGCCGGTGAAGTCGAAGAAGCGATCCCAACCGGCGGGAGCGATCGGTCCCATGAATTGGCTGTAGTGCGAATGGAACTGGTAGGCGTGGTGCACCCCGGCGGGCACGCTGGCGACGTCGCCCGGGCTCAGGATGCGGCTCTCGCCGTCGGCCCACACCTGGATCCGGCCGCGGACGCACAGAAAGTAGTCGTGCTCCTTCTCGTGGTAGTGCATCGGGATCGGGCGCCCGGCCGGCCCGAGCGCGGTCATCACCGACATCGCGTTCGCGGTCTCCTCGGTCCCGGCGAGCGCCCGGCCGACCTGGCCGAGCAGCAGATGGGCGCGTCCGTCGCCGTCGGCCAGCGAGTAGGGCACGGCCTCGCCCGGAAGCTCGCGCAACGGCACGTCACTGTCGACTCGGTAGGACATCTTCTCTCCTTCCAACCGGTTCATACCGGATCAAGTGTTCACGAGATAACCGACTGACCGCCGTCGACCACGATGTCGACCGCGTTGAGGTACGAGGCATCGTCGGAAGCGAGGAACAGCGCTACCCGCGCGACGTCGTCGGGTTGGCCGAGCCGCCCCAGCGGATGCGTGTGGAGCATCTCGTGCACCGGGTGACCCGGCTCGTCGAGGAACGGCTCGATCTGAGGGGTGACGGTGAGTCCCGGGCTAATCGAGTTGGCTCGGATGCCGTGTCGCGCGCCCGATGCCGCCAGGTGACGGGTGATGGCCAGCACCCCGCCCTTGGCCGCACCGTGCCCGGCCTGCTCGATGAAGGTCGCCCCGCGGTACGCGGACACCGACGCGGTGTTGATGATCACGCCGCCGCCGCCCGCCACCAGGTGCCGCCATGCGGCACTCGTGACCGTGAAGATCAGGTCGAGCTCGTTGCGCATCGTGAACCGCCAGTCGTCCCAGGTCATCTCGGTGAACGGCCCGACCCGGGGCGCCGAGGCGTTGTTGTAGAGCACGTCGATCCCGCCGGCACGAGCCACCGCCGCGTCGACCCACGCCGTCGCGGCGGCCGGGTCCGACAGATCGACCGGCGCGTCCGCGCTCATCACCCCACCCGCGTCCACGATCTCCGAAGCCACCGCGCGGGCGCGCGGTTCATCGAGGTCGCAACCCACCACGGTGGCGCCCTCGGCGGCGAACAGTCGAGCGGCTGCCGCACCCTGCCCGCCGGCGGTCCCGGTGATCAGCGCGACCTTTCCGTCGAGCCGTCCCATCAGCCCTCCTTCTCGACGAGCTCAACCAGATTGCCCTCGGGGTCGGCCAGGAAAGCAAAGCGGACGCCCGGCTCGGGCGACGGGCGCGGCTCGATCACAGGTCTCGCGCCTGCGGCAAGCGCGGCGGCGAACACCGCATCTATATCGGGCGCGGACATCGCGAAGTGGTTGTAGCCCCGCGTGGCGTGGGCCTCGATCGGGTCGGCGGCCTGGAGCCCCGGCGCCGACGCCGCGTGCTCAAAGAGCTCAAACCGGCACCCCGATGGATGGGTCATCATCATCCCGCGGATCGGGTACGGCGAGAGCTCGAAGACAAGCTGGCGCTGGAACCCGAATGCGGACGAGTAGAACCGTTCAGCCGCCTCGAGGTCGGCAACCGACAGGCCGACGTGATCGAACCCCATCCGCATACTAGCCGTATATTTGCATACAGATTGACGTTTCGTCTACATTACCCCCAGTGACGCGTGCGCATCACCACATCGGCTACGTGGTGAGCGATCTACGAGCCGGCGTCGAACAATTCTCGGCTACGACGGGCGCTGGCCCGTTCTTCGCCATCGAGCACCTGGTCTTCGAAGAGGTCACGTATCGCGGCGCGCCGGCCGTCTACGACCACTCCTCGGCCTTCGGGCAATGGGGGTCGATCATGGTCGAGCTGACCCAGGTTCACGACGCTCAGCCAGCGGGGCTGCGTGACGCACTCACCTCGCCGGGCGCGGGCATCGGGCACGTCGGCTGGCTGGCCGACTCGCTCGAGGACGAGGTCGCGCGGCTACAACAAAGCGGCCTAACCGTCTTTCACACGGGCCGGATTGATCCAGTGTCCGCCGTCTGGCTTGAAGGCGGTGACCTGTTCGGGCACCCGGTCGAGGTGCTCCAGCGGCGAGACGAGCTCCTTGGCTTCTACGCGATGTTGCGAGACGCGTCCCGCGAATGGGATGG
>Ga0335074_10000569_pt1 | contig 51515 bp, 52 predicted proteins | sample Lox_Sample_23_FD_206715 | JGI IMG/M metagenome (GOLD analysis project Ga0335074, IMG submission 206715) | Soil microbial communities from Loxahatchee National Wildlife Refuge, Florida, United States - Lox_Sample_2.3 | ecosystem: Environmental > Terrestrial > Soil > Wetlands | place: USA...
GCCCGCGGAGTAGGCGCCGTCCTCGCAGTGGTTCGCGGCCACCAGCCACATCCGGTTGAAGAACGCGGCTGCCCGGCAGCACAGGTCCATGGACGCGCCGTAATAGTCGCTGTCCGGGTCCTTCCCCTTCATCGGCCAGGCCGTGGACATCAGGGCGACGGTGGCGCCGCGCAGCGCGAAGACCCTCATCAGCTCGGGGAAGGCCAGGTCGTAGCAGATCAGGCTGGCCACCCGGCCGACTGGAGTGTCGAAGACCGGGGTCTGCTCGCCCGCGCCGAAGAACAGCGACTCGGCCTGGTTGTGCACCTTGCGGTACACGCCGACGGCGCCGTCGGGCGAGATCAGCGCGGTGCTGTTGAAGATGAGGTTGCCGTCGAGCGCGCTCTCGGCCAAGCCCAGCTGGACGGTCATGCCGTACCTGGCGGCGCGCTCGGCGATGACGCTGGTCGCCGGGCCGGGGATCGGCTCCGCTTCGCGGAAGTAGTACTGCTTCTGCTCCGCGACGCCGCTGTCGCCGATGCCGAAGGCGAAGTCGGCGTAACCCTGAAGACCCATCTCCGGCAGGACAAGCAGGCCCGCCCCGGCGGCACCCGCCTCATCGACCAGATCGAGGAAACGGCGCAAGTTCGCCGCCTTGTCGTGCCAGGCGATCCGCACGTTCGCGGCGGCCAGGGTTACCTCGGCCATCGCCAGCTGATCACCCCATTGAGACATATGAAAGGTTACGTTGGTGTTAACTGAGACAGTTGCGAGTTTAAACTAGCACTTTGCCGTTCATACGGCAACCATTAGTCCTGCGTTTCCTAGCAGTTGGACGAAGGGGATGGTTCGGCTCCTGGCCCGAGGCAGCGGCGCAGGAACCGCACGTGCAGGGCGAGGAGCTGCTCGATCACCTCTGGTTGCCAGACCATGTGCGTGACGTCCGGTAGCAGCGCCAGCTCGTGGTCCCGCCCCGCCGCACGCAGCTCGCGGGCTAGCAGCAGGGAGTGCCGCGGGTGCACGTTGTCGTCCCTGAGCCCGTGGACGAGCAGCAGTGGCCGGGTGAGCCCGCTGGCGAGCGGGAGCAATGAGCTGCGCTCATAAGCGTCCGGGTACTCGTCCGGGTGCCCTAGGTAACGTTCCGTAGCCACGGCGTCGTACCAGCGCCACTCGGTTACCGGAGCGCCGGCGATAGCGGCTGCAAACACGTCGGGCCTGCGCAAGACCGCGAGGGCCGCGAGGTAACCGCCGAATGACCAGCCGCGGATGGCGACGCGGCCGCCGTCGAGCTCGCCAGGGTAGGCGTCCACGACGTGCTCAAGCGCGGCCACCTGGTCATCGAGGGCGGCGGTCGCGAGATCGTGCCGGAGCGCGCGCTCCCAGCGGGGCCCGCGGCCAGGCGAACCGCGTCCGTCTGCCACGATGACGGCAAACCCCTGGTCGGCGAGCCACTGCGGTTCGTAGAACAGCCGTCGTGCGCGCATCACGCGCTGGGTCAGCGGCCCCCCGTAGGGATCCATCACGATCGGCAGCGGTCCCGGCGGCCGCACCTCGCCGCGGGGCAGGATGAGCGCCGTCCGCAGCTGGCGCTCGCCCGCGGCGAGCAGGGCCACGCCGGGCGCGAAGGCCGGCTGCGGGTGTGACGTGATCGTCGCCATCACCTTGTCACCGAACAGGATGCGTACGGTCACGCCGTCGGCGTCCAGGGTCTCCGATGAGATGGCGAGCGTGGCGCCGGCCACGGTCGCCCCGTGGACTCCGGGTTCGGCGGTCAGCCGGCTGACCTCCCCGCTGTCATGGTCCAGGGAGTACACGTGGCGCTCGGTCGGTTCCTGCGTCGCGCAGAAGATCGTCCGATCGCCCATGGATCCGGTCACGCTGAGAACCTGCAGCCCCGGAGGCGTCACCGGCTCTCCGTCGACGATCAGCCGGTGGGTGTCTTCGGAGTGCCTGGCGTGGAGCAGGCCGCCGCCCGGCAGCCATCGCGGTGTCCCGGGGATGAGTTCCAGCCACGCCGGATCGGCGTCGGCATGCAGGAGATGCGCCGCCCCGGTGCGCGGGTCGACCGCCCGGGTCTCGCTGCGCCGGTGATCACGGGAGTGCAGCACCAGCAGCGGACGATCCGCGTGATCCCACCGTGCGTCCAGGAGGTAGGGAAGCTCGCGGTACGGCAACTGGACGCTGGTGGTGCGGCCATCCAGACCGGCCAGCAGCAGCCGGACATCCGCGCTGGCGGTGCCGGCGAACGGGTAACGCTGGCGTACTGGCTCAGCTGCCGCGTCCGACGGATCACCGAGCCACCAGGGCGCCACGTTATGCTCGCTGACCCGGGATACCAGCAACTGCCTGCTATCGGGACTCCACCAGTACCCGTGCTGGCGCCCCATCTCCTCCGCAGCACCGAACTCGGCCGCGCCGAAGCTCACGTCGGTGTCGGTGTCGGACAGTTCCAAGACGACCTGCCCGTCGAGGCGGCAGACCCGAAGGGCGCGCTCGCAGAGGTAGCCGATCGCGGTCCCGTCCGGACTCAACTGCGGGTCAGCACACACGCCGTCCGCCGGGACCGCGCGGGTCAGGCCGGTCTCCACCGCGCACGCGAACAGCCGGCCGGACAGCGCGAACGCGACGAGCCGGCCGTCAGCCGAGGCGGAGTACGCCACGATGCCGCGCGCGGACTCGCGCAGCCGCTCCCTGCGGCTGAGCTCTGCGGCCGGTATCTCTTCCGGGGCGCCGGCCAGCAGTTGCCGAGGGTCGGCAAGCAGGTGCTCGCGCCCCGTCTCGACGTTCAGCGACCAGAGGGCCGTCACCGGGTCGTCGGCCGCGAGCGAGCGCAAGAAGAGCAGCCTCGCGGGGCCGGGGGCGAACGCCAGGTTGCGCGGCCTGCCGAGCAGGAATCTGCGGCTTCGCGCGAACCGCCGCAGGTAATCGTCAGCGCCCGCCGCGAACTCCGGGTGCCCGCTCATGGCCGGGTCGCGGGATCGGCCGCTTCCCGGCCGGCCTCCTCGCGGTCGGCGTCCGCAGGGATAGACGCTGGCGCAATCTGTCGGATAGCCAACCAAGCCCCTCAAGGATGCCACTCACGCCACCCATAGTCGGGTACTATGGTTATGAATGTAAGGACTATTGAGCTTCAAGTCTTACATTTAGAAATTTCTAGTGTCAAGCCGCCGGTCGCCGTGCCGCGAGCGAACCCCACTTGTCGATCCCGCTGTATTGCGCAACCATCGGCAACGCCTCGGCGCGGGCCGCAGCGCCTGCTCCTGGTTGTCGGCGGCCAGGTCGTGATGGCCCAGCCTGAGGTTGCGCTGCCGGCGCTCCGGCCGTCGACGCCAATCGCGGCATCATTACCTATGGTGCGGCCCGGTGGCTGTGACGCGGCCGATCAGAGCGAGCTTGAGGTTCTTGTGCCGCGGCGCGGTCCAGGGGTAAATCGAGCCGGGATCTTCCGCCAGCCCGCGTTCACCCCCTGGCGCAGGTAGGGTTCCAGCCGCTCGGTGTCGATGACGTAATCTGGCATCCGCTCGAGGATCTGGGCGAGCAGCGTCCGGGCCAGGATCCGCGCGATATGCGCGCCAGCGCAGCGGTGGATACCCAGGCCGAACGCGGCATGGCGGTTGGGCCACCGCTCGATGTCGACGGTGTCCGGGTCCTCGAAAACGGCAGGGTCCCGGTTCGCGGACGCCCAGCTCAGCAAGACGCGATCGCCCTGCCGCATGGGACACGAGTGAAACTCCACGTCAGCGGTGACGGTCCGGGCGAGCGCCTGCGTCGGCGAGAAGCAGCGCAGGAACTCCTCCACCGCTCGCGGCAGCAGCTCCGGGTGGTCGGTGAGCTGACGCCGCACGTCCCCGTGCTCGTAGAGCCAGACCAGCGTCTGGCCCACCAGCGAGGCCGTCGTTCCCGTGCCGCCGGCGATGAGCAGCTCAATCATCGAGAAGACGTCGTCCTCCGATATCGGCGCCCCGTCGATCTCCTGCTGTACCAGGAAGCTGATGACGTCATCGCGGGGCTCCTTGCGCCGCGCCGCGATGACCTCGGCCATCTGCCGCGACAGGCTCGGCAGCTCTACGGTCGCGGCGTACACGTACTCGGCGCTGCCTGGCTCGGAGGCGAGCACGGCGTGATGAGCGGCGGCGTACCGGCGCCAGTCCTGCACGGGCAATCCCAGCCAGGCGATGGTGACGGCGGCGGGGACGCCGATCACCGAGGCGAAGTCGCACTCGCCAGCTTCGATGACCTCGTCGATGAACCGGGTGGTGTAGTCCAGGATGAGATCCGACATGCGCTCGGCGGCGGCAGGCGACGTGATCAGGTTGATGATCTTGCGGTACTTGCGGAAATCGGGCGGGTCGATCTCGATCGGGATGTGGTGATGCATGGGGGTCTTGGGGATCACGACCGAGAGCCCCTCGCCGCCGTGGGAACTCCGGGCCGAGGAAAACGTGGCGTCATCACGGGCCGCGTCGAACAGGCTATCGTAGCCGGAGATCACCCAGAATCCGCCGTGCGCCTCGGACCAGCCGACCGGAGCCGACTGCCGGAGGGCCCGGTAGCCGCCGACCGGATCGGCAGCGTGCTCTTGCGAGTGGTGATCGAAGCTCACCACCGGACACCGCGCCCGTTCCGTCATGAGGTCAGGCCTTCCACTAAGCTGCATCCCGGACTATGATAATCCTTATATTAGATGAGCGAGATGTCAACTTCTGCGGTCCTGCCCAAGCCGGCGGCCACGGAGCGGCTGAAGAGCATGAAGAGGAGGAGCCATGCGCGTCCGCGTGGATCCGGATGTCTGCCAGGGCCACGGGCTATGCGAGGTGAGCGCGCCGGAAATCTTTCACCTGCGCGAGGAGGACGGCCAGTCTTATGTGCTGTCGGAAGAGGTCAGCCCGCAAGACGAGGCCAGCGTGCGACTCGCCGCCCGCGGGTGTCCCGAGCAAGCGATCCGCGTGAGTTAGAAATTCCACACCACACGGCGGGTGAGGACCTCGGGGAATTTTCTCTCGGCATAGCGCACGTACTCCCCGATGTGCCTGGCCATAGTCTCCCCGGCTGCATCGGCATCTTTCCGCTCCATGGCATCGAGGATGCTGCGATGCGCCCGGAGAATTGCCGTCCGGCGGTGCGCGGGATAGTCAATGCCCAGCATGGTGCCGTCGAGGATATCGGCGAGCGCGTCGACGAGAAAGCCGAACAGTGCGTTTCCGGACGACCAGGCGATAATGTCATGGAATCGCTTATTTGCTTCCAGGAACGTGGCCTGGTCATCAAGGCCTGCTTCCATCGCCTTGACCGTGTCGGCCAGTTCGGCGAGCGATTCAGGCGTCATCCGGTCTGCCGCGAGCGTTGCCATCGTCGGCTCGAGCGCGACGCGCGCCTCCGCGACCACTCGGTATTGCGCATCAGCGAATTGCAGCAGCAACATGAGCGACGTCGCCAGGCTCGTCGCCTCCGGCCGCTCGACGACCGGCCCTCCGCCCGGGCCCGGCTTCAGCGAAATGATGCCCTGCAGCTCAAGGAATCGCAGTGATTCACGTAGCGTCCCGCGGCCGACCTGATATTCCTCGAGCATGTCGCGTTCGGGGGCGAGCTTGTCGCCAGGCCCGAGTGACAGACGGTCGATGTCGCGGACAATGCGCCGCGCCACCATCATCGCCGTCTTCGGCGCGTGGGACTCGTTGGCCATATCGGTCAAATCCTCTCGTCGGCACCAGAGGTCGGCACGCAATGCTCGTTCCCCGATAACGATGATAATGATACTTCAATCCACGCGGACTTGCCTTACCTGCTGCCTACGCCAGAGGGAACGGGTACCGCCGCAACCCATCGCCTACGGAGGACTCGATGCCGTCCCTTGCTAGCCGCCTCGAAGGTGCCGTAGCCGTGGTCACCGGGGCGGCGGGAGGGATAGGCCTGGCCAGCGCACGCAAGCTGAGCGAGCTAGGCGCCAGGGTGGCGCTGCTCGATCTTGAGTCAGAGCGCCTGGGCCAGCTGGCGAGCGACCTGGGCGCCCCGTGCCTCCCGGTGCCGTGCGACGTCAGTGACGAGGCTAGTGTGCGGGCCGCGATAGGCGAGGTAACCGCGCGGCTGGGTCCCGTCTCGGTCCTGCATAACAACGCCGGAATCTGCCTGAACCGCGGGACCGGAGACGGCCCGGCCCACACGCTTGAGCTGGCGTCGTGGGAACGGACGATCGCCGTCAACCTGACCGGGTGTTTCCTGGTCGCCAAGCACGTCCTGCCGGCCATGCTCGCCGCGGGCCGCGGTTCGATCATCAACACGGCGTCGGTCGGTGGCGCCTACTTCGGCACGCAGAACTTCGCCTACTCGGCGTCGAAGGCGGGTGTAGTGGGGATGACGCGGGCGCTCGCAGTCCAGTACGGCGGCCGGGGCGTCCGGGCCAACGCCATCTGTCCTGGCTCCATCCGCACCGCAATGTCGGAACTGGCCAGCGCGCAGGGGTCGGTCCGCGACGAGATGCTCAGGGGAATCCCGGTCGGCCGCATCGGCGAGCCAGCCGAGATAGCCGAGCTTGTCGCCTTCCTCGCCTCGGACGCGTCGTCCTACCTCAACGGCGCCGTCATCACCGCAGACGGTGGGATGACCGCCGCGTAACCGGGGCGCTACCTGGTCGGCGCTCCGGGCTGCGCGCAGGGCCGGCGGGGCCTTGAGACGCACGCGCCACGGATGTAATCTATAGTCATAATATGCAGAGATTAGCGTCAACGTCGGCGAGCGATATCGCTCGCGGCCCGGCCGGAGGGGATGGACATCCATTGCTACCCGATCGAATCTGCCTGGTCACAGGCGCCAGTCAGGGCATGGGCCGGGCCGCGGCCATCGAGATGGCCCGCCAGGGCGCGGCCGCCGTCGCCGTCGTGGACATCCAGCGCGAAGCCGGGGAAGAAACGGCCGCCCTGGTGCGGGGACAGGGCGCAAAGGGCATCTTCGTCCCCTGCGACCTGCGCCAGCGGGACGAGATCGCGGCGGCGGTGGACTCTGTCGTCGGGCAGTTCGGCGGCCTTGACGTCCTGCTCAACAACGCGGGAGTGCTCGAGCGAGCCTTCACCAACGACGTCGACTTCGACACCCTTCCGGAAGAACTGTGGGACTTGCTGATGGACATCAACCTCAAGGCCGTCTGGCTGATGTCCCGCTTCGCCGCACCGCACCTGCGCCGTTCGGACCGTACCCCGGCGATCGTCAACGCCGCGTCGGTGGCCGGCTACGTCGCTTACAGCCACGCTGTCTACGGGGTAACCAAGGCGGCCGTCATCCAGCTCACCAAGACGATGGCTGTCTCGCTAGCCCCGGAAGTCCGCGTCAACTGCTACTGCCCGGGGACGATCGACACCGAGATGAGCCGGAACACCGCCGCCGCCGGGACCTCGGACCCGCGTGTCGCGAAGATGACCGCCGCCAATCTCATCCGCCGCAAGGGCACCCCGGACGAAGTCGCCAAGCTCGCCTGCTACCTCGCCTCAGCGGATGCCGGTTACATGACCGGAGCGGCCTATCTCATCGACGGCGGCACCCTGGCCTGGCGGGGGCTGCACGAGTGAGGCCGGGCCGCCCGGTCGCACGGCGCGCCAGACGGCCACCTTTTCTTGACTTATACATCTTATGATTATTACTATTAGCATAAATAACATGCCAGGAACCCCGCAGGACAGCTGATTGGAACCCCGTCCATGCCTGAACTCGATGTCGAGACCCGGCTCGCGAACCTTGAGGCCAAGGAGGAAGTGCGCGCGTTCATCGCCGCCTACTGCACGACCGTCGACCGGATCGACAAGATCGGGGATCTCGTCGACCTGTTCACCGAGGACGCCGTCCTCCGGAATCCGGCAGGAGTCCACTCGGGTCGCCCGGCCATCGAGGCGTACTTCACGGCGTTCTTCGCCGGCGGCGTGAGGTTTTCCCGCCATCACGCCCTCAACCAGGTGGTCACCGTCCTCGAGCCGGGTGTCGCCAGGCACGACGCGTACTTCATCGCGATACTCGGCCGCGACGGCGAATCCAAGATCGTCTTCGGGCGCTACGAGGACATCGTGGTCAAGCAGGAAGGCGCCTGGCGGTTCAAGGACAAGGGGAACGACATCGTCGCGGCCACCTCGCTCGAAGCCGGCTGGGCCGATGGCTTCTTCCCTTCCAGCTGGCCCCCCGGAGGAGCGTCCTGACATGGACTTCGGCATCATTCTCGGCGACACCCCCACGACCGTCTCAGAGAAAGCGCACTTCGACTCGATTCTGCGTCAGGTCGAGGCCGCCCAGCGGGCCGGGATGAACCATATCCTGATCGGCCAGCACTTCATTTTCGAGCGGTCACGCTGGCTACAGCCGGTGCCGGTGCTGGCCCGCCTGGCGGGAGAGCTCGACCCGCACGTCCGTCTCGTGACGCAGATCCTGATCGCCCCGCTCTATCACCCGGTCATGCTGGCCGAGGAACTGGCCACCCTGGACGTCGTCACCGACGGCCGCCTCTCCGTTGGCCTGGGCCTGGGCTACATCCCCGCCGAGTACGAGATGTTCGGCGTTCCGTTCAGCGAACGCGGCGCCCGGCTGAACGAGACCATCGAGATCCTGAAGCTGATGTGGACCCAGGACCGGGTGAGCTACTCGGGCAAGCACTTCCAGCTGGACGACGTCCCGGTGCATATCAGGCCCATCCAGCAGCCGCACCCGCCGATCTGGATCGGGGCCGGAAGCCCGGCCGGCATCCGCCGCGCCGCCCGCCTCGGAGACGTCTGGCCGATCACGCCCCAGGTCAAGCCTGCTGAGCTGGTCGGCCAGCTGGGCGCGTTCTTCGACGCCCGGGAGCAGGCGGGCCGGTCCAGGAGTGGCAGGCAACCGCTGCGACGCGAGATCATGGTCGGCCGGGACCGAGAGGACGCGCTGGCCAAGGCGGTCGAGGTGGCCAGCCCCTGGTATATCAACATGGCCAAGACCGGGCACAACAAGTATGTCGACCCGGAGGGCCTGATCGCCTCGATCCCGAGCGTGCTGGCCGGTCACTGGGTCCTCGGCGACGCCGGCGACTGCGCCCGCCAGCTGCGCGAGATCGGTGCCGAGGTGCCCGTTAATCCCGTCATCACGCGCGTCAACTGGCCGGGCATGTCACCGGATGAGTCGGTCGCCTACGTCAAGCTTCTCGGCGAAGAGCTCATTCCCTCGCTCAAGGACTTCGACTCCGTGTCCTCCCTGGCGTGATGTCGCCTGCCGCGGCCGGCCAGGTGACCGGATTCTGGCACGCGGGCATCACCGTGCGCGACCTTGCCGCGAGCCTGATGTTCTATTGTGACGGCCTCGGTCTGGAGCTCATCTCCAGGTCGGCCAGCAGCGCCGACGCCGCCCGGGTGTGGCAGCTGCCTGGAGCCCGCGCCGAGGTCGCCTACCTGCGCGTCCCCGGTTCGGACGCCACGCTTGAGCTCCTGGAGTTCGAGCAGGCCGAGCAGCGCGCGGCGGCCGCGCGTCCGTGGGATCTCGCCCACGGCCATTTCTGCCTTTACGTCGACGGGCTGGAGGCCATGCACCGGCGCCTGGCCGCCCTGGGGTTCCGGGCCCGCTCGGACGAGGTGGTCGTGGTCGAAGATGGCCCGCTGGCCGGCGCGAAGGTCGTCTACATGGTCGATCCGGACGGCTATCACGTCGAACTGTTCGAGCGAGCACGGTCGGCCGCCGCGATCCGGTCGTAGGTGTCTGCGGTGATCCCGCTGTCGCGCAGCACCGCCTTGCGTACCTTCTCCGAGGGTGTCTTGGGCAACGCGTCGACGAACCGGACGAAACGCGGAACGGCGAACGCCGGGATCTTGCCCCGGCAGAATTCCCACAGCTCGTCGGCGCCGAGCGGCTCGCAGGCCACCACGACCGCCAGTACCTCGTCCTCGCCGGCATCGATGTCGGCGGGCACGCCGATGACCGCGCACTCCGTCACGGCTGGGTGCCCGAGCAGGGCCTGCTCGACCTCGTAGGAGCTGATGTTCTCCCCGCGCCGCCGCAGCGCGTCCTTGTACCGGTCGACGAAGTAGTACCAGCCGTCTTCGTCGCGTCGCAGGGCGTCGCCGGTGTGGAACCACAGATTGCGCCACGCCTCGACGGTTTTCTCTGGCATGCCGTAATAGCCGAGGCTGCACGTCCACGGCTGCTTGTACCGGACGACCAGTTCGCCGATCTCTCCCGTCGGCACCTCGCGGTCGGTCTGGGGGTCGACGAGCCTGATCTCGAACCAGTCCGAGGCGACCAGGCCGGCCGCGCCGGGCGGGCGGATCTCGCCGTACGGCGAGAGGATGGGCGCGCACGTCTCGGTGAGCCCGAAGGCATCGACGAACGCCTCGATACCGAACCGGTCCATGAACTGCTTCAGCACCGACGAGGCGGTCGGCGCGGAGTACACGCAGCGCAGGGAGTTGTCGGCGTCATCCGGCCGGGGAGCTGTCTTCCAGACGAAATCCATCATCACGCCGATCAGGTTGGTGACCGTCACGTTGTTCTCGCGCAGGTGGTCGACCCAGCGGCTGGCGCTGAACTTGGGACGGACGACGACGGCCGCGCCAGCCACGAACGCCGGGTACGCCGCCATGAACTGCGCGTTGCCGTGGAACAGCGGCGTGCAGGTCAGGTAGGTATCGTCCCTGGTCAACCGGGTCAGAGCCACGACCTCCTCGCCGAAGAAGAACATCTGCGAGTGCGGCATGGCCACGCCTTTGGACGGGCCCGTCGTGCCGGAGGTGAAGAAAATCGAGGCCAGGCTGGTCGGATCCGGATCGGGCAGCCTCCTGGTGACCGTGCTCCGCAGCAGATCGTCCCAGGGCGAGGCCTGCCATCCGTTCGCCCGGAGCAGGTCGATCGCCGCCGTTGCGGAGCCGGTGTCGATGATCCAGAACTTCTCGATCTGACGGGCAAATGATCCGATGGCGACGAACCGCTCGGCGAAAACATCGTCAATGACTGCCCACCGCGGCTGGACGGTCACGGTCTGGTGCCGCAGGAATTCGCCCTCGTAGGCCGTGTTGATCGGGACCTCGACGAAGCCGCCAATCGCGGTTCCGAACCAGCTGCGGACGAACCGGGATGAGTTGGCCGCCATGACCAGCACGCGATCACCCGCGGCCGCGCCTGCCTCGTACCACGCGGCGGCGACTCGCTCGGCGTCGAGGAGCATCTCGGCGTACGTCCACTGACCGCCCTCCTCGGGAGTGATCAGGCACGGCGCCGCCGGCTGCTCGGCCGCATGATGCCGCAGCACCGTCGCCAGGCTCCAGTCGTTCGGGTCGGCGAAGACTGGGTGCAGATCCTTGTATTCGCGCATCATCCTGTCCTGTCCCGTCTCAGCCCTCGGTACCAAGTAAGAGTTCTATGACAATGATAAACAGAAATTTTCCGAACGGACAGTGGCGGCTGCCGAAGGCCTCATCGATCGTTCACAGGCGGGTCCGGCACGGCACGACGGGTTTGCCTGCGACCCCGGGCTTCGCCGCCAGGACCGCGCCGTCCAGTTCCCGGCGGGTTTCGCCTGCGTCGTCGATTCGGGCGTACGCCGAGGTCACTACCAGGGTGTCCAGCCCGGGACCGGCGAAGGCGCAGGAGGTCGGGTAGCGCACAGGCACCGGGATGACGTCGGCAAGCTGGCCGTCCGGTGCGTACCGGTGCAGCCGTCCCCCGCCGTACAGCGCCACCCACACGCCCCCGTCCGCATCGACGGTCAGCCCGTCGGGCAGGCCGTCCGGCTCGGCAACGCTGACGAACACTCTCTTGCGGCTGACCGAGCCGTCACGGCCGTCGAAGTCGAAGGCCCAGACCCGGTAATCGCCGCTGTCGACGAAGTACAGGACGGACCCGTCAGGGCTCCAGCCGATACCGTTGCCCGCGGTGACGTGGCCGGTCAGCCGACGGGCGGCGAGGTCGTCGTCGAGCCGGTACAGGCCGCCCATCTCGCGCCGCTGCGCCAGGTCGCGCGTGCCGAAATAGAGCCGGCCGTCCGGTCCGGTCTTCCCGTCGTTGATGCTGGTATCGGGGGTATCCGCCTCCACAGGCACCGCCAGCGAAGCCGGCCGCCCCGGCTCCGGTACGCGGCACAGCCCCTTCTGCAGCGCGCAGATGGCCGAACCGTCCGCGCAGGGGACGACGAAGGTGCCGCGGCCGGACAGCTGCTGCGCCCAGGATTCCCCGCTCCGCCAGTCATACCGGTGGATGGTGTCGCGATGGATATCGACCCACCACAGCTGCCCGAGCGACGGCACCCACACCGGGCTCTCGCCGAGCCGGCAGCGGGCCGCCGTCAATGCCGCGAAGTCAGTCATCGCCCAGCTACCGGGCCTAGTAAGAACGCGGCAGCCCGAGAACCTTCTCGGCCAGGTAGGCGAGGACGAGCTCGTTGGAGATCGGGGCGATGCGCTGAACGCGCGTCTCGCGCCAGTAGCGTTCGACGTGGTACTCGCTGGTGTAGCCGTAGCCGCCGTGAAACTGCATGGCCCGGTCGGCGGCCTCAAAGGCCCAGCTTGACGCCAGCAGCTTGGCCTCGTTGGCCTCTTTGGCGCAGGGCATGCCGTTGTCGTACAGCCAGGCCGCCTTGCGGATGAGCAACTCGACCGCATCGAGCTTGGCGAGCGAATCGGCCAGCGGGAACTGTACCCCCTGGTTCATGCCGATCGGGCGGCCGAAGACGTGACGCTGCTTGGCGTAATCCACCGCGCGGCGCAGCGCCACCCGTCCCATGCCGAGACAGCCTCCGGCTACGATGATGCGCTCGGCGTTCAGCCCGGCGAGCAGGTACTTGAAGCCGCTGCCCTCATCGCCGATTCGGTCCTCGTCCGGGATGAACAGGTCGTCGATGAACAGCACGTTCGTCGAGATCGCGTTGCGGCCGAGCTTCGGTATCGGCTGGACTCTGATGTGGGCTCTGTCCATCGCCGTGAAGAACAGGGTCATGCCGTCGGTCGTCTTCGGGCTGGCGGAACGTGGCGCGGTACGTGTGATCAGTAGCAGGCGCTCGGCCTGCTCGGCCCGTGAGATGAAGATCTTCTGGCCGTTGACCAGGTAGCCGCCGGGCACCTTCTCCGCGAAAGTGGTGATGCTGGTGGTATCGGTGCCGGCGTCGGGCTCGGTGACGCCGAAGGACACCTGCAGGTTGCCCTCGGCCGCGGGGCGCAGGAAGCGCTCGCGCTGCTCTTCGCTGCCGTATTTGACGATTGGCTCGAGGCCGAACAACGGCACCTGAACGGTGGTGCCCGCGTTGAGTGCCCCGCCGCTGCCAGTGACCTCCTCGAGCATCAACGCCGCTTCCTGAACACCTGCGCCGCCGCCGCCGTACTTCTCCGGTATGCACATGCCGAGCCACCCGGCCTCCGCCATCGCCTGGTGGAAGTCCCACGGGAACTCGTGCTCCAGATCGTGCCGCATCCAGTACTCGTCGGGAAACTTCGACAGCACCTTGCGCAACGACGTGCGGATTTCGCGCTCGTCCTCGGCGCTGATCATCTCCACCACACGAGGCTCCCAACATCTTCAGACCTAGCGTCGGCAAGGCCGATTAACTATGCCTATCATTCATATCATATGCGCCTTGTTTCAGATAGATGGCGCGGGCGTTCCCGGCGAGCACGGCCGCGCGCTCGTGCTCTGACAGGGCCGCGCACGCGGTCTGGGCGACCTCGCAGACGCGGAAGTAGGGCGCCGCCTGAGAGGAGACCGGCCAGTCAGAACCGAAGATCAGCCGGGACGGGCCGAAGGCCTCGAGAGCAAGATCGATGTAGGGTGCCAGCTCCCCGTAGGTCCACTCCGGTGACGCGATGGTCTGCACGCCCGATAGCTTGCACGCGACGTTTGGCTCTGCTGCGAGCATCCGCAGGCCGGAGGCCCATGGCTCGAGCTGGCCTGAAGCGATCGACGGCTTGCCGAGGTGGTCCAGCACGAACTGCAAAGACGGATGGTCGCGCGCTACTTCCCGGGCTGCCGGGTAGTGGACGGGACGGATGACTAGGTCGAACGGCAACCCGGCGGCGTCGAGTACCGCCAGGCTGCGCCGGACTCCGGGCAATCGCAGCCAGCCCGCCGGGTCGGCCTCGGCCAGGGCCTGGTGCCGGAGGCCGACCAGGCCGCCCGTAGCGGTCAGGACCGAAAGCGCGGCGGCGAAGTCCGGCGACGTCAGGTCGGCCCAGCCGACGACGCCGCGGACGATGTCGACGTTCATGGCGCAGGAGATGAACTCGGCCGTCTCGTCGGCGTCGTTGATGACCTGCACGAGGATAACCCCGTCGACAGGCGTGCCGGCCAATGCCGAGCGCAGGTCGCGGACGTCGAAAGTGCGCCGTATCGGCGATCCGGCGGGGATCCACGCCTGATCGCGGACCGCGAGGTCCCACAGGTGCACGTGCGAATCGAGCATCGCCGGCGCGACGTGGCTCGTCCTCAGCCGAGCCGGAAGCGGTTGCGGATGCGGCATCGGTTAAACCATGCATATAGATCGCCTCGATTGTCAAGGATGTCCGTGGGATGAGGACGTTCTGCCGCCGTACCGGTGCCCCGGCGCCCCGGCACGCCGGGCTGATCATTGACCCAGAACGATGCATACCATTATCATCGGTTTGTGCCTGATGCCGATCAAACCGCGGCCGTCCTGGTCGAGGCCCAGGGCGACGCGCTGTGGATCCGGTTGAACCGGCCTCGCCGCCGCAATGCCTACGACCCCGAGATGGCCGGCCTGATCGTCGACGCCCTGCAAAGGGCGAACGCGTTCCGGTCGGTTGTGCTCACCGGCGTGGAGCGGAGCTTTTGCGCCGGCGGATCATTGTCGACGCTCGGCGCACCGACCCCGGGCGCCCTGCGCGGCCTGTACGCGGCCTCGCTGCACATGTGCGACGCGATCCGCTCGTGCCCCCGGCCGGTCATCGCCGCCGTCAACGGCGCCGCTGCGGGCGGCGGCAACGAGCTCGTGGTCGCGTGCGACCTGGCGATCGCCGCGCGCTCGGCGACGTTCGGCCAGACCGGCCCGCGGGTCGGCAGCGCACCGGTCACCGGGGCCACGAACGTGATGTCGGTGCAGATCGGCGAGAAGCGGGCTAAGGAGCTCAGCTTCTTGTGCCGGCGCTACACCGCCGAGCAGGCGCTTGAAATGGGTCTGGTGAACCAGGTCGTCGATGACGACGAGCTTGAGGAGCAGGTGCGAAGCTGGTGCGCGGAGATCACTGCGCTGAGCCCCCGCTACCTGGAGATCGCCAAGGTGAGCTCCAATATCTGGTGGAACAGCGCCCGCGACTCGTTCGCCAACGGCCTCGGCATGCTCATCCAGGCGATCGGAAGCGAAGACATGATCGAGGGGGCCAACGCCTTCCTCGAGAAGCGGCCGCCGAAGTTCGAGCTCCATGAGTAGCCGGCGCCGCGTCCCACCTGCTTGTCAAGGGAGTTGGGCCCGCCCATGAAGCCGTACCGCACCGTGCTCTCGGTCCCGGGTCACAAGCCGTCGTGGTTCGACAAGGGCATCGCGTCCGGCGCCGACTGCCTGTGCCTGGACCTCGAGGACTCCGTGCCCGAGGCCGAGAAAGACCACGCGCGCGAGGCCATCGCCGACGCCATCGGGCGCATCTCCCGCTCGCATCCCAAGATCGGCCTGTTCGTCCGGCCGAACGCACTGGATACCGGGGAAACCGGCGATGACCTGGCCGCCGTGGTCGTGCCCGGCCTCACAGGCGTGTTCGCGCCGAAGGTGGGCAGCGCGATCGAGGTGCACAAGTACGACGCCCTGGTCGACTACTTCGAGCACCGCAACAAGGTGACCGGGATCGAGTACATCTTGCCGATGGAGACGATCGAGGGCATTCAGCACTGCGAGGAGATCGGGCGGGCCTCTCCTCGCGTGGGCGCGCTGATCGGAGCCACCGCGGAGCATGCCGATATCGCTCGTGCCGTTGGGTACGAGTGGACGCCCGAGGGCACCGAATCGCGCTATCACCGTACCCGGATCCTGCTTGCCGCGCGGGCGGCGGGCGTGCATCCGCTCACCGCGCTCTGGGAACGCATCCGTGACCTGGACGGGCTTGAGACATTCTCGGCCGGGAGCCGGAAGATGGGTTTCCGCGGCCAGATCGTGCTGCACCCGACTCACGTACCGGTGGTCAACCGGGTGTATACCCCGTCGGCGGCGGACGTCGACTTCTATCGCGGCCTGCTCAAGGCCTACGGCGAGGCCGCCGCGCGGGGCGAAGGGGCGGTCATGTACGGCGACATTCACATCGACAAGGCGCACGCCGACAAGGCGCGCGAATGGCTGCACCGGGTGGACACGCTCGCTGACTTGCATGGCGGGCTGTGAGAGGAGAGCTGCAATGCGCGGACTGTACTTCGAGGAAATGGAGGAGGGTGCCGAGTTCTCGCACCCCTTTACCCGGACGGTCACCGAGATGGACAACGTGCTGTTCACGTCGCTGACGATGAACGTGGCGCCAATCCACCTGGACGAGGAGTACGCGAAGGCCAATCTCCCGCAGGGACGGCGGCTGATGAACAGCCTTTTCACCGCGGCGCTGATCGGCGGGATGATCGTGCCCGACCTGACCTTCCGCACGACCATCGGAAACCTCGGCTACGAGAAGATGACCTTCCCGAATCCGGTTTTCCACGGGGATACGCTGCGCGCGGAGTCGACCATCTTGCGCAAGCGCGAGTCCAAGACCCGCCCGGAGGCGGGCATCGTCTGGTTCGAGCACCGCGGCTACAACCAGAATAACCAGCTGATCCACCTGTGCCACCGCACCGGCATGATCATGAAGAAGCCGGCCGGCGAACCGGGCTGAGCGGCTCGCCCGCGGTCACCACTTGATCAGCTTGTCCAGCGCCGCCGGGAACTTGCGTTCGGCGTGGGTCACGTACTCGGCGATGTGTCCGCGCATGGCCTCGCCTGCCTGCTCGGAATCGCCGGCGCGGATCGCCTCGTAGATCTTGCGGTGGACCGCGAGTACCGCGTTCCTGCGGCGGACCGGGTATTCGATGCCCTGCGCCGCTCCGCTGATGTCCATCGCGCCGACCATGACATCGACGAGAAAACCGAACAGTGCGTTCCCTGATGCCCAGGCGATGATCTCGTGGAAACGCCGGTTGTTGAAAAGGTACGCGTCGATATCGCCGATGTCGGTTTCCATGTCGATCAGGGTCTGTTCGAGCTCGGCGAGTTCCTTGGCCTGAATTCGCGCCGCGGCGAGCTGTGCCATGAGCGGCTCGAAGGCCTGCCGCGCCTCGGACACCACCCGGTACCTGGCCCCGTCGAATTGCAGCAGCAGGGTGAGCGTGGTGGCCAGGTTGCTGGCGTCCGGGGTCTCGATCACCGGGCCGCCGCCGGGGCCTGGCTTGAAGGAAAGGACGCCCTCGAGCTCGAGGAACCGCAGCGACTCCCGCAACGTCCCCCGCCCGGCCCCGTACGTCTCCGTCATGATCCGTTCAGGAGGCAGCCTGTCGCCCGGGCCCAGATTGCTCTGGTCGATGTCCCGGACGATCCGCTGCGCGAGCAGCAGCGCGGTCTTCCGCGGCCTATTGGGATTCGTCACGCCTTCGGTCACCTCGTCTGTCGAGCGTTGGAGATAGCTGGCGGAAATTACCGGCTAGCCGGGGATCGGCGGCCAGGTCATTCCCCGCGCCATTGCGGCGGGCGCTTCTCGGCGAACGCCAATGCTCCCTCCCGCGCGTCAGCGCTCGACCGTACCGGCTCCGAGTATGCCGATTGGCGACCGAAAAATTCACCGGCGGACCAGTCTAGCCCGTGCGTCAGAATTTGTTTAGTGGCCCGCACGGCCAGTGGCCCGTTAAGCGCGATCCTCCGCGCCAATGTGACTGCTTCGTCGCGCGCTGCGCCGTCGTCGACCAGCCGATTCACCAATCCGATCTCGGCGGCCCGCGCTGCGGTCAGATTGTCGCCGGTAAGCGCAAACTCCATAGCCAGCTGGAAGGCAATTCGCTGCGGTAGGCGCATCAGGCCGCCGCCCGCGGCGACCAGGCCCCGCTTGACCTCTGGCAGCGCGAACACCGCGGACCGCCCGGCCACGATCAGGTCGCAGGCGAGCACCACTTCGAAACCGCCCGCCACGGCGAACCCCTCGACCGCCGCGATGAGCGGCTTGTCACTGCCTCGCTCGGCGATCCCGGCGAAGCCCCGGCCGGCCACGGCCGGCCGCTCCCCGGCCAAGAAGGCCTTGAGATCCATGCCCGAGCAGAACGCCGGTCCGTTCCCGGCGAGCACCCCGGCCACCAGGTCCGACCGGCGGTCGAGCTCGTCCAGCGCCGAGGCGATCGCGTTCGCCATCGCCTCGTTGATCGCGTTGCGCACGCCCGGCCGGTTGAGCGTGATCGTCATGACGCCATCGGCGACGCCAGTGAGCACGATGTCCGTGGTCGGCCCCGGGCTCGTCATCGTGGTGTCATCCGGATCGCCCCGTCCAGCCGGATCGTCTCGCCGTTGAGATACCGGTTGCCGATGATGGCCAGCGCCAGGTCGGCGAATTCGTCCGGGCGGCCCAGGCGCCGGGGGTGGGGGACCGATGCCTCCAGCGCCTCCCTGACGTCGGGGCGGATGCGTTCCAGGATCGGGGTATCCATCACGCCGGGTGCGATCGTCACGACCCGGACGAGCTTACTGGCCAGGTCACGGGCGGCGACCAGCGTCATCCCGACGATGCCGGCCTTCGCCGAGGCGTAGGGGATCTGGCCGATCTGCCCCTCCCACGCCGCCACCGACGCGGTGAGCACGCAGACGCCCCGCTCACCCTCGACCGGCTCGGCGCGGGCCATCCGGGCTGCGGCGAGCCGCAGGACGTTGAAGCTGCCGACCAGGTTGAGCTTGACTATCTCCTCGTAGGTCTCAAGCGACCCGGGCTCGCCATCCTTCTCGACCACCCGGACGCGAGCGCCGCGGCCAGCGCAGTGCACCACCGCGCGCAGCGGCCCGGACTGTTCGGCCAGATCCAGCGCCTCGGTCAGCTGGCTAGCGGATGTGACGTCGGCGGGAGCGAACCTGGCCCGCGGACCGAGCTTCCCGGCCACCTCGTGGCCGCTGGACGCCGGCAGGTCGACGATGGTGACGAACGCCCCCCGGCCCGCCAGCGCCTCCGCGGTAGCACGCCCGAGGCCGGAGGCGCCGCCGGTCACGAGGGTCGAGCTTTCGGCCAGATCCACCATCGCGCTCCTTGCCGGGTCGGACCCGCAACCCTGTCCGGCTGCGGCAGAATTACTGCGTATGATTATACTAGCTTCTAGTCGGCGAGCCGGGAACACGCCGGTTCGGTTACAGCACGGGGAGAGAGGTTCATGCCCGATCTGATCGATCTCACCGTCGGGGAGGGCATCGCGACCCTCACGCTGAACCGTCCAGACCGCTTGAACAGCTACTCCGTCGCCCTGAGGGACGAACTGATCGCCGCGCTGGATCAGGTGGACCAGGACGACGACGCGCGCGCGGTCATCGTCACCGGTTCGGGGCGCGCATTCTGCGCGGGCATGGACCTGACCAACGAGTTTGCGTTCTCGCGGCTGGACGAGCCGGACGAGGCCCGTCGGCGCGACAGCGGCGGGGAGCTCACCCTGCGCATCTACGCGCTCGACAAGCCGATCATCGCCGCCATCAACGGTGCGGCGATAGGAGTCGGCGTCACGATGACGCTGCCGATGGACGTCCGCCTGGCATCGGCCGACGCCAAGTTCGGTTTCGTGTTCGCCCGCCGCGGCATCGTCCTGGAAAGCGCGTCAAGCTGGTTCCTGCCCCGGCTGGTGGGGCCGCAGTGGGCGGCCGAGTGGGCGCTGACCGGCCGGATCTTCGGCGCGCAGGAAGCGCTGCGGGCCGGCCTGGTGCGTGAGGTGTACGCGGCGGGGGACCTGCTGCAAGCGGCCAGGGCGCTGGCCCATGAGATCATCGACGATACCGCGGCCGTCTCGGTCGCCCTGAACCGTCAGTTGCTCTGGCGCGGGCTGTCGTACGGCCATCCGATGCAGTCACACATCGCTGAGTCCCGGGCGATGTACGAGCGCGGTGCCAGCGCCGATGTCGCCGAGGGCATGGCCTCCTTCATCGAGCGCAGGGACGCGCGCTACACGGCCACCGTGCCGGCCGACCTGCCCGACGTGTTCGGCGACTGGACCAGTCCGCCGTTCACGCGATGAGCGCGCCTAAGCCCTCCGGGCGGCCGTCGGCCGCTGGATCCGCATCCGCGCCGAGCAGGCGAGTGAAGTTACGGCCTAGGATGTCCTCGACCACGTCGTCACGGAGCCCCAGGGCCCTGATGGCGGCGATTTCGGCCGCCGGATCGGCCATCGGCCAGTCGGAGCCGAACACGATGCGGTCCGGCCCGTGCTTGCTGATGATCTCCCTGACCCGCGACGGTGCGATGTCGGCCAGGGTCGGCGGCCACGAGGTCTCGAGGTAGACGTCGAGGCCGAGCAGCAGAGCCTCGGCGTCATCGAGCTGCTGGTAACCGCCGAAGTGACAGCACACCAGCCGTAGGGCCGGGAACGTCTTGACGATGTCGCGGATCATGGCCGGGGTGCCGCGCTCGTTGGCCGCCCGGTCACCGCCTGACCCGACGTGCGCGATGACGGCGATCTCGGCGCCGAACGCCTCGTACAGCGCGTACATCCGCGGGTCGTTCAGCGCGAAGCCCTGGAACAGGGTGTGGAGTTTCACGCCGCGCACCCCGTTGGCTCGCAGGCTGGCCATGTTCTGTTCGACCGAAAGGTCCGGATGCACGGTCCCGAACCCGAAGAACCCCTCCGTTTTGCACCGCGCGACGAACCGGTTGACCCCGTCGACGTGCCGCGCCTCGTCGGCAATGCCCAGCACGACCGCCTGGCCGACGCCGCCGGCCGCCATGGCGCCGCGCAGGCCGTCTATCGTTCCGTCGCCACGCCGTTCCAGCTGCGGCGAACGGCCTGACAGCGCCAGCGCGGCGATCCGGTCGGGCCAGGCATGGCAATGAACGTCGACGATCACGGTGGCTCCAATCCAGTAATATGATTATGATAGACTGTACCGCATGGTCAGGCCAGCCCTGGCGGGAGGCGCTTACCGATGTTGACCGGCATGTACCTGTGTGCCTCGACGATTGATGGCGCCAGCTTCCGGCAGCGCCTGGACGCCGCCTCCGCCGGGGGATACGCCGGCATCGGATTGCGCCCGGGCCACTACAAGGCCGCGAGAGCGGAAGGGCTGAGCGATGGCGACCTCAGGCGGATGCTCGAGGAGCGCGGGCTGGCGGTGGTCGAGATCGGGTTTCTGGCCGATTGGTGGGAGACCGGTGACCTGGCGGCTCGCTCACGCGCCCACGAGGAACAGCTCTACCGGCTGAAGGAATCCCTGGGCGGTCGGCACATGATGCTCATCGGCGGCCCACTCCGGGAGCCCATCAGCGTCATCGCCGAGCGTTTCGCGGCGGTCTGCGACCGGGCCCTGGACCAGGGCCTGCTGGTCGGGCTGGAATTCCTGCCCTGGACCGACACGGCCGACGCCGGCCGGGCCTGGCAGATCGCGAAGACCGCGGGGCGCCAGAACGGCGGCGTGGTCCTGGATACCTGGCACCACTTCCGCGGGGCGGCGGACAACAGCCTGATCCGGGCGATACCCGCTGATCGGGTGGTGGCGATCCAGTTCAGCGACGGCGAACAGCAGCGAACAGGCACCGACCTTGAGGACACGTTCCGGCGGCGGCGGCTGCCTGGCGAAGGCGACTTCGACCTCCGGTCCTTCCTCTGCACCGTGCAGGATATGGGCGTCACCGCTCCCGTCGGTGTCGAGGTGCTCTCGGAGGAGCTCAGGCGGCTGGGACCGCAGGAGACCGCCCGCCGCGCCGCGGCCGCCACTCGCCAGGTTGTCGCCGCGGCGTGCCAGTCGGCCTGACCCCGGAGCCTGACTCGAGCCTTACCCGTCCCGCCAGCGCCGGAGCACGGCGGACATGCCGCCATCCTCGTCCGGGCCTGGGGGCGCCGGAACGGGCAGGGGAGTGCGGTCGAAACGTGGTGCGGGCGCGGGCTGGTCGAGTCCGTCGATGGCGACGAACGCGTTCCTGGCCACCGCGTGCGGGTGGCTCAGGGCCTCGGTGAGCGTCAGCACCGGTGTCACGCAGGCATCAGTGCCGGAGAAGACCTCCGCCCACTCGTCCCGGGTGCGGGCGGCGATCGCGCGGCTGATCGACTCGCGCAGCCGCGGCCAGGCCGATCGGTCGTATTGATCGCCGAAGCCGGACGGGGACCCCAGGCCGAGCCCGTTCAGCAGTTCCGCGAAGAACTGCCGCTCGATGGCGGCCACGGCTACGAACCTGCCGTCCGCGCACGGGTATGTGTCATAGAACGGCGCGCCCCCGTCGAGCAGGTTGACGTGCCGGTCCTCGCGCCACGCCCCGGCACCGCGCATAGCCCAGAACTTCTGCGCGAGCACCCCGATGCCGTCGACCATGGCGACGTCGACCACCTGCCCGCGGCCTGAGCGCTCCCGCTCCCACAGGGCCGCGAGGATGCCGGTGACCAGGAACATCGAGCCTCCGCCGTAGTCGCCGACGAGGGTGAGCGGGGGTGGCGGGGGAGCGTCCTGCGGCCCGATGGCGTGCAGGAGACCAGTCAGGGCCAGGTAGTTCAGGTCGTGCCCGGCTGCGGTCGCCAGCGGCCCGTGCCGGCCCCACCCGGTCATCCGGGCGTAGACCAGCCGCACGTTCCGTCCCGTGCAGACGTCGGGTCCGAGCCCGAGACGTTCCATGACCCCCGGCCGGAAACCTTCGATGAGCACATCGGCCGCGGACGCCAGCGTCAGCACGTTGTCCCTGTCCTGGGCGGACTTGAGATCCGCGGCCACGGACGTGCGCCCGCGCAGGACATGATCCGTGGCGCCGGCCAGTTCCGCCATCGCGGGGGGTCCGGGCCGGGCGACCCTGATGACGTCGGCGCCCATGTCGGCGAGTTGCATGGCCGCATGCGGCACGGGTCCCAGCCCGGCCATCTCGACGACCCGCAGACCGGTCAGCGGGCCCACGATGGCATCCCCGCGAAGAGCTCACGTGCCTCGTCTGCCAGTTCAGCCCAGCCCGCCAGGTGGGGCTGCCCGCCGGGACGGGTGACCTGGAACTCGACGTCAGCTCGGGAGTCTGCGCCCGGATCTGGGCCGCGCCGCAGGAAGGAGCCCTGGTAGGTGAGGGCCTCGCCGGGCCAGGCCTGATCCTTCCACCTGACCCGGATCCGGCGGACGGCATGGACGCCGAAATGAGCCGTCAGGTAGTTGGCCGCTATGCCCGCCGTCAGCATGCCGACCGCGAAGGGACCCGGGTACCCCGACGCCCGGGCAAAGGCCGTGTCGTGATGAATCGCGTTGAAATCACCCGAGGCGCCCTGGTACCGGACGAAGTCGGTGATGGTCAGCGCCACGTCGGTGAACGGCTCGAGCACCGTCCGCTCGCCGACGTCCCGCACTCCTGGCCTGGCCGGGGCGCTGGCCGGAGCCGGGGCGGCCTCGCCGGCCGGGCCGGGGTGCTTGCGGATCGAGACCGCCCGCATCTCGACCAGGACCGTATCCGACGATGCCTTCCGGAACCGGGTAACCACCTCCGTAAAGGTCATAGCGCCGCCCCGGGCCCCGGTCTTCTCGTACGTCCGGTCGATGGACTGCAGCCCGATCAGCTCGGTACCCGCCGCAGGGGGCGGCCCGTGGAAGGAGAATTCCTGCTCGCCGTGCAGGATGTTCGCGAAGTCGCGAGTCACGCCTTGCCAGGCGCTGTTCTCCTCGCCCATCCACAGCGCCGACGAGGCCAGGAACGTGACGGGCGAGACCGGATCGCGGGGACGGAGATGCTCCGCCGACCGGGACCGGGTCGCCCGGGCGAACTCGTGGACCTTGCCTTCCTCGACCACCATGCGGAACGGCTGGGCCGGGACCACTCCTGGTCCTACCTGATCGGCCACTGGATGTGCTTGACCTGGAAGAACTCGCGGAACCCGTCGTCGCCCATCTCGCGGCCGAAGCCGCTGAGCTTGAACCCGCCCCACGGCCCCTCGGGTCGCATGAAGCCGCCGCCGTTGATCGAGACCGCCCCGGTCCGCAGCCGTCCGGCCACCGCGAACGCTCCGGCGGGCGGCCCGTAGACCGCCGCGTGCAGCCCGTACTCCGAGTCGTGAGCGATTGAGATGGCCTGCTCCACGTCGTCGTAGGGCAGCAGCGCGCCGACCGGGCCGAACAGCTCTTCCTGGCAGATCTCGTCGGAGTTATCGACGTTGCCCACCAGGGCGGGGTTCATGAAGTACCCGGCGAAGCCCTCCGGCCGGCCGCCGCCGGCCACCAGGCTGGCTCCCCGGCCCAGCGCTCGCTCCAGGTGTCCCTCGACGAAGCTGCGCTGCTCGGCGCGGATCAGCGGCCCGACGTCCGTGCTCTCTTCCCAGGGCGAGCCGACGGACAGGTCCGACACGAACGAGCTCGCGGCGGCGGCGTACTCGTCGTACTGCGCCCGGGGTACCAGCGTGCGGGTCGTGGCCCCGCAGCCCTGGCCGGAGTTGCGCACCCAGCGCATGATGCTCGGCCCGGTCAGGCCGGTGATGTCCGAGCCCGGCAGGATGATCGTGGCCGACTTGCCGCCCAGTTCGAGCACGAGCCGCTTGACGGTGCGCGCGGCGGATTCCATGATGTGCCGGCCGACGCCCAGGGAGCCCGTGAACATGACCATGTCCACGGCCGGGTGGGAGCTCAGCAGCTCGCCGACGTCGGCTTCGCCGGTGACGAAGTTGACCACGCCCTTGGGGAAGCCGACCTGGTCGACCAGGCGCATCAGGGCCATCGTCGACAGCGGGGTCCGCGGCGACGGCTTGAACACCATCGTGCAGCCCGCCGCCAGGCCCGGCGCCAGCTTCCAGATAACCGAGTTGACCGGGAAGTTGTAGCCGGTGATGCCCGCGATGACGCCGACCGGGACCCGTTGCAGGAGCGAGGAGCTCGGCGGCGGACCCATGTGCGGCGTCAGCGACTCTTCGTAGCCGCCCTGGGGGCCCTTCAGCGCCATCTCCGCCGCCCAGCGGACGTTGGCGATCGGCATGCCGACCTGCATCGACCGGGACAGCGAGATCGGCGAGCCGACTTCGGTCACGACGACCTCGACCAGGTCCTCGGCGTGCCGCTCCATCAGGTCGGCCAGCTCGAGCAGCAGCCCAGACCGCTCGCGCGGCGTGAGGGCGGGCCAGGGTCCGCTGTCAAAGGCGCGCCGTGCGGCCACCACGGCCCGCTCGGCCTGGGCGGCGGAGCCGACCGGCGTGTCCCGGATCAGCTCGGCGGTGGTGGGGTCGACCGACTGCAGGGACTTCCCGCTGTCGCCCTCCTCCCAGATCCCGTCGATCCAGCACGTCGGGCCGTCGATCAGCCCGCTCGCGGTGACGCCGAGCTTGCGCCCGGCCTGATCAGTGATGCTCATTTCGCTAGGAACCCTCCGTCGACGGGGAGCGCGACGCCGGTCACCCAGCTGGCGTCGTCGCTGGCCAGGAACGCTGCCACGCTGGCGATCTCCTCCGGCCCGGCCACCCGGCCCAGCGGCACCGAGGCCATGTAGTTTGCCTTCAGGTCCTCGATGTCCGCCCCGGGTTCGCGGCCGAAGAACTCCGACAGCATCGGGGTCTCGATCATGGCCGGCAGGATCGCGTTGGACCGGATGCCCTCCGGTCCGAGCCGGACGGCCAGCGAGCGCATGAGCAGGACCACGCCGCCCTTCGTCATGGAGTACAGCGGGCTGAACGGCGACCCCACCATGCCGGAGACCGACGCAGTGAAGATGATCGACGCATGGCCCGCCGCCTCGCGCAGCAGCGGCAGAGCGTAGGAGGTGGCGTAGAAGGCGCTGCGCTGGTTGATGTCGATGGCCTTCGTCCACGCGCTGAGCTCCACGTCCATCCCGGCGGGACCAGGGATTCCCGCGTGGTTGTACAGGACGTGCAGGATCCCGTGATCTTTCCCGATGCGGTCGATGAGCGACCTGACCTGATCGAGGTCGCCCACGTCGCACCCGGCCGCGACGGCCGATCCGCCGGATTCCGCGATGTGATCGGCCACCTTGATCGCGGCCGCCTCATCCAGGTCCGACACGATGACGTGGGCGCCTTCGCTGGCGAATCGCTCCGCGCTAGCCTTTCCCATGCCGGATCCGGCCGCGGTCACCAGAGCGACCCTATTTTCCAGCCTGCGCACCTTTTCTCCAATCGGTGTCGATGATGGTCACGCTGGGCCAGCGCCCGCGCGGGAGGGCATCAGCGATCCCCGCCCCTCGCGGCCGGCTTGCCCACGACTCGTTCGCCGAGGAAGGCCTTGACGACGTCGGGGTGATGCCGGATCTCGTCGGCGGATCCGGTCAGCACGATGGAGCCCCGGTCAAGCACGACGGCCCGCCGGGCCACCTGGAGAGCGGCCATGGCGTTCTGCTCCACCATCAAGATCCCGAGGCCCATGGCGGCGATCTCACTGATCGCGTCCATGACCGTGTCGACCATCGCGGGCGAGAGCCCCATCGACGGCTCATCCATCAAGATGACCTTCGGCTCGGCCATCATGGCCCGGCCGAAGGCCAGCATCTGCTGTTCTCCGCCGCTGAGGAATCCGGCCGCCTGGTCCTTGCGGTCCTTCAAGATGGGGAACATGGCGTAGACCTGATCGATCAGCTCGAGCCGCCGTTTCCTTGACCGGTTGGTGAACCCGCCGACGTCCAGGTTCTCCTCGACCGAGAGCGGCGCGAAGACCTTGCGTCCCTCTGGCACCATGACCAGCCCGGCCCGGCTCACCCGGAACGACGGCCACGCCGAGATGTCGGCGCCGTTCCACCGGATCGATCCCTTCCACTGGCGGAGCTGGCCGGCGATCGCCCGCAGGCTCGACGTCTTGCCGGCGCCGTTGGCCCCGAGCACCAGGGCCACCTCACCCTGATCGACGTGCAGGTCGATGCCGCGTACCGCGACCGCCCCGCCGTACCTCACGTGCAAGTCAGTGACTTCCAGCAGCGGCATCGTCGTCACCCCGTCTCCCCAGGTAGGCCTCTTGCACGGCCGGATCCTGGACGACGGTCTCCGCGTCGCCCTCGGCGATGACCACGCCGAAGTTCATGACGAATACGTGGTCGCAGACGTCGCTGATCATCTGCATGTCGTGTTCGACCAGCACCTGGGTGATGCCTTCGGCCTGCAGCTGCCGCATGACCTTGCCGATCGCATCGCGTTCTTCGTAGCTCATCCCGGCCGTCGGCTCGTCGAACAGGACAAGCTTCGGCGCGGCGGCCAGTATCCGGGCGATCTCGACCCGCCGCTGCGTGCCGTACGGCAGCGCGCCGGCCGGCGCGTCCATCAGCTCGACCAGCTCGAGCCGCTCGACGGCGCTCACTGCGGCGCGGCGGCATTCTCGCTCGCGCTGCCGGGTTCGCCACGGCATGACCCAGTTCGACATGATGGGCTGTCCGTACAGCCGGGAGTCCGCGCCGACCATGACGTTCTCCAGGACCGACAGTGAGGGCAGCAGCCGGACGGTCTGGAACGTCCGTCCCAGGCCCCTCCTGGACACCCACTGGGCGGTCTCGCGCTCGTAGCTGTGCCCGGCCAACCGTATGCTGCCGCTGGTCAGGTCGGTCATCCGCGACAGCGCGGCCAGCAGCGTGCTCTTGCCGGAACCGTTCGGGCCGACCAGGCCGAAGAGCTTGCCCTCGGCTAGGTCCATGGAGATCCCGTCGACGGCCTTGACCCCGCCGAAGTGAACCTTGGCGTCGTGGACCTCAAGCAGCGTGCTCATATCGGAGCCCCGTGCTTGGCAGAGATCTCGCGGGCCGCGACGGGAACCCCGGCCTGGCCGCCCGGCGGCGCAGGCCGCCGGACCTGGCGTATCAGGGCGGTCAGCCTGTCGATCAGGCCGAGCACGCCCGACGGCTCGAAGACCACCACCAGGATCAGCAGGATCCCGTAGACCACCGACCTGTAGTTCCCGACGAACCCGAAGACCTCGGGGAACCAGGTCACGATGATGGCGCCGATGATCGCGCCGGTCCACGAGCCGACCCCGCCGAAGACGGCCATGGTGAGGCCGAGCACGATGAGGTTGTAGCCGAAGCCGGTCGGCGCGACGGAACTGGTCGTCACGGTGTTCAGCGCCCCGGCCAGGGCGCCGAGGGCCGAGCTCAGCGCGAAGATGAAGGCCCGCTGGCGGTTGATGTCGATGCCCATGGTGCGGGCCAGCTGCTCGTCGATGCTGATCACGCGCAGCGCGCGGCCCAGACCCCGCCGCTCGAGCTGGCTGATGAGCAGCGCCACAACGGCCACGATGAGGAACAGCTCGGCGGTACTCACCTCGAGGGTCACGCCGAACAGCCCGACGGGCCCGCCCGTTACCGAGCCGCCGTTATCGGCCACCACGACCAGGATCTCGGCAAACGCGAACGTCACCATGCCCAGGTAGAGCCCGCGCAGCCGGACGAAGGGGATCGACAGCAGGTAACCGCAGGCCGCCCCGGTGATGACGATCGCGATCAGGGCGGGCAGCAACGGCCACCCCGCCTTGGACATGTCGGCGGCCGCGTAGGCGCCGACCACATAGAAGCCCGCGCTGGCGAAGGAGAACACTCCCGAGCGCAGCACGACCTGGAAGCTCATGGCCAGGACGGCGACCACGGCGGTCTGCTGGATCAGCGTGAGGTGGGAGGCGTAGAAGCCGCTCATGCGCGCACGCCCTTGACCTTGCCGAACAGGCCGCTGGGGCGGATCAGGAGCACGGCGATGATCAGCCCGAACGAGACGGCGCTCGTCCAGATGCCCGAGGTGGTCGCCGTCACCAGGGTTTCCCCGCCGGCGAGGATGAACGCTCCGATCAGCGTTCCCCATATGCTGCCCACGCCACCGAGGACGACCACGGCGAAGGCCTTGAGGAGCAGGTCGGAGCCCGAGTCAGCGGTGAGGCTGTCCAGGTACACGGTCAGGAAGACCCCCGCCGCGCCGGCCGTGGCCCCGGAGATGGCCATGGCCAGCGCGGACATCCGGCCTTCGCTGATGCCCATCAGGCCGCTGGTGGGCGCGTCATACGCGATGGCCCGCATGGCGCGCCCCATCTGGCTCCGCTGGATCCACAGCGCGAATCCGACCGTCAGGACCAGCGCGACGACCGTGATGACGATCTCGACATTCGTGACGTAGACCCCGGAGCCGAGATGGTAGACCGACGCCTTCACCGGGGCCGCGGTCACGGTGAACGGGGTGTCCGCCGTCAGCTGCTCGGCGATGGTGACCAGGATGGCACTGGCGCCGATGCTGCCGATGAGCATGGACATCTCAGCCTCGCCCTGGGTCCTGCTCCGACGTTTTATCTGGCGGAAGACCAGCACGTCGAGACAGAGCTCCATCAGGGCCCCGGCCACCACCGCCACGACGAGAACTACCGCGATCGGCAGGTGGATGTCAGCTCGCTGCGTGATCAGGTAGCACGTGAAGGCCGAGAACATGAACACGGCACCGTGGGCCAGGTTCAGGACGTTCAGCGTTCCCCACGTCAGGCTGAGGCCCAGTGCGAACAGGCAGTAGACCGCGCCCAGGACGATCGCATTTATCAGCTGTTCCATCGCCGGTATCCGGTAGTAAAAGGGGTGTGGCTGCCGCGGCTACGGATTCTGGTTGGCCAGAACGCTCTGCGCCCCGTTGTCCCACCCGATGAGCAGTGGCTTGGTGGTCTCCTGACCATTGGTCACGGTGATAGTCCCGAGGACTCCAGTGAACCCCGCCGAGCCCACGCTCGTCAGCGCGGCCTGCACCTTGGCCGGCGAGATCGAGTCGGCCAGCTTCAGCCCCCTGGCCGCAAACCAGACCGCATCGTAGGACTCGGCTGCCCAGTTCGTCGGGACCTCGTGGTAGGCGGCCTCGTATTCCTTGGTGAAGGTCGCGGACACCTGGCCGGGTGATCCGGCGATCCAGTCCGACGCCCAGACGATCCCGTTGGCGGCCGAGCCGGCGGGGGCCAGTTCGCCGTTGGCGGCGCTTTCCTCGGCGATGATGGGTCCCTTGAAGCCGCCCTGCTGCGCCAGCGTGGCCGCGGTGGCGTTCTGCGTCGTGACCACGTTGAGCGCGAGGGCCTGGGCGTGAGCCGCCAGCACCGACGACATCGCCGAGGCAATGTTCGACTGTGTGGCCAGCACCGACTCGACGGCCACGACCTTAAAGCCGTACGTCGGCCCGTCGGACTTCAGTTCGTCGGTGAGCTGGACCTCGGTCGGGAAGTCGGAGTCCTGGATGACGGCGACGGTCTTGACCTTCTGCGCCCCTAGCCACTTCATGGTCAGCGGGTACAGCGAGGTCTGCAGCGTCGTCATCCGGTAGATGTACGGGCTGACCAGGACGCCGTCGCTGCCGGCCTGGGTGAAGATGGTGGGCTGGTCGGCCTTGGCCATGATTGGCGCCACGGCCACGGCGGTGGAACTGGCCGGGGGCCCGATCACGATCGGATAATGGGCCGCGGCCACGGTGGAAGCGACCGCCGCGGCGGTCGTCGGGTCGGTGGCGGAGTTACCGAAGGTAATGGTCAGCTTCGTCGAGCCGAGGAACTTTTCCCGGTTGATATCGGCGACGGCGAGCTGATCTCCCCGCTCGTCGTCAAGGCCCGGGGTAGCGGCCGGGCCGCTCAGGTCCTGGATCGAGTAGAGCGCAACCGTCGACGGCAGGCCCTGGGCCGACGTCGAAGTCGAAGTCGAACTGCTGCTGCTGCAGGCAGCCAGCGCCATCGCCAGGATGACTCCGGCGCCGATTCCAAACGCCGGAGATCTGCGACGTGAACTCATTTCTCTTTCCTTTCAGCAACGCCTGATAGGCGGCAAAGACGCGATGAGTCAGGTGCACCACGTCGCCAACTGGGCCCTGGCTGGGGCGGCCCAGGGTTGCCTTCAGACGCCGGGCGTACTCCGGGAAGGCATGGCCGGTCGGCTCCGTGACGAACAGGGTCCGGGGCACTGGCGGTCCGGCTCAAAACGGGCAGGCACGCCAGGACAGTGGTCATCAGATCGAGCGCGCCGGTGCGCGCCCGCGCTTGGTGCGATAGGAGGGCCGGGTTCGCGTCGCGTGCCTTCAGCGTCACGTGCTGAACGCGGACGACGGCCGCTGCCAGGTCGCGGGCGGCTCGCTCATCGGCGAGGTCACCCGTCCCGACAGCCCGGCTCGGGGCTACGATCATGACAGGCCTCCTGCCGAAAAACATTATAACAGTATGTATGGTTTGGCAAGATAGCAGAGGCCAAGGCAGATCACGATCGGCTCACGATGACGGCGGCCGGTTTAGGCCACCGCAGTGGTGAACCGCCTCGCCGCTGACCCGCGGACATCGTTACCTCGGGCGCTCTCAGCGTGCGAGGGCAGAACTATCTCGCGGTCCGCACGGTCACCGGGAAGGTCTCGTACCGCTCGGCCAGGGTGTCGGTCCGGAGCACCGGCGGCCGGGCCGGATCCAGCATTACGTCGTAGCGGAAGAGTTCCAGCATCAGCCGGGCGAGAACGCCGACGGGTTCAGTGTCGTCTTCGAGCACGCCCGTCCCTGACCCCGCGGCCATGCGGCGCCCGAGGCACGCGTGCGCGCCGGCCGCGAAAGCGGTCGCGTACCTGGGCACCCGGGCCGGGGGCAGTCGGCGAGGGTCGAAGCGCGACGCGGTCTCGCCGAAGACCGCCGGATCGCAGTTGACTTGGTTCAGGTCGAGGGCGATCCGCTGCCCGGCCGCGATCGGGCGGCCGCTGGCCAGCGTGACGTCGTCGAGCGCCTTGCGGATCAGCGCGGGCACGGTCGGGTGCAGGCGCAGCGCCTCGGCTACGGACAACTGGACGAACGAGGCATCGCGCAGGAGCGCGCGGTCATCCGGGTGATCGCCGATCCAGCGCCACAGTTCCATGAAGACGTGCGGCGCCGCGTTGGTCGTCGTGCTTGACGACGCCGCCAGGTAGAAGAGGCACTCGCGCAGGAGCTTGTCCTCATCCCAGTCTGAGTACTCCTTCTCCAGGAGAGTGATCAGGTCGAGCGGCAACTCCTCTTCCGCCAGGGTGCCTGCCCGCCACGCCGCGATCAGCTCTCCGCGACGCGCCCGCGCGGGGCCGTAGAAGGCCTCGACGAATTCCTGCTTGGCCTCGAGCGCCTGGCGGACGATCTCTTCGACGTCCCGCGTGGTCCACTCCGCCGAGGCGGCCTCGCCGACTCGCTGGGCGATGCTCCGCAGATGCTGCGCCTGATCCGGCCCCGTGACGTCGTCGAGCCCGATAACGGCCGCGCTGACCCGCAACAGCGCCGTCTGCATAACCCGCAGCAGGTCGAGGGTGAGGTCGCCTTCGCGGGCACCGGCGAAGGCCTCGCGGATGGACGGGACGACGGCCTCGAACTCATAGCGTTCGATCGCGGGACGGGAGAACAGCGGCAGCTCTGTCCGGCGTCGTTGCAGGTGCGCATCGCGCTCCAGGGTGGGGATGCTCTCCCCGACGATCGGGTAGCTGTAGCGATTGTGGAGATCCGGGGCGAAGCTCGCCGAGCGCAGGATGTCCTGCGCCTCCCAGTAATCCGTGATCCACATCATCCGCTCGCGCGGTATGGGCTCTGATAGCGCCGCCATGGAACCCCTAATGATGATGATAATGATTTTTAGCTTTAGCCTGAGGCTAGCGCGCCGGTCATCTCTCGTCAACGAGCAGGAGATCACCGCCGGCTCGTGTGGCCAGGCAATACTGGCGGGCACACGGGACCGTACGGTGTCGAGCCGCAGGCGGCCGATGTGCTACTACGGCATGTCGCCGAGGCAACTCGCCGGGTCTTGCCGAGACTCCGCCTAGGTGCCATCATATATATGATCATAATTATGATCATTGAGGCCTGACGGAAGAGGTGCCCGCATGTCCCGTATCGCTCCTGCCCCCTTCGAGCAGTACGCCCCCCTCGTCGGCGCCGATGCGCCGCTGCGTCAGCAGGTATTCGCGCAGGCCCCCGAGCTTGTCGGCCCCTACCTCACGTTCATGGCCGCGCTGCGCGACAACGGGCGGCTTCCCCCCCGGCTGATCGAGCTGCTCCGGCTGCGCGTCGCGTTCCACAACCAGTGCCGCAGCTGCATGGCGATCCGGTACGGCAGCGGGCTCGACGACGGCGTAACCGAGAGCCTCGTGTGCTCGCTGGAGAAGCCGCAGGAGTCCGAGGACCTGAGCGACGCGGAGAAGGCGGCGCTGGCTTACGCCGACAAGATGGCGACCGACCACCTGGCGGTCACCGACGAGACGTTCGCCGAACTCGGCCGGTACTTCGATCCCGCCGAGCTGATGGAGCTGTGCCTGCAGGTGGGCACGTTCGTGGGGTACGGCCGGATGGCCGCGTCGCTGGCGATGACCGACGACCTGCCCGAGGACTACGGCGACGCGGGCACGGTCCTGGCGCCCTGGCGCAACGCTCCGGCGTCCGTGGTCAGGTGATCACGGAGTCGGCAGGGCGCAGCAGATCATGAGCTGAGTCGCTCCACGATCATGGCGTTGGCCATCCCGCCCGCCTCGCACATCGTCTGCAGGCCGAACCGGCCGCCGGTGGCGTCCAGCTGGCCGAGCAGCGTCGTCAGCAGCCGGGTCCCGGACGCCCCGAGCGGGTGGCCGAGGGCGATCGCGCCGCCCCGCGGGTTGACGGCCGCCGGGTCCGCGTCGAACTCGCGCTGCCAGGCCAGCGGCACGCACGCGAACGCCTCGTTCACCTCGATCGCGTCGATGTCGCCGATGGATATCCCGGCGCGCTCGAGCACCCGCCGGGTCGCCGGGATCGGGCCGGTGAGCATCAACAGCGGGTCGTCCCCGCAGACCGCCGACGCGACCACGCGCGCCCGCGAGGGCAGGCCAAGCCGCTCGGCCCGTTCCTCGCTCATCAGCAGCAGCGCGGCGGCGCCGTCGGTGATCTGCGAGGAGTTGCCCGCGGTCACCTTCCACTCCAGGTGCGGGAAGCGCCCACGCATCTCCTCGGTGTCGAAGGCCGGCTTGAGCCCGGCCAGCCGCTCAGGCGTGGTGTCGGGGCGGATGGTCTCGTCACGGCTGACCGAGGTGCCATCAGGCCGCAGGACGGGGACGATCTCCGCCTCGAATCCCCCCGCGCCGCTCACCTGGGCCGCGCGCGCGTGGGACTGCACGCTGTAGGCGTCCATCTCGTCCCGGGACAGCCCGAACTTGTCGGCGACGAGTTCGGCGGACACGCCCTGCGGTACCAGGTCCCCGTACCGAGCGCGCACGCCGGGCCCGAACGGGTCGGCGCCCATCCGCGCCGAGCCCATCGGCACCCGGCTCATCGATTCCACCCCGGCCGCGATGACGATGTCGTAGGACCCGGCCATGATGCCCTGCACGGCGAAGTCCACCGCCTGCTGCCCGGACCCGCACTTGCGCTCGATCGTCACCGAGGGCACGTGCGCCGGGAAGCCGGCCGCCAGCCAGGCCATCCGGCCCGGCGTCGCCGACTGCTCGCCCGCCTGCCCGACGCACCCCACCAGCACGTCGTCCACGGCGCCCGGATCAAGCCGGCTGCGCGCGACCAGCGCCGTCAGCACCTGGGCGAGCAGGTCAACCGGGTGCACGCCGGACAGCGCTCCGCCGGGTCGGCCCCGCCCCATGGGCGACCGGACCGCATCCACTACCACCGCTTGGCTCATATGTCTCCTATCATTATCATGTTTATGATAGTCCTCCCGGTCTGGGCGGCGAAAGCCCGGGCGGCGGCGACGGGCGGGCCGCCGTGGAGGCCAGAGGCTTGACGCCGAAGAAAATCCTGAGTATTAATATAATAGATTTCGAGAGAGGCTGGTGGCCTTGTGACTGCCGAGACCAACGACGACCACACCACCGAGCTGGCGGCCGTCGCGGCGGACATAGCCCGCCGCCGGTACGGTCCGCAGGCGGCGGCCTGGGACGTCAACCGGCAGGCGTTCCCGCTGGAGGAGCGGCGCTATCTCGGCTCGCTCGGGCTGCTGGGGATCTGCCTGCCCGAGCACCTCGGCGGCGGCGGCGCCCCGCTGGTCGATGCGCTGGTCGTCATCGAGGAGCTGGCCAAGGAATGCCGGCCGGCCGCCTTCCAGGTGTTCGAGGCCAACACCGGCCCGGCCCGGGTCCTGTCCCTGATCGGCTCAGATGAGCTGCAGCGGCGTTTCCTGCCGGATGTCATCGCCGGGAACGCCTCGATCGCGCTCGCGATCTCCGAGCCGGACGCGGGCTCGGCGGCGACCGACCTGTCCACGCGGGCGAAATTTGCCGACGGCAGCTATACCGTCAACGGCGGCAAGCGGTGGACCTCCAACGGCAGCGAGGCCGATGCCTACCTGGTCTACGCCCGGCTGAATGACGAGCCTGGCGCCAAGGCCATCGGGGCGCTGATGGTGGAGGCCGACCGCCCGGGCGTCAGTTTCGGCGCGCGCGAACGGCTCATGGGGTTCCGCGGAATCCCGTCGGCCGATGTCAGGTTCGACGACGTCGTGGTCCCGGCCGAGAACCTCGTCATCGGCCCTGGCGGGTTCGGGACGCTGTTCAAGACGTTCTCCATCGAGCGGCTCGGCAATTCCACCATGAGCCTGGCCATCGGCCAGGCCGCGCTGGACCGGACGATCACCTACGTCCAGGAGCGCAGCCAGTTCGGCAAGCCGCTCATCGAGTTCCAGAACGTGCAGATGACCCTGGCGGACATGGTCCTGCAGGTGGAAGCGGCCCGGCTGCTTGTTTACCGGGCCGCGAGAACGGCGGGCACCGGGCTGCCCGACCCGCTCGAGGTCTCGCTGGCGAAGTGCACCGCCAACGAGATGGCCAAACGGGTCTCTGACCTGGCCATGCAGCTGCACGGCGGCAACGGGTACACCGAGGAGTACGGGCTCGAGCGGCTGCATCGGGACGCGCACGGCTGGGCGGTGGCGGGAGGGACGCCCGCCATGCAGCGCATCCGGATCGTCTCGGAGCTGCTCGGCCGCCGGTTCGACCAGCGAGGGTAGGAGGCATCGTGACCACGACGGGGAGCGGCCCGCTGGCGGGGATTTCCGTCCTCGAGCTCGGCACGATGTACGCGGCGCCGACCGCCGGACGGATGCTGCGCGACTTCGGCGCGGCGGTGACCAAGGTGGAAGACCCCGCCACCGGCGACTACGCGCGTCACTGGACGCCTCAGAAGGACGGCCTGTCGCTCGGCTTCGCCCGGCTCAATGCGGGCAAGCGGTCGGTCGGAATCGACCTGCGCGAGCCGGACGGGCGGGACCTCGTCCGGCGCCTGGCCGCCACGGTCGACGTCGTCCTGGAATCGTTCCGGCCCGGCCGCCTGGAGACGTGGGGCCTGGGGTACGACGTACTCGCGGCGGACAACCCGGGCTTGATCCTGACCCGGGTCTCCGGCTTCGGCCAGACCGGCCCGTATCGGGAGAAGCCGGGCTTCGGCACCGTCGCCGAGACGGCCAGCGGATTCGCGTACGTCAACGGCTGGCCCGACACGCCGCCGACATCGCCGCCGTTCGGCTTCGCCGACTCCATCGCTGGCATCTCCGCGGCGATGGGCACGGCGATGGCGCTCTACCAGCGCGAGCGGACCGGGGTCGGCGACGTCATCGACGTGGCCCTGTACGAGCCGCTGATGTTCATCGTGGGCGACATGATCCTGAAGTACGCCAGCCTGGGGGAGGTGCAGGGCCGGGTCGGCAACGGCACCGGGTCGGCGTCGCCGCGCGGCATTTACCAGGCCGCCGATGGCGGCTGGCTGTCGATTGCCGCGTCTAACGAGGTCATCGCCCGGCGGCTGTTCCAGGCGATGGGCCAGCCTGAGCTTAGCGACGACCCCAGGTTCGCGACGAACCCGGCACGGATGGCCAACAACGACGCCATCCAGCACGAGGTCAGCAGCTGGGTGGCGGCCCGGCCCCGGGCGGAGGTCCTGAAGATCCTGGACGAGTTCGAGGTGGTATCCGCCCCGGTGAACGACGCGCGCGACATCCTCGCCGACCCGCACTTCCGGGACCGCACGCTGGTCGAGCTCACCGGCAGCGAGGTGCTCGGCTCGGTGCTGATGCCCGGGCCGGTCTTGCACCTGGCCTCGTCCGCGGCGCCGGGTTACGACGGCGTGCCGGACATCGGCGAGCACACCAGGACCGCGCTGGCCGACTCGCTGGGCCTGACCCCGGCCGAGCTGGACAGTCTGTCCGAACGCGGCGTCATCGGGCCGCGCTGAGGCGCCGTGACAGCAGACAGCCCCGCGGCAGCAGACAGCACAGCGGCAGCAGACGGCACAGCGGCAGCAGGCGGCACAGCGATGAATCCCGCGGGCACGCCGTTCCCGTACGTGTTCCGGCCCATCACGCTCGGCACCATGCTGCTGAGGAACCGCATCATGCTGCCGCCGCACGGGTCCGCGATCGGGAACCTGTGGGGTTCGCCGCAGGACGCCGCGCGCAACATCGCATACTGGCGCGTGCGAGCCGCGGACGGCGCGGCCTGGGTCGACGCCGTGCGCGGCCGGGTCCGTAACCGCATCGTGCCCGGCTTCGAACCGCACGGCTACGGCGCCGAAACCGTCGGCAACTACCGCTCACCCCTGTTCGTCGAGCGGGTCGCGGAGTTCGTCGCGGCCATGCATGCAGAGGGCGCACTGGTCACCTCGCAGCTGACGGTGATCGGCGGCGTGCCGCACGCGCCGGGACAGGAGCTGAGCTCCCCCCTCTCGAACTCCCGCCCGCACGTGATGACCCGGGACGATATCGGCTGGTACGTAGCGGAGTACGGCTACTCCGCTAACCAGGCGCGCCGGGCCGGGCTAGACGGCATCGAGCTGCACCTCAACCACGACGACCTGCTCGAGTGGTTCCTCTCGCCGCACACCAACCACCGGGAGGACGAGTACGGCGGCGGGTCACTGCAGAGCCGCGCCCGCTTCGCCGTCGACGTGCTGGCCGGCATCCGAGCCGAGGTCGGCCCGGACATGACGGTCGGCGTCCGGTTCAACCTGCGCGAGGAGGCGCCGTCCGGCTACACCGCCGAGGACGGCCTGGTCATCGCGCAGTACCTTGAGTCGACGGGCCTGGTCGACTACCTGCACGCGGTGGTCGGCTCGCCGTGGGGCGACCCGAGCTACATCCAGCCGCAGTACTACCGGCCGGCCCAATGGGCCGGCCTGGCCGGGAAGCTTAGGCGGGCCGTGAAACTGCCGGTCGTCTACACCGGGCGGGTGAACTCGATCGAGGTCGCCGAGCGGGTCCTGGCCGAGGGCCACGCCGACGTGGTGGGCATGGCCCGGGCGTACATCGCCGAGCCGCACATCCTGGCCAAGGCGCTGGCCGGCCAGGTCGGCCAGATCCGGCCCTGCGTCGGCGGGAACGACTGCATCAGCCGCCAGTACATGGAGGGCCTGCCGTTCGGCTGCGCGGTGAACCCGCACGCCTCGCACGAGGTGGACGGCCCGTGGGGACGCGCGGCCCGGCCGCGCCGGCTGCTGGTCGTCGGCGGCGGACCGGCCGGGATGGAACTCGCCGTGCTCGCCGCGCGCAGCGGTCACACCGTCGAGCTGTGGGAGGCCGCGCCCGAGCTCGGCGGCCAGCTGCGTATCGCCGCGCTCGCGCCCAGCCACGACCAGTACGCGCGGTACCTGGACTGGCAGGCCGATCAGCTCGGCCGGCACGGCGTCAAGGTGGACCTCGGTCACGAGGCCACCGCGGCCGAGGTCCTGGCGGCGGGGCCCGACGTGGTGGCGGTGGCGACCGGCGCGCGGCCGCACCGCCCCGCGATCCCCGGCGCCGCCGGTGACGGCGTGCTCGAGATCCGCGACGTGCTGCGCGGCGCGGTGACCGCGGGCCTGCGGGTGCTCGTCGTCGCGCAGGACGACCACCTGCCGCCGCTCAGCGTGGCCGACCACCTCAGCGCCCGCGGCCACGAGGTCACCCTGACCTATCCGACAGCGGGACCCGCACCGCTGCTCGGCCGGTACATCGTCGGCGGCATCCTGGCCCGGCTGTTCCGCCAGGGCGTCACCTTCCGCTTCCTCGAGCAGGTTGTCACGATCACGCCCGGCGCCGTCCAGGTCGCCAACGTCTACTCGCGGCGAACGGAAGAGCTGACCGGCTTCGACTCGATCGTGCTCGCCTGCGGCGGCGAGGCTGACGCCCGGCTGTACGGCCAACTGGCCGGGCAGCGGTCCGAGGTCCACCTGCTCGGCGACGCTTTCGCTCCCCGGCGGTTGGTCGCCGCCACCCGCCAGGCGTACGCGCTGGCCCAGATCCTGCTGCGCTAACGCTGTCAGGGCTGCCCCCCGTCGACGCTCAGCACCGCCCCCGTCGTGTAGCTGGAGGCCTCGCTGGCCAGGTAGAGGGCCGTGCCGACGATCTCTGAGGGCTGCCCGCCGCGCCGCAGTGCGAATCGCTGGGCCCGGGCCGCGAACGCGTCCTGATCCCACGCCCGGCTCACGTCGGTCATGAACGTGCCCGCCATGATCGCGTTGCACCGGACCGCCGGGCCGAACGCGTGCGCGAGCGCCACAGTCACGACGTTCAGGGCCGCCTTGGCGGCCGCGTAGGGCAGCGCGTCCGGCCTCGGCCGGACGGCTGCCATGCTGGTGATGTTGATGATGGACCCGCCAGTGCCGGCCGCCATCCGGCTCCCGACCAGCGCGGCGAGCCGGAACGGCCCCTTCAGGTTCACCGCGATGACCTTGTCGAAGAGCTCCTCGGAGATGTCGGTGACCGTGCCGTATAGGGGGGAGGAACCGGCATTGTTGACCAGGATGTCGACCCGCCCGAACCGGTCGTACGCCGCGTCGGCCAGCCGGCCGATCTCGGCCCAGTGCCCCATGTGCACGCCGAGTCCGACGGCCTTGCGCCCGGTGAGCTCGGTGATCTCGCTCGCGTATTCGGCGCACCTGGCGGCGTCCCGGCTGGCGATTACCACGTCGGCGCCGGCGCGGGCGAAGCCCTCCACCATCGCGCGGCCCAGGCCGCGGCTGCCGCCGGTGACCAGTGCCACGCGCCCGGTCAGGTCGAACAGCGAATCGGCTCCGTCCATGGCTGCCTCTTCCCGGCGATCGAGCGCTGCTAGGTTCCGACTTGACATGCTACGGCTGTCCCTTAACTAAATTCATTGTTATAGTTAGCATAGATATTACCGGAGGAGGCGAGGGCGTGACAGCACCGGAGGCGGACTTGTTCGAGCTACCCGGCCGCTACCGCGAGCTGCAGGCCGAGGCACGCGCGCTGGCCTCGTCGGTGGTCGGTCTCGCCGCGGAGGCGGACGAGGCTGGGTCGGTGCACCCGCAGATGCGCGCTCGGCTCACCGCCAGCGGGCTCGCCGCGGTCACCGTGCCGGCCGAGTTCGGCGGCCGGTTCGCCCGCGTCGACTCCCTCGCCGTGACCGTGGTGCGCGAGGTGCTGGCCGGGGTCAGCGCGCATCTGGATTCGCTGTTCGCCATGCAGGGCATCGGCAGCTACCCCATCGTGGCGGGCGGCAGCGACGCCGTCCGCAAACGGTGGCTCCCCGCGGTCGCCGGATGCGAGGCGATCGCCGCGCTGGCCCTGACCGAGCCGGCGGTCGGCTCGGACCTGAAGGCGATCACCACCACGATCGGGGAGCAGGACGGCGACCTGATCGTGACCGGCCACAAGTCGTTCATCACCAACGCCGGCGACGCGGACTTCTACTGCGTCCTCGGTCGCGACGGCGCAGGCTACTCCCTCGTCCTGGTGCCCGCCGCGGAGACCGGCGTCACCGTGACGCACCCGCACCAGATCATCGCTCCGCACGTGCTCGGCGACGTGGTCCTCGACGGCGTTCGGGTCCCGGCCGATCATCGGATCGGCGAGCCGGGCCAGGGATTCCGGCTGGCCCTAGCCACCCTCGCCACCTTCCGTGTCTCGGTAGCAGGCGCGGCGGTCGGGCTCGCTGAGGCGGCGCTCGCGGAGGCGGTCAGGCATGCCAGCTCGCGAGAGCAGTTCGGCGCGCCGCTGGCCCGGCTCGGGCCCGTGTCCGCCATGCTGGCCAGGTCGTGGACCGACATCGAGATGGCCAGATCGCTGACCTACCGGGCGGCTGCGGCAGCCGCCCGCGACCCGCTGGCGAACCTGTACTTGTCCTCCATGGCCAAGGTCGCCGCAACCGAGGTCAGCGGCACGGTCGTCGATCGCGCCGTGCAGGTGATGGGACGCTTCGGGCTGGTCCGGGGCAGCGTGATCGAACGTCTTTACCGCGAGGCTCGGCCGATGCGGATTTATGAGGGCGCCAGCGAGGTGATCCTGGACTCGCTGGCCAGGCAGCTGATCAAGCGCCACTCGGACGGGAGCGGATCGTGATCCGGCTCCGAGCATGATCAGAAAGATCTAGACACTTGGCCTAGTGAGCGCGGCGGCCGACCGGGGCCGTGCGCGGCCCGCCCGCGGCCATGTCTCCCCTTTGGGCCCGGGAGGACTACGCCGCCGGCTTATCGTCGGCGTATCGAAAACCGCATACGCGCCGGCAACACCCGGCTGCCTTGACTAGAGGGCATGACTCCTAGCGAGCCGGAGCGACGAGCCTGCCGCGCCCCGTCGGTGGCGCCCTCGTGCTCCCCGGCTGTCCCGAGCATCGGGATCACCGTGTATGGATGCGGGCCGGACGAGGCGGCTGCGTTCCGGGAGGTCGCGCCTCGTTTCGGCGTGGTGGCGACTATCACGCAGGCGGCGGTGTCCGAGGCCAACATCCAGCTGGCGTCCGGAAACCGGTGCATCAGCGTCGGCCACAAAACCCCGGTCACCACCTCCACCCTGCTGGCGCTCCGCCGGGCCGGCGTCAGGTACGTCTCCACGCGAAGCATCGGATACAACCACATCGACGTGAACTACGCGCAGAGCGTCGGCATCTGCGTGGGCAACGTCGCCTATTCACCCGACAGCGTGGCCGACTACACGCTCATGTTGATGCTGATGGCCGTGCGGAACGCGAAATCCGTCATTCGCCGCACCGACAATCACGACTACCGGCTCCATGATGTGCGCGGCAAAGAGCTCCGCGACCTGACCGTCGGGGTCGTCGGAACGGGACGCATCGGCTCGGCGGTCCTGGACAGGCTCCGGGGATTCGGCAGCCGGACCTTGGCCTACGACATTCATCCGAAGACCTCGGCCTGCTACGTCCCGCTCGGCGAACTGCTCGAGCGCAGCGACATCGTCACCCTGCACACCCCGCTCACGGCGGACACGCACCACCTGCTTGATGGCCGGCGTATCGAGCAGATGAAGCACGGCGCGTTCATCATCAACACCGGACGCGGCTCACTGCTCGACACCGGCTCCCTTCTTTCGGCGTTGGAAAGCGGACGGCTAGGCGGTGCGGCGTTGGACGTCCTCGAAGGAGAGGACGGGATCTTCTACGCCGACTGCAGGAACGCACCCATCGAAAACATGGCGCTGCCTCGGCTTCAGCAACTGCCGAACGTGATCATCAGCCCGCATACCGCCTACTACACCGATCACGCCCTGCGCGACGCCATCGAAAACACCATTATCAACTGCCTCACGTTCGAAAAGGAGAAAACGGCGTGGTAAAGCTGAAAATCGGAATCATCTTCGGCGGCTGCTCCGAAGAACACCCCGTGTCGGTCAAGTCCGCGCAGCAGATCGCGAAACACCTCGACCCCGATAAGTACGAGCCGCTCTGGATCGGGATCACGACCAGCGGCGCGTGGAAGCTGTGTGACGGCCCAGCCGCAAACTGGGAAAGCCGCGTCGACCGCCCGGTCGTGCTGTCACCGGACCGAAGCGTCCACGGGCTGCTCGCTCTGGAGCGGGAACGGTACGACATGATCCGCCTGGACGTGGTGTTGCCCGTCCTGCACGGCAAGCTCGGCGAGGACGGCGCGATCCAGGGCCTGCTGGAACTATCGGGCATTCCCTACGTGGGCTGCGACATCCCGAGTTCCGCGCTGTGCATGGACAAGTCCCTGGCCTACCTCGTCGCCAGCCACGCGGGAATTGCCACACCGAAGCACTGGGTGCTCACCGGGGACGAGAAGGTCGACCCGGACAGCCTCACCTATCCCGTCTTCGTCAAGCCGGCCCGCTCGGGCTCGTCCTTCGGCGTCAGCAAGGTTGCGGGACAAGAAGAACTGCCGAACGCATTGCAGACCGCGCGGCACTACGACGCGAAGGTGCTGATCGAGGAGGCCGTCGTGGGCCGCGAGGTGGGCTGCGCCCTCATCGGGGATCGATTCGGACCGGTCGCAGGCGAGGTAGACCAGGTTGATCTCTCGCACGGCTTCCTGCGAATCCATCAGGAGAGCGATCCGGAAAGCGGCTCAGAGAACTCCGCGTTCATCGTGCCTGCCGACATCCCGGTAGCGGCGCGCTCGCGAGTCCAGGAGACAGCAAAGACCATCTACCGTGCCCTGGGCTGTACCGGACTCGCGCGGGTGGACACGTTCCTGACCGACGACGGAACGGTCGTACTCAACGAGGTCAACACCCTGCCCGGCTTGACCTCCTACAGCCGCTACCCGAGGATGATGGCCGCCGCGGGCCTGCCGCTCTCCGACGTCATCGACCGCCTCGTGACGATGACCCTGGACGGCACAAAGCAATGAACAGCGACTTCGTCTTCGTCGACGAGTTCGTCCCCGGCATACGGTGGGATGCCAAGTACGCCACCTGGGACAACTTCACCGGCAAGCCCGTGGACGGGTACCACGCCAACCGCATCGTCGGCACCAGGGCCCTGTGCGCCGCCCTGAACAGGGCCCGGGAAGAAGCCGCCGCCCTGGGCTTCGGCCTCCTGCTGTGGGACGGCTATCGCCCGCAACGCGCCGTCGACTGCTTCCTGCGCTGGTCCCGGCAGCCGGAGACCGGCCGTACGAAACGACGGCACTACCCGAACATCGACCGGCCGCAGATGTTCGAACGGGGGTACGTGGCCGCCAAGTCGGGTCACAGCCGGGGCGGCACCGTCGACCTGACGCTGTACGAGCTGGCGACCGGTGATCTTGCCGCCATGGGCGGCGGCCACGACCTGATGGACGCGCTATCCCGCCACGGAGCACCAGGGATCACCTCAGCCGAAGCGGAAAACCGGCACCATCTCTGCGCCATCATGCGGGACTGCGGCTTCGACACCTACGACCGCGAATGGTGGCACTACACCCTCAAACACGAGCCCTACCCCAACACCTACTTCGATTTCCCCATCACGTAGCCGGGTAGCTGCACCGTGACGCAGAGCCCGCCGGCGGCCCGGGGGGCGAGGGTCAGGGTTCCCTCGTGCGCCTGGGTGATGCTCTTGACGATGGCCAGGCCGAGGCCGACACCCGCATGGTCACTGCGCACGCGTCGAGTGCCCCGCTGGAAGGGTTCGGTGAGTGTCGAGACCAGCTGCGGGCTGAGCTTGTCCCCGGTGTTCTCGACGGTGAGGACGACGGACTCGGGGCGGATGGCGGTGCTGAGCTGCACGGTGCCGTACGCGGGGAGGTTGTGAACGATGGCGTTGTGCAAGAGGTTGGTGGTCATCTGCAGCAACAGAGCGTGCGAGCCGACGGCGGGGGTGACGTCCCCGGAGGTCCCGATCGTCACGCCGTGCTTTTCCGCCAGGGGGAGGAGTGTTTCTGCGGCTTCTTCGGCGATGAGGGACAAGTCGACGTGTTCTCGGGTGAAGCATCGCTGGTTGGTCCGGCTGAGCAGCAGCAACGCTTCGGTGAGGTCGATCGCCCGGGCGTTGACGGCGCGGAGGCGCTCGTCGAGCACGCCGCTGTCGCGGTCCGGATCGTCGCGGGCGACATCGAGCAGGGCCTGCGTGATCGCCAGCGGCGTGCGCAGCTCGTGGGAGGCGTTGGCCACGAACCTCTGCTGCTCGGCGACGTGCGCTTCCAGCTGCGCGAGCATGGTGTCGAAGGCGTCGGCGAGTTCGCGGAACTCATCGCTGCGCCCCGGTAGCCGGATCCGGTGGGAGAGCGACCCAGTCGCGGCCATGCGGGTTGCGTCGGTGATGCGAGTAAGAGGGGCGAGCATGCGGCCGGCCAGAATCCACCCGCCCAGGAGACCGAACACCAGCAGGAACGCCAGCACTGCGGCTGCCGCCTGGCCGAACGCTTGCTGGGCGTCGGTGCGGCCTGGCTCGAACGCCCCGCCGATGCCAGATCTCGTGGCGCTGATGACCAGGACGTGGGGGAAGAGTCCCAGCACCACCAACCACAGGCCGAGCAGCAAGGCACCGGCGAGCACGAGGAACCCGGCGTAGCTGAGGGTGAGCTTGAGGCGAGCGCTCAAACCAGGTTTTCTAGTCACGATCTCCGCTCTCACGCCCGGTGCCGGGCGCTTCCTCGATGCGGTAGCCGACGCCGGACACCGTGGCGATGACCCAGGGTTCGCCGAGTCGCTTGCGCAGGGCCGAGACCGTGATCCGCACCGCGTTGGTGAACGGGTCGGCGTTCTCGTCCCATGCCCGCTCCAGGAGCTCTTCGGCGCTGACGACACCGCCTTCGGCGGCGACGAGGACCTCGAGTACGGCGAACTGCTTCCGGGTCAGCGCGACGTAGCGGCCGTCCCGGTAGACCTCGCGGCGGAATGGGTCCAGGCGCAGGCCCGCGATCTGGAGCACCGGCGGCCGGTTGTGCCCGCGCCTGCGGTCGAGTGCCCTGAGGCGGAGGACGAGCTCTCGCAGCTCAAAGGGCTTGGTGAGGTAGTCGTCGGCGCCGAGCCCGAACCCGGAGGCCTTGTCGTCGAGCCGGTCCGCGGCGGTGAGCATCAGGATCGGCATTCCGTTGCCGGAAGCGACGATGCTCTCGGCGACCTCGTCCCCAGAGGGCCCCGGAATGTCGCGGTCGAGGACGGCGATGTCGTAGGCGTTAATGCTCAGCAGTTCCAGCGCCGAGTCGCCGTCACCGGCGATGTCGGCCGCGATCGCTTCCAGGCGCAGCCCATCGCGGATGGCCTCCGCCAGGTAGCGCTCGTCCTCGACGACCAGCACACGCATGCTCTCAAGGTTACGATCCTGTGCATATCGTCGGCATATCGAAAAAAAGACCTGGAGTGATAAAACTCCAGGTCACAAACGGGTGCGCCGCCAGGGGACTCGAACCGCGAACCCGCGGATCAAGAGTAGCCTGGCCCAGCGCTCCAGCTCCGCTGCCTGCGCCAATGCCAGCGGCTTATGCCGTGATTGCGCCTATTGCACCCACTTTTCCGGGCAATCCGGTCCACGAACCGGTCCACGACTTTCTGCGGCCGCTGGCCGCTGGCAACTACCCATCGTTACTGTGATCCCTAGCCGCCGCCGGGCCTGGTGGCGATCGGCGACGCGCGCTCGTACCCTCTAGTGTGTACTTGAAGCAGGGGTTCAATCCCGCACTAGAGGGGGTGGGTGAGGCGGTCCGAGCTCATCAAGAAGATCAGGCAGGAAGCCCGCCGGCAAGGTGTTGCGTGGCGGCAGGTCGAGGGCGCCAAGCATGACACATTCTGGCTCGGATCGGTGAAGATCCCGATCCCGCGGCATGCCGAGATCGGGCAGCGGACCACCGAGGACATCCTCCACGAATGCGAAGCTGAGCTAGGGAAAGGCTGGTAGCGGAACTGAAGACCTACCATGCTGAGGTCGACCGGGACGGCACGGTCTGGCGCATCCGTGTGCCCGAGGTCGCCCGTACTACTCAGGCGCGCACGCTGCGCGAGGTTGAGGCGATGGCCCGCGACCTCATCGCCATCATGGACGACATCCCGGCCGACTCGTTCGACCTGCAGGTCACCCTCACCCTTCCAGCCGACGTCCGGGCCGAGCTCGACCAGTCTGCCGAACTCCGCGAGCAGGCGGCGCGCAGCCAGGCCCAGGCCGCGCAGCTGGTCCGCCGCGCAGCGCGACGCCTCCGGGACCAAGGGCTGCCGCTGCAGGACGTCGGCACGGCGCTCGGGGTGTCATTTCAGCGGGCCAAGCAGCTGATCGATGAGGCTAGCTCGCAAGCTGATCCGGGCGGTGACTCGCTGATAGCTGCCTTGACGACGATCCCTATGGGCACGGGTAAATCTTCGGACAGGCTGTAGAGGCGCTCGCGCAACTGCTGCCAGAGCAGGTATTCGTCGTCCGGTGATCAACTCTCCTTGGGGTCCTTTGTGGCGACGAAGCTGCCCCAGCCGGGGGTGGTTACGATCAGGCCCTCATCCTTCAGCGCGGCCAGGACCTTTCGCGCGGTGGTTTTGGCAATGCCGTATTCCTGATGGATCACGACGATGCTGGGGACCATCGCGCCGGGTGCCAGCTCGCCAGGCCAGCGGCCGGGGTACCTCCACTCATCCGCGCATTATGGTTCCGGTGCCGGTGACGCTGGTGCTTACCTGTGGCGGGTTGCCGCCGTAGATGATCGCGCCGGTGCCCGGGACTGCCGCGTCCAGGCTTGTCGTGGCGGTCACCTGGATGAGGCCCGAGCCGGTGAGGAGCGCATGCACGTCGCGGGCGGGCGGGCCATGAACCGGAGGCGATGGCGTCCCCGGCCCATGTCCATGGCCGGCCAGACTGCCACACCACTAGCATCCAGCCGCGACTGGGCGCGGCGGCAGAGTCGAACGGCCCGGCCGGGCCGACAAACGATCCTGGCTAGGACTGTTGTCCTGCAGTCGGGCGACCTTCGGCCCTGTGTCACCCTGGAGCCCGGCCGTAGCCTGACCTGGGTTCTGGCCCGGGTGGTGCGATATGAATGCTGCTGTTCTGGTTCCTGGCAGAAGCCGTGGGAGAGCCCGGCGGCTGCCCCTGCTCCTGGTCATCGTGGCCGTGCTGGGCCTGGCGGCGGCGTCGTGCGGCGGGCATCCGGCTCCGGCGGCCAGCGGGCCGGCGGTGAACTCGCTGACGGTCGGGGCGTGCACGGTCGATGGCCTGGCGGCCCGGTGCGGGACGCTGATCGTGCCGGAGGACCGGCTGACCGGCCAGGGCCGTACGATCGGCGTGAGGTTCGTGGTCTTCCCGGCTAGTGGGCCGGACCGGGCCCGGGACCCGCTGGTCTACTTCGCCGGCGGCCCCGGCGACTCGGCCATCGAGGACATCCCGACCTGGCTGTCGGAGCTGGTCAGCCTCAACCTGCACCGGGACCTGGTGTTCATCGAGCAGCGCGGCACCGGCCAGTCGAACCCGCTGACCTGCCCGGCGTTCCCCGGCCTGGCCGACAAGGCCGCGCTGCGCGCGGCCGTCCAGTCCTGCCTGGCCCACCTGAACGGTGACCTGCAGTTCTACACCACCGCCATGTTCACCGACGACGTCAGCCAGATCCTGACCGACCTGCACTACGCCAAGGCCAACCTCATCGGTGGCTCCTACGGGCCGACCGCCGAGCAGGTGTTCCTGCTCCGCCACCCGGGCCAGGTGCGGACGATGACCCTGCTCAACGCCACCCTGCTCACCATCCCCATGTTCGAACGGGAACCCGCCAACTCCCAGCTGGCCCTGGATTACGTGTTCGCCGAGTGCCAGAGCCAGCCCGCGTGCCACCGGGCCTTCCCGCACCTGGCCGCCGACTGGGCCGCCCTGTGGGCCTCCCTCGGCAAGGCTCCCTCGATCCTCCCGGCCGCTCAGTCACCCACCGGGAAGACCGTGCGGGTGGACCGGGACGCCCTCGCCGACTGGATCTACCAGGAGCTGCACACCAGCAACCTGGCCCCGATCCCGGTCCTCGTCCACACCCTCGGAGCGGCCACCGACAAAGCTGCCGCCCTGGCCTCGGTGGTCAAGGCCCTTCAGGCTACGGGCCTGGCCGGGACCGGCGGTGGCGCCACCCCGATGATGGGGTACGAGATCGAGTGCACTGAGCCCTGGGCGAGCAACCCGCCCGCGGCGCTGTCGGATCAGCAGGCCAGCTTCGAATACCAGCCGGATCTGGAGTCCGCGCAGTGGTACCATTACGTCTGCCCGCTGCTCCCGGAGTCCTCCGCCGTGGTGGGCAGCCAGCAGCTCACGGTCTCGCGGGTGCCGGTGCTGGCGTTCAGCGGCGCCGCCGACCCGAACGACCAGCCGCGGAACATGGCCGGGATGCAGCAGTTCTGGCCCGACAGCCGAGACATCACCCTGCCCGCCCAGGGACACTCCCTCACCCCCACCAGCTGGGCGTGTGAAGGCCCACTGATCCAGGCGTTCATCACCCAGGCCAGCGTGGGCCACCTGGACGCCGGCTGCGTGGCCGCCATCCCCGCCCCGGCCTTCCCCCTGACCCTGCAAGCCCTGGCCAGCGGCGGATAACGTCGGCGGGTAAGCCCGCGCCCGGGCGGATAACAGGGCCTGGCGGTCCGGCAGGAGCCAGCGGTACGGTGCGATCAGCTTGTCCACCGACGGCGGGCCCCAGGACCTGACAGCCTACGGCTCGACGGCTAGGTCGCGGTCCGGCACGGGAGAACCCGCGCTGGGGCTACCGGCGCATCCAGGGTGAGCTGCTCGGCCTGGGGCACCGGGTGGGAGAGGGGACCGTCCGCCGGATCCGGGCCGCCGCCGGACTCGGGCCCGCGCCGCGACGGGCGTGGCCGACCTGGCGGCAGTTCCTAACCAGCCAGGCATCCGACATCCTGGCCTGCGACTTCCTGCACGTCGACACCGTGCTGCTCCAGCGCGTCTACATGCTGTTCGTCATGGAGATCGAGACCCGGACAGTGCACATCCTGGGCGTCACCGCGCACCCAACTGGGGCCTGGACCGCCCAGCAGGCCCGCAACCTCCTGATGGACCTTGGCGAGCGGGCGAGCGGCTTCAGGTTCTTGATCCGCGACCGGGACGGTAAGTTCACGACAGCATTAGATGGCGTCTTTGCAGGCAATGGCACGCGGGTGAGCAGGACGCCGGCCCGGTCGCCACGAGCGAACGCATTCGCGGAGCGGTTCGTGGGGACGCTGCGCCGCGAGTGCCTGGACCACGTGCTGATCCTGGGCGAGCGGCACCTCCGCAAGCTCCTGGCCGAGTATGCCCAGCACTATAACGGCCATCGGCCGCACCAGGCCCTGCAGCAGGAGTTCCCGCAGCGGCAGCCCAGCCAGGCCGTTGACATCACCGCCCGGATCGAGCGCAGGCAAGTCCTGGACGGCCTGATAACCGAGTACCGCAGAGCGGCGTAGCGGGTGCGAAACGCCAGGTCAGCGCCATGAGCGAGTTTTGGCACAGCACAGGCGCGATCATCAGGCCTTTGCCGGATGTCAGACGTTCGTACTACACTCGCGTGTGTGACAGCGATACCAGTCCGTGAGCTCAACCAGGATACCGCCGGGGTTCTGGCTCGGGTGGAGCGCGGTGAGACGCTGGAGATTACGCGGCATCACCGGGTCATCGCCAGGATCGTCCCGGTCCTGCATGCCGAGCTTGATGATCTAGTCGCCGCCGGCCGCATGCTCCCCCCCACGGAGACTAGGCCGTGGCAGGCCCCGGAGGGCGACGTTCTCTCGGGGCCGGAAGCTGGGGAGTTTGTACGGCAGATGCGGGACGAAGAGCGCTACTGATGCTCTATCTGGATACGTCGGCACTGGTGAAGTTGATCCGGCCGGAACTTGAGAGCGCTGCTCTGGCTGCCTGGCTGAACGCCAGGGCCGGAGAAGCCGCCGTCACCTCCGCGCTCACCGAAGTGGAATTGCCCAGGGCTATCCGCCGGTCGGCTCCGGGCCAGCTCGCGGCGGTCTCATCAGTCCTTGCCAGGCTTGCCCGATTCGAGATAGATGCGGCGGTGCGGGCGACTGCTGCTGCCTATACCGACCCGGATCTGCGCTCCCTTGATGCCATTCATCTGGCGACCGCGGACCAGTTGCGGGCGTCGGGGAAAACCATCAGCTCGTTCGTCACTTACGACTCGCGGCTCGCCCGAGCGGCGCAGGCCGCCGGATTCCCGCCGATTGCCCCAGCGTCGGGACCGTGACGATCAATCGCGACGGCTGCAGCACGTAGCCGATACCCAGTCCGGCCGCCGCGCCCGTCACCAGCGCCGCCACCATCTGCCATTACCTCCGTTGAGCAGGCCTCGCTCTAGCCGGCGAGCGCCGGCAGCCGTACCTCGAACCGGCAGCCGCCCTGGGTGTTCACCACGCTGACCCGGCCCTCGTGCGCCTCGACGATGCTGCGCACGATCGCCAGCCCGAAGCCCGCGCCGTCGTCCGGGCCGGGATGGCCGGGGCGGGTGCCACGCCAGGCCAGGTCGAACACCGAAGCCAGGTCCGCGTCGGGGATGCCGCCGCAGCCGTCGGCGACCGCCAGCAGCGCGCCGTCGGGTTCCGGCACGGCCACGACGTGCACGCTGCCCTCTGCCGGGGTGTGACGAATGGCGTTGATCAGCAGATTACTGAGCGCGCGCGACAGCTCGCGGGGATCAGCACGGACGATCAGCGGGCCGCCGGCCTCGCCGGTGAGCCGCACACCGTGAGCCCGCGCGAGCGCCTCCGTACTGGCCAGGGCGTCGCTCACCAGCTCTTCCAGCGCGACCTGGCCGGGCGACAGGCCCAGCGTGCCGGACTGAATGCGGGAAAGCTCGAACAGATCGTCCACCAGGCTGGCGAGCCGGCCGACCTCGGCGCGGATCTGCCGGTGGTAGCGGTCCGGCTCGGCGGCGATACCGTCCTCCAGCGCCTCGGCCATCGCGCGCAGCCCGGCCA
>Ga0335074_10000570_pt1 | contig 51487 bp, 46 predicted proteins | sample Lox_Sample_23_FD_206715 | JGI IMG/M metagenome (GOLD analysis project Ga0335074, IMG submission 206715) | Soil microbial communities from Loxahatchee National Wildlife Refuge, Florida, United States - Lox_Sample_2.3 | ecosystem: Environmental > Terrestrial > Soil > Wetlands | place: USA...
CGTGCGGTCCGTCTCTTGGTTGGTCGTGCCGGCCGCTGCGCGGTCCGGCCCCCCGCTTGCTCGGGTCGTGCCGCTGTCAGCGACTGCGTTCTCAGCGGCGCCGTTCTCAGCGACGGCGTTCTCAGCGACGGCGTTCTCAGCGACTGGGTTCTCAGCGGCGGTGGTAGTTTGCCCTCCTCTCGCTAGGAGCGTGGCCGCGGTCTGGGGGAGCTGGCTTTGGCGAGAGGGTGCCGGGTCGCGATTGATGGTTGTAGGAGTTGAGCTTTCAGTGGCCGCGGCCGCTCCTTGGTGGCTATCCTGCCCGCGTTGCACGGGGTTTTCCGCTGCGGGAGCTTCCTCAACCATCTTGTGGCTGAATGGGGAGGGGACCGCAGCGCCAGGCGTTGCGCGGGTTTGAGCGCTCACAAGAACGGCCTTGGCGGGGGCACCCTCGGAGCCCGCCGCTGCGGGCGTGGTCTTCACGATGGAGGCCCCGGCTAGGGCGCTCTCGGCCGCGGCGGCCTCAGTTGGGGTGGTCTCAGATAGCGCGGCCTGCTGGCTTTCCTGCCTCGCATCGCCGGCCCCGCTGGCAACCGCCGCGTTGGCGCCGCTCAGCGAGCCCACGAGGGGGTTCACGAAGGCGGCTGCTGCAGCTGTGCCCAAGGTGGCCGACGACGTCGTTGGGGCCTCAAGGGCCGCTCCTGTGCCAGGTGAGATACCCGAGGGCCCAGCAGGGCCCACCGACGCCTGGAGCTGTCCCCTGGCAGTAGACGTCCTCGTGGTACCGGCTGAGGCTGCTCCCGGTAGGGAACCGGGATCGGTCAGCGACCTGACCTCGGTGAGCGAGCTTGCGCTCGCGGTGGTCACCGCCGCCGGGTCGGCACCGTCAGACGTCACGGCCGCCGCGAGCTCTTGGGCTTGCGGCGTCCCGGCGGTAGTCCCGGCGAGGTCTTCCCCCGCTGTGCCCCCGGCGGGGCCCGCTCCTGTGCCCTCGTGCGTCCCGCCGCGGGGCCCATTGCCGGCCAAACCCTCCTCGGCCTGGGCGGTTTCAGGCAACATGGCGGAGCCGGCACTCGAGGCGCCAGCGATTGCTTGGGTGCTCACCGGGGCCTTCGCGCTCGCGGGCGCAGGGGCAGCGACGCCCTCAAGTGCCTTCGGCCCCCGAGAATCCTTGTTGGTGGCGGCGTTCTCGGTGACGGCCGGCGTCGGTAGGGCCGCCGCGCCGAGGGCGGCGAGGATCGCGGCAAAGGCGCCGCCTTGGGCGCTTTGTGCCTCGGATGGGGCCGGGCCGTTCGTGGCTTCCTCGGACTTGACCGCGCCGACTGCAGTGTTCACTGCGCCTCCGGTCCTGACTTGGCGAGGACAGTTTGTACGTACGCTTCGGTCTGGGGGTACGGCGGGATCCCTCCGTACTGGTCGACCGCGCCCGGCCCGGCGTTGTAAGCGGCGAGGGCCAAAGGCCAAGACCCGTAGGTGGAGTAATAAGAAGAAAGCAGCTGTGCCGCAGCGGGTATTGCCTGAGCAGGGTCGAAGGGGTTAACTCCCATGGAGGCAGCCGTGCTTGGCATGAGCTGCATGAGGCCTTCGGCGCCGGCACTGCTGACGGCGCTCGGTTGGAAGCTCGACTCGGTGCTTGCAACAGCGGACAAGAGTTGTTCAGGTACGCCATAAGTACTGGCTGCACTGGCAAATTGGGTGGTGTACGGGCCGCCGGCCGGTCCTGACGTCAAAAGGCCCGTTACCCGGCGTATTTCAGTCGGGTCCCCGACCGGGTCGGTCCTCACGACGGCACCCGTATGGGGGGCGTCGATCATTTCACCGTTGCCGATGTAGATGCCCACGTGGCCTGGCGAGGCCGCCGTGCCGTCGGACCCTGGGTAGAACACGAGGTCACCTGGCTGCGCGTCCGCAAGGCTCGGTATGGCTTGACCAACAGTCGCCTGCTCCTGGGAGGTCCGCGGGAGGTCGATGCCCAACTGTTGGTAGACGTCTTGTACTAGGCCCGAACAATCAACGCCCTGGGCGGGGTTCGTGCCCCCCCAGAGGTAGGGTACCCCGAGGTACCCTTCTGCCACCGTGACGGCCTGTTGCCCGATGCCACCTTGGCCGGCGGTGGGAGCGGCACCACCTACAATGCCCGGGCTGCTCGAAACGGGCTGAGCCAGGCTCGCATAGTCGCTTGTGCTCGCAGGCATGAAGCGCGACGCGAGTTCCGCACCACCCAGAGCAGGCCCCGATGACGCGTAGTCCCCTGAAAAAGTTGTTGTGCTGGGCGCTTCTGCTGAAGAGCTTGGGTCGCCTACGGCGCCCTCTCCGCCAGCGTCCTGCTCTGCGCCGCCCGGTAACGTCATGCCCTCTTCCATGGGCCAGCCGTAGCTGGTGCCATAGCCGGAGGAGCTATTGTTGCCGGATAGCCCCGATAGGGCCGAGATCTGCTCAAGGACAGCGTCGAAACCGCTGCCTGCAGCGCCAGAGGGGAGCGAGGCCAGTTCCCCTTGGATCTGGCTTATCTCCGCGAGAGTGGACGTCAAGCCCGCGACGTAGGTCATTCGCACCGCCGTGATTCTTTCTCGAGCCGCGCACGGCGTGCGATGAAACGAGCGGAGGCAACTTCATCAGCGACAACCGCTTCTTCGTGGAGCACCGCGACGGCGTGCTCTTCTCGGCGGTTCTCGTCTAACCTGTCCAGCACCGCCAGTTCCCGAGCTGCCATGACGTAATTGTCGAGAGCGACCCGTGCTTCATTGCGGGCACCGGCCAGAGCCTCGCCGGCTTCTATCGCTGCATTTGCGGCGAGCGTCGCGCGCTCGTGGTCTGCCAGCAAGGACGAGCCTTGCTGCACGTTCACCTGCCTGTAGTGCGCGAGGCTCTCGTTCATGGCGCTCTCGGCCGAGCGAGCAGCGACGTTAGCCCTTTGCAGGTCGCTCTTTGCTAGGCCCTCCATGACGTTCCTGGCTCTCTTCACTGTGGATAAGCTGAACTGGTAGCGTTTCATGGCGCCACCAACGTGGCCAGGGCAAGCTGGCTTTCTGAGACCGGGGCAATTGTTGACACGTCCTGGCGCAGGAAAAGGTCTGTTGCCGCCTTCAATTGGATGGCCCGGTCGACGAGCGGGTTGGCACCTTTCGCGTAAGCGCCGATCTCGATCAAGTCCTTTGCGTCGCGATAGGCGGCCATCAGGCTACGAAGCTCGGTAGCCTGCGCCCTTTGTGCCGGCGTCATCACTCGCGGTGCCACACGGCTGACAGACTCGAGGACGTCGATGCTTGGGAAATGCCCGGACGTTGCAAGTTTTCGCGAGAGCACAATGTGGCCATCGAGGATCGAGCGAGCAGAGTCGGCAACGGGGTCGTTCATGTCGTCGCCCTCGACGAGCACTGTGTAGAGGCCGGTAATGCTCCCGCGCTCGCCTGCGCCCGCGCGCTCCAAAAGGCGTGGGAGGAGCGAAAAAACAGAGGGCGGGTAACCTCGTGTCGCTGGCGGCTCGCCCGCAGCCAGGCCGACTTCGCGTTGCGCCATGCAGTAGCGCGTGAGGCTGTCCATCATGAGCACCACGTGGTTGCCCTTGTCACGGAACCACTCGGCGACCCGCGTCGCCGTTTGCGCCGCCTGGAGGCGCATCAGCGCCGGCTCGTCCGAGGTTGCCACAACCACCACGGAACGAGCCAAGCCCGCTTCGCCGAGGTCGTGCTCGATCATTTCCCGCACTTCCCGGCCGCGTTCGCCGACGAGCGCGAGCACCGAGACATCGGCTTCGGTGCCCCGTGCGACCATTGACAACAGGCTCGACTTACCTACGCCGCTACCGGCGAATATCCCCAAGCGCTGGCCGCGCCCGCAAGGCAGGAGCGCGTCGAGCACCCGTACGCCCAGTGGGAGCTGGACGTCGATCATCGCACGTCGCAGTGGGTGCGGGGGAGCCCCGGTGGTCGCGGCTGCCGGGAGCCCGCGCAGGCTCGGGCCACCGTCGATCGGGCGCCCGAGGGCGTCGAGGACGCGGCCGCGCAGCTCTTCCCCAACCGGTACCGAAAGCCCGCCCGTTGCGAGCTCGACGGTGGCCCCCGCGCGGATCCCGGCGAGCTCGCCGAGGGGCATACAAACAAGCGCATCTTCGTCGATGGCGACGACCTCGGCGATGAGCTCATCGCCGCGCCGTTCGAGCACCAGTACGTCCCCGATGGCAGCTTCTATGCCTTCGACCGTCACGCTCATGCCTACGACCGAGCGGACCCTGCCCGTACAGCGCGGCCGGGCGGCTCGCCGGGCCCCCTCGAGGCGCTCTTTCAAGGCCAGCGCGGTTGCGGTTGCTGCTGTCATGCGCGGGGCTCCACCTGACGGGCCCCGGCAACTCGAAAGGCCGCGGCGGGCTTGCCCGCGTCCTCTCTGTCTTCGGGCGGCGCACAAAAGACTTCTCGCGCTCGCGCGAGCGCTGCTTCGATCCTCGCGTCTGCCGTCCTGGCACCCGATGTCACTATGCAACCGCCTGGGCCAACCGACGGGTCGGCAACGACGCTGACCCCGTAATGGCTGTTTAGCTTGGCGGCTGCTTCTGAGATGAGTGCCTCGTCGGCTGGGTTGACCTTTACAGTCGCGGGGCCGGCCGGCATCTCGGTCAGAAAAGCACGCGCCACTTCGACAGCTCGTTCCGGGCGTGCCCGGAGCTCTGCTCCGACGACCGCTTCGGCAAGTTGGAACGCCGCCTTCAAGAGGCGCTCGCACACCTCGATGTCGCGTGCGCCGAAGCTCGCGACGTACTGGTCGGTAGCGCTGGCCAACTGGTTGACCGTTGAGGTTGCGCGTGAAACCAAGCCTGCCCAGGCCGTTTTTTGGGCTGCCACCTCAGCGCTTCGCTCCTGTTCCAGTTGCCTTGCGCCCTCGGCGTAGCCTGCCATGTAGCCACGTTTGAAGCCGTGGTCATATCGCTCCTGGGGCGTGGTGAGCTCCGGGAGCACAGCGTCCATGTCGATGAACGGTGGCAGTACCGTGGTCGGTTCGGCCATCGCTCGGGTGACTGGCCTACTCGATGTAGTCATCTGTCTCCCTGGAGAGCACGATCGAGCCTTCCTGCTCGAGCTGGCGCACCGTCCTGACGATCTCTTTGCGGGACTTTTCGACGTCCGTGAGACGCTGGGGCCCGAGAAGGTCCATTTCTTCCCTCAGGTTTTCGGTAGCCCGCTCGGAAAGGTTCGAGAAGATGCGCTCCCTCAACACGTCCGAGGTGCCCTTCATTGCCATCGCCAGCTCGCGGGTGTCCACCTGGCGGAGCAATAGCTGCAGCGCCTTGTCTTCCAGCTTCAGCAGGTCTTCAATCGTGAACAAGCGCTGGCGTATTTCCTGAGCAAGCTTCTCGTCGACCTCGTCGATGCGCGCCATGATGGTGCGCTCGGTCTCGGCATCGGCGCGGGCCAGGATCTCGACAAGAGGCTTGACAGGGTCTGTGTCCACGCGGAGCCTCTGCCCCGTGGCCGCCGAAAGGATCCGGCTCTCAAGGCCCGACTCGACGGCCTTGATCGTCTCGGGCGTTGGAGGGCTAAGAGTCGCGATCCGGTACGCGACCTCTCCCCGGAGCGATTCGGGCAGGTCGCGCAACATGGCGAGCCCTCTCTCGGCAGGCAGCCTGGACAAGACGAGGGCGATCGTCTGGGGGTGCTCACGAGCGAGGATGGAAGCTGCCACAGATGAGTCCAAAGCGGTGAGCGCACGGAAGTAGGTGCCGATCGGCGGCCCCGAGATCTTGGACATCATCGCTTCAGCCTTGGCGACATTGCCGAGGGCCTCGGAAAGCAGGCCCTTTGCGACCTCGACCCCGCCCTGGGGCACGCGGACCTGGCGCTGCGCCTTCGATACGAATTCCTTGATGACTTCGTTGACGATTGGTTCGTCGACCAGGCCGATGTTGGCGATCTCGGACATGACGACCTCAACTTCGTCTTCGTTGAGGGACTTTATGATCCGGGCAGCGCGGTCTGTCCCGAGGGAGATGAGCAGGAGAGCGGCCTTGCGCGCTCCGCTCATTTGATGTACTGCGGCGGGCGACATCGTGTTCTTTCCGCCTTCTGCCTATCGTTCCCCGGGTGCAGCCTCGAGCCAAGCTCGCAACATTTCTGCGATACGCTCGGGTTCTTGTTCGATCATGTGCCCGATCTGGTTGACTTCAGCTTGCAATGGGGCAGGGGCAGACTGGTAAACGGACATGTCGCGCACCGCTGCGGGCAAGGCCATCGTTGCGTCGCCCTCGCCTTCGTAGACCTCGCCGGCCTCGAGCTCAAGCGGTTGGTACCCTGCCGGCAGGGCAAGGGGCACCCTCGTCGTCTTCGTGATGCGCCGGAGCGCAACCACAAGGAGCACCAGGACCACCAAGATCACGATGACGTCGCGTCCCTCGCTCATCATCGTGGCCTGAGCCTTCGCCCCCTCAGCAGCTTTGAGCTGCGCGGCGGCGTCCTTGGCCACCGTCTGGTCAAAAGGTACGAACGCGACTTGGATACTGTCGCCTCGAGAAGGTTGAAGGCCGGCGGCCTCTGAGACAAGTTCTTTGATCTCTGCCGGGCTGACGCCTTTCACCGTGTCGTTCACGGCCACTGCGATCGAGAGCCGTTGGAGCGAGCCGGGAGCAGAGTTAACGGTTTTTGTGACCTCGCTCACGACATTTTGCTGTGACTGACCGATCTGCGCGTAGCTGGGCGTTGTGGTGACAGCGCTCCCACCTGCGGTGGTGGCAGTGGTAGCAGTTGTGGTAGTGGTCGTCGCCTTCCCACCAGCGGCCGCCTTTGTGGCCGGTGTGGTGACCGTGGTGGTCGAGGCCGCCGAAGGGGACGAGCTCGAGGGGACTGACGTAACGCCGAGCACTCCCGACGCTGCGGCAGTTGCTCCGCTCCCCATGTAGGTTTCCTTGGAGGTCGCCTGGGACACCGGGATCGGCTTCTGGTTATCGGGGTTGTAGATCTGGCTCGAAATTTGGGTCTGGCTGAAATCGAGCTGCGCGTTGGCCTGGACGACGGCATTACCCGGGCCGAGGACAGTCGCCAGCATGTCCTGTAGGGAATTGTCCAGGCTCTGGTCATAAGCTTCGGTTTCTTGCTGGTCCATGGTCCCGGCGGCCACGTTGGCCGACCCGCTTCCAGGAGCATTGAGCACATCGCCGTTCTGGTCCACGACTGTTACCTCGTTGGGGGAGAGGCCCTCGATGCTCGAGGCGACGAGGTGGACTATGGCTTGGACTTGCTCGGCCGACAGGGTCGCTCCCGCTTCGAGCGACACCAGCACCGAGGCGCTCGGCGATGCCGAGTTGGTGGCAAAGAGGCTTTCCTGCGGTATCACAACGCTAACCTGTGAGGACTGCACGCCATTGATGGACTCGATGGTCTGTTCGAGCTCGTCGGACACCGCTTGTTGGTACTCGACCTGCTGCTGGAACTCCGAGGTGGTGACGCCCGCAGTGTCGAGGAGGCTATAGCCTTGGCTGCCCGATGAGGGGAGCCCGGCTGCCGCCATGTCCAGCCGCTGCTGGTAGACATCGTTGGTGGGCACCAAGATCTGTTCGCCGTCCTCAGCCAACTGGTAGGGGACCTTGTTCGCCGCCAGTTTCTGTGTGATCGCCGCCGCGTCCGAGCTGCTCAGGTTCGAAAAGAGAGGCACGTAGGTCGGTTTCGCTGCCCAGGACATAAAGAGGTAACCGCCGATCACCACTGCCAGGACGGCAATGACAACGACTGCCTTTTGGCCCGAAGAGAAGCCGGAGAGGTACATCTGGCTGCGCGCGCGGAAGCGGTCGGCAACGCCGCCTTCCTTGCCCGCCCTAATTGGTGCCGTCATAGCTGCATCCCCATGATCTGCTGGAACGCCTGCAGAGCGCTGTTGCGGACTGCCGCCGTGAGCTGTGTTTGGATGTCCGCTTCGTCAGCGGTCACCATGTAATCCGCAACATTCGTAAGGCTCCCTGTCGCTGCTTGGGTCGCGAGGTTGTCTGCGCTGGTCTGAGTCGCTTGGACGCTGTCCATCGCGTTGCCGAGCAAATTGGCAAAACTGTTCCCAACGGCGCTGGTCTGCCCGCTCGTGCCGAGCGGGGCCGTTGGCGTGGTAGGGGCCGTGCCCTCGGTGAGGCCGCCCTGCGCGGCACCTACCTGGCCACCGCTTTGCACGGTGTCCGCCGAGGGCCACAGGGCCCCTGTTGCCGCTCCCACTGGTAGGACGCTCATACCTTGAGCCCTAATGCCGCCTGGTAGGCCTGCTCGGCTTGGCTGATCGTCGCCAAGTTGGCCTCATAGCCCTGCTGGGCCATCATCATGTCCGACATCTGGTCGCCGAGGTTGACGTCCGCGACGCGCACCATCCCCTGCTTGTCGGCGAGGGGGTTGTCCGGTTCGTAGGTGAGGATGCCGTCGGGGCTGCCAAGCGCGATGCCCAGGACTTGCGTACCGCCTCCGATGTCGGCTTCCGTGCTCGAGCCTGGGCCCGTCCCTTCCACCTGGCCGGGGATGGTCCCCGCTACCACGAAGCGCGTTTGGTAGGCGCCCTCGGAAGTCGGCACTACGTCGTTCATGTTGGCGATGTTCTCGGAAATGGAGTCGAGCCAGGTCTGCGAAACATTGACACCTGTTTCCGCCGTGCTGATCGGGTCGAAGAGCCCCATGACGCCCCCTTGTTCAGCTTGGGCTCGGGCCGTTGATGGCATCCGAGAGAAGTTGGAACTTGGCGTTCATCGCTTCGACCATGGTCTGGAACTGCATGCCCGCCTTTTGCTCTTCCACCAGCTCGGTTGAGAGGCTGACGTTGTTGCCCGTCTGGTCGGAAGGCGCGCTTGAGGGCGTCGTGGTTATCTGCATGTCGGACGGGTCGCCGTTCGCGACGGCCTGTGCGAGAGAGGACTCGAAACTTACCTCCTGCGCTTTATAACCGGGCGTGTTGACGTTGGCTACGTTGTCCGCGACGGCTTGCTGTTGCGCCCAGAGGCCCTGCATTGCCTCATAGACAGCGGAAGAGGCAAGGTCGCCAAATACACTGCTACCCACGGCACGGCCCTCCTACGTGATGACGGACCGGCGCGTGATCGCGCGTTCGGTACACCATGAACCTCCGAAGACTTCGGGTGCCAGTCCCTGGCGTACGTTGTGCTGCTTCCTGCGCTCTAGAAAGGTCTTCGGCAACGCCGTTCAGCACCCTGAGCGTTGGCCGCGCACGCTCTTTCCTGTCTTGCGGGTTTTTCCGTGTTCGAACGGGCCCGCAACGGGGTGCCGGGCCCCTGTGCTATCGATCTTGTTGCGTTTCAGAGAACCGCGTTACCAAACACGCGTTGAACGACTGCTCGGTAACTCAGTTACCTGAAACGCAACGAGAAAGGCCGAAAGGCCGAAAGGCCGATGGGCCGATGCGCCGAAAGGCCGATGGGCCGGCCGACCCCGGGTACCAGCCCGGCTGAGCTAGTTGGCGCAGCTACCCCGTCCAGTCGAGCCGGTGCGGTACTTCCCCAGCCCTGCGTGCGGAACGCACTGTCGCGATGCGCCCTGTGAGCCCAGCTCTTCGCAGCTCGAGGTTAGCGATTATTGCCTGCAAGTCGGCATGGAGCTTGACCAAGCGGGGCTGGCATCGCCCGGGGACCTCGACACCGTCCAGTTCCGCTGGGACAACTGCCAAAAGAGCAACCACGTGCGCCGGGAGGGTGAAATCGAATGGCACCCCTTCAAGAGCCGTACGTTGTGCAGCAACGCGCCGCTCGAGCAACGCGAGGCGCTCTTCCCCTGAGCTAGGCACTCGCGGCCACCTTGAGGTCCTGACGGCTCGCAAGGGCGGCTCTTTCGGCCAAGACTTTCTCGGCAGCTGTGTGGTTCGCCGCCTGGAGGGGCTCGAGGAGCTTGCGCGCTTGGGAAAGCGCTCCGGCGTCTTTGTGGACATTGGCCCTTACGAGGAGCCCGTGGACGTAGTTGTAAATCGACAAGAGAGCCGGCCCGGCGTTCCACAGTTCGGGCTTGAGCGTGCCCTGGAGCACGAGCACGATCTCCTGGGCGCGCACGAGCCGTTCGTTGAGGACGTAATAGTCCTTGCGCTCGAGAGCGTCCTCGGCGACGACGACGTTGTTGACGAGGGCGTCGTAGAGCATCGTGAGGAGGCGCTCGGGCGGCGCGCAGCTCACAGCGTCCCTGAGGTATGTGTTGCGCGCTCTGGTAGGGGGCATTGTGAAGGGTTCTCCTGGTCGGTGACTAACTACTACTGTTGCTCGACGAGCTCGCGAGGTCCATGTACTGGGTGAGGTAGCTCTGGGTCGTCTTCAGGGAGGCCAGACTGGTTTCCATAGCGTCGTACTCCTGAGTCAGCTGCGTCTCTTGCGCCTGGAGTATCGGTGCCCAGGCATTGATCTGGGTTTGCAACCCGCTCATAGTGCTTTTCTCGCCGGCGACGGCATTGACTAGGTTCCCGTTCGCTGGGTTGCCGGCCGCATAAGCGACGTTGGCGAGCGCCTGCGCGATCCCGGGTTGGTAAGTCACGGTCCCGCTCGTCGTGCCTCCCGCGGCGGACAGTTGGGCGGGGGTTGCGTTAACGAGCACGAGCAGGCCCTGGGCGGAGGTCCCCGTCGCGCCTTGGAGGAACTGGCCGGTCCCGTTGGCGGCTTGGCCGTTGATGGTCCCCTCTGCGTCAGTCCCGCTGAAGGTCTGGAGCTGGCCTGCGCCGGAGGCGAGGCCCGTCGTACCTGCCCCCGATGCCGTCGAGGCGACGCTGAAGGAGGCAGCCGAGCCGTACGCCATGCTCGTCAGCTGCAGTGCACCGTTCACGACCGTCGCGTTCACCGAGACGTTGTCCTGTGCAAAGACTTGGTTGAGCCCACTTGCGACATCGCTGAGCGCCTCGCCTGCGCTTGTGGTGTAGGTAGCGGAGGCGTTGCCGGAGTTGATAGTCAGCGTTTCCGGCGTGCTCACGGCGACACCACTCATGTTCGCGCCCATGTCGGTCGCCTGCGTCGCCGCTTGGGTTACCTCCACCTGGTAGCTACCCGGAGCTGTCGCGTCCGAGGACTCGTAAAAGGACATGAGCGAGTTGGAGCTTGTCCCGCCCGAGGTGAACGTGTTGGCGACAGCAGTCGGGTTGGCGTCATAGGCAGACGCGAAAGTTGCTGAGTCAAACTCGAGGGTGCCGTTGGAGTTCATCGTTATGCCAAGCAGGCCCGCCGAACCGGTGCTGTTCACGCCTGCTTCCCCGCTTATCGCGCCAAGTACCGACTGAAGGAGCGCCTGCGCCGTGGGGTCGCCGAGCAGTGGGCCGGCGGTACCTGCGGAACTGCCGGTGCCGGCCGTATAAGCCGTGTCCGTATTGAGGTCTGTGATGAGCTGGTTCGCGGCCGTGACGAGGCTCTGGACGGTGCTCGCCATGGTCTGGCCGTCGGGCTGGAGGGAAACCGTCGTCTCCTGTCCCGGGTCTGCTTCTTGCAGGTCGATCGTCACCCCCGGCATAAGGCCGGTTATCTGGTTGGAATTGTTCGTGACGGTGAACGCGCCCGAACCGCTGCCTACCGTTATCTGTGCGTTGGCTGCCGCCGTCACGGTAGTGAGCTGGCCCAGTCCCGAGAACGCGTCGGGGGCGATGTTGATCGTGTTTTCCGCCCCGCTCGCCGTCGATTGGACCGAGAGGTTGTACTGGTTGGTGCCTGTGTTGATGGCGGAGGCGCTGATGCCAAGACCGGTGGCGTTGATCGCTTCGACCACCGAATTGAGGCTCCCGTTACCGGTGTTGACCTCGGCAGCGGTGAGCGAGCCGGTCGTGAGCGGGCCGGTGAAGGTGGCCGAAATGGTCGAGCCGTCGGGCCCGTTGAGGGTCACGGCGCTGCCCGGGCTGAAGTTGCTGAGGTCGTTGCTCACGCCGTCGACTGTCACTATGCCGTCTGTGCCGTTGGCAGTTGCCGTGGGCGCCGACCCAAAGCCGAGAGCGGTCGCGGCGTCGCCGCCGGTCACTTGGAACGAAGTGCCGCTCCCTTGCGCCGTGGTCGTGAGCACCATGTCGCCGTTGGCGTTCATGCTCGCCGTCAATTGCCCGCCCGATGCCGCCTGCACCGCCGCCGCCAGCTGGGGCCCGTCGTAGGTGCCTGCGGCGATCTTGAGGGACTCGGCGTTACCGTCAAGGTCATAAGTGAGGGTGTCGTTGCTCCCGGCTGTGATGGTGGTCGAGGAGGCCGGTGCGCTCGACGAGGTGAGGGAGGCGCCCGCCGAAGCCTGCGTCACTGCGATCGTGTGGTTACCGATCGAGAGGTTGGAGGATGACAAGGTGCCGATACCGAGCGCACCGCCGCCGACGGCGACGAGGAGCGGCCCGCTCGTTATCTGTGCGCTCTCGGAAGTGACGCTCCCAGAAGAGATCTGTGACTCCGCTCCTGCGAGCTGGTCGACTGAGAAAGTTATCGACCCGCCGACGGCCCCCGCGCCGGCGGTAGCCGTAGCGTCGTCTGTTGTGGACTGGGGGATCCAGGCTTGCCAACCCGAAGGTGAAGCAAGGGTGTCGGAAACTGTCTGCAGTGTGGAGATGTCGTTGAGGAGGCCGTTGTAACTGCTGAGGGCGACGGAGGCCGTGTTGAGCTGGGTCTGCAGTTGCTGCTGAGGGACGGCGTTGGCCTCCATGAGCTCGGCGATTATCTCGGAGGTGTCGATACCTGAGGAGAGCCCGCTGAGAGTTACAGGTGCACCGTAGGAAGCAAGGCTGGAGTCGGAGGTACCAAGGAGAGCCGCGAGCGACTGCGCTGTGTTGAGGTACCCGAGGTCCGTGCTGGATGTCGACGACCCGCTCGAGCTAACCGACATTGAGAGCCTCCAATCGGACTACAGACGTCTTGCGCTCCTTGCGCTTTGAGTTCGTTGCCTTGGTCACCTTGTTGCCTAGCTGGTGTGCTGCCGTCAAATAAATTGCTCGCGCTCGCAGCAACGGCCGGCCGGCAGCTCGCCGACCGGCCGTTCTGTGAGGTTTTCCCCTTGCCCTTAGCCGCTTTTAGCTAAGGAGCTTGAGGACGTACTGCGGGATTTGGTTGGCCTGGGCAAGCATGGAAACACCTGCTTGGACCAGGGTCTGCTCCTGGGTGAACGTCACCATTTCATTAGCCATGTTGGCGTCCTTGATCTGGGCGTTCGATGACTGCAGGTTCTGGACCATCACGCTCTCGTTGTCCGAGATGTCCGTCAGCTGGTTCTGGACGGCCCCGAGCGTGCCACCCATTGACGAGACCGCGTCGATGGCGTTGGTGATCGTAGCGACCGCGTTCGCGGACGTGACCGAGAAGTTGATGGCGTTGAGGCTGGTGCCGCCGTTGTAGGAGGCAGTGGCGACGAACGACCCGGTTGCCAAAGAACTGCTCAGGGACACCTGGAACGTCGAGCCGACGTTGACCGGGCCGGCTAGTTCAGCGTTGGTCACGCTGGCAGTGGCGCCTCCGATCGACACGGTGCTCGTGCCGCCGAAAGTTCCCGACGTGAGCCCAAGGGCAGTGAGGTTCGCGGTAAGGCCCCCGACGACGAGGGAACCTGCAGCGCCGCCGTCAGCAGCATCGGTGATGGTGACAAAACTTGCGCCCGAGGTGACCGTGACGTAAGTGCCTAGGGCGGTCGTGATGTCGTTGAGGAAGCTGGCGAGCGTGGCCGTGCCGGCCGCGACGGTGACGGTCGAAGCCCCGGCGCCATTCACACTGACCGTGAAGGTCAACCCACCGGTCGCAACTTGGAAGCTGGCGGCGGCGAAGCCTTGGATAGCGCCCCCTGCGACGGTGGCCGCCGAGGCGTTGGCGACGCTGACGGTGTAGGTCGAGTTCACCGGGATGCCGGAGCCTGTTACCGAAAGGACGCCGACCGCGGAGGCGTTCGACGCGAGGTCGAGCGTCGCGGCGACGAGGCCCAGGTTGGCCAGGTTGAGCGCAGTGAGCGAGAAGGCCACTTGGCTGGCGGAGGAGTTGTCGTTGCCGACCTGGAAGGTGTAGTTCACCGACGAGGCCGTCCCGTTGACGAGCAGCTGGTTGTTGCCGTAGACGGTACTTGTGGCGATGTCGACGATGGACGAGAGAGCCTGGTTGACTTCGGCTTGGTCGGCTGCCTGGGCCGTGCTGTCGGTGGCGCTCGTGTTGGCGGACTGGACGGCGAGGCTGTTGATCGTTTGCAGGATCGAGCTGACCTCGTTCAGGGCGCCGTCAGCGGTCTGTACCACGTTGATGCCGGCCTGGGTGTTCGCTTGCGCCTGCTGGAAGCCGCCGATCTGAGCCTGAAGGTGCTGGCTGATCACATAGCCCGAGGCGTCGTCAGCAGGGGAGTTGATCTGGTAGCCAGAAGAAAGCTGCTCGAGTGCACCCTGCATGCTGCTTTCGTTCGCAGAGATGTCGTTCGAGGCCTCAGTGGCCATCGTGTTGGTAACAATATCGAGACCCATTTTTCCTCCATGGGGTCAGAGGGCGCCCGTCCTTGAGCGTCCGGTTCTTTGCTGCCTGTTTCTCAGGCTGTCTTAGCGATCGGCACCAAGGGTGGCGAGTTGAAAGTACGCGGGCACATAGTCCGCCCCAAGGCCTTCCTCGTTCCTGATTTGCGCGCTCAAGGTCGCTTCGCCCCTGGCGGCGAGGGCATCGGCAACGGCCCGGCGGCGCTCGGCTGGTGAGCCGACCGCCCCGGCACCCGGGGCGCCAGCTCCCGCTGCTGCTCGCGCGAAACCGGCGAGGAGCGGCGGGTCGAGCAGGCTCACTTCGGTGACGGCGGCCGAAAGTTGGTCCTCGTGCAAGCCGGCGGAGAGGGCCAAAGCCAGTTGGGCGCCTCGTTCGTCGCCGAACGCGGCATGTGCGGTGGCCGCCGCGCGCACCCGCGCCGGGACCTCAAGGAGCTCCAGCCTGGCTTGCGCGATAAGGGGGCACGGCTCGGCCATGCCAATTTGGCGGAGGCGGGCAGACCATTCGAGGCCACGCTGGGGGCTGATCATCGGGGCAAAGCGGATAGCTGCCGCAAGAAGCTGAGGCTTGGGGCCAAAGCGGCGGAAGAGCGCCTCTGCTACGGGGTCCGCGAGCACCGCTGGGACGAGTATGAGAGCAGCGGCTACCTTTTCGAGACGGTTCTCGGGGACGGCCGCAGCCAGGTCTTCGAGAGACTTCCCGGCGGCCGCGAAGGCCTTCAGTGCTGTCGTGATGACGGGGACTTCAGGCGACTCCTCGACCAAGATGGCGAGCTCGTCGGCCGCCTCTCCGGGGCGGCCCGCCTCGAGGAGGGCGCCCGCGAGCTCGGCCCGCAACATGCTGCTCGGGAAGACAAAGCCGTCCTCGTTGCTGAGGTCCCCCGATGCTCGGAAAAGCTCGATGGCCTGGCTTGCCTGCCCAAGGCGCCGGCGCGCCAAGCCCTCGAGGTAGTAGGCGAGGCCTTTCTTCTCGCACAGGTCCCTCAGCCGCTTTGACTGCTCGATGACGTCGTCGAAGCGAGCGAGGGCGACGAGGTTCTGAGCCGAGAAAAGCAAAGTTGCTCTAAGAGAAATACCGGAGCTGACTTCCGCCAGGGCGGCGTCGAAATGACCTTGCGCTTCGGCGAAACGACCCATGGCGGCCAGTGCACGACCTACGTTCATCTCGGCTATGCCTTCTTGGCCGGGATGGCTCTCGCGCTTGGCGAGCGCCGCCTCGGCCAGTCGCAGGTTGCGGGCAAGCTTGTCGCGCCCATGGACGACGTCTGCTCGGTAGCCGATGTGGTCGATGTGAGCACCCCGGAGCGGCCGGACGATGAACGGGCCTTTGGCGCCGGCGCGCAGGTCGACCTGCTCGTGGAGCGTCCCGTACCAAACACACCGTGACTTGCGGAAAATGCGTAAGGCGCGATGGACGTTGACATCAGTGGCGCTCGGGTCGTCGCCCAGGTTGTATATGTCGACCGCGAGAGCATCGTCCCTCAAGGGGCCCAGCACCTCTCGCACGCGGGCCCCGCCCGGGTGGCGGATCCGCTCGTCAGCATCGATCCAAAGGGCCCACTCCCCCCGGCAGTGCTCCAGAGCCGCGTTGCGAGCGCGTGAGAAATCGTCATCCCAATAGCCTTCAATTACGGTTGCGCCCGCTCCCTTGGCCAGGGCGACGGTGTTGTCGGTGGACCCGGTGTCGTACACGACGACCTCGTCGACTAGCCCCCGGAGGGACTCCAAGCACTCGGGCAGGGCCTTTTCCTCGTCCTTTACGATCAGGCAGGCTGAAAGGAGGGGCCCGCCGCGTGCCTGGGGCCCAGCGCCGTTGGCTGGCTTGCCGGGGCTTGTGACACGGCCCCGCTTGGGACGCGCCTTCTTGCCGGCAGTCTTCGGCCTTGTTGGCGGCTGAGCGGCGATGCGGCAGAGGCGCTCTGTAACGAGGTCGGCTACGGCGTCCCAGCTGTACGCCGGCACGATGCGCTCGCGTGCCTTAACTGCTTTAGCGGCCGACGCCGCCTCGAGAGAGGGCAACTCCCTGAGGAGCCCGGTGAGGTGGTCGACGTCGGGCTCGGCGAACCAATATCCTCGCGAGCTTGGCCCCATCCCGCTGACCTCCGGTACCGGGGCCCTTCGGCTCGGCAGCATCCAAGCGCTGTCCTCATGGCAGTAATCCGAAGTTGCCCCGCCTTCTGTGACGACTACGGGGAGACCGCTGGCCATGGCTTCAGCCACCGGCATGGCGAAGCCTTCACCTCGGTAAGGGTGGACGAGGACGTCGCAGGACCGGTAGAGATCCGCCATCTGGGAGTTGGGGAGATCGTCTTCGATGAGCTCTACAGCCGGGCGCCCTGGACCAGCGGCGAACGCCCTCACTTCTCGGTGGAGGCCGTTGGCGTAGACGCTCCCGGCCCCGAAGCCCTTCAATACCAGGCAAACATCGTCACGAGGCCCGAAAGCGTCTGCGTAGGCCTTGAGCAAGAGGTCAACGCCTTTACGGTAGATGAACCCGCCCACGAACAAGAACCGGAAGGACCGGTCGACGGCAAAGTTGTAACGTGGCCCGTCCGGCTTGAACAAGTCTGTTTCGACGCCACAAGGTACGACGACAGCTCTGTTGGGGTCGATCCCACCTTCTACGTACCGGTCCCTCACCCAGCTGGAATATGACCACACTTCGGTGGCACGTTTCAGTGCGTCGGCCCAGGCGTCCGGCACCCCGCCGAACTCCCATGGTTGGATGTGCACCCAGTGAGCGTCGGGACTTGGGGTGAACTTGGGGGGCCAGCTGTGCCGGACTGTGATCGTGGGTGAACGGCGGGGCCTGTCCAGTGCGTCTTGGAACAAGGCCCGGTCAGCACTGCCCGGAGGTGCGAGCGACAGGTCATTTGCCCTTACCGCGAGGTCGAGCCCCTTTTTGAGAAGGCGGGAGCAGAGCGCGCGGTTGATCTGGGACAAGCTATGGTGCTGGAACAGGTCGCCTTCCCAATCGACGCTGAAATCTGCCCGCGGTTGATGTTCTATCAGGCTCATCTGGGTTTTGATCGGCGTCTAGCTTGCTCAGCTGAGCCTGTTAGAAGGCTGGGTTGTCGAGCGCATCGCTGTGCCTCACAGCGCCGTCGTGAGAGCCGCAAGAGCCGACTGCAGCTGCTCGGTCCTCCGTGTCAATTGCTCGGCGTCCCGCGCCAGTTCAGCGCTCTCGGACTGGGCTGCGGCGAGCGACGCTTTGAGCTGCTGGAGAGCCAGCAGGGCGCGGACGTGGTTTACGGCGATGTAGCTGTCAAGGACGCTGGCGGGGGAGGAAAGCAGGCTTGCTGCCTCTTCGTCTTCGTCGCCGACGTAGAAACGGTTGAGGCCGTCGAAGAGGACGAACCGGTACCCGGCGGCCAGGAGGAGGTGCTCCCATTCATCGTGGTTCGGGGTGTGCGAACCGGGGCGGACCGCTTCCACGACGATGGTTCGCGGTCTCAGCAATGACCAGTCGACGCCAAGTATGACGTTCTTCTCGTGACCTTCGACATCGATCTTCAAGAAGTCGAACGGCATGCCCCCGCCGTACTTCTCGCACAAGATGCCTAACGTCGAGACCTCCACCTCGTTCACGCGTGAGAAATTCCCGTCCCGCGACACCGTTTCCTCGCTGATGGTGGCGTAGCCCCAGGCGGCGGGGTTGTCATAGGAGTGAAGGTTGGCGCGGCCAGGCTTATCGGACAATGCCAGTTGCAAGTTGATGTCCTCTGGGCGGGCCGCGGCCAGCCGGGAGAACAACGTCGGGTTGGGCTCGACGTTGATGCCCCGCCACCCGCGCTCGTAAAACAACTTCGTCACTGACTCGAAATCCGGGTCACCAGCACCGACATCGATGTAACGACCGGGCCCTCGGGCCTTGAACAACCGCTCGAGAACTATGTCCTCGCAATTCTGTGCATAGCTGACCGTGAGCGTCATGCTTTGGTCCTCTAGTTCGTCCTCAGATAGCTAGGCCAGGGCGGCCATATCGCGTGGCTGGACGAGGCTCGCCAGCTGCCCAGCTTGAGGCGAGAGCCGCCGCCGGTAGTCGTCGTGGGCGGCGACCTCGGCGAAGTAAGCGGACCGCCGTTTGGCCGAGCGCCCCGAGGGCTCTGTGACCACAAGGTCGGGGTCCAGCTGGGCGTTGAGGGCGTCCTTCAGCAGGAGCAAGGCTTCCGCGCGCATCTGCGAGATGCGAGAGTCTGTCACGCCGAGCTCCCTCGCGAGCGTCTGCATCGGCAGTTCCTCAAAGAAATATCCCACTACCACCCGCCGCAGCCTTTGGGGCAGGCGGTCGACCGCGGCCACCAGGTAGGCGCGCTTCTCGTTGTCAAGGATGTCCTCGTCGGGGCTGGAGCTCCCGGCAAGCACCACTTCTTCCGCGTTGCCATCGATGGGGAGCGCATCAAAATTGAGGACGAGCGCCCGGTAGACGTCGCTGTTCACGGCGTCTACCTCTTCTTGGGTCGAGCCCATGGCCTGGGCGACCTCGGACTTGGTGGGCTGGCGGCCGAACTTGGCGGTCAATGTGTCAGTCGCCTCGGCAACGCTTCGCGCCTTGGCCCTCACCGAACGGCTCGCCCAGTCGCGAGACCGCAGCTCGTCCAGGAGGGCACCCCTGATCCGCGCTGATGCGAACCGCTGGAAACTGATGCCGCGGCTCGGGTCGTAGGACCGCGCCGCTTGCGCCAGGCCCGCCATAGCAGCAGAGACGAGGTCGTCCCGGCAGACGTGGCGGGGTATGCGGCTGGAGATTTCCGAGACCATGTAGTTGACGAGCGGCAGGTGGGCCTTCGCCAGTTCCGCCTCCGCGGCGCGCGCCTCTGGCGGGATCTCCCTCATCGTACGCTGCGTGGTATTCCCCTCACTATCAGCGCGCAGGGAAGGCATAGGTCTTAGTTTCGGCACGAGGGCACGGGGTGCTGGATAGGTCATTGGGCTGAAATGCCTAGGCACGGAAAAACGCGCAAGGCCCGCGTTCGGGCTACTCGGCCGGGCCGGGTGGACGACCGTTGCTGGTAGCGGCTCCAGGCCGGGCCCGGCTGGCTCGTCGGGCAGGCGTGCGAGGCCGAGCTGGCGTGCCATTTCTTCGGCTTCTGCGGCTGCTTCCTCGGGCTCAGGTGGGCTCGTTACTGACCGATCTAGGTGTCGTGGTGGTTGAAAGCAACGACCAGGTCTTGAACGACATCTCGACGGTCCTCTGGCGTGAGCGCCAGCTGCTGGAACTCCTCGTCTTCAAGCTCGAGGAGGAGCAGCTCCTGCTCACCGCGGGGAAAACACGTTGGGTGAACCATGCTTCAAGAGAGGTCGAGATCGTGCTCGAGCAACTGCGCTCGGCAGAACTGCTGCGGGCAGTCAAAGTGGAAGCCGCCGCTGTCGAGCTCGGGTTGGAGTCGTTCCCGGGCCTGCGCTCCCTCGCCGAAGCCGCACCCGAACCGTGGGCATCGATCCTCGCTCGCCACCGGCAGGCCTTCTTGGAGCTGACCGGGGAGATCCGCGACCTGTCGGAGCGCAACCGTCACCTTCTTGCAAGGGGCCGGGACGCTGCGCGCGAGGCGCTCAGCTGGTTGACCGGCAAAGGCGCACCTCCCCCCCAGGCGTACACGGCCTCCGGGGGCCCCGGGCAGGCCCCGGCAGGTCACCTACTCGTCAACGAGGCCGTCTGAGATGACTGGGGTGACCAAGCAATGAGCGATTTCTCCGAGCTCAGTGTCGCTCTCACAGGGCTCGAGGCGGAGCAGGTGGGCATGGACACGGTCGGCCAGAACGTTGCCAACGCCAACACTGCCGGCTACGTCGAGGAGTCAGTCCAGCTCGGCACCCTCGGGCCGTTCGCCGAGGAGGGCATCACAGGCGTGAACAGCCAGCCCGGCGACGGTGTCCAGGTGGAGGGCATCTCGCGGCTGACAAACACCTACCTGCAGTCCCAGAGCTATACCCAGCAGGGGCTCCAGGGCTCTCTCAGTGCCCAGCAAACCGGTCTCCAGTCCGTGCAGGAAAACTTCCCCGAGCCGGCGGGCAACGGGATCTCGAGCGAGCTGACTCAGTACTGGCAGGACTGGTCCAACCTTGCCAACAACCCTTCCGACTCGAGCGCGCAGACAACCGTGGTCCAAGACGGCAGCACCCTTGCCGAGTCCCTCAACCAGACCTCCAATTCGCTCACCGCGCTTTCCAACCAGACGGTGCAGAACATCACGTCGACTCTCAGCACTGTCAACCAAGAGGCCTCACAGATCGCCAACCTCAACCAGTCCATACTTGCGACCAACGCCGGCACCAACGCCTCGAGCGATGGCTCAATAGCTGCCCTGGAGGACCAGAGGGACGAGCTCGTCTCCCAGCTCTCCAGCCAGCTCGGCGTGCAGGTGAGCTACAACCAGGACGGGACGGTCAACGTCTACTCGGGTACCGAATCCCTGGTGTCGGGCCCCAACTACCAGCAATTGTCGCTGTCCAGCTCCGGGCCGCCGTACTCGCTCGTATGGAGCAACGACCAGAGCACCTACCAGCCAAGCAGCGGGCAGCTGGCGGGCATGCTCGACGTCGTGAACAACTACGTCCCGAGCTACCAGAGCAGCCTTGACCAGGTTGCCCAGAGCCTCATGGGCTCGGTCAACTACCTCATGAGCACGGGGTACGACCAAGCGGGCAACCAGGGGGCGCCTTTCTTTCTCGGGACGGGGGCGAGCAACATCGAGGTGAACCCCGCACTGGTGTCCAACCCGGACTTGATCGGGGCCAATGCGTCAGCGACCCCCTCGGGCTCAGATGCCACCAACGAGGACGGCACCGTGGCCGCCGAGGTAGGTGAGCTGCCCAACTCGCAGACTGCCACCATGCTCGTCCCCGCAGGCGGTTGGTCGGCCGGCGGGAGCGCCTCGTCCTGGACGTCTGGTGCTACTACGACGACGGGGACGGAAGCCGACGCAGCGTACAACGAGCTGGTGACCACCGTCGGCCAGCAGACTTCGTCGGTCAACAACCAATTGACCGACCAGCAGACTGTGACGACCAACGTCAACTCTGCTTTGCAGTCCGCTACTGGAGTGAACACCGACCAGGAGCTCACCAATATGGTCATGTACCAGAACGCCTACGAGGCCACTGCGAAGTTCATGAGCACGGTCGACACGTTGCTGCAGTCGCTTATCACCATGGTGAACAGTTGAGGCGGGGACGAGATGTCTGACACAATGCGCGTGACCCAGAACAGCGCCGCGTTGTCGATGGTCCAGGACCTGGAATCGGATCTTTCCAGCCTTACCAATCTTCAAGAACAAGCGGCGTCGGGCAAGTCAATCAACCAGCCTTCGGACAACCCGACGGGCACCTCGGAGATCCTCTCCCTCAACGCCCAGATCGGGCGTTTCCAGCAGTACGCGACGAACGCACAGAACGGGTTGTCCTTCCTCGGCACGGCTTCCACTGCCCTCGAGTCAGTTTCGACAGCGCTCAACCAGGTCCAAACTGATGTCCTGTCAGGTGCGAACGCTTCCGCTTCTGACTCGACGAGCGACCAGGACCTCTCTCAGGACGTCCTCGAGATAAAGCAGCAGATCCTTAATCTGGCGGGGACGACCTACAACAACCAACAGGTGTTCTCGGGGACGTACGGCACGGCGCCGTACCCCCAAGGTACGGCCAGCGCGGTGAGCGACCCCACGAGCTCTTCGTACGACCCCTCGGTCGCTTATGCCTATGCGGGTAGTAGTACCCCACTGACGCGAGTAGTTGCCCCGGGGGAAAGCACCGACGTGAGCGTGACGGGCGAGCAAGTCTTCGGGAGCGGGAGCTCGAGCCTGTTCGCTCTCCTCGACACGATCTCCCAGGACTTGGCCACGGGCAACACCTCGGCGCTGAGCGGCACAGACTTACAGCAGTTGCAATCGGCGATGAGCACGGTTTCACAGGCCACTGGGAACGTGGGCGCTCTCACAAGCTCGGTGACCCAAAGCCAGACCAATGCCAACAATACGGTTTCCAACCTCCAGGCCCAGGTCGGTAACATCAGTGACGCCAACGAGGACCAGGTGGCTACCGAGCTCGACCTTTCCGTGTCCGCCTACCAAGCAGCTCTCGAGACGACGGCGCAGATAATCCAGCCCTCACTTGCGCAGTTCCTCTCATGAGCGTGACCAGTTCCCCCTCTCTCAAGGTCTCTGTACCGGTGGGCGCCCGTCTCCATTTCGGCGCCGGCATCCCGGGTTTCCCCCACGCGCGGGTCTTTTCCTTACGGCCCTGGGGGACCGGGCCGACACCGTTTTACGTGATGGAGTCCACGGATCTGGCGGGCCTGTGCTTCGTCGTAGTGAGCCCGTCGGTGTTTTTCCCTTGGTACGAACCACACTTTGGCCCTGAGGTCTACCAAGCGGTCGAGGTACCAGGACCTGACGGTGTCGAGGTCCTCGTGATCCTCACACTCCATTCGCGGCCCCAGGACACCACTGCTAACCTCCTCGGGCCGGTCGTAGTTAACTCAGGAACGGGCGAGGCAGTCCAGGCCGTGCTTTCGGGGTCGGGGTTCGACCCGCAGACCCCGATCGTGACCTCGGCGAAAAGCGCCTGACGTTCGGCCTAAGGACCGGCCCAGCGCTCGCAAGCCGGTGACCTCTCGCCCCCGCCGGTGCAGCTCATTCCCGTGAGCCAGCCTCCCAGGAAGTAGGCTCCCCCCATCGCCCAGGGAAGGAGCGAAGATGCTAGTCCTCACGAGGCACGTTCACCAAAGCATCGTCATCGGCCATGACGTCGTCGTCACTGTGCTGGAAGTCCGGGGCGACCAGGTCCGTCTCGGCATAACAGCCCCCAAGGACATCCAGGTCCATCGCGAGGAAGTCTTCGCGGCATTGAGTGCTGCCAACCGGCAGGCTGCCACGTCAGTAGCCGACTTGGAGCTCCTCAAGACCATCAATGTCGGTTCTGACGGGCGCGCACCAGAAGCGGGAACGGGTGTGCAGGCACGACAGGAGGGCGCGGAGCACTGAGGGTAACGGCCCTCGCACGCACCGTGCGTTGCGGGTAGAATTCCTGAGGAGCGCCTCACGGCGGCCAGATTGAGGCTCCGCCCTCTGTGTGGGGCCCAGTATCATGCGACCAAAAGGGCCACGAAAGCACAGGGGGAGACGATTCGGCCGGTAGCCTGTGAGTTGGTGCCTGGTGGCTCGGCGACAAGACTGGTAGAGGGCACTGCTGGAGCGGGCTCTCGTATGAGGACTACTAACTAGTGCCAAACAACCACGCCGCTCAGCCAGAGGAGGACTTGGTCCGCCTCTACCTGAACGATATTGGTAAGCACTCGCTGCTCACCAAAGACGACGAAGCCAGGCTTGCTCAGGCGATCGAAGCGGGCCGGGCGGCCCGAGCCGAGATGACGTCTGGCAAGGCCCTGGCTGTCCCCCGAAAGCGGGAGCTCCGCAGGGCAATTCGCGAGGGGGACGAGGCAGCTGAGACTTTCGTCAAAGCGAACCTCAGGCTTGTCGTTTCGATCGCCAAGAAGTACCAAGCTGCCGAGCTCCCGTTGCTGGACCTCGTGCAAGAGGGCAACCTCGGCCTCATGCACGCGGTGGAAAAGTTCGACTGGCGCAAAGGTTTCAAGTTCTCCACCTACGCCACTTGGTGGATCCGCCAGGCAATTACCCGCGGTATCGCCAACACCGGTCGCACCGTCCGTCTCCCGGTACATGCTGGCGACTTGCTCACCCGGGTTACCAAAGCGAGAGGCCGGCTCGAGGGTCAGCTCGGGAGGCGCCCGACGTCGGCCGAACTGGCGAACGACCTCGAGCTCGAAGAAGAGAAAGTTATCGAGATCCTGAGGCACGCCGCTGAGCCCCTTTCGCTCTCGGAGCCCCTGCGGGAGGACGGGGACGCTGAGCTCGGCGACGTCGTGGAAGATCGTTCCGCAGTCTCGCCCTTTGAGGCGGCGGCGGCGTCGCTCTTGTCGGGCGAAGTAGGCAAGATGCTGGTCGCCTTGGACGAGCGCGAGCGGGAGATCTTGCGGTTGCGCTTCGGCCTGGACAGGGGAGAGCCCCGCACCCTCGACGAGGTGGGGGAGCATTTCAACCTGACGCGCGAGCGCATCCGCCAAATTGAGGCGCGAGCGATGTCCAAGCTGCGCCACCCTTCCACGGACCGGGGTGCCCGCGAACTGCTGACCACCTAGCGGTAGCGCTAGGCCGAGTGCGAGAACTTCTCCGGCAACCTGGCAAGCACGAAGCTGAACAGCAGCTGCCGGTCGGTAGTGGTAAGGACGATCGCCGCTTTGCCAGAAGCGTTTTGCGGCGCCTCCGCCACTTGGCCGTCAATAAAGTCCCCCGTGAAGGCAAAGGCGCAGACCTCTGACCCCGCTCGGGGCGGCCTGTAGGCAGCCGATGGGTTCTTCGGGAACCGCCTGCGAACGAGGTCAGCCATCACTTTGGGGGTGACCAGCTTGACGCCCTTGAACTCGTAGCTCGACTTGGGCGCGTTGAGTGCTCCTTCGGCGAGGGGCAGGTCCTCGAAGCAGTTCTTCAAGTCGACTGGGAGCACTGGCAGTACGGGATGGGCGCAGGACTGTGCCCCGACGCCGGCGCTCACGACGAGCAACAGGCAGGCGAGTGCCTTGCGCGGACCGTGCCCCAATTTTTGCTTGATGTTTCGCAACGTCGTAATCATGCGTCTTTCACCCGTTGTTCGCTATGGGTTGAGGCGGGTTGGTTGTTCAAGCGCGCCCGCTCGACCGGCACCTCAGGGCCGGGCGGCTCGCTCGTGCCCCCGGCCCCGGCCCCGGCCCTGAGGGGCAACCCCGGCTCCTTGCGAGCATCCTCGCGAGGGCCAGTCCCGGGAAGGCCGTCAGCACTGCCCGGCCAGCCGACTTGACTGCCAACGCTGTCTGCTGGGCGCGTGGTCGTCTCAACCGGCCCCCTGTTTGCGGTTTCCTCGAGCTCCTTTTGGCGCATGAAGCGACGCCTCAAACGGTAGAGGTCCCCGTAGCAGACCGCGCCGATCGGTAGCGGGATCCAGAAGCTGAGCAAGCGGTAAAGCAGTACGGCGGCGACCGTCGCGGGTTTATCCGCGGGGTCGAAAGCAATGAGGGCGATCGTGAGGGTGCCCTCGACGACACCGAGGCCTCCTGGGGTAATCGGCAGGTTCACGGCTAGCTGGCCGGCACAATATGCAAGGAGCAGCCCTTGCCAGGGCACGGGCGCGCCAACGGCAAGCAATGAGAACATGAAACACGTGCAGTCGGTCAGCCACGTCGCCACGCCCCACCCCGCTGCACGCAACCACTCGAGGCTTGTGGGCGCCACCGCCTGAATGCGCTCCAAAGCGCGGGCGAGCGGCCCAGAGAGCTGGCCTTCAGGGCGGCCGAGCGGCCGCTCGAGCGCAGTTGCCGCCCTAATGACCGACTTGTAGAAGACGAGCCTTCGCGACCAGATGCCGGTCAGGAGGGCCGCGAGCAAAACGACCCCAAGGATTGCTTCAACGAGGTCAAAAGTGCTCCCAAGGCTTGCCGACAACGCGAGCCCGGCTCCCGCCAACCCCGCGAGCGTCGCAAAGAGGACAGCGACGGAAGCGACTATCACCCAGCCCGCCAAAACCTCGTCGGCACCGAGCATCTGGTACTGGCCGAACTGGAACAGCCCAGCAAATGCCGCTCCCACGGGGAGAGCGGACTGTATCGAGTTGCCTGCAAAGAGGATCGCTGTCATCCGGCGACGCGAAGGCCGCGGGCCGCCGGCGATCATCATCGTCCGCTGCAAGAACGCTGCGGCTAGATAGGAGCCAGTCTCCCCAACGGCACCAAGCGCCAAGTAAGCCCAGCGAGGCTGAGAGAGGAAGGCGCCGGCTCCAGAAAGCTCGCTCGATTTGCCGGCCACGACCCATCCCGCGAGCGCCAAAAGCCCAAAGCCGACGACGATCCGAAAGGGGCGCCAAAGCCGGCGTAGCTTGTGCTTCGACGGCCGGCCCATTTGGCCAATTTTCGCGCCGAAGTGAGCGCGTCCAGCCTCATCCGCTCGCCGAGGCTAGAGGCCGAGGCGCGGCGAGCGAGCCGGGCTCGCGCGAACCGGGGCCGGGGCAGCCGGCACGAGGCGCCTCTCAGGGCCGGGCGCCCTGGTAACCCTCAAGGGCCCCAGGGTGAGCTCCTGTTCGAGAGCGAACCGGGCCACGGCCTCTTCCCAGCGCCCTCTGGCGATGGCGTTGATCGGTCTTGGTCCCGCCCGGGCGAGCATCTCGCTGCTCGGCCAACCCACCGCGAGCTCTCTGACGGCAGCACGGTGCCGGGCCAGCTCCCCCGTTTGCCCGAGCGCCAAGCGGCCGGGGCCACCAAGGGTGACCCAAGCTCCCCGCACCAGCGGGGCGGGTGCCCCGAGCCCCATCGGGTCGCCCAGCACCCATAGGCCCTCCGGCCGGTCGGGGGCCGAAGAGCGAGAAGATCCAGGACAACGAGCAGCCGGCACCCCAACAAAGGCCCGCAAGTAGGGGACTGTTGTCGCGTACGCGTAGCCGAGAGAGGCGGCTTCAGCGGCGCCAAGAGTCGTCCGGCGGGGGGAAGGGGTCGCCCAGTCCACCGTGACCCACGGCGAAGTCTGTGAGCCGACCTCGGCTACGACGCCCATCGCGGCGCTCGGCACCGGGCCCACCCGGTGCAGCGCGAGCACGAGGTCGCCAACGGCGTAGCTGCGTTCGCCCAGCAGAGCCTGCCGCCCAACTTGGGGCCCAGGGAGAGAGTTGAGCCCATCGAGCCAGGCCGCCCTGGCAACCAAGTTGAGCGCCTCCGCTTCGGGCGGTCCCAAGGCGACCATGCAAAGCCGGCCCACTGGGTCAGTGCGCAGGTCAGGCCTGAGCGCAGAAGCTTGCCAGGTGGCGGCGAGATGAGCGAGAGCGTCGCGCCCGGTGGCCGCTCCTCGGACCATCACGCCTGGGACGGCTTCGCCGTTGAGAGCCGGCGGCGACGTCGTTGAGGCAACCAGCGACGGAGCTGGTCCCAAGCCGCTCGATTGTGGCCCGAGCTCCTCGAGAAGCTGTTCCAGGGCCCTCGCTGCCGGCGCCGCTCGGGTCGGGTACGTCCCGCCCGGGACAAGCACGAGCTTGGTGCGAGAGGAAGCTGCCTCCGTCACCAACCGGCCGAGGTCTGCCGGGCCCAAGCGGTCTGCGACATCGACCACGAGCACCCGCCGTCCGGGTCGCGCCCACTCTCCAGAGGGCGCCCGCTGGAGCGAAGTCAACGCTCTCCAGCGGGCGGCGGAAACCTCGGTGGGCGAGAGCACCTTCACCCCCACCCCAGCTGCTTGCCACGCCGCCCGCGCTGCGTCGACGGCGGCGGCCTGCGCCAACCACGGCCCCCGGGGGATGACAGAGATACCTTCGCCCGAGGCTGCAAGACGTGCTCCCAGCTCCGCTGCCTGCCCGTCCAGGCCGAGCTCAGTGAGCTGGGCAGATGCCAGGGCCGGGCTTACCTCGGCCAAGCGGGCCGAGCGTGATCCGTGGGCGGTGCCTAGGATCTCCCGGTCCAAGCGGTCTGCCAGCGGGGTCGTCCAGCGTGGTCGCTCGGTCGCGTACGCCGCAGTCTCTGGGCCAGGCACCGCCCGCCGGGCGCCCGCTCCCAAGACAGGCCCGCCGTCGCACCATTCCCGCAACAGCCCGGTCACCTCCCCACGCCCAAGACCGCTGGGGCAGGTTTCCCCGAGCGCGGCGACCACGTCAGGTTCGCTAAAGGTAGAGGAGCGCTCGGCGAGGGCAATTTCAACGGCTCGGCGCGAGGGGGGCACTTGTGGCCCTGGTGGCGCCGCGATGGCGGCGCTCAGGAGTTGCGCGGCCTCTTCCTTCTCCAACCCATCCTGGCCCCCGCCCGCCTTCGGCCGTTCGCCCCGAGCCCTGTACTGCGCAGCTCGTGCTGCCCCGGGCGCCGCTGACCCGAACCGTAAGGCGCCTGCCCGTGATGCGAGCGACCTGGAACTGGCTGCTGAGCGCGTCGCAAGGGGTATGCCCGCGATCTCGCCAAGACCACCAGGGCCGAGCGACCACTGGAAGCCAAAGCCGGCGGCGCCCAAGTGGTGGCGCAGGGAGAGCTGGAACATGGGGCCGAGGCCGTCCTTCCAGCGCCACAACCGGGCCCCCACGAGGCACCCCCAAGTGCTGTGGCCCTCCGGACGGCCGAGGTTCGCGAGCACGACGTGGGCGTGCAAATGTGGTTGCCCGGCGTCGCTCCTCAGGTGCTCGAACGCGCCGGCGACCACTCCTTGTGCCCGCACATCCTCGCCGTCCCGCCGTACCCAGGCGGCAGCGTCTTCCAGGAGGCCGACAGCGTCAGAGACGGCTGCCCTGAAGCACTCCACGATCGCGGGGGCACCCGGGGCGCCCGATAAAGCAAGCAGCGAAACTGTTTTTGGCGCTGCGAAAACGAGGTCCCAACCATGGCGGCGCCGCAGCCCGGGCCTCGCAGTGATCGGCTCGCCGCCGGGGCGGCGCCCCTGAAGGACGTCGCGCAGGTGAGAGCCGCTAACCGCGCCTGAGAGGCCGAGCTCATCTGCCGCCTGGCCCAGCCAGGTGCTCCGGGCCGCAGAACGCTGCCAGTACGCGACACCGTCGGCGGAGGCACTGTTTATGATCAACATGCCTTGAAAGTCTACTGAAGATGTTGAAATAGCTTACAGTACGGGCTCCGCGGGACGTCCTCGCCGGTGCTCAGGCTTGGTCCCGCTCCATGCCGATCAGTTCCCGCTCGCGAAAAATGAGCCAGTCATAAAGCCGCTGTTGGGTGCAGTTGAACGGGGCAAGCCCTCGCTGGTGCTCCAGTGACTCGATCTGGAGCCGTATGCCGAGCAACAGCTCGTGCGCTTTGTCGCCATCCACGGCCCCCAGCTTTGGCGAGGGAGCGGCCGCTGAAAGCTTGAAAGGGCCCTTTGGGAGTGGGACGTTGGGCCCTTACGGTCCTCTTCGTCGTCCTCTTGAAACCGGGCGCGGTCCCGAGCCGGTGCTGAAGAGAACCTCGCTCATCGGTTGGTGCACCGAACGACAAGTCCCGCTGAAAGGGCGAGCTGAGCGCCGTACCCTAGCCTCGCCGGAGCCCCGGCCTTCTTGGCCGAGAGCTCTTCTACAGGCCTTCTGCCCTCGCTCAGATCCTTTGCCCAACTCATGGAGGACGCCAATGTTCACGCTGTCCGCAGCTCTTCTTATGGCGGCAGGTACCGGCCTCAACATCGACCCGACTGCCACGGACGACTTACCCGGCGAAAATGTCCTGTCCAGCCTCGCCAGCGGGGTCGCCCACTGGGCGCTCATCGCCTCGGTCGTAGGTGTGGTCGTCGGAGGTGTCATGTGGGCCTTCGGGCATTTTTCCCACAACTACCAGCAGTCTTACAACGGGCGCAAAGGGGTCGTGGTCTCCGGCCTCGCGGCGCTCCTTGTCGGCGGAGCGCAAGAAATAATCAACTTCTTCTTCGCTGCCGGCCAAAGCGTCCACTCCTGAGCGATGTCGGTCCTGTCAATTTTCTCCGTACCGGAGCTGGTCGGCCGGAGCATCTCAGGAGACATCGCCGCCACGCTCCTAGACGCATTAGTCGGCTGGGAAGCCGACCTCGTCAAGAGCCTCGTCGGGGACGTGATCGGGGCCACGACAGCGCTGACGCCCGAGCAGGGGAACCACTGGTTTGCCGGTGTCGCGCAAGATATGGCCTATATCGAGCCTTTTGCCGTTGCGCCCCTGCTTTTTGTGGCCACGATAGGAGCAGTTCTTCGTCAGGACATGAGGCGTTTGGCACGCGCCTGGGGGGTTGGCCTCCCCTTGGCGCTCCTCGGCGGTTTCGCGGTCGCGAACCTCGCCTTCGTCGGGACCAATGTCACAGATGCCCTGTCTTCCTTCGTCCAGGCCAAGGTCGCGCCGGACCTCGGCGCCGATTTTGCCGGGGCGGTGACCCTCGGGGGCGCAGCAGGGCCGGTAGGCGCGCTCTTTGGAGTAGTTGTGCTCGTCGGCGGGGTGGCGATCTGGTTGGAGCTCGTGCTGAGGTCCGTCGCGGTCGAGCTCGCAGTATTTTTCATGCCGCTCGCGTTCGCGGGCTTGGTTTGGCCTTCGACTGCTCATTATGCCAAGCGGCTCCTTCATGTGCTGGTGGCTCTCCTGCTCACAAAGCCCGTTGTGGTGACAGCGCTCTGCCTAGGTGACAACGCGATCCTGAGCGTCCGCGGCGGCCCAAGCGCCTTGGTGACGGGTACGGCGATATTGTTGCTGGCAGCCTTTGCGCCCATGGCGCTGTTCAAGCTGGTGCCTGTGTTCGAGGTTTCGGCCATCGCTCACCTCCAGGGGCTGAGCCGGCAGCCCTTGCACAGTGCGGGACGCGCCGTACAGCAGGTCTTAGGCATGGCGGGCTCGGTCGCGAGCGCGGCGGCGGCAGCGGGCGCGGGAGCCTCGCCCGACGGCGCTTCGCAACTGCTCGGCCACTTTGAGCCGAGCGTTGCCCAAGGCGGGGCCTTCGACCTCGGCCCGGCGAGCTTCCCCCGAGATGGCCCCGACGAAGCTCACGATGGGGAGAGCGCTTCTCTCGCAGCTGCCATCCCTGCGAGGTCGGTAGCGGCTCCCGGTGGCACATGAGCGATACGGCCAGGGAGACTTACCGTTTCGAGCCCCTCAACAGGCGCGGTCTCGTGCTCGGAGTCGGGGCGGGGCAACTGGGGCTGGTCGTGGGCTCAGTGGTGCTCGCAGTTGCAGCGGTAAGGACTTGGCCTCGAGCAAGCGGTTTTGCGGCGGCGGCGGCAGTGTTGGCGGCCGCCGCAGCGATGTGCCGCCCAGTCGGTGGGCGGCCGCCGCTTCAGTGGCTGGCACTGGGCGGGCGCTACCTCCTGCGAGCGAGGAGCACGAGGGAGGCGCCGCCCGGGCAGGCTTTCGAAGTGGCTGCTCCACCGGCGGGCGAGATAGCCCAAGCAAAAGCCTCGCTCCGGGCTGCACCGGCGAAGTTCCCGGCCAGAACGCCTGCCACGGGCATCTGGCTTGACCGGCTGCCGGCGCAAGCCGGGCTCGGGCCACTCGGAGCGCTCGTCGATGCGAGGGAAGGCACGGTGGCAGCTGTCCTGCAGGCGCGAGGGGCGTCCTTTTGCCTGCTGGACAATGCGGACAAGGAACGGCGCCTTGCCGCCTGGGCGGGCGTGCTCGAGGCGCTCTGCAGCGCGAGCGGTTCAATTGCCCGCTTGCAGTGGTGCCAACGTGCCCGCGCCGCCTCGAGCGACCCTCTGGTTGCCCACCTTCTCGCGACAGGAGACAGCTCCAGCCCCGGGTACTCCGGGCACCTCGAGCACCTGCGGGCCACGAGCGAAAGGGCCTGGCGGCACGAGACTTTCTTGGTGGTGGTGATGCATGCCCAGTTGCGGGGACGGAGAGTGGTGGCACCCGATGATGCCCACCTGCGCAACGAACTGCGCTCGTTCCGCGCCCAGCTGCGCAATGTGGGCGTCGCTTGCGATGGTGTGCTCGATGCGACGGACCTCGCCCGCTCTGTGGGGGCTTTTTTGGTCCCAGGACTGGACCGGCACGACTACGGCCACCCCTGGCCGCTTTCGTTCGAAGAGCGATGGGGCGAACTGCGCGCTGACGGCCAGTGGTACAGGACGTACTGGGTCGGCGAGTGGCCCCGGAGCAGTGTCGGCCCAGATTTTCTCAGTCAGTTGTTGCTCGGCAAGGGGCGCCGGTGCGTTTCGGTCGTGATGGCACCCGTCCCACCGGAGAAGGCGGCGAGGGACGCCGAGAGCTCTCGCACCGCCGAGGTCGCAGACGCGCGCTTGCGCGCCCAAGGTGGGTTCCTCGAAACTGCGCGCCAGCGGCGCCAAGCAGAAGCCCTGGAGGGGCGCGAGAGCAATCTCGCCGAGGGCCGCGGAGCCTTTAGCTTTTCAGGCTACATATCGGTGGCCGCCGGCGAGCTCCCTGAGCTCGAGCAAGCGTCATCAGAACTACACCGCGCGGCGGCAGCGGCGCGCATCCTGCTGCGCCCCCTTTATGGCCAGCAACGGGAAGCGCTTATGTGGGCGTTGCCTTTTGGGCGCGGCCTGTGAACCGTTGCCTTCGCCTGTGCCGCACGAGGGCACGCTACGACTGCTGCTAGCGGCTCTCGGCAGCGACGAGCGGGCCCGTCAGCTGCCCGATGGCCGTGTTGTTGCGCGGAGCTCCGAACGGCCACCAAATGCGGTCCCCGAGGTCGAGGTTCAAAGCGGTCACCACCACCGAACGCACGACGATCGTGTCGAGCAAGACGCCAAAGGCAACTGCGAACCCGATCTCAGCAAACTCGGTAACGGGGAGGGTGGCGAGCACGGCAAACGTACCCGCAAGGACAAAACCAGCGGAAGTGATGACCCCGCCCGTGGTCGCGAGCCCACGGAGCGCACCGCTTCTTGTGCCGAGGGAAATCGTTTCCTCCCGGACGCGGGTCATAAGGAAAATGTTGTAGTCGATCCCGAGCGCGACCAGGAAAACAAATACAAACAGGGGGAAAGCGCTGTCGGTGGCGGGCACACCGATGACGTAATCGAAAAAGACGGCGCTCACGCCCATGGCTGCGGCAAAGGAGAGCGCCACTGTCGCCACCAACAAGACCGGCGCGAGGAGGGCGCGCAGCAAGAGAGCGAGGATGGCGAAGACCACGACAAGGATTATCGGGATCACCACGTCTCGGTCGCGATGGGCGGCGTTTTCGACGTCGAGGTTGATCGCGCTGTCCCCGCCGACTTTTGCGTTCGCTCCTGGGACGGGGTGGACTTCGGCCCGGACGCGCTCGACCGTCGCATAAGCGGCCGCGCTCACGGCGGGCGAAGCGAGCGTGCCCTGGACGAGCGCCATGCCGTGGGCAACGAGAGGCGGTGAAACTGCCACGATGCCCGGGGTCTTGCTAAGGATGGCCGCGATCTCGCGTTCCTTTGAAGCGTTGGCGATGACGACCACCGGGCTGCCCTCCCCGGCGGGGAAGTGGCGGGAAAGTACCTCCTCCCCGGTAACCGAGCCGGGTGTCCCACGGAAAGACTGTTTTTCTGTAAGGCCGTTTGCATGGAGGTCAAAAATCCCGAGCGCGAGGACGCCCAGCGCGAGCACCGTCCCGGTCCATACTGCGCGGGGGCGGAGCTTTACCCGCGCGCCCACCCGCGCCCAAATGCCTGTGGTGGTTGGCTCGTGAGAGCCAAAATCCGGCCGCGCCGGCCAAAACACCCAGCGCCCAACTGTGACCAGGAGGGCCGGCAAGAGCGTAAGCATGGAGGCGAGCCCGACGACGACCCCGATCGCTGCCACCGGCCCGAGGCCCCTGGTCGAGTTGGTAACAGCCGCCAAAAGGCAAAGCATCCCAGCGATCACTGTGCTCCCGCTGGCGATGATCGCCGCCCGAGCACGGTGCAGCGCAACCGCCATAGCTTCGTGGCGGTCCTCATGGCGGCGGAGCTCTTCCCGGTAGCGAGCAACGAGGAGGAGCGCGTAGTCGGTGCCGGCCCCAAACACCAGCACCGTCAGGATCCCTACGCTTTCAGCGTTGACGACAAGGCCAGCGTGCGTCGCGAAGAGGTAGACGACGGCTTCAGCGGTCGTGAGCGCGACGCCCGCCGATATGACAGGCAGGAGCCAGAGGAAGGGGCTCCGGTAAGTGAGCAACAGTATGAAGATCACGACCCCGGCAGCGGCGTAGAGCAAGGTGCTGTCGATGCCTTTGAAGGCGTTGTTGGAGTCGGCGGCATTGCCAAGAGCACCAGTGACGTACACGTTGAGACCCTGGGGCCCTTGGACGATGTGGTCGATCTTGCTGACAACTCCGGGTGTTTTGGACCACCCGTCGTCGCCAAGGTTATAAGGCAAGGTTATTTCGGCCGCTTCCCCGTCCCTTGACCAAAGCGGGCCGAGGACGGGCCCACCGAGCGGCGCCACCTTGGCAAAGGCCGCCGTGTAGGAAACGATGCGCGCCCGGTCGGCGTTTGTGAGCTGCGGTGCCCGGGTCAGCACGACCACCGCGACGATCGTGTTCGGCGAGCGAAAAGCGTCCTCGGCGTTCAAGACCTTGGTCGACTCGGCAGAGCCGGGGAGAAACGAGCTCGCGTCGTTCTTCTCGGCCCCTGACAGCTTCCCGGCAAAACCCCCGGCGGCTGCGAGCATGACAAGCCATAGGGCGATCACCGCGTACTTGCTCCGGCGACCGGCTAGGGCACGCATGGGCTCTGCCTGGGAGCTTTGACCGTGGCCATGGTGCAAGTCTCGCGTCCCCGCCAGGCGCCGCCCAATCGGTCCTGGGTTGACGCAGGGCCTCACGTCGATTAGTATGAGATAACATGAAATATCACAGCGCTTCGGCCGTGAAGAGAGGCGGTAGCCGCCCGTGAGGAAGAAGAGAGGGCGCCCACCGGCCCACCGAGGTACCACCGTGGAGCTGCGGGCGCTCTATCCCTTCGTCGTTGCCGATGAGCTCGGCGCCCAAGGCTGCTACTTGGGAAAGGAAGTCTCTGGGAGCCTGTTTTGCTTCGATCCCTGGGAGTGCTATGCGATCGGCAAACTGACTAGTCCCAACATGGTTGTCTTCGGCCAGATCGGCCGAGGCAAGTCGGCGTTCGTGAAGAGCTTCGCCTGGCGGGAGCTGACTTTTGGCCGCCGGTGCTGGGTAATTGACCCAAAAGGGGAGTACGGGCCGATGGCCGAGGCGTGCGGCACGGTACCTCTGCGGCTCGCTCCCGGCCTCGGGCTGCGGCTCAACCCGCTCGATGTCGGCTCCGCGGCTCCAGCTGCCGAGGCGCTCAGGGCGCAGGCCCCCTCGCTTGCCCACCAGCGCCGGGCGGACCTGCTCGGGGCCCTTCTCGAGAGCTCGCTCGGGCGGCCTCTCCTCCCTCAGGAACGAGCGGCAGCCGACGTTGCCCTGCTCGTAGCGGAGGAGCGTATGCGAGTGCCAACGCTGCCGGCCGTGGCAGAGATCATCTTGCAGCCCGCTCCCGAGCAGGCGAGGCTCCTCGGTACCGATAGTGATGGGCTCCGCCAGGACGGGCGGCAGGTCGCGTTGGAACTGCGGCGGCTGGTGCATGGTGACCTGGCGGGGATGTTCGACGGCGAGACTTCAGCGGGCGTGACCGCAACGGGCCGCATGGTTGTCCTGGACCTGTCCCGCTTGTACTCCTCGGCGGCCTTGGGGCTGCTCATGGTGTGCGCTCTTTCCTGGCTGCAAGGTTCGCTCAGGGCGGGAGGGCCGACAAAACGTTTGGTGGTCCTGGACGAGGCCTGGGCGGTGCTGTCGCACCTCGCCACAGCCCGCTGGTTGCAAGCTGGGTTCAAGTTGTCTCGCTCCTACGGGGTGGCGAACATTGCCGTCCTGCACCGCATGTCGGACTTGAAGGCCGTCGGCCAAGAGGGCTCTGAACAGCAGCGCCTCGCGGAGGGGTTGCTGGCGGACGCCGAAACGCGGGTCATGTTCGGCCAAGCCCCAGGAGAGGCAGAAAAAGCTGCCGGGTTGCTCGGCCTTAGCCGCACCGAGCAGTCCCTCCTCGTCCAGCTGCCCCGCGGCGTCGCTTTATGGCATGTAGGCCGGGAAGCGTTCCTCGTCGAGCACGAGCTGAGCGCCGAGGAACGGGCCATCGCCGACACCGACTCGGCGATGCGAGCCGGAGCTGCCTAGTCCAGGGAAGCTGCCTAGTCCAGGGAAGTGGCCTCGAAGGTACGGACCTTGTCGTCAAGCGGCACCACAACAGCGACCTTGGGATGTGTGTGTTCTCTGGCCAGCATTTTGATCGCCGTGCCGTAAGTAAGGAACTCGACCACGTGGCTCGCGAAATGCACCGGGCGGTCGACGATCTTGGCGTCCACGAGCCCGGTCCCGCCGGCCTGGCTGATGTGGCTTTGCAGCTCTTCCATGGCCGCTTCGCGTGCTTGGTACAACGTTTCGGTGTAGTTGGTCAGCTCCACGTTCTGGGTTGACTGGCCAATGGTCGCACCCAGGGTGCGCCGGGGCGCGTGAACGTAGGACGCCCCAGCCACCAAGTCGAGGGGGTACCAACCTGCGGTGGTGAGGACGGCGAAGTCCCGGGCGGACAGGTCGCACAGGAACGGGTACCGGTAGCTCACTTTGAAACGGTTCTGGCCCGCCTCGTCGGTGCACGAACGCACTGCCGTGCCCGTTACCACGACAACAGCGCGGTGATGAGAGCACTGGACCTCGACATCGACCCCCAGCACTCCGATCGCTTTGGCGGCGTGAGCCTGCTGGCGTACCGATTCTTTGGCTACATCGAGCGCCCGATGGAACGCGTCATGCGCGTCGGTGACGGGCCCTGTGCTCCACACCCACGCTCCGGCCATGATCGAGACGCAACCGACGCCGAACACCACTTCAGCCGGCTCGAGCCCTACTGAGTGCAGCAGCAGTATTTCGTCCAGCGACAGGTCGGAAGTAGTCCGCCCGGCCCCGCTCGCGCGGCTGTTTTGGCCTACCCCGAGCACCTGGCCTAGTTGGCGCAGGTCGGTCTCTTTGTTCTCCGTGCCGCTTAGCGACGTCATGCCCGTGCTCATGAGGCGAGGCTCATGGTTGAGATCGGAGTGGCGATAGGCAAGGTGCCACGCACCCGCCTCACCAGCGAGCCGAGCAAGGAGCAGGTGATGTAGGTGCAGCGGTTGCCTTCGGACTCGTGGACCTGCAACCGCACGTCGTACAAGGACGCGTCGCCCGAGGCCCTTCTCAGCGAGTCGATCGCGCCCGACCGAGCCAGCTCGTGGGCTTCCTTGAGAGGGATGATCACATAGCCCGTACCGCAGCGTCCCGATGCGTAGTACTCCATGTTGCAGCCCTCGACAAGGACCGCGGTGCAGCGCGCGTAAGCGACGGCGCTGGGCACAAAACCGATCTCGATCAGTTTGGCCAGCTTGTGCCCGGCAAGCTGTGTGGTCCATGGCTGGCGAGGCGCAGCAGCCCCCTCGACCACCACGGCCGTCCCGTAGAGGTGGACCTCGCAGCTATTTGCATTAGTAGGGTGGCCCATCTCCGTGGTGACCCCGACCACTCCGTGCGCCCCCAGGTCAGCAGCCTCTTTGAGCATCCGGTCGAGGGCGACCTGATGAGCCGATGCCCAGGCGCTGTCCAGCGCGTCCACTCGTCCGAGCCAACCAGGGTTGTGGACCGTCTGCTCGTAGCAGGCACAGGGGTAACTGGTGACGGTATAAGTGGAATAGCTTGACCAGCCCGAGATCTGCCCGCAGTAGAAACCCTGGACGAGACCGAGAGGCCGTAACCCCATCGACAGGCAGGCGACGAAGTCCGGTATCGTCAGGCCGGAGCCGAAAGCATTCGGCTGGCTAGCCGCGTCCGGGGTCAATTGTCGAAGGTAATTATCGTGGTCGGCCGGGGCGGAGCCACCCCGTCAGAGCCGGCCCGGCGGGCCACGGCTGTGCCCAGGGACAAGAACTCGATCGTGTGCTCACCCCACTGGTGGCTTTTTTCTTCCAGCCTCATACCGACTACACCCGTAGCCCCCACATTGTTCGCTTCGTCCTGCATACGTTTCATGGCCAGTTCGCGGGCGTCGTACATGGCCTGAGTGAAGTTCTCGAGCTCGGCGTTCTGGCCGAGCTGCCCCAGTGCCTGGCCGATGCCGCGATGGGCAATGTGGTAAACGCAGGTGCCCATGACAAGTGCCTGGGGCATGTAACCCGTCTGCGCCAGCGTCCAGAAATCCTGCCCGCTCAGGTCGCTCGTGAACGGTTTACCAAGTTTGTTCCGGTAGGAATTACCGTCCTCTGATTTAACGGCGGTGCCCACAGCGATGAACTCGGCCGAGTCGTGGCCCCATTCGTAAAAATTGACATCGAGGCGCACCCCGACGACCCCGTCCGCGCCTAGCTGGTCGGCTTCCTCTTCCATCCGGTTCATCGCCAGCTCGCGGGCGTTGTACATGGCGGCTGTGAGCTTCGTCAGCTCCTGGGAAGAGCCCCAATTGCCCTTTTGTAGCCCGATATGGTAGATCGAACTGCCCATCACCAGGCCCAATGGGTGGAAACCAACCTGCTTGACAAGCAAGAACTCGTTGACCGACAGGTCGCTGGTGAACAGCCCGTGCTCCAGCTCCGACAGCCTGGCGCTGGCGTCCTTGGGTAGGTCCGTCGGGACATTGCTCATATGGGCCCTCCGATAATTACTTTCTCTAGAGCCGCCCGCGCGCTCTGGTTGTTGACAGCTTCGGATTGCAGAGCAGCCAGGAGCCGCCCTAGCCATTGCTCGACCGCCAGCTCCTCGTTCCGGATCCGGATGCCCCCCGAAGTGCGCCCGACGACGCAGTGCACAGCACCGCCCTCGAGCTGTGCCTGGTAGTCGTCCGGCCCGAGGTGCACGGTGATGGTTTTGACCTCTTGGGACTGGTGGTGCAGCAGCCCCCCCGGGGGGTGCGTGACCTCGACCCGGTCCCCGAAGGCGTCTTGGAGGGTCTTGCCCAGGGCCCGGAGGAGCATCTTGACGTCTTTATTGTCCGCCAACAAAGCAGCGGCAGCCAGCTGCATGTCAACCTGGCCGCCTGGGTCAGCCAGTCCCATATCGCTCATTGGGACTGCTCGCTGCTGGCCGGTCCCCCCCCAGCGGGCGCCGTGCCCGGGCCGAGAGCGGCGGGCGCCGGGACGGCGGCAATAGCGGCTTGGCTCTTGAGAGCAGCCAGCTCGTTCTCGACCTGGGAGGTGGAGCCAAGCTCGTTCAACTGCTTGGCGATGTCGTCGCCGTGGTCAGCGCCGACGTCCTCGAGCACCCCGGACTCGAGCAGTTCGTCCAGGGCCCCGGCGTGGGCTTGGGCGGCAGCGATCTTACTTTGTGCGCGTTGCAGGGCAGCGCCCGAATCATGGAAAGTCCCTGAGATCCCTGCGATCTGGTCGTTCACCGCCGAAGTCGCCTGAGCGGCGCTGTACTGCGCCTTGAGGCTTTCCTTTTGCGTCCGGAACTCGTTGACACGGGCCTGCAGCGCTTGCAGGGTCTGGGTCATCTTCTCTTGCTGCTCGCTCAACTGCTGGTGCTGGGGCTCCAAGGCGTCGACTTGTTGCTGTGCGGCCGCCTTGCGGCTGAGCGCCTCCCGAGCGAGGTCGTCCCGGCCCAGTTGCACTGCTTGAGCCGCCTGTTGGTTGAGGTGCTCCACCGTGTGACTGAACTGGTCCTCTTGAAGCTCGAGCTGCTTGCGAGCGGCAGCGATCTGGACGAGAGCGCCACGGACCTTCGTGATCTGCTCGAGCATCTGTTCGTAGCTGAGGTCCAGCATCTCGCTGGGGTTCTCGGCCTTGTCCAGCGCCCGGTTCGCTTTGGCTTCGACGATGTCGTGAGCACGTTTGAAAAAACTCATTAGCTCTCCATTAACGAGGTACGCGGCCCCCCTGCCAGGCCGGTCCGTGTGGTGATAACCGCAGGCTACTCCCCCCCGCAGCTAGACGGGCGCAGCTGCTCAGAGGACAGTCAGCCGCGGTTGCTCGACCTGCTTCGCGCCCACATGTGGACGATGCCGGCGACCAACAACACGAGCACGACGACCTTGATCATCGCCCAAACCAAGCCGACCACCACCGACACCGCCGTCATGATCAACAAGGCGACCAGCACCGCGGCCGCGAGGAGCACGCCAGCACGGACCATCGGATGACCGTGCGTCGCAACGTCGCGGATACCCACGGACCGATAGTACGTCCAACCATCAGGCTCCAGTCTGGAGAGGTGCGGGCTCATGACCTACCAGTCCCTGAGCCCTACGTTTAAACGCGATGCCGCCGCCTAGGAAGACCGCCTCGCCGGGCAACGCTCCAAACGCCTCCACGAGCGCAACCATGCCCGGACGAGCACGCCTCGCGGCCTTCGTCGGTGGAGGGCTCGCGAGCTTGTCCCGGGCCTTCGGCAGGGGTTCGGGCTCTGTTGTCGGGGGCCATGTCATCTTGGCGATCGAGCCTCAGGCCCTGCGCGTGTTCTCGGCCGGCAGGCACGTTGTCCTCGTCTCGGGCACCAACGGCAAGACCACCACCACAAAGCTCCTGGCGAGCGCGCTGGGGGCGGCATCGGGCCGGGAGGTTGTGACCAACGTCACGGGTGCCAACTTGCCGACCGGCCTCGCCTCCTCGCTCGCGGCGGCACGTGGGCGCCCATCGGCTGACGCCGTTTTGGAGGTCGACGAAGCTTGGCTTGCCCGCGTCTCGGCACAAGCCCGCCCGGCCGCGCTGGTGCTGCTCAACCTGAGCCGGGACCAGCTCGACCGCAACAACGAGGTCCGCCACGTGGCGCAGCGATGGCGCCAGGCCTGCTCCGAGCTCCCCACGGGCGCCGCTGTCGTCGCCAATGCCGACGACCCGCTCGTTGCCTGGGCGGCGAGCGCGGCAGGGAACGTGACCTGGGTCGGTGCCGGCCTCGGTTGGAAGAACGACGCCACCGGCTGTCCCAGCTGTGCCGGCCCGGTCAACTTTGATGAAGGCCAAGATGAAGCGGGGCGGGGCGGCCATTGGCGTTGTGCCCAGTGCGGCCTGGCGCGCCCGCAACTGGACGTGCCGAGCCGCGATCTCCAAATCTCCTTGCCTGGGCGCTGCAACCAAGCAAATGCGCTCATGGCTCTTGCGACATTGCTCGCGCTCGGCTACAGCGGTGAGCCAGTCGAGCGGGCCTCGGCCGCGCTCGCAACTGTGTGCGAAGTGGCCGGCCGGTACGCAGTGCGCGGCACCGTCGAGGGGAGAGAGATCCGCATGTTGCTGGCTAAAAACCCGGCTGGATGGGCGGAAGTCTTTGACATGCTGTCGCCACCGCCTACCCCCGTCGTCATCGCGATCAATGCGCGTACCGCCGACGGGCATGACCCGTCTTGGCTCTGGGATGTCCCGTTTGAACGGTTGGCCGGGCGGCGCGTGGTCGCGACAGGGGACCGCAACCTGGATCTCGCTGTCAGGCTCCACTACGCGGGAGTCGACCACGACGTGGAGCCTGACCTCGTGCGCGCAGTCGAGGTGAAAAATGAAAGAGCCGACGTGGTGGCCAACTACACGGCTTTTCACCAGCTGCTGGCCCGCTTGCCAAAGCGCCCAGAGACATGACAGTTTCCGTCGCCCTCATCTACCCCGACCTCCTTGGCACTTATGGCGATGGCGGCAACGCCGCCGTCCTTGCGCAACGCCTGCGCTGGCGGGGCTACCAAGCCGAAGTGTTGACGGTCCCGGCGGGGAGCCCGGTACCAACCAGCTGCGACATATATGTGATCGGTGGTGGCGAAGATCTCCCGCAGGGCCTCGCGGCGTCAAAACTGGAAAGTAGCCATGCTCTTCATTCTGCCGTCGAGCGTGGAGCCGTAGTCCTCGCCGTCTGCGCCGGTTTGCAGATCGTCGGCGAGAGCTTCGTCGGCCCTGAGGGCAAAGCCGTCCCAGGGTTGGGGCTCCTCGGCTGCGTGACGTCGACGACGCCGGCGCCGAGGGCGATCGGCGAGCTCTTGGTGGAACCGGCGGCGCAATGGGCGGCCGACGGGCTCGACGAACAGCTGACCGGCTTTGAAAACCACGGCGCCGTAACGGATCTCTTGCCGGGGACAAGCCCGGTAGGCCAGGTAGTCGTCGGGGTCGGCAACAAGGACGGCACCATCGAAGGCGCTGTGAGAGGACGTGTTTTTGGGACTTACCTGCATGGGCCGGTCCTGGCGCGCAACCCGCAGTTGGCAGACCTGTTGCTGAAATGGGCTCTAGGGGAACTACCCGCTCTTGACGAGCGCTACGACTTCGAGCCAAAGGCCCTCCACGCCGAGCGCCGGCGCAACGGCCCGCTCGAGCGTCGTCTTGGCGGCGCCCGCGAAGAGGCCTCTGCCATGAAGGCACGTTGGGCGACGCTGGTGCGCCGCTCACGCGAAGCAGTGGGAGCAATAAAAGCTCCGTGACCACGGCATTCTTACCGACCGCTACCAGCTCACCTGGGCTCGGGGTAGCTTGGGAGCATGCTGTACAAGCGGTGGAGGCGGGCGCGCTACGCCGTGCCCGCGACGGTTGTGGTCGCGATCGGCGGGGTGGCGCTCGTCCCAACCTTGAGCGGAGCGGCGGTCCCGACGCTTGCCAGCCTGAGCGCCCAGCAACTCGTTGCCGATATGGACCAGGCACGGGTCCCCGAACTTTCCGGGACGCTCAGCTGGTCTACGAACCTGGGTTTGTCGGACCTCTCCACGGTGGAGAGCGAACTTGGCGAAGGTCCCAACACTGGCAGCAATGGCGACAGCGCCACCTCCGGCCTTGACCCCGTGAGCCTCCTTACGAGCAATTACCAGCTCGACATTTGGCTCGGAGGGCCAGGCGCGGTCCACCTCGCTCTCAGCCAGTCCGCTGGTCAGGAGTCCGACCTCGTGCGCAATGGCAACCAGGTCTGGATCTGGGACAGCACGGGCTCCAAGGTCACCCACTTCATCTTCGAGCGGCCAAACGGGGCGAGCGCGCCGGCTCCCAGTTCGGCGACGGTGGGCGGTGCGCCCGAGCTGGCTCCTCAACAGTTGGCTGCACGCTTCTTGGAGCACGTGCAGCCGACGACGTCGGTGACGGTCGGGACGCCTCTTTACGTCGCCGGCCAACCTGCTTACCAGCTCCTCTTCGCTCCCAAGTCTGCGGCAGGCACCACTGTCGACCACCTAGAAGTCGACCTTGGCGCCAACGGGGCCCTGCTCGGGGTACCTCTCCAGGTAGCTGTCTACGCGGTAGGCGAGAGCGTGCCGGCAGCCCAACTTGGTTTCACCGGTTCGCTCAGCCTCGGTGCCCCGCCGGCGAGCGAGCTCAGCTTCACTGCCCCTCCGGGCTCCAACGTCACCACCCACATAGTCAAACTGGGGCTGCAACCAGCGCCCAGGTCGCAGGGGTGGGGCCAAGTGGGCAAGTTGGGCCTCAGCACGGTGGGCAGCGGGTGGGCGACTGTCCTCAGCGGTACAAGCCAGGAGCTGGCCAACGAGCTGGAAAACCCCGTGCTCCTCGGTCTCACGACCCAAGTTGACGTCGCCGGCCAGCAAGCGAGGCTCCTCAGCAGCACCCTGCTCAACGTGCTTGTCTTCCCCGACGGCCACTTCTTTGCGGGGTTTGTGACCCCGGGCGTGCTCGAGGCGGACGCGGCCGCCAGCCCCTGAGCCGGTGGCTCGCAGAAGTTGACGGCCGCCAGGGAGGCCGGCCGAGCGTCGTTGGCGATCGAGACACACGGCCTGATCAAGGCCTTTGGCGGCGTGCGCGCTGTGGACGAGGTCGACTTGGCGGTGCCTGCCGGGAGCATTTTCGGCTTCCTGGGGCCCAATGGTTCGGGCAAGACGACCACGATCAAGGTCCTGCTCGGCCTGCTCAACCCGAACGGCGGCAGCTGGAGCCTCCTGGGCGAGCCAATGCCGCAGGCCACGATGTCCGCGCTGCCACGCATAGGGGCGCTTGTCGAGGGCCCTGCCTTTTACCCATGGCTGTCCGGCCGGGACAACCTCGCACGCCTCGACGCTATGGGCCCCCGAGGGCGAGCACTCGCTGGTACCCGGGGGGCGCGCGTGGGCGGTGCTCTCGAAAGAGTGGGGCTCACCGCGGCCGCAAAAAAGAAATACCGTGCCTATTCGTTGGGCATGCGCCAGCGCCTGGGGCTCGCTTGGGCGCTGATCCGGCCGCGGCAACTGCTCATCCTCGACGAGCCCACTAACGGCATGGACCCGCAGGGGACTCGTGAGATCCGCCACTTGGTGCGCCAGCTCGGGGCCGAAGGGACGACGGTGTTCCTTTCTTCTCACTTGCTTTCAGAAGTCGAGCAAGTGTGCACCCACGTCGGGGTCATGCACCGCGGCAAGCTCCTCATGCAGGGCCCCATGGACCAGCTCCGCGCCAGCGCCGCACCCAAGCTGAGGGTCGAAGTCGACGACCCGGCGCGAGCTGCTGAGGTATTAGGCCGTCTCGGCATGTCTTGTTTGGCGCTCGAAGGGCACCAAGTTGTGGGGGCGCTGGACGGGGTCAAACCGGAGGAGTGCTGCCGCCGGCTCGTTGAGGCGGGCGTGGCGGTACGAATGCTCCTCCCCGAGCAGGTCTCCTTGGAAGACGCTTTCGTTGCACTGACCGGGGAAGGTTTCAATGTGGCTGGTTGAGAGCAGGACCACCTTCCGCCGTGCCCGCGTCCTCGCCTCCTTGTGCGTCTTGGTTGCGGTCCCGGTTTTCCTCGCTCTCGCCGTGTACCTTTCGGGCGGGCCGGGTTCGGGGCAAGGCCCGCTCTTCCTCGACACCGCCTCGCACAACGCCATTTTCACCGCGCTCGCCGGGCTTGCCGTGACGATGCCATTTTTTATCCCGCTGGCGGTGGCAATAGTCGCCGGGGACTCGATCGCGGGCGAGGCGAGCCTGGGGACCCTGCGTTACTTGCTGACGAGGCCTTCGGGGCGGTCGCGGCTATTGCTCGCAAAGGGCCTTGTCGTCGGCCTCTTCTGTTTGCTTGCCGCGCTGACAGTGGTTGTCGCCGGAGTGGTCGCGGGGGTCGCCTTCTTCCCCCACGGCGAGGTCGTCACTTTGTCAGGGACGACCATCTCGTTCCTGAGCGGGCTCGGCCGCAGCCTCCTCGCCGGCCTTGTCGTCGGGGCGTCCATGTGGGGGCTCGCTTCTATCGGGCTGTTCATTTCGACCCTCACCGACGTCCCGATCGCCGCCATGGCGATAACGGTTGGCGTCGTCATTGTTTCCGGGATCCTGGACGGGGTTTCGCAGGTCGACTTCTTGCACCCTTGGCTTTTGACCAACTACTGGCTGGCCTTTGCTGACCTCATCCGCGACCCCATCCGCTGGCACCAGGTTTGGAAGGACGTCGTCCTGCAAGTGGGCTACGTCGTCGTGTTCTCCTCAGCGGCGTGGGCGCGAATGACCTCCCGCGACGTGGTGGCGTAGGGACCCCGGCACCAGCGAGGCGCTAGGTGCGCTCCCAGAGCTTGATCCCGCCAACGATCCCGGCAGTGTTGTCGGCAAGGCTGACATCTGGGGGCAAGTCGATCGTGACCCGCCGCGAATTGCCGCCGCCGATGTAACAGTGGTCGTAAAAGACCAACGCTTTGATGATGACCAGAGCCTGGGCGAGGTGAGCGTTCCATTTTTTGTTGCCCATCTTTTGGCGGGCCTCGTCGCCCAAGACTTCGTTGTAGCTGGCTCCTTTCCTGCTGAGCGGGTGGTGGGCGAGCTCCAAGTGGGGCGCGAGCTTGCCTTGCCAGAAGAGCGCTGTCCCGACGCCCGTGCCGAGCGTGACCACGAGCTCGAGGCCTTCGCCCCGCACCAGTGCGGAGCCTTGGATGTCGGCGTCGTTGGCCACACGGCAGGGTTTACCGAGCGCGGAGGCGAGGTGGCTTTGGAGGTCGTAGTGGTGCCACGCCTTTTCGAGCGCCGCGCTCGGCTTGCCCTCTGGCCCCTGCGGAGAGATGAAATGAGGCGCAGAGAGGATGAGGCCGGTCCTGACCATCCCGGGGAAGCCGGCAGAGACCCTCTGGAAGCTCGGCAGGCCCTCAGTCAAGCGGACCAGGTGCGCCACGAGCTGCTGGGGACGGAGGGGGTAAGGCGTTTGGGCCCTGACGGGGTCGTGGAGGAGCTCGCCATGCTTTGACAGCACGGACGCCTTCAGCCCAGTCCCCCCGATGTCGAATGACAAGGTCCGTGGCAGCCCAGAGCCTCGGCGCGCAGGAACGGGACCGCTCCTTGAAACTGAGGCGGGGGCCCGCTGTCCGGCGCCCTGCCTGGCCTGCCCCGTTTGCCCCTTCTCGGCGACCCGGCCCGTCTTCGCCACCTGTCTTACCTGCTTGACCCCTCTGGTTGCTGCCACTGCTGCGGCTTTGGGCATGCAGCGACGATAGTCTCCCGTCCGCTCTCCCGCCCGCTAGCCTGAGGCAGTTAGGCCAGGCTGCAAAGACCGTATTAGGTTGTAGCGATGCCCAGCGAAGCCGAACACAGCCTGTTGGCGGGACAGCGCATCGTCGTCACGGGCGGCTCGGGGTTCATCGGGGCCCATGTCGTTTCCCGGCTGTGCACGATGGGCGCCTCCGTGGTCTCGGTCGACCGGCGCCCGGCGAAACCTTTCCGCTGCCACCCGGACGGCCAGCACGCCGTGCGCGTCGTCGGAGGGGACCTGCGTGAGCCGGCGGTTGTTCATGCGGCAATCGAGGAGGGTGCCAACTCCATAGTCCACATGGCAGCCCAGACCCAAGTGCTCCGTTCGATCGAGGACCCCGAAGGCTCCTTCGAGAACAATGTCGTCGTGACGTCGTCCCTCCTCGAAAGGGCCCGCAAGGTCCGCGTGAGCGCCTTCGTCATGGCTTCTACCAACGCCGTGGTCGGGGCCGGCGCATCGGGCACCCTCCACGAGGAGGTCCCGCTCGCCCCGTTGACGCCTTATGGCGCGACGAAGGCCGCGGGCGAGATGAACCTGTCGTGCTATACCGCTTCCTACGGCGTGCGCGGTGTGGCGCTGCGCTTTACCAACGTGTACGGCCTCGGGATGTCGGAAAAGGACAGCATTGTGCCCCGGCTCATGAGGGCCGCCGCCAGCGGCGGCACTTTTGACGTTTACGGGGACGGCAAGCAGGTGCGCGATTACGTAAATGTGGCCGATGTTGTCGAGGCCGTGGTGCTCTCGCTCACGAACGCTGAACTTGCCGGCCCTGTCGTCATAGGGTCCGGCTCGTCGGTCTCGGTGCTCGACCTGGTCGAGCTTGCCGAAGCGGCGCTCGGGACGACGCTCAACGTGCGGCATGTGCCTGCCAAGGCGGGCGAGATGCCGGCAGTGATAGTAGACAACTCCAAGGCCCGCAGCCTCGGTTGGGTGCCGCGGGTCACCCTCGAAGAGGGCCTTGCAGAAGTCGCAGGGGAGTGGGGGGGAGACATTGGCACGAGTGGCTGATGCCGGCGAGGCGGCGTACGAGAGCGGGGTGCAAGCGCGGCCGTGGGCTCGCTCAGCGGCTTACAGGCGCGCGGCCCTGGATGCCCGGCGGGGCGACGCGGGGCTGAGCCTCCTCGACCGCGAGCAGTCGGAGCTCTTTGCGGACCAGTACGCGGACCGGCCCTCCGCGCCGCTGGCGATCGTCATCGCTGCGTACAACGAGCAGGCAACCGTCGCGAGCGTGATCAAGGCCGTGCCCGACGAGCTTTGTGGGCTTGGCACTGAAGTCATCGTGGTCGTCGACGGCGCGCGCGACGGCACTGCTGGGGCTGCACGAGAAGCCGGCGCACTTGTCTGCAACGTCCCCACGAACAGGGGCCAGGGAGCTGCCCTGCGCCTCGGGTACCACTTGGCGCGCTCGCGGGGCGCGAAGTTCATCATGACCACTGATGCCGATGGCCAGTACCAAAGTGCCGACATGGAGCGGGTTATCTGGCCCCTGGTCGAGGGCGAGGCTGACTTTGTTTCAGGTTCCCGGCGGCTCGGCTCTACCACGAGCAAGGACGCAGTGCGCAATACGGGTGTGGTCGTCTTTGCCGCCTTGATCAGCCTGCTGGTCCGCCGGCTCCTGACCGACCCGTCCTGCGGGTTGCGGGGCATGACCGCCGAGCTCACCGGGACGCTCGTGCTCGACCAGCCCCAGTACCAAGCCTCGGAGCTTTTGATCGGCGCGGCAATGGCCGGTTACCGCCTCAAAGAAGTCCCTATCGCGATGAAAGCCCGCGGGGCAGGCAAGTCCAAGAAGGCGGGCAACTTTGTCTACGGGTTGCGGTTTGGCTCCGTGGTGGTTGGGACTTGGTGGCGCGAGCTGCGTGCGCCGGACCGGTTGACAAAGACCCAGCGGTCATAGGCGAGGTATTTGAGGATCGTCAGGACGACGATCGAAAAGGTATAGGACGCCGTCACGAGCAGGTCTTTCATCACATGCTCGACGTGGTTTGCCTCGACAGCTGCCAATTTGGTGACAGCGGTGGAGGCCACCAAGCTCACTACGGAAACCAGTACGTAAAGCGAGGTTTCGCGCCCAACTCCCTCACGTCCACGCTGTTGCCATGCCCACCGCCGGTTGAGGATCCAGTTCGGGACTGCGCCCGCGACAAAGGCGAGGACCGCGGACGTTGTCGCGCCCAGCCCAAGCCAGCTGAAACACGCGTACACGACAAAGACGCTTGTAACGAACGCGACGATCGAACCCGCTCCGTACCGCCACATCTTGAGGAGGAGGGGCGTGCGCCAGCGGCCGAGCCAGTGCCCATCCACCAACCAGTGAACAGGGTGCACTCTTTTGGCCGCGGGGGCCTCGGCCACCGAAGGCGGGCTGAACAGCTCGCTGTCGGCGACTGCAACGGGCCCGCCATTGCTTGGCGCCTGGCTCAAACCGTCCACAGCATCGCTAAGGCCGTTTGATCGTTGGTACCTCAATGGGCCAAGCATATTGGGTTGCCTCCGGCGGGGGTAGCGTAGACGCCCGCTTCTTACCAATGTCTTGGAATGGGGCTGACCCGGGACTCTAGTGGCCACAGCCGCTTAGTTTTAGCAGGCGCGCAGCGAATCGGGCGCATTGGGAGCATGCAATAGGGCCACGGGCAGCAAGCCGGTCCACAAACCCTTAGTCTGAGCAGCAACGATGGGGCCGATGAGAGAGCGCTGCCCAACACGCGTCCCGCGCCCGCTCTTATCGACAGCTGACGGGGGCCTGGCATCGCGAGCTAACAAATGGTGGGTGCTTGGCTGGGTGCTCCCCCTCGCCCTCGAGGTCGCGCACGCGCTTGCTCTCGCCCCCACCTACCACGTCGGCTCATTCGACGACGACGCGAACTACCTGATGGCTGCTCATGTCCTCGCCAACGGCGGCTGGCTGACCTCCCAGATGCCGAGCGGGGCGACCGTCGTGGCGCAGTACTTGCCCGGTTACCCGCTCCTGCTTGTCCCGATCGTGTGGATCTGGGGAGGCGCGCTCTGGGCCCCGCGAGCTTTGTCTGTTGTGTGCGTGGCGCTGCTTTACCCGCTCCTTTGGTCCTGGATGGGCGGCCGCGGCGTCCGCCCGTCCTACCGGGCTGGCGTCCTCGGGTTGCTCGCCATGAACCTCGTGCTTTCGACGTACGCGACGATGGTCATGGCCGAGGCGCCGTTCCTGGTCGCCCTTGTGCTCACCCTCTTTGCCATCGACGCCTGGGAACGGAGGCGGGCCGGCGCTCGCAACACCTGGGCGTGGGGCGTCCTGGTCACGGCTCTGTTGACGGAGCTCGTATGGCTCAAGGAGGCGGGGGTTGGCCTCGTGGTCGGGTTCGTCTGCTACCTGCTCTGGCGCAGGCGCTGGGGCCGGGCGATGGGTGTCACCGCGGGCTTTGGGGCGCTGCTGCTCCCAGGGCTTGCAGCCAGGTGGCTGAGCGGCTCATCGACTGTGGGCGCCAGGTACGCAGGGGAGATTTCCAACCCCGGCCGGGGAGGCCTCCTTCACCAGCTGCCGAGCGAAGTGGTCGATGGCAGCTGGTCGTACCTGCAAAACGTGCTCCGCCAGTCGGTGCTCCCCTCGGGCAGCCCCCTGCCGAACACTGGGCCCGTCCACGTGGTTGTAGCCGTGATCGGGGCGACCGTACCGGTCTTTTGCATCGTCGGAGCGGTGACCTGGTACCGCCATCACGCGAGGGCCGAGGTCTGGATGGTGGGCGCCTACTTCCTCGAGACCCTCGGCTACCCCTACGTCAACCAACGCCGGGTGCTGTTGGTGCTGCCGCTGGTGACCGTGTGGTACGTCGTTGGGGCCTGCGCCGCCGGCCGTGCCCTTGTCGTACTGAGCGGCCAGGCGTTCAGCCGCGCCGCTGTGGCGGTCGCAGTCGTGGTCGCCGTGCTTGCTGCCGAGGTCCCGACCGCGTTCGGCTTCACTACCAACTACCTCTACGCGGCGGGCCAGCAGGGTTCGGAGTTCGCCGGCTCACCGGCGATGGCGCTCTTGCGAGCCGTTGGCACGCCCTCGCAAATCGTCGAGACCGACTACCGGGGGAGCGTCGCGTACTTCACGGGCCACCGAACTGCCTGGACGGCCTTCACGGTGACCACCCCCTACGGGCCCTTCGCTGCTCAGCACCGCAACAGTTGCACGCTCAAGACCGTGAAGCCTGCTCTCTCCGGCGACGACGCCGCCTTTCTCGTGATCGGCAATTTCAATATCCCAGGGCTCGTGGACAGCCCCTGCCTGCTACGGGTGGCGACCTCTCCTTCCACCGAGGCGGGCATCGGCGCGGCGCGGTTGCTTTCTACGAGCCACGACAACACCTCGGTGTTCGAGCTCCTGGGCCCCGGGACCCCTCAACCTGGCCTCGTTGACCACACTCTGGGCGACCCCCCGAGCACTCCCGCACTGGGAGTGAGGCTGGCACCCAACGGCCAAGGAGACGCTGGCGCGAAGGCGTACATCGCCGGCTCCGGTGGTGACGACGTCTTCCAATGGACTTGGGCGAGGCCGGAGCCCCTCTCTCAGGTCAGTGTCGGCTCCGCGGAAGCGGTCCGCGAGCGCGGCCGGGCGGCGCCCGTCGCTGCCACAACAGTCTCGGTCCTGGTGCCCGGGAGCGGGTGGCGCGTAGTTGCCAGCGCCACCGGGGCGGTCGGCGATGAGGGCGAGGCGCCCTACCTGCTGGCCGAGCTGCCATCGGGCACACGCGCCGAAGCGCTGCGGATCTCCCTGCGCACGCGGGGCCCAGCGGAAGTGAGCTGTGTGAACGCCATCGGCGCCTCATAGCTGCCCGCCACGGAAAGACAGGCACCGCTGCCGCCGCTGTTGGGCATACGGTAGTCGCGTGGCCAGGCAAAGAGCTCCGGGCTGGTACTCAGATCCAGACGCGCCCGGGCACTGGCGATGGTGGGACGGCCAGGCGTGGACGGAGCACGCGGTCAGTGCGTTCCCCGTCGAGGTGCGCTCTGGTCCAGAGCCGGAGGACGCGCTGCCCCGAGGACCTCGGGCCGGCGAGCCCGAACCGACGAGGGTCGTCCCGCTCCTGCCCCCATCGCCTGGGACGCTCCCGTCCCCAGCGGCGACGCCATCACCGTCGGGGGGCCCGGCAGGGGCGGGCGATGCTGGCAGTGACGCCACGGTTACGGCCCCTTCGGACGTGACCGTCACCCGTTCTGAGCTGTCGGGTGCCCATGCTGAGCCGTCGGGTGCCCATGCTGAGCTGTCGGGTGCGCCTGGTAGAGCCGGTAGCGGGACTGGCCGAGGGGGCGGGCCCCAGCCCGGCGAGCGACCTGGTCGGCGGCCGGCGCGCCCAGGAAGG
>Ga0335074_10000571_pt1 | contig 51477 bp, 43 predicted proteins | sample Lox_Sample_23_FD_206715 | JGI IMG/M metagenome (GOLD analysis project Ga0335074, IMG submission 206715) | Soil microbial communities from Loxahatchee National Wildlife Refuge, Florida, United States - Lox_Sample_2.3 | ecosystem: Environmental > Terrestrial > Soil > Wetlands | place: USA...
AACCGGCGCTTCCGCTATCTGCTCGACCACGGCCAGACTGGCCTGTCGACGGCGTTCGACATGCCGTCTTTGATGGGTTTGGACTCCGACCATCCGCGCTCTGAGGGCGAGGTCGGGCGTGAGGGCGTGGCGGTCGACTCGCTCGAGGACATGGAGACGCTGTTCTCCGGGATTCCGCTGGACGAGGTGACGGTGTCGATGACGATCAACGCGCCGGCGGCGATCATGCTGGCGTTTTATGTGGTGGCGGCCGAGCGTCAGGGCGTCCCGGCTGACCAGCTGGGCGGGACGATCCAGACCGACATCCTGAAGGAGTACATCGCGCAGAAGGAGTGGTGCTTCCCGGTCGATCCGGCGATGCGGCTGGTGGGGGACATGATCGAGTGGTGCTCGGGGCAAATGCCGCGCTGGCACCCGGTGTCGATCAGCGGCTACCACATTCGGGAGGCGGGGTCGACCGCGGCACAGGAGCTGGCGTTCACGCTGAAGGACGGTTTGACGTATGTCGAGCAGGCGGTGGCGCGCGGGTTGGATGTGGATGATTTCGCGCCGCGGCTGTCGTTCTTCTTCAACGCGCATATCGATTTCTTCGAGGAGATCGCGAAGTACCGGGCGGCGCGGCGGATCTGGGCCCGGGAGCTGCGCGAGACGTTCGGGGCGCGCAAGCCCGAGTCGTGGCGGATGCGCTTTCACACGCAGACCGCGGGCGTGTCGCTGACCGCGCAGCAGCCGTTGAACAACATTGTGCGTACGGCGATCGAGGCGCTGGCGGGTGTGTTGGGCGGTACGCAGTCGCTGCACACGAACTCGTTTGACGAGGCGCTCGCGCTGCCCACGGAGAATGCCGTGCGCGTGGCGCTGCGCACCCAGCAGATCATCGCCGAGGAGACGGGCGTGGCGAACACGATCGACCCGCTGGGCGGGTCGTACTTCGTCGAGGCGCTGACCGACCGGATGGAGGAGCAGGCGTACGAGTATTTCGCCCGGATCGATCAGCTGGGCGGCATGGTCCAGGCGGTCAAGCAGGGCTTCCCGCAGCATGAGATCGCCGACGCCGCGTTTCGCTATCAGCGTGAGCTCGAGTCCGGCGTGCGCAGGATGGTCGGCGTCAATGCGTACACCGAGGGCGACGATCTCGGGCCCGAGATCCTGCGAATCGATCCGGCCTTCGAGGTCGAGCAGGTGCGCCGGGTGCAGAGGGTGCGAGAGCGCCGTGACTCCGAGCGGGCGCAGCGCGCACTCGTCTCGCTCGTCGACGCGGCGCGCGATCCGGCGCGGAACCTGATGCCGCTGCTGATCGAGGCCGCGCGTGCCGACTGCACCGAAGGGGAGATGGTCAGCGCGCTGCAGACCGTGTTCGGCAGCTACCGCGAGGCGCCTGTTTTTTGACCGTCGGTCGAGGCCGCTCGATGGCGGCGCCGGTCGCACCTCGACCCCCGTACCAACCTCATCAATAAAATCCCCGCCCCTCGATGCCTCCCACCACCGAGAAGAAGATCCGCGTCGTCGTGGCCAAGCCCGGTCTGGACGGGCATGACCGCGGCGCGAAGATCATCGCGCGCGCTCTGCGCGACGCCGGTATGGAGGTGATCTACACGGGCCTGCACCAGACGCCCGAGCAGATCGTCGAGACCGTGATCCAGGAGGACGCCGACGCGGTCGGGCTTTCGATCCTGTCGGGTGCGCACATGACGCTCGTGCCGCGGGTGCTCGAGCTCTTGCGTGAGCAGGGGGCCGACGACGTGGTCGTCACGTTGGGCGGGACGATCCCGTCCGAAGACGTCAAGGAGCTGAAAGAGCTCGGGGTGGCGGAGGTGTTCACACCGGGCGCCTCGACCGAGCAAGCGGTCGACTTCATTCGCAGTGCCGTCCGCTCCTGACGCGGAAGGGATCGCACCCACCCACCCCCCAGCGCCTGATTGACTCGTCAGTCAACCGGGTAATATGCGACACCGTTTGAACTTCTAGGAGGCCTGACTTGAAGATTTGCGTCCTCGTCAAAGAGGTGCCTGACGCGGCCGTCGAGAAGCGCATCGACCCCTCGACGGGTCGCCTGGACCGCTCGGGCGAGAAGAACCTCAACCCGTACGACACGCACGCCATCGAAGCGGCGATGCAGATCCGCGAGGGTGGTGCCGTCGAGGTCGATGAGATCGTCGCGGTCACGATGGGCCCCGAGTCGGCGACGCGTGCGCTGCACAAGGCGGTGTCGCTGGGCGCCGACCGCTCGGTCCAGCTGACCGACGACGGCCTGGTCGGATCCGACGTGGCGGCGACCGGCTACGCGCTAGCCAAGGTGCTCGAGTCCGAGTCGCCGGATCTCGTGCTGCTGGGCCAGCAGTCCGACGACGGCGAGTGCTACACGATCGGCGCGGTCGTGGCCGACCACCTGAAGATGCCCTCTTTGACCCAGGTGATCAAGATGGACGTCCAGGCATCAGATTCCCACCCACCCACCCCCGGCCTCCTGCGCTGCGAGCGTCAGGCCGAGTACGGCTACGACACGGTGCAGGTGAAGCTGCCGGCGGTGATCTCGGTCGGGGACGCGATCAACGAGCCGCGCTACCCGTCGCTCAAGGCGATCATGGGCGCGCGCAAGAAGCCGCTCGAGAAGGTGGCCAGCGGCGACGTCGGGATCGACGCCTCGCTGGTCGGGGAGGCGGGCTCCCGCGTGCAGTGCGGCGACTTCCACGCCCCCGAGGCCAAGGCCGCGGGCCAAGTGATCGAGGACGAAGACACGAACGAGACCGTCGAGAAGATCGTCGCCTGGCTCGAGGAAAGGAAACTGATCTAGATGGCCGACGTTCTCACATACGTTCTGCATTACGAGGGCGAGTTCAACAAGAACTCGCTCGGCGCCGTATCCGAAGGGACCGCGCGGGCCAAGGAGATCGGTGGCGAATGCCACGCCGTCGTGGTCGGCGGCGACGATCTGACCGACGAGCTGTGCCAGTCGCTGGGCGCCTACGGCGCGACCAAGGTGTTCCGTGCGCCTGGCCCGGAAGGTCTGGCCCAGCCGGTGGTCGACGTAATGGCGAAGGTGATCGACGAGCACGGACAGTCCTACGCGCTGTTCGGTGGCGGACTGCTGGGGTTCGAGATCGGGGCCGGGCTGGCCGCGCGCAAGCACGCCGGCGTGACGATGGAGGTCATCACCGTGCGCGCCGAGGACGGCAAGCTCGTGGCCGAGCGCCCGATCCTCCAGGACTCACAGATCTCGGTGTCGCGGTACCAGGGCGACCTCGGGATCATCATCGGGCGAATCAACGCTTTTGAGACCAAGGCGGTCGACGGCGGCTCGGCCGAGGTGGTCGATGTCGACGTCGAGTACTCGCCGTGGTCGAACCAGGCCGAGATGGTCCAGCGCGGCGAGCAGCGCGGCGCGGACGTCGACATCGAGGGCGCCGACATCCTCGTCGCTGGCGGACGCGGGCTGGGCAAGCCCGACGGATTCGAGCTGCTCGAGCAGCTGGCCGGCGCGTTCGGCGGCAACTCGGCGGTGGCGGCCACGCGGGCCGTGGTCGACGCCGGCTGGTACCCGTACGCGGCACAGATCGGGCAGACCGGCAAGACCGTCTCGCCCAAGCTGTACCTCGCCGCGGGCATCTCCGGCGCGATCCAGCACAAGGTCGGGATGCAGTCCTCGGAGAACATCGTCGCGATCAACAAGGACGCGGGAGCGCCGATCTTCGAGTTCTCCGACTTCGGAGTGGTGGGCGATCTGAACAAGATCGTCCCCAAGCTGATCGAGGCGATCAAAGCCAAGAAGGGAGGCTGATCGCCGGCATGGCGTCGATGAACGGCCGAGTGGCCGTCGCCCCGAGCGAGTTCCCGCCCCCGGTCGACCCGGTGGGCGAGTTCGTCAAGCGCGAGCTCGACCCGGAGGAGGAGCGGATCGACGTCGGCGTCGCGATCGTCGGCGGCGGCACCGCCGGCCTGGCCTGCGCGAACCGGCTGCTGCAGTTGCTGGCGGACGATCCCGAGCTGCTGGAGACGCTCGGGGAGGTGCCGGTGGCCGTGATCGAGAAGGCCAAGACGTGCGGCGGCCACAACCTGTCCGGTGCCGTCATGCGTCCCGGGCCACTCCAGGAGCTGTTCCCGGACCTGTCGCGCGAGGACTGGCGCAGCGAGAAGTTCGCGTTCGGCGAGGTGACCAAGGAGTCGGTCTACATGCTCACCGGGCCCAAGACGAAGCTCCGGGTTCCGATTCCCGCCGTGCCGAACTTCAAGAACCACGGCAACGAGGTGGTCTCGGTGTCGGCGCTGGCCCGTTACCAGCAGCGTCAGGCCGAGGATGCCGGGGCCTATGTCCTGACCGAGACCTCGGCGACGCAGCTGATCGTCTCCGACGGGCGTGTGCTCGGCGTTCGCTCCGGGGACAAGGGGCGCGGCAAGGACGGCGAGCCGCTGGGCAACTTCGAACCCGGCACCGACATCAACGCCAAGGTCACCGTGCTGGCCGAGGGATGCTGGGGCCATCTGACCGGCGTCGCCATCAAGGAGTTCGGTCTGGCCTCGGGTCGCGAGCCGCAGGTGTGGGAGCTCGGGGTCAAGGAGGTGTGGAAGGTCCCGAAGCCTCTCGACCGGGTGATCCACACGTTCGTACAGCCCTGGCCTCTGAAGGTCGCAGCCAAGTACGGCCAGCTGGGCGGCACCTGGCTTTACCCGATGAAGAACGCCAAGGGCGAGGATCTCGTCTCGATCGGGTTCGTCGTCGACCTCAACTACCGCGACGCCACCACCTCGGCCCACGATCTGCTCCAGGCGTTCAAGACCCACCCGCTGGTCAAGGACATCCTCGACGGCGGCGAGCGCGTGGCCTGGGGGGCGAAGGCGCTCCCCGGCGGCGGCTACTGGTCGATGCCGAAGCTGTCAATGCCCGGCGCGCTCCTGGTCGGCGATGCCGGCGGGATGGTCGACACGGCCGCACTGAAGGGCGTGCACCACTGCATCAAGTCCGGCATGCTGGCCGCCGAGGCCATCTACCGTTCGCTCAAATCGGGGACGCCGCTGCAGGCCTACGAGGACGCGGTCGAGGAGTCCTCGATCGGCAAGGAGCTCTACCAGGTGCGCAACACCCGGCAGGCCTTCCAGAAGGGCTTCCTCCTCGGCAGCCTGCTGGCTGGGCCGTCGATCATGTCCAAGGGCAAGCTTCCGCCCGGCCGCCAGGAGTGGCACCGCGACGACGCCGAGCCGATGTTCGTCGGCGATACCCGCGAGCGCTATCCCAAGCCGGACGGCAAGTACATCTTCGACAAGCTCTCGTCGGTATACGTGTCGGGCAACGCCACCCGCGACGACGCGCCCAACCACATCCGCGTGCACAAGCACGTCCCGCGCGAGATCGCCGAGACGTGGCGGTACATGTGTCCCGCCGGCGTATATGAGATCCCCGACGACGCGCCGGAGTCGGGCCCGGTCGACGTGACCGTGAACTACACCAACTGCGTGCAGTGCGGAGCGATCACGGCCAAGGGCGGGCGGCTCACGCCGCCCGAGGGCGGCGACGGGCCGCTGTACACGGTCACGTAGCGGCGACGCCTGAGGCGTTACCTAACGGTGATCGCGTCCGGTCCGGCCGCGACTTTCCGCCGCCCGGATTGTTGGTAATTGGGCATGTCTCGAGTGCGCATCGGTGCGCTCGCCGGCGCGGTGTGCGCGCTGGCGGCGCTGCTTGGCACGGCCGCCGCCGGGGCCGACACGACGACGCCGCCGCGTGATCAGCTTCGCTCGTTCGTGTGCCAGAAGGCACTCGATCCCCCAGCGCGTGCGGTGTCGGTCCAGGCCGTGATGCGACCGGTGACGGGCACGGCGAAGATGCAGATCCGCTTCGAGCTGTTTCGCGAGACCGGTTCGGCCGGCCCGTTCACGATGGTGCGCGGACGGCTGCTGGGCAGTTGGATAACCCCGCAGAACCCGACGCTCGGCCAGCGCCCCGACGACGTGTGGATCCTCAGCCATCCCGTCGTCGACCTGGCCGCGCCGGATACCTATCGCTTCCGCGTGGCGTTCCGTTGGATCGGCGCGCAGGGCCAGCGGCTCGCCACCGCGGCGCAGACGAGCCCGACCTGCTACCAGCCCGAGCTGCGGGCCGACCTGCTCGTGCGCTCGCTGACCGTGGGGGCCACGAGCGCCGGCTCTCAGTCCTATACCGCGGTGATCGCCAACCGGGGTCAGACCGGCGCGGGACCATTCCAGGTCGTGCTCGCCGGCGCCGGCAGCACTCCGCAGACCGAGACGGTGGCGTGGCTGGCCTCCCGCTCCACGGCCCGCGAGCAGTTCGTCGCGCCGGCGTGCACGGCCGGCACGAACCTGACCGTGACGGTTGATCCCGCGCACACGATCGACGAGTTCAACTTCGCCAACAACACGTTGACGGAGCCCTGTCCGACGCCGGTTTCCGCCTCGGGCTAGCGCTCGTGGTCTGAACATGCACACGCCGAGTGCGCCCGGGGAGGTGTCGAGGGCTCTCGCCACCTCGCGGGGACGCGATCACGGTCGATCCGAAAGACATACCTGCCGGCTACACCGCGGTGCTCGCGTTCGAGCTCGGGCAGCTCTGGGATTCGCGCTGCCGCGAGCTCCTCGATCTCGTCGTCCCCGAGTTGGCGAGCGGTTGGCAGTGTCGCGAGGGCGTGGCGGCCGTCGGCGGTGCGCGCGCAGTGACGCGCGAAGAACGCGGCGACCCCGGCGACGTTGCCCGGTAGATCGCCTCGAAATCCGAAGTGTCGGCGGCGCTTGACGGCGGAGCCTTGGCACCACCCTTCGGTCGGTCGAGGTGGCGATCGGCCGGGCGCTCACATTCACTACTTGGTGAACCCGGCCGGAGGCGTTACGGCGGTCCCGAAGCTCAAGTCGCGCCCGCTACACTCGATAACACTATGAAGACCGGTGTACATCCTGAGTATGTAGAAGCTCACGTCCGCTGCACCTGCGGCAACGAGTTCACGACCCGCTCGACCAAGCCCGAAATCCACGTTGAGATCTGCTCCGCCTGCCATCCCTTCTATACCGGCCGGCAGAAGCTTGTCGACACCGGCGGCCGGGTTGAGCGCTTCCAGCGCCGGGTGGCCAAGGGCCGCCGGGCGGCACGGACTGGCGCGGCCGCTTCTTAGTCCGGAGCCGGGGCTGTGAGCGCCGCGGTCGAGGATGGGCGCCTGTGAGCGCCGCGGTCGAGGACGGGCGCGAAGGCGCCGCCGCCAGGCGCCGCCGACCCATGCCACTGACCGCGACGCGCGACGCGCCGGTCGGCGGGCAGGCCGTGCTCGAGGGCGTGATGATGCGCGGCGTCAACTCGTGGGCGCTCGCGGTCCGCAAGCCGGGTGATTCGGAGACCGAGATCGGCGAGATCGACGTGCAGGCGTTTCCGCTCGAATCGTGGGCGCGACGGCGGCGGATATATCGCCTCCCGGTGATCCGCGGCGTGGTCGCGCTCGTCGAGTCGCTCGCGATCGGCATGCGCGCGCTCGGGCTGTCGGCCAACGCCCAACTTCCCGGGGAGGCGCAGGAGATCTCGAGCGGAGCCTGGATCGCCACGGTAACCGTGGCAACCGTCTTCGCGATCGGCCTTTTCTTCGTCGCCCCGGTCGGGCTGACCAGCATCATCAAGCGCCAGCTCGGCTCCTCGGTGGCGTTCTGGGCGGTCGAGGGGGTGCTGCGCACGTCGATCTTCCTTGGCTATCTGGTGCTGCTCTCCCGCCTGCGCGACCTGCGCCGGGTGTTCGAGTACCACGGCGCCGAGCACAAGGCGATCTCCTGCTACGAGGCGTCGGATGACCTGACGCCGGCCCGCGCGGCGCTGTACTCGCGGCTGCATCCGCGCTGCGGCACGAGCTTCCTGCTCGTCGTGATGATCATGGCGATCTTCGTGTTCGCGCCGATCGGGCTACCCGCCTGGTGGATCCTCGTGCTGACCCGGATCGTCGGCGTGCCCGTGATCGCGGGCCTGTCGTTCGAGGTGATCAAGTGGGCGGGGCGCAACCGGCGGCGCGGCTGGGTGCGGGTGATCATGTACCCCGGCCTCCAGCTTCAGCGGCTCACCACGCGCGAGCCCGATCACGACCAGCTCGCGGTGGCGATCGCCTCGCTGAAGGCCGTCCTGGCGCGTCAGGAGGGATCCGGGGTGTCTGCCGCGGACCTGGTCGGTCTCGAAGTCGTCGCCTGAGTCCCGGCAACCAACCTACACTCGGTCATCGCATGATCGATGACCTCGTCGCCCAGATCGACGCGCGCTTCGGCGAGCTCGAGCAAGACCTGTCCGACCCCGTCGTGATCGGCGACCGGCAGCGGTTCGCCGCCGCCAGCCGCGCCTATCGCGAGCTCGAGCCCGCCGCTCGTCTGGCCGCCGAGTACCGCCGCGCGGCCGACGATCTCGAGGGCGCGCGCGAGCTGCTGGCCGAGGACGGCGACGATGCCGAGCTGCGGGACATGGTCGAATCCTCGCGTGAGCGGATGGGCGAGCTCGAGGACGAGATTCGCCTGGCCATGGTCGAGCGTGACCCCAACGACGACAAGAACGTGATCGTCGAGATCCGTCCCGGGCCGGGAGGCGAGGAGGCCGGGCTGTGGGCGGGCGATCTGTACCGCATGCTCACGCGCTACGCCGAACGGCGGGGATATTCGGTCGAGCCGCTGGCGATCGGGGATGGGACGTATACGTTCGCGGTGAAGGGCGACGGCGCGTATTCGGTGTTCAAGTTCGAGGGCGGCACGCACCGAGTGCAGCGCGTGCCCGAGACCGAGTCCCAGGGCCGCATCCACACCTCGACGGCGACGGTCGCGGTGCTGCCCGAGGCCGAGGAGGTCGAGGTCGAGATCGATCCCGGGGACCTCCAGATCGATACCTACCGGAGCACGGGGCCGGGTGGCCAGTCAGTAAACACGACCGACTCGGCTGTCCGGATCACCCACAAGCCGACCGGGATCGTCGTCTCGATGCAGGACGAGAAGTCGCAGCTGCAGAACCGCGAGCGCGCCATGCGCGTGCTGCGGGCGCGGCTGTACGAGCGCGCGCTGGCCGAGCAGCAGGCGGCGGTGGCCGCTTCGCGCGCGGCGCAGGTTGGGACCGGCGAGCGGGCCGAGAAGATCCGCACCTACAACTTCCCCGAGCGGCGCGTGACCGACCACCGCATCGGGTTGCGGTTGCACAACCTCGACGAGATCCTGCTCGGCGAGCTCGACGAGCTGACCAGTGCTTTGCAAGACGACGAGAAGCGGCGACGCCTGGAGGAGAAGGCCGCGGGTGTCTGAGCCGGCCGTCGCCGGTCGCACCGTATCTCAGGTTCTGGCCGGCGCTACGTCCGTGCTTGCGGCGGCCGGATGCGACACGCCTCGGTTAGACGCCGAGGTCCTGTTGGGCGCGGCTCTGGGTGTCGACCGCGCGCGGCTCGTGATCGACGCGGACGTACGGCTCGAGCCCTCAGTAATCACGAGATTCGAGGCGCTGGTGGCGCGGCGCGAGGCGCGCGAGCCGGTCGCCTACATCGTGGGGCACAAGGACTTCCGCCGGATTCGGCTGCTGGTCGATCGTCGCGTGCTGATTCCGCGACCCGAGACCGAGCTGTTGGTGGAGGTAGGGCTGTCGCTGCCGTCCGGCGCGCGCGTCGCGGACGTGGGGACCGGGAGCGGGGCGGTGGCGCTGGCGCTGGCCTCCGAGCGGCCGGACCTGCACGTGGTGGGCGTCGATGTCGACCCGGATGCGCTGGTGGTGGCGCGGGAGAACGGCGCGCGCCTGGGGGTGGCGGTGGAGTTCGTTTTGGCCGACCTGCTGGACGGCGTGCCGGGACGGTTCGACGCCGTGCTCGCCAACCTCCCCTACGTCGCTTCAGGGGTCGATCTGCCGCCGGAGATCGGGCTTTACGAGCCGGCGGTTGCGCTGTTCTCGGGTCCGGTCGGCTTAGACCTGACCGAGCGGTTGCTGGCGACGGCGGCCGAGGTCCCGCTCGTAGCGCTCGAGGTCGGGCTGGCCGAGTGCGTCGCGTCGCTGGCCCGGGAGGCCGGGTTCCCCTCCGTGGCAATCCTGAACGACCTGGCCGGTCACGAACGCGTGGTGGTGGCGCGGCGTTGAGCGACGCCGCCGATCTCGATCGATGTGTGAGGTCCGGGGGTCTGGCCGTGTTCCCGGCCGACACCGTGTACGGACTCGCCTGCGACCCGAGCGATCGCTTCGCGGTCGAGCGGCTCTACCTGTTGAAGCGCAGGAGCCTCGAGAAGCCGTCGGCCGTCATGTTCTTCGATCTCGAGGCCGCGTTTGCCGCGTTGCCCGAGCTCGGCTCTCACACGCGCGAGGGGATGAGCCGGCTGCTGCCGGGCGGGGTGAGCGTGCTGGTAGCCAATCCCGCCGGGCGATTCCCGCTCGCATGCGGTGATGATGTTTGCACCCTTGGCGTGCGAGTCGTCGATGTTCCGCGGTTCGCCGGTGTTTCCCGGCCGGTGCTTCAGTCGAGTGCCAACCGCGCCGGCGAACCCGATCCGCGCCGGCTGTCAGAGGTTTCGCCGTTGCTGCGGTCGGCGGCCGAGCTGGTGATCGACGGTGGCGAGCTGCCCGGGACGCCCTCGACGGTCGTTGACTTGCGCCGCTACGAGGATGAGGGCGCCTGGAGCGTGGTTCGCACCGGCGCGGTCAGCGAGCGGGAGCTGATCGAGGCGCTGCACGCGCAGTACCACTTCGACGCGAAGGTGTATGCGGACGAGATCCGGGCCGAGATCCCGGCCTACGACGCGTTCCAGGATTCGGTTGCCGCCGGGAGCGACGGCTTCGCCGTGCGGCGGATCCTTGACCTGGGGACCGGGACGGGGGAGACGGCGCGCCGCGTACTCGCACGCCATCCGGAGGCGACGCTCGTGGGGATCGACGAGAACGAGGAGATGCTGGCGGCGGCGCGCGATCGCTTGCCGGTTGACCGGGTCGAGCTTCGGGTGGGGCGGATCGAGGGGTCTTTGCCAGACGGTCCGTTTGACCTCGTGACCAGTGCCCTTGCCGTCCATCACCTCGATGACGCGGGCAAGGCCGAGCTGTTCACGAGGGTGGGTCAGGTGCTCGGGCCGGGTGGAGTGTTCGTCCTGGGTGACGTGATCGTCCCGGTCGACCCGGCGGCGGCGGTGATACCGCTCACCCAAGGATATGACCGACCCAGCCCTCTGGCGGATCAGCTGCGGTGGTTGCAGGAAGCCGGATTCACGCCCGCGGTGGCGTGGGAACACGGCGATCTGGCCGTCGTGGTGGCGCGGCGAAGCTGACGGCAAAGCGGGCCGCGAAGGACGGCGGCAGCTTGGGCTCGGATGGTCGCCGGACGATAACTACGGTGACCGATCCCATTGCTATGGTCGTAGCCCGCGTGAACCCTCCCGATCTCCCGCCCGACTTCTTCAATCGACCCCTCTCCGAGGTCGATCCGGAGATCGCCGAGGTCCTCGCCAACGAGCTCGACCGCCAGCAGCGGACGCTCGAGATGATCGCCTCAGAGAACTTCGCCCCGATGGCCGTGCTCGAGTGCCAGGGCTCCGTGCTGAACAACAAGTACGCCGAGGGGTATCCGGGCAAGCGCTACTACGGCGGGTGCGAGTTCGTCGACGTCGCCGAGCAGCTGGCCATCGATCGCGCCAAGGAGCTGTTCGGCTCCGAGCACGCCAACGTGCAGCCCCACTCGGGCGCGCAGGCGAACATCGCCGTCTACCACGCCCTGCTCGACCCGGGCGACACCGTGATGGGCCTCGAGCTCTCGCACGGCGGGCACTTGACCCACGGGATGCGGATCAACGTGTCCGGCCGGCTGTACGACATCGCGCCGTATCACGTCGCGCGTGAGACCGGCCGGATCGACATGGACGAGGTCGAGCGGATCGCCCTGGAACGCCAGCCCAAGCTGATCCTGGCCGGATGGTCGGCATATCCGCGGTTCTTGGATTTCGAGCGGTTCCGCGCGATCGCGGATTCGGTGAGTGCCTACCTGGTGGTCGACATGGCGCACTTCGCCGGCCTCGTGGCCGCCGGACTGCACCCTTCGCCCATTCCACATGCGGATGTGGTCACGACAACGATCCACAAGACGATCGGCGGCGGACGCGGCGGGCTGATCCTGTGCGCCGAGGAGCTCGGCAAGCGGATCGACTCCGCGGTGTTCCCGGGGCAGCAGGGCGGACCGCTCGAGCACATCATCGCCGGCAAGGCGGTGGCGCTCCGGATCGCCCAGTCCGAGGCGTTCCGCGAGCGCCAGGAGCGCACCGTGGTCGGCGCGCGCGCGGTGGCGGCCGAGCTGTTGCGCGCCGGCGGTGGCGTGAGCGTCCTGACCGGCGGCACCGATGTCCATCTGGTTCTGTGCGATCTCCGGGAGTCGCCCCTCGATGGGCGCCAAGCCGAGGACCGGTTGCATTCGATCGGCATCACGGTGAACCGCAACGCGGTTCCGTTCGACCCGCGTCCGCCGGCCGTTTCGAGCGGGTTGCGGATCGGCACGCCGGCACTCGCCACGCGGGGCCTGCAGGACGAGGACTTCGTCGAGGTCGGCATGATCCTGGCCGAAGCGCTTGGCCAGGATGGGTTCGAGGACCGGCGCGCGGAGCTGGCCGAGCGTACCGCCGCCATCGCCGAGCGCTACCCGCTCTACCCGCGGGTCGGCGCCGCCGCGATCGTCTGAATCGGCCCCGCCGTCCTCTTGGGGCGGGTCGTTTGCCACAGGTCTGAAAAACCTTTGTGCCAATTCAGGCACGGTTCGCTCGGTGGCGGCTCGGTGGGGTGATACTGGCGGGCGTGAGGCCCGGGACAACCTGCATAACCTGCCATTCGCAGCGCTCGCCGCGGACCGTGGCATCTGGTGCATGTGGGGCGTGTACAGCCTGCCACGGTGGCCGGGGCGGGCGCCGATTGGCAGCTTATGCATGAGGTGGAGCGGGCGGTGGCGCGGATCGCCGGTGGCCAGGACAACGTCATCAGCCGGGAGCAGCTGCTGGGGGCGGGCCTGGGCCGGGGAGCGATCGCACACCGTGTCAAGGCGGGCACCATGCAGCACCTGCACTGGAACGTATACCTCCTTGGCGCGGCGCCGCCTACGCTGATGGCACGGGCGCGGGCAGCGGCGCTCGCGTGCGGTGGTGGCGCGGTCATCAGTCACCGCTCAGCCGCCGAGGTCTTCGGGTTGCTCCCTGACAGCGGTAGCGATGTAGACGTGACGGTGGTCGGCCGCAACGTCGCGCCTCGCCCAGGCATCAGTCGCCACCGGGTTGGGAACCTGGTCAGTGAGGACGTCACTTCCGCACGTGGTCTGCCGGTGACCTCGATCGCGCGCACGATCTGCGACCTCGCCGCCACCGAGGCCCACCACGACGTGATGCACGCCTTCCAGGAAGCCCTCTACCGGCGTGACCTCAAGCCGCGGGCGCTCGCCGGAGTTCTCGCCCGCGAGCCGCGGCGCAGGGGGGCCCCCGTCGTCCGCGCCCTGATCGAGGACCCTCGCATGACCCGCTCGCAGCGCGAGCGCCTCCTCCTCAAGCTGATCGATCAGGCCCAGCTCCCGAGGCCGGTCACGAACATCAAGCTGCACGGCCACCTCGTCGACGTGTTCTGGCCGGATCAGCGGCTGATTGTCGAGTTCGACGGGTGGGGCGCCCACGGCCACCGGCTCGCGTTCGAAAGCGACCGCAAGCGCGACCAGGTCCTGATCGCGGCGGGCTACCGCGTGCTGCGGGTAACGGACCGCCAGCTTCAGAACGAGCCGATCGCGGTCATCGCCAGGATCGCCCAGGCGCTCAGCAACTAACGCCTATTCGAATGCCGCCACGGTAGCCAGGATCACGAAGGCCGCCACGAGCGCCGTCCCCTCGAAGATCGTCGCCTCACCGTCACCGGTGATCTGCCAGACGATGATCGCCGTCCCGATCAGCGCCCCGATGTAGACGGGGGCCAGCGTGAACGTCAGCCGCGTGGCGGTCAGGAGAGAGACCAGCACCAGCAGCGGATACAGGAACGCGGCGATCTGCGCCACCGAGTTCTTCACCACCGAAATCGCGAGCTCGGACTGACCCTTGGCGGCGAGCACGATCCCGGCCACGTTCTCGACCGCGTTGCCGGCGATCGCGACAATCACCAGGCCGGCGAACGCCTGCGAGATGTGGAGCTTGTCGATCGTCGGATGGAGTGCGTTCACGAACCAGTCCGAGACGAACGCGGCGGCCACGCCGGCGAGGCCCAGCAGCACGAGACTCGTGACCAGGCTGATCCGCGGAGGCTCGGCGCCCTCGGGCGGCGCGGTCGACGACGTGGTCAGATACTGACGCAGCCAGGTTGCGTACACGGCCAGGATCGCGCAGGCGCCGACGATTGAGATCGTCTCGGAGTGATGGCTGGCCGTATCGGACGAGGAGTGGGTGAGCCCGATCAGGACGATGATGAACGACGAGACGAGCAGCAGCGTCGCCGTGTCGTTGGGCAGCCTCGGGTTGAAGCGCATGGTCCCATCGCGCTCGTGCAGGGCGCCGGCGATGATCACCAACCCGAGGACCAGCAGGGCGTTGACGAGGATCGAGCCGATGATCGCGCTCTCGGCGATCACGGTCTCGCCGGCACCCAGCGCGAAGATGACCACGAAGAACTCCGGCAGGTTCGCGAGCGTCGCCTGCAACACGCCGGTGGCGGCCGGTCCGACGCGACGCCCCACCTGCTCGATCGACAGCGACACGACCCACGCCACGCCGGCGAGAGCCAGAGTGGCCAGCACGAACGCGACGATCCGCGAGACGCCGTGCGCGTATCTCGTCACGCCGGCGACGGCGATCAGCGCCCCGACGGCGCCGAGCATCACCCGTTCGGCCCGGGTCAGCCCGCTGAGGCGCTCGTTGCTGGATCGAGTGCTCGCCGCCAGCTAACCCACCCGCTCGAACTCCCCGGTCTCGACCTCGCGCTGCACGCGCTCGTCGATCTGGTCCTCGCTGGTGGCCGGATCGACGGTCCGGAGCTCCCGGGTCCGGCGGCTCTTGAACTTCAAAATCTCGAGTACGTAGATGAGATAGATGCTGGCGGCGAGCGCGATCAGGAGGATCGCCGCCATCACGAGCACCCAGCCCAGGTGGTAAGTCCCGCGGTGGTTCGAGTAGGGCACGAAGCGCAGGGCGACCGCCACGCCGGCCAGCATCAGAGTCCAGCCGTACAGGTAGGCGACGGTCCGGCGCTGGCTGAAGCCCATCCGCGCCATGCGGTGGTGGAAGTGGTTGAGGTCGTGCGACCAGGGCTTGCGGCGGTACTTCAGCCGTTTGGCGACGACGAACCCGGTGTCGAGGAACGGGACCGCGAGGACGATCAGCGGCACGACCAGGGTGACCACCGCGCCCGTCTTGACCGAGCCGACCACGGCCACCACACCGAGCAGGTAGCCGAGCAGGTTGGCCCCGGAGTCGCCCATGAATACCGAGGCCGGATAGAAGTTGTGAAACAGGAACCCGAGTGCCGCGCCCGCGGTCAACGCCGCGAGTACGCCGGCGCCGCCCACGTGCAGGTCGAAGGCGATGATCGAAAACGCGACGCCGTCGATCGTGCACAGGCCGGCCGCCAGTCCGTCCACGCCGTCGGAGAAGTTCACGACGTTCATCAGGCCGACGAGCCAGATCACGGTCAGCACCCCGCCGGTGTTCGGCAGCTGCTGGGTGCCGATGAACGGGATCGTCACGTCGGTCACCACGGCGTGCCCGACCGCCACCGCGATTACGGCCGCGGTGATCTGCCCGAGCAGCTTCACGAGCGGCGTCAAGGGACGGTAGTCGTCGACCGCGCCGACCAGCGCGATCAGGCCGGCCCCGGCCATGATCGCCCAGGTATGGACGATGCCGCCCGAGCCGGGCGCCGTCCCGGCCGTGTGGCGCAGGCTGATCGTCCCAGGTAGCCATATCAGGGCCGCCACCAGCACGCCGGCGAGGATCGCCAGTCCTCCCCAGGCGGGCGTCGCGCGCTCGGCCAGCCCCCGTTCTGAGGGCATGACGACCGCGCCGAATCGCCGGGCCAGCCGGGCGGCAACCGGCGTGAGCAGGGCCGCCACGGCCATCGCGACCAGGAATGCAAAGAAGGCGTCCCAGTACCGCATGGCGTGGAGGAAGCATGGCAGCAAATGCGGACCTCCCGCCAGTCGGGCCCGGAGATACCGCCCGCTCGACCGGTACCGCAAGCCTCCGGGAACCTGCTATTCTTACGTTTACGTAAGAATCAGATTTCGGAGGATCATGCCAGCACTGCGAACGAATGCCGCCCGCCACGCCACACGAGGCGATGGGGCCAACGGCGCCCGGCGGATCGGCGTCGACGCCGGGCACGACTCCTACAAATGGTGGGCGCTGTCGTGTACCAGCCTCGGGATGCTGCTGGCCACGATCAATTCGGGCACGCTGATCATCGCGCTGCCCGACCTCGAGCGGAGCCTGCATACCAGCCTGCTCGAGCTCGTCTGGGTGATCCTCGTGTACATGATCGCCTCGACCGTGCTGGTGCTCAGCGCCGGTCGGCTATCCGACCAGTTCGGCCGCAAGCAGGCCTACATCGGCGGCTTCATCGTGTTCGCGATCGCGTCGCTCGGCGCCGGGTTCGCGGCCAACGGCACGCAGCTGATCCTGTGGCGGATCCTCCAGGGAATCGGTGGGTCGTTCCTGTTCGCCAACGCGGCGGCGATCGTCACCGACGCCTTTCCGCGCGAGCAGCTCGGGCTGGCGATGGGCACCAACACGATGGTGGCCGCGGTCGGACTCGTGATCGGACCGGTACTCGGCGGCGCGCTGGTGGCGATCTCGTGGCACTGGGTGTTCTGGTTCAACGTCCCGTTCGGCCTCGCGGGCAGCGCGTGGGCCTGGTTGATCCTGCACGAAGTCACCGGCCGGTCGGAGGACACGCGGTTCGATGCGCTCGGAACGATCACGTTCCTGATCGGGCTGACCGGGCTCGTATACGGCATCTCGAAGGGTGGGCTCTCCGGTTGGGGCAGCCCCGGCGTGATCGGCGGCCTGATCGCCGCGGTCGTGCTGCTCCCGGCGTTCGTGTTCATCGAGCAGCACCAGCGCTCGCCGATGCTCGACCTGTCGATCTTCAAGAACCGGCTGTTCTCAGCGGCGTCGGCGGCGGCGTTCACCAACGGACTGGCGCGCTTCGCGCTGATGTTCGTGTTCGTCTTCTACTTCCAGGGAGTCCAGGGCGACTCACCGATCGTGGCCGGCATCAAGCTCGCGCCGCTCGCCGTGGGGATGCTGATCGCCTCACCCCTGGCGGGAATCTGGGCCGACCGGCGCGGGTCGCGTGGCCTGGCCGTGCTCGGGATGCTCGTGCAGGCCGTCGGGCTCGCGCTGATGACCACGCTCGAACGCGACACGGCGTACGTGGCCAGCGGTGCCTACATGCTGATCGTCGGGATCGGCTCGGGCATGTTCAACTCGCCCAACACCGCGGCGATGATGGGTACCGTTCCCGCCCACCGGCGCGGGATCGCGGCCGGGGCCCGGGTCCTGGTCCAGAACACCGGCGCGGTGATCTCGATCGCGTTCGTACTCGCGGTGGTCACGTCGAGCGTGCCCAAGTCGGTTCTGTTCGCCGTATTCAGCGGCCTGGCCCACCACATCACCAACGCCCAGCTCGTCCCGTTCATGGCCAACATGCACACCGCCCTGTGGTGCCTGGCCGCGATCTCGCTGGTCGGGGCGGCGATCTCGGCGGCCCGGCCTGCGCATGTGAAGAGCGAAGCCGGCGCGGCCGAGCTGCCAAGCAGTCAGCACGAGCGCGTGGCGGCATGAGCGCGACGGAGACCAAGCCCCTGCGCATCGGCGAGGTTGCCGAGCTGACCGGGACCACGCCGCGCACGATCCGCTACTACGAGGAGATCGGTCTCCTGCCCGGCGCCGCCGATCGCGCGCAGGGGAAGCATCGCGTCTACAGCGAGAGCGACGTCGAGCGGGTTCACGAGATCATCCGCCTGCGCGATCTGCTCGGCCTCTCGCTCGACCAGCTGGCCGTCCTGCTCGAAGCCGAGACGGCGCGGGCTGAGCTCAGGCGCGAGCTCCAGCACACCGAGGATCCGGCCGAGATCAAGGGGCTGCTCGAACAGGCACTCGGACACATCGTCACCCAGCTCGAGCTGGTCCGGGGTCGCCGGCAGGCGCTCGAGCAGCTCGAGGCCGAGCTGGTCGCGAAGCGACGCAAGGTCAACAAGCGCCTGGCGGAGCTCGCTGACTGAATGTCACGATGCTCGCGGCTCGCGGGCATGGTGACGATCGCCACAAGGCGCGGGCAGGATCGCACCTGGCGACGGCGTAACAAACCGTCACCCAGGGGATAATTGCTCCTGGGAGGCGCGCGTCTGCGGCGCCCATCAAGTTTGCCCTGATCCCAGCCGTTATCGAGTGTGATGAGCCTTTCGCTACAAGGTGTGAAGCGCCGTCTGCCCGCCTACGCCGCGGTGGCTGCCGCGCTGGTTGGGGCGATCAACATCGCCTCGGCGCTGACGCCGAACATCCGGTGGCGAGGGCACCTGCTGCTCGAGTTCGAACCGGTCGAGGCGATGCGCCTGTTCCACGCGCTCGCGTTCCCGGCCGGGGTGGCCCTGTTGCTGGTAGCGCCCTACCTGGCCAAGCGCCGGCGCCGGGCGTTCCAGTCAGCCGTCGCGCTGATGATCGCCCTGGGCGTGTTCGACCTCCTCAAGGGCCTCGACTTCGAGGAGACGATCATCACCTGGATCGTCGCGACCGTTCTGCTCGCCGGGAGGGACTCCTTCCGCGTGCGCCACGACCCGATCACCTTGCGATCAGCGATCTGGCGGGTCCCCGCGCTCGGTGCGAGCGGCGTGCTCGCCGCGGCCGTGGCCACCTGGGCGACGCAGGGCCATCCCTCGGTGCGCACGATCGCGCTCGAGACGGGCCACCTGCTCAGCTGGCAGCAGGGGCCGATCCGCCACTACCAGCACCACCTCGCGTGGCTCCCGCTGGCGGTTCACCTGTTCGAGCTGCCGATGCTGTTCGCGATCGCCTACGTGATCTTCCGGCCGTTGACCGCTCCGCGCGCCCTCCCGAGCCCGGCGGCACGCCAGGTCGCCTCCGAGCTGGTCCGCGCCCACGGAGCCGACACGCTGGCCTTCTTCAAGCTGCGGGCCGATGAGCACTACCTGTTCGATGAGGCCGGGCAGGCGTTCGTCGGCTACCGGATCGAGAACGGGGTGCTGCTCCTCTCCGGTGACCCCGTCGGACCGCGGGACGCGTTCCCGGCGCTCTTGGGCCAGGTGCGCGAGTTCGCCGACGCCCGCGGGCTCAAGCTGGGCGCGCTGGGCGCGAGCGCGGCGATCTGCCCGCTGTACGAGCACCTCGGGCTCAAGACGATCTACCTGGGCGACGAGGCCGTCGTCGACCTCGGGCGCTTCTCACTGGAGGGGCGGCCGATCCGCAAGGTGCGCCAGTCAGTCACGAGACTGGACAAGGCCGGCTTCAGCGCCGAGCTCAGCGAACTACGCGCGCTCGACGTGGCGACGCTCCAAGACGTCGAGGCGGTGCTCGAGCGCGGCCGGCAGGGCGCGCCCGAACGAGGGTTCTCGATGGCGATGGACTCGCTCCAGGGCGAGCACGACCACGACACACTGGTGGTCGTCGCTCGCGACGGCGACGGAGAGGTCCGCGGCGTGCTCCATTTCGTTCCGTGCTACGGCCGCCCGGCGGTGTCGCTGTCGTTCATGCGCCGCGATCCCAGCACCCCCAATGGGCTGACCGAGTTCCTGGTGGTGCGGGCGATCGAGCTGTTGCGCGAGCGGGGCCTGCAGGAGCTGTCGCTGAACTTCGCGGCCTTTGCCAAGTGGATGCACAGCCCGGAGAAGCGCTTCGAGCGGCTGCTCGGCAAGCTGATCGCGCTTGGCAACCCTTTCTTCCAGATCGAGAGCCTGTACCGGTTCAACGCCAAGTTCTTCCCCCGCTGGGAGCCGCGCTACCTCGTGTACGAGGGTGCGCTCGGGCTGCCGCGGGCGGGGATCGCTGCGCTGTGGGCCGAGGGGCAGCTGCCCAAGCCCTCCCTCCGGCGCTAGACGACTAATAGAAATGGTCGGCGGCGCCCTGCGGCGCGCCTTGGCCAGAACGGTCGGCGGTGCCTTAGCGAGAATTGTCTCCCGGCGCGTTCGGCGGCGCGCTAAGTTCGCGCCTACCACGCTACCCTTCGGAGCCCATCCTCGGGATGGACGGCAATGGTCCGCGGGTTAGTGCCCGTTGACACTTGACTGTCCCGTGGCGCCGCTCGGCTGGCGTCCCACCGACATCTGGCCCTCAGCTTGCAGAGCTCCCATCGTCACAGAGACGGACAACCGATCCCCGCTTTCCGAAATCTTTCCCCCATGTCACTGAGCGCACCCGCTCCTTCCGAGGCTCCAGCCCCCGTCCTGGCTTACCTGGACGTGGTCGTGCTGGCCGTGGCCACCCCGATCATGCTCCTCATCGGCGTGTCCGCCGTCGGCTACCTGGTCGGCGCCGGCGCGTGGATTGCGCTGCGGGTGGCCGGCGTCGGCCTCGACCGTGCCGTTGGCGTGGTGAAGGACCCCCGGAGCGAGATCACGCTGCGGCTGGCCTATCTGCTCGGCCGGCTGTTCCTGCTGGCGATCGCCGTGATCCTGGTCCGGAACGGGTCGGGACGCGACGCCGGGCTGACGGCGCTGCTCGTGATCGTGTTCGCCTTCACCACGCAGTTGCTCCTGTCGTTCCTGAACCGGCCGAGGTCGCGGTGAGCAAGACCCGCAAATGGCTGCTGATCGGGACCGGCATCTACCTGGGCATCTTCGTCCTGCTGCTCCTGGTCTACGGCTTCACGCAGCACAAGAACAACGAGTTCCAGATCCAGAACGAGTTCAAGCTCACCAACTGGGTGCACCTCGGGGTGTTCAGCATCAACCGGGCGGTGATCTACCTGTTCCTCGCGACGATCCTGACGATCGGGACGATGCTCTGGATCTCCCGGCGGATGCAGACCCGGCCGAACAAGGTCCAAACCGCCGTCGAGGTCATCTTCTCGCTCATGCGGGACAACATCACCCGGGGCAATCTTTCGGACTCGATGGCGGCCAAGTGGTTTCCGTTCCTTGGCACGCTGTTCCTGTTCATCTGGTACTGCAATCTCGTCGGGTATCTGCCGCTGCCCACGAACTCGCAGGAAAAGTTCACCCTGTTCGGCGCTCACATCCCCGACTTCGCGCTTTACGCGGCGACGGCCAACATCTCCATCCCGCTGGTGCTCGCCGTCGTCGTGTTCATCGCCTTCAACTGGGTTGGCGTGCGCGCGCAGGGCCCGATCGGATACCTGAAGAGCCTGATTCCGGCCGGCGTGCACGGCCCGATGCTGCTGTTGATCTTTCCGATCGAGGTGATCTCCACGCTGATGCGTCTGCTGTCGCTGACCATCCGGCTCTGGGCCAATATCTTCGCCGGACACATCATCCTGCTGTTCCTGGCCGGTGGGCTGGCGGTGCTGCTTGGCCTCCAGGCGCTGGGGTGGTTTGCGATCCCGTTCGCGGTCCTCATCTACATCTTCGAGCTGGGCCTGGTGGCCACGCTCCAGGCGTTCATCTTCGCGACCTTGGCCGCCATCTACCTGGGTGGCGCGGTCACTCACCACTAATACGACAAGGAGCCCTGATGCTTGCTGTTTTCCACATAATTCCGATCGCCGCCTCCGGGATCACGGCCGGCTTCGGGATCGCCGTGGGTGGCGGTCTCGGCGCGGTCGGTGCGGGCGTCGGCATCGGCATCATCTTCGGGAAGGTGATCGAGGCGGTCACTCGTCAGCCCGAGATGCGCGACGAGATCACCAGCATCCAATGGCTCGGCTTCGCGTTGACCGAAGCCGTGTTCTTCTACGGCCTGGTCGCGGGCCTGCTCTCTTACGTGCTCAAGTAGATGGCTGCCGTCTCTCATCTCCCGGTCGCGTCTTCGAGCGGCTCGTTCCTGATCACGCCCAATGTCGGGCTGATGATCTGGACCCTGGTGCTGTTCGGGCTCTCGATGTGGATCCTGTGGAAGCTCGCGTTCCCCCGGATCTCCGAGGCGCTGGACCGCCGCCAGCACGCGATCGAGGAGTCAATCGACCACGCCGACCAGGTCCGCAAGCAAGCCGACGACCTGCTCGTCGAGTACCAGGAGCGGCTGCGCGAGGCGCGCCAGCAGGCCGAGCAGATCCTCGAGCGCTCGCGCAAGACGGCAGAGGCGCGCGAGCGCGAGATCCAGCAGGAGGCCCAGGGCCGGCGCGACCAGATGATGGAGCAGACGCGTCGCGACATCGAGGCCGAGACGCGTCGCGCGATCCAGGAGATCCGCCGCGAGGTGGCCGACCTGACCGTGCTCGCGACCGAGAAGGTCACCCGCAAGGTGCTCGACGAGGACGACCAGCGCCGGCTGGTGCAGGATGCGCTGTCCGAGATCGACTTCAGCGCACTCGCGCCAGACGGCGGAGACCGTAACTAGTGGAAGAGATCGCTCAGGTCTGGGCGCGGGCTCTGTTCGGAGCCGCGAAGGACAGCGACGTGCTCGACCAGGTCCACGAGCAGCTCGGGCAGTTCGTCGACGCGCTCAACCAGGACCGGGGCCTCAGCGTGTTCTTCTTCTCGCCCTCCTTCTCGACCGACGAGAAAAAGGACGGTCTGAAGCGATCTGTGACCGGCGCGGAGCCGGTATTCATGAACTTCCTCGAGGCGCTGATCGAGCGCGGCCGCATGCCGGTCATCTTCCGGATCAAGGCGCGCTACGAGGAGCTGTGGGAGGACGAACGCGACCTGCTGCCGGTGGAGGTCACGAGCGCGATCGAGCTCGACAAGTCCACCGTCTCGAGCATCGGGGACCGGATCGGTGAGCAGACCAAGCGGACAGTCGAGCTCTCGACCAGGGTCGATCCCGACATCCTCGGAGGGATCGTCGTGCGCGTGGGCAACGTGATCCTCGACGCGTCTATCCGGAACCGACTGGAACAACTTCGTAAGCAAGTCGCGCAGGCGTAGCTAGTCTGGCCTGCTCAAGGAGTCACGAATGCAGATCAAGCCTGACGAAATCACCTCAATCCTGAAAAGCCGGATCGAAGGCCTGGACGCCTCGAGCGCCGACCTGACCGAAGTCGGAACGGTTCTATCGGTGGCCGACGGCATCTGCCGTATCCACGGGCTCGACAACTGCATGTCGTTCGAGATGCTCGAACTGCCCCACGGCGTCACGGGCCTGGCCCTGAACCTGGAGTCCGACAACGTCGGGGCCGTGCTGTTCGGCGAGTGGGACAAGATCGTCGAGGGCGACACGGTCAAGCGAACCAAGCACCTGCTCGATATCCCGGTGGGAGATGAGCTGCTCGGGCGGATCGTCGATCCGCTCGGTAATCCGCTCGACGGCAAGGGCGACATCACCACGTCGGCGACCAGGCCGTCCGAGTTCAAGGCGCCGGGTGTAGTCCAGCGCCAGCCGGTCAAGGAGCCGATGCTGACCGGGCTGAAGGCGATCGACTCGATGATCCCGATCGGCCGCGGGCAGCGAGAGCTGATCATCGGCGACCGTCAAACGGGCAAGACCGCGATCGCCATCGACGCGATCATCAACAACAAGGATCGCGATCTGCGCTGCATCTACGTGGCGATCGGGCAGCGCAAGGCGACCGTGGTGGCGCTGGCCAAGACGCTCGAGGACGCCGGTGCGCTCGACAACACGATCATCGTGATGGCGGCGGCCGACGAGGCCGCCCCGATCAAGTTCCTCGCGCCGTACGCCGGCTGCGCGATGGGGGAGCACTTCCTGTACAACGGCCAGGCCGCGCTCGTCGTCTACGACGACCTGTCAAAGCACGCGGTGGCGTACCGCCAGATGTCGCTGCTGCTGCGCCGGCCGCCGGGTCGCGAGGCCTATCCGGGTGATGTCTTCTACCTGCACTCGCGGCTGCTGGAGCGCGCAGTCAAGCTCAACGACGACCTCGGGGCCGGGTCGCTCACCGCGCTGCCGGTGATCGAGACCCAGGCCGGAGACGTGTCGGCGTATGTCCCCACGAACGTGATCTCGATCACCGACGGCCAGATCTACCTCGAGCCCGGGCTGTTCAACTCGGGCGTTCGCCCGGCCATCAACGTCGGCATCTCTGTGTCCCGCGTGGGCGGGAACGCCCAGATCACGCCGATGCGACGCGTCGCCGGCCGGCTGAAGCTCGAGCTCTCCCAGTACCGCGAGCTCGAGGCGTTCTCGCAGTTCGGCTCGGAGCTCGACCCGGCCACCCAGCGGACGCTGGCCCGAGGCGAGCGGCTGGTCAAGACGCTGAACCAGTCCGAGCGCAATCCGATGCCGGTTGAGGACCAGGTGATCCAGGTGTACGCCGCCACCAACGGGTACCTCGATCGCATCGTGGTCGACAAGGTCGACCGGTTCCTCGCCGATCTCACCGAGTACACGCGCGCCAACGAGGCCGAGCTGCTGAAAAAGATCGCGGGCGGTGACTGGAGCGACGAGACCCAGCAGGCGGTCGAGCAGGCCGTCTCGACGTTCGCCGAGGACTTCGGCTTCGATCTCGACGAGGAGGGCCATCCGCTCGAGGAGGACCGGGCCAAGGCGGCGTGAGCCGCTGAGCCCGGAGTCGACGGATGCCGTCCCAGCGCGACGTCAAGAACCGCATCGGCGCGGTCAAGAACATCCAGAAGATCGCCCGTGCCCTTGAGCTCGTCGCCGCCGCGCGGCTGCGGCGGGCCGAGCAGCGGATCGAGGCGCTGCGGCCATACGCCGACGCCATCCGCCGGATGACCCGCCAGGCCGCCGACGCGTCGGGCACCCTGCCCCGGCTCCCGATCCTGCGGGAGCACGATCAGGTCAGCCGGGTCGGCCTGCTGCTGATCGCGGGAGACCGGGGTCTTGCCGGGGCGTTCAACTCGAACATCGTGCGGGCGGGCGTGGCCGCGGGCCGCGCGTACGACGCCGACGGCGTGAAGCCCGTGTTCTTCGCCTCGGGTCGGAGGCCGGCGACTTCCTTGACCTTCCGCGGTCTCGAGCCGGCCGAGAGCTTCACCGGCTTCACCGACCGTCCCGCTTACGCCGACGCGCGGCGGATCGCCGACCGGCTCATGGCCGCGTACATCGACGATGAGGTCGATCGGGTCGAGATCTTCTACAACGGCTACATCTCACCGGTCTCCCAGGAGGTCCGCCGGGAGACGCTGCTCCCCCTCCAGCAGGCCACCATCCTGGAGGAAGGCTCGGGCAATGGCGAGAGCGAGGCCCGCGATGACCGGAAATCTCATCCTCAGGCGCTCGTCGACTACGAGCCCGATCCGGAGGAGATCCTCAAGCGGCTCGTGCCCGATTACGTCGAGGTGTCGATCTTCCGGGCCCTGCTCGAGTCCACGGCGTCCGAGCATGGCGCGCGTATGACCGCGATGCACAGCGCCTCGGACAACGCCGCGGAGTTGATCCAGAATCTGACCCTCGAGATGAACCGGGCGCGCCAGGCGGAGATCACCCAGGAAATCTTGGAAGTCGTGGCGGGAGCAGAAGGCCTGTCCGGGTAGACCTACACTGGAGAAGCAATGTCAGTCGCAGAAGAACAGCGCAGCGAGGCCGCACCGAACGAGCCTGAGAAGCCGAACACCGGCCGGATCGAGGAGGTCCAGGGCGTCGTCGTCGAGGCAGTGTTCCCTGACAAGCTGCCCGAGATCTACCACGCGATCAAGGTCCGCCGCCCCGAAGCAGCCAGGGAGGAGGAGGCGGTCGCCGCCGAGGCCTCGCCCGCCGAGGCCGAGGACTGGCTAGTGCTCGAGGTGCAGCAGCTCCTGGGCGACGATCGGGTGCGCGCGGTCGCGATGGACACGACCGACGGGCTCGCTCGCGGGCTCGAGGTGATCGACACGGGTGCCCCGATCACGGTGCCGGTCGGTGACATCACGCTCGGCCGGATCTTCAACCTGCTCGGCGAGCCAATCGACATGGGTGACGAGCTGCCCGCCGACACGCCGCGCCGGCCCATTCACCGCGACGCACCGAGCGTCGAGGACCTGACGCCCACGGCCGAGATGTTCGAGACCGGCATCAAAGTGATCGACCTGCTCGCCCCGTACGCCAAGGGCGGCAAGGTCGGCCTGTTCGGTGGCGCGGGCGTGGGCAAGACCGTGATCATCCAGGAGCTGATCCGCAACCTGGCCGAGGAGCACCAGGGCCTGTCCGCCTTCTGCGGCGTGGGCGAGCGCTCGCGCGAGGGCAACGACCTGTGGCTCGAGATGAAGGAATCCGGCGTGCTCTCGAAGACGATGCTCGTGTTCGGCCAGATGAACGAGCCGCCCGGGGCCCGCATGCGCGTCGCGCTGTCCGGCCTGACCATGGCGGAGTACTTCCGCGATCAGGAGCACCAGGACGTCCTCTTGTTCATCGACAACATCTTCCGGTTCGTCCAGGCCGGCTCCGAGGTGTCGGCGCTGCTCGGGCGGATGCCCTCCCAGGTCGGCTACCAGCCGACGCTCGACTCCGAGATGGGCGAGCTCCAGGAGCGCATCACCTCGACCAAGGAGGGCTCGGTCACCTCGATCCAGGCCATCTACGTGCCGGCCGACGACCTCACCGACCCGGCGCCGGCGTCCGTGTTCGCGCACCTGAACGCGACCACCACGCTGTCGCGTTCGATCGCCGAGAAGGGCATCTACCCGGCGGTCGACCCGCTCGACTCGACCTCGACGATCCTCAAGCCCGAGATCGTGGGCGACGAGCACTTCCAGGTGGCCAACCAGGTCAAGCAGGTGCTCCAGCGCTACCGCGAGCTCCAGGACATCATCGCGATCCTAGGTATCGACGAGCTCTCCGACGAGGACCGGCTGACCGTGAACCGAGCGCGCAAGATCGAGCGCTTCCTGTCCCAGCCGTTCTTCGTGGCCGAGCAGTTCACCGGTACCCCGGGCGTCTACGTGCCGATCGCCGAGTCGATCCGTGGCTTCAAGGAGATCCTCGAGGGCAAGCACGACGACCTCCCCGAGCGGGCGTTCTTCTTGAAGGGGACGATCGACGACGTCGTCGCCGATGCCCGCGGCGAGGAGCAGGCCGACGAGGAGCGCGAGGAGGAGTCCAAGACCGAGGACGAGGCCGCCCGCGGGCCCGAGGCCTCCGGCGAGGATTCCGGTGACGGTTCCGGGGACGGCTCCGGGGACGGCGAAGGCGAGCAGGAGTAGCGCCCGATGGCGCACGAGAAGTTCCGGGTCGAGGTCCTCACCCCGGAGGGTGAGGTGTTCAACGACGAGGTCGAGATGGTCTCGACCAAGACCGCCGTCGGGTCGATCGGCGTGCTCGCCCATCACGAGCCGGTGCTGGCCATGCTCGACCCGACCGAGCTGCGCCTGTACCGGACCGAATCGGAGGTCGTGCGGTTCGCCCAGGCCGAGGGCTACATGCAGGTGGGCGAGAATCGGGCGCTGATCCTGGTGGAGGAGGCGCACGCGCCGGGGGATCTCGACGCCGCGAGCCTGCGCGATCGGCTCCAGGAGGCCGAGCGCGCGGTCGAGGCGGCCGGCGACGACACCGAGAAGCGACGGGTGGCCGAGCGCGACAAGGAGCGCCTCCAGACGTTTCTCACGATTGCGGAGAGCGGCACGTAGGAAATTGACTGACGAACTGACGCTTGCCGAGCGGCTCGTCTCGTACGACACCTCGCGGCCCGAGGAGATCGTGGCGGCAGCAGGATTCGTCAAGGGATGGCTCGAATCCCGCGACATCGAGGTGCGCCACCACGACCACAACGGCCTGCCTGTCCTGGTGGCGGAGGTTGGAGGACCGTCCGACGGCTCCGGCGACGACAAGGAAACTCCCTGCGTCGTGTTTCACGGGCATCTGGACGTGGTGCCCGCCGAGCCCGAGCAGTTCTACCCGCGCTTGGAGGGCGATCGGCTGATCGGCCGCGGCGCCTACGACATGAAGGGCGGCCTGGCGGCGATGATGTGCGCGGTCAAGGACCTCGAGCGCCAGTCCGCGGTCAGGGTCAGGCTCATCTGCGTGCCGGACGAGGAGTCCGAGGAGATCGACGACCGCTCGAGCGATGCGGTCGTCCGTCGCGGGCTCGGCGGCGACTTCGCGATCACGGGCGAGCCGACCAACCTGCACATTGGCGTGGAGGCCAAGGGGGTGCTCGCGATGCTGATCGAGGTCCGTGGGCGGGCGGCGCACAGCTCGACGCCGTGGTTGGGCGATAACGCGGTGCTCAAGGCCGTCGACGTCTTCCGGGCGATCGAATCGCTCCCGTTCTCGCGCCAGTCCTCCGAGACGTTCGACCGACCCTCGATCAACCTGGGGCGGATCGAGGGGGGAGACGCGTTGAACAAGGTTCCGGATCGGTGCCGGATGGCGGTCGACATCCGTTTCCTGCCCGGACAGAACCCGGACGACATCCGGAGCCAGATCGCCCGGATTCCTGAGTGCGAGGTGACGAAGTCGTTCGTCTTCCCGCCCGTCAGCGTGCCGCGCGGCAACCCTTACGTCCGGGCCCTGCGCGACGCCGTCGCGCGCTCGGTTCCCGACCAGGAGGTCCTGAGCGTCGGGCGGGACGGCGCCTCGGACGCCGTGTCGTTCATGGCGGCCGGCATCCCCGCGGTCGAGTTCGGCCCCGACGGCGCCGGCCACCACGGCCCCGAGGAGTGGGTGTCGGTGTCCTCGCTGGCCCGCTACCGGCGCTCGCTGGTCAGCTTCGTGCGCATGCTGCCGATGTGGCTCGAGCGCCCGGCCGGGACGGAGGCGACCACGCAGGACGGGCAGCCCGGCTCCGGTGAGGAAGACGGCCGCGGTGGACTGACGGCGATCGAGGGGGGGCGAGCGTGAAGCTGATCCCCCGCTCGCGCGCCGGCATGCTGCTGCGCTTCGCGATGGCCGCGGTGATCGTGATCGGGGCGGCGAGCGCCACCACCGCGGTCGGCGGGTTGCTCCAGTTCAAGCAGATCGCCACCTACCTGTCGGTGACGCCCGCGCTCCCGCACGCACGGGTCACGATCCCCAACCCGGGCGCCCCGCAGACAATCCTGCTGATCGGCTCCGACCATCGCGCCGGCGAGCCGTTCGCCGACGCCAACACGGACACGATGATGCTCGTGCGGATGGACCCGAGCTCCTCGACGATCAACCTGCTGTCCGTGCCCCGCGACCTCGAGGTCCAGGTTCCCGAGGGCGGGGGCATACAGACCGACAAGCTGAACGCCGCCTACTCGATCGGCGGCGACAACCTGCTGGTCAAGATCCTTCAGTCGCAGGTGTTCCCTGGTCTCCAGGTTAACCACATCATCGACGTCAACTTCAGCGGCTTCGAGGACCTGGTGAACGCGATCGGGTGCGTCTACACCGACGTCGACCACCGCTACTACAACAACACGGCGGTCACCGACTACTCGAGCATCGACATCCAGCCCGGTTATCAGAAGCTGTGCGGGTCCGACGCGCTGGCGTTCGTGCGCTTCCGGCACACCGACGACGACCTCGTTCGCAACGCCCGCCAGCAGGACTTCCTGCGCTGGGCGAAGGACCAGTTCAGTCAGGACCAGATCATCCAGGATCGCAATTCGCTGCTGAAGATCTTCGGCGCCCACGCCCAGACCGACCAGAACCTCCACACCACCGACGGCCTGATCAACCTGTTCAACCTGGTGGCGTTCTCGGCCGGGCACACGATCAAGCAGATCCAGTTCCCGGCCATCCTCCAGCCTTGCGCGCCGGCTCCGGCCAACGCGAACAGCGCGACCCAGCAGACGCCGTGCTATGTGACCGCGCAGTCGAGTGCCGAGCAGGCGGTCTATCGCCAGTTCATGACCCCGACCAAGGGTCAGGCCGCCCCGAACGCCGGCGGCTCGTCGGGGAGCGCGGCGAGCGCCGCGGGCGGCAAGGGGAAGGGCGGCGGCGCCGGCGCTCCCGGCCTCAGCGCGGACGTGGGCGACGGTGTGTCCCAGGCCAAAGCGCTGGGACCGATCGGGATCCCGATCTACTACCCGAAGCTGATCGTGAACGGTGCGCAGTACTGCACGCCCAACAACGGAAACTGCCCGATGGGCGATGGGAACGCCGCCGCGCAGGATGGCATCGTCGCGGGCTATCCCCGGGCGTACCTGCTCCACGACCGCACGGGCGTCGCCCATTACTCCTATTACATGACGATTGAGATCAACTCGCTGCTCGGCGAGTACTACGGCGTGCAGGGCACCACGTGGCAGAACCCGCCGATCCTGAACGATCCGACCGAGACCAAGACCGTGAACGGCAAGCAGTTGGAGCTCTACGCCAACGGCGGCAAGCTGAGCCTGGTGGCCTGGCACACGGCCCAGGGCGTCTACTGGATCTCGAACACGCTGACCGACAGCATCGGGAACCGGCAGATGGTCGCGATGGCCGCCTCGCTGACCCGCGCGGGCGGAAGTTGATTGGGATGGTCGGCGGCGCCTGACGGCGGCGCCTATTCAAATGGTCGGCGGCGCCTGACGGCGGCGCCTATTCAAATGGTCGGCGGCGCCTGACGGCGGCGCCTATTCAAATGGTCGGCGGCGCCTGACGGCGGCGCCTTAGTCGCTACCCTGACCGTCCGATGAGCTCAGCGAGACAACCGATCGCGGTGATCGGCACCGGTTACGTAGGCCTGGTCACCGCCGCCGGGTTCGCCGAGCTCGGCAGCGAGGTCTGGTGCGTGGACATCGACGCCGACAAGATCGCGAGGCTCGAGCGCGGCGAGATCCCGATTTACGAGCCGGGCCTGGCCGAATGCGTCCTGGCCAACCGCGAGCGCCTGCATTTCTCGACCGAGCTCGCGCCGGCACTCGAGCACGCCCAGCTGCTGTTCGTGGCGGTCGGCACGCCGCCCACGTACTCCGGTGACGCCGATCTGTCCGCCGTGAACGCCGTCGTCGACGCGATGCCCACATCGGACCACCACGCGCTGGTCATGAAGTCGACCGTCCCGGTCGGCACGGGCGCCGCGATCAAGCGCAGCTTCGCCCAGCGCGGCAAGGAGGGCTTCGCCTACGTTTCCTGCCCCGAGTTTCTGAAGGAGGGATCCGCGCTCGAGGATTTCCTGCACCCCGACCGGGTTGTCGTCGGCGACGACGGCGACTGGGCCGGCGACGCGGTGATCGAGCTGTACGCGCCGCTTGACGCGCCGCTCGTGCGCACCGACGTCGCGAGCGCGGAGATGATCAAGCTGGCCGCCAACGCCTTTCTGGCCACGAAGATCTCGTTTATCAACGAGATCGCCAACGTGTGCGAGGAGACGGGGGCGGACGTGCTCGAGGTCGCGCGCGGGATGGGCCTTGATCGGCGAATCGGGACGCATTTCCTCAAGCCGGGCATTGGCTTCGGCGGATCCTGCTTTCCCAAGGACGTCTCGGCTCTCAAGCAGCTGGCGGGCAACTCGGGCTACCACTTCCAGCTGCTGACCTCCGTGATCGAGGTCAACGAGCTGCAGAAGCGGCGCGTCGTCGGCAAGCTCCAGAAGCACCTGGGGTCGCTCGTGGGCAAGGAGATCGCGCTGCTCGGCCTCGCCTTCAAGTCGAACACCGACGACATGCGCGAGGCCTCCTCGCTCGTGCTCTCGGCCCGCCTCCAGGCCGATGGCGCCAAGGTGCGCGCGTATGACCCCGTCGCGGAAGAGCAGGCGCGCTCGCTGATGGGAGGCGTCGAGTTCGCCCCGGGGGCCCTGGACGCCCTGGATGGCGCCGACGCGGCCGTGCTCGTGACCGAGTGGCCCGAGTTCGCCGAGCTCGACTGGTCGCAGGCGGCGCAGCGGATGTCCGGCCGGCTCGTCATCGACGGGCGCAACTTCATCGATCCGGAGACGGTGAAGGCGGCCGGGTTCATCTACGAGGGGATCGGCCGATAGCGGCCCGCGCTGGGGTGTCACCCACTTGCAAGCCCTGATCCTGGCCGGCGGGGAGGGTACCCGCCTGCGCCCGCTGACCTCGACGATCCCCAAGCCGGTCGTGCCGCTGGTGGATCGGCCCTTCATCTCGTACATGATCGAGTGGCTGCGCGGGCACGGGATCGATGACGTCATCTTGGGGTGCGGATTCATGGCCGAAGGCGTCCGCGCGGTGCTAGGCGACGGCTCCGGGCTGGGTGTGCGCCTGCGGTATCTCGAGGAGCCGAAGCCACTGGGTACCGGCGGGGCGCTCAAGTTCGCCGAGGATCTGCTCGATTCGCGCTTCCTGATGCTCAACGGCGACGTCCTCACCGACATCGATCTCACCGCGCAGCTGGCGGCTCACGAGCGCAACGGCGCGCGCGCCACGCTGGCCTTGGTTCCGGTCGAAGACCCGTCCGCGTATGGGCTGGTGCGGTTGGATCCCGGCGACGCCGTAAGCGAGTTCGTCGAGAAGCCGGGGCCCGACCAGACGGATACCAACCTGATCAATGCCGGGGCGTACATCCTGGAACGGAACGTGCTGGCCGGCATGCCGCCTGCCGGGACCAACGTGTCGATCGAACGGCAGGTCTTTCCGCGGCTGGTGGGCGACGGCCTCTTCGGCTGCGTCGCCAGCGGCTACTGGCTCGACATCGGGACCCCGGACCGGTACCTGAAGGGGACCTACGACATTCTCGAGGGCAAGGTGGCGACCGACGTCGGCCGGCGGCTCGGCGAGCATGGCATGGCGCTCGTCGAGGGAGCGTCGGTCGAGGGACGGGTGGTTGCTCCCGTGCTGCTCGCGTCCGGCTGCACGGTCGGGTCGGGGGGGCTGGTGGGCGATCGGAGCGTGCTCGGCGAGGGCGTGACCGTGTCGGAGCGCGCCCGGATCGAGGCCTCGGTCCTGCTCGAGGGGGTCAGCGTCGGGGCTGACACAACCATCAGCTCCTCGATCGTGGGCCGCGGGGTAACGATCGGCGAGCACTGCCACATCGAAGGCGGCGTCGTCATTGGTGAGGGGGTCAGGATCGGGTCAGGGAACATGCTGGCGGCCGGCGCGCGTATCTTCCCCGGCGTGGAGCTTCCGGATGGAGCGATCAGGTTCTGAGCACCCGCGGAACGGAGCCGTGAGGATTTGAGCACGACCTTGGACCTAACCCGGGACGCGATCGTGGCGGTCGACTCGTCGCGTCAGATCGACGACATCCTCGCCATGCCGGACCAGCTCCGCGACGCGTTGTGGCGGGTCGAGTCGGCCAACCTCGAGCCCCGCGACGCCCCCGGGGGCCTGATCGTGGCCGGTATGGGCGGCTCGGCGATCGGTGGGGCGCTCGCCCGCGCTGCGCTCGGCGATCGGGCCTCGCGATCGATCGTGATCGCGCGCGGCTACGCGCTTCCGCCTTGGACCACGCCCGACTCGATGGTGCTGTGCGCGAGCTACTCGGGCAACACCGAGGAGACGCTCGCGGTGTACGAGGCGGCCGGCGCGGTAGGCGCCCAGCGGATCGTCGCGACGACCGGCGGCAAGCTGGCCGACGCGGCGCGCGCCGACGGCGTCCCGGTGATCCCGCTGCCGGGTGGCTTTCAGCCCCGCGCCGCGGTGGCCTACTCGCTGGTGGTGGCCCTCGAAGTGGCATGGCTGTGCGGCGCCGGCGAGCGGCTCCACGCGGAAATCGACGTGGCCGCGGCGCACGTCGAGCAGATCGTCGAGATGTGGGGCCCCGATGCTCCCGGAGACTGTCTCTCCAAGGAGCTGGCGCGCGGGCTGCACGGGACGATCCCGCAGATCGCCGGATCCGGGCTGACCTCGCCGATCTCGTATCGCTGGAAGACGCAGATCAACGAGAACGCGAAGATGCCGTGCTTCGCCCACGAGCTTCCCGAGCTCGACCACAACGAGATCGTGGGCTGGCAGGGCGCCAGCCAGCTCGGCCGTTTCAGCGCCGTGTTCCTCGACGACTGCGACCTTCATCCCCGCATTCGCCAGCGGATTGAGCTGACGCGCGGCCTGATCGAGGCTGAGGCGGCCGGCACCTACCGCGTCGAAAGCATCGGCCAGAACCGGACCGAGCGGCTCATCTCGCTGGTGCTTCTGGGCGATCTGGTGTCGCTCTACCTCGCGGTGCTGCGCGAGATCGACCCCACGCCCGTCGCGGCTATCGAGCGGCTGAAGAGCGCGCTGGCCCGCGGCTGAAGCCCGCCTCTAGATCGCGGGACGGAAATGCACCGCCCGGGCGCCCCCGCCGCTACGGCGAGGGCCCCGAACGATGGCTCAACCCCCGAGCCCCCTGCTTCCCCAGCCCAATTACCTCAAGGCGATACCGCGCTGCTCGTACAGGCGGCGGTCGGCCACCCCGAGCAGGTCCTCAAGCGTCGTGCCGTCGTCAGGGAAGCCGGCGATTCCGATCGTCAGCTCCCACGGCACGTCAATCTCCATCGCCGCGCGCCGCTCCTCGACCCGCGCGCGGATGCGGCGGACCACCGGCTCGGCGCTCTCGGCGGTCTGCTCGCCGAGCAGCAGGGCGAACTCGTCGCCGCCGATGCGCCCGACCACGTCGTCCGCGCGAGCCGATTCCTTCATCAGGCCGGCGACCGTCTTGATCAGTTCATCGCCCATCAGGTGGCCCTCGGTGTCGTTGACCGCCTTCAGGCCACGCACATCGACGTAGGCGAGGACGAACGGGCGGTTGTAGCGGCTGGCGCGGGCGAGCTCGCGCTCGGCGGCGTCCATGAACCCTCGGCGGTTGAGAATGCCGGTCAGCGGATCGGTCTGGGCGGCGGCCGAGATCGCGACGAACTCGTGCTCGCGCCGGCGGGCGCGGCGGCTGGAGCGCAGCGCGACCGCGGCGCAGGCCAGGGCGAGGCCGAACGCGGCGCCGAGGGCGATCCACAGCCCGGTCGGGATCACCTTGACGACCTGGTCGATCACTTTGACGGCCGGCGTGAATGGCGCCGTCAGGCCGGAGCCGCCGCTGTTCTGGTGGCGCACATGGTGAACGCTCCTGGCATCGGTCGGCTTGGCGCCGTGGGTGGTCCCGGTGGTCGTGCCCGCGCCGGCGGTCGCACCCGGGGTCGCCGCCGTCGTGTGCCCACCGAGCGCTGCCGCGCCGCCGGTGCCGCCGCTCGCAAGCGTGGTGGTGTGGGACTGGTCGGTCGTCGCACCCTTGGTCACCTTCCGCAACGCCGAGCTAGAGGCGAAGCTCGGGATGCTGTTCAGACTCACCGATGGAGAGCCGGCGGTCGAGCCCGACGTGGACGAAGGCGCGTTGAGCAAGGTGGTCGAGGCGTCCGTCGGCACGTTCGTCGCCGCCGAGCTCGCCGAGCTGCTCGAGCTGCTCGAGCTGGCCGCGGTCGAGGAGACGCCGAGATTGAAGTCGCCGGTGGTCGACGGCGAGGTCGTCGTCGAAGGCACCGCGCTGGGCACCACGCCGGCGGTCTGGCTCTGACCCGTGCCCGAGCAACGACCGTGGCACTCGGGGCTCGTCGAGGCCGCGCTGCCCGTTCCGCCGTTCCCCGTGGTGCTGGCGGTGTTCCCGTCGTTGTTGCCGGACCCGTTGCCGGTGCCGTTGCCATGGCCGTAGCCGTTGCCGTAGCCGTAGTTGCCGGTGGGGTTGCCGGTGTTGGGATAACCGTTCCCGCCGATACCCGCGGCGTTGTCTGGCGGGGTGGTCGCTCCGGGCGTCGTGGACGTGTTGGCGTCGGTAGTCGTCTGGCCGTTCGCGGTCGTCCCGTTGCTCGCGCCCTGGTCGTTAGTGGGCGACGTCGGGTTTGGCGTCGTGGTGGTGGGAGTGGTGGTCGTCGGGGTGGTCGTGGTCGAGGTGGTCGACGTGGTCGTGGTCGCGGCCGGGGTGGTCGTGGTCACGGCTGGGGTGGTCGTGGTCACGGCTGGGGTGGTCGTGGTCACGGCCGGGGTGGTCGATGCGGCGTCGGTCTTCGGCGTCACGGCGAGGACGAGCTGCGAAGGCGTGCGGTGAGCGAGGTCGGCGCCGGCGAGCCGCGCCTCGAGGCGGGCCTCGCGCAGGTGGCTGGCATACGTGCTATCGCCCGCAGCAGCTCCGCCCACGCCAAAGATCGCGCAGCCAACGGTGATGCTGAGCGCGACCGCGCAGGCTGCCTTGCTGCGCTTGGTGACTCGCGTCCTTCCTGGCGAATTCACGGCGGCGCCTGACGGCGGCGCCTCAGGAAAACGCTCCATGCCCGACCTCCGGCTTCCTGGTTCGAGGTTGGTCCGCATGCTAGGCGTGACTCCAGCTCACGGGTTGTATTTCGACAAATGTCCGAGCGAACTTGAGGGCCTGGAGCAAAAAAGTCTCGGGGCGGGATGAACCTTGACAACATCGTGGTAAGGTTGTGAGCGATGGAAGGACTGACCATCAACGAGGCGGCGCGAACGACCGGCTGGTCGGCGCGGATGCTGCGATACGTCGAGCAGGCGGGGTTGGTGTCGCCGGCCCGGTCGGCTTCCGGCTACCGCCTGTACGGACCTGGCCAGCTGCAAAGGCTGCGCACGCTCAAGGAGCTCCTGGCGCGCTTCGATGTCGGGCTTTCGGACGTTGCATTTGCCGCTCGGATGGCGGCCAACCCGGATCTGAGCGATGCGGTCAAGGTCTGGCTCGAGGCCGAGGCGCGCAGGCCCGAGGACGTCGGGCCGGAGGACTGGCTGCGGTTCGAGCAGGAGAAACACGAGAGACTGCTGGCCGCTGCCTGAGCGCGGCCGCCTGATTACCCCGACCGTGGAGGCATGATGAGCACGACCGCTGCCAAGGCAGACTTCAAGGTGGCCGATCTTGGATTGGCCGAGTTCGGCCGCAAGGAGATCCGGCTGGCCGAGCACGAGATGCCGGGTCTGATGGCGACACGGCGGGAGTTCGCGGACAGCCAGCCGCTCGCCGGCGCCCGCATCACCGGATCGCTGCACATGACGATCCAGACGGCGGTTCTGATCGAGACGCTGGTGGCGCTTGGCGCGGAGGTGCGTTGGGCCTCCTGCAACATCTTCTCGACCCAGGATCACGCCGCTGCGGCAGTCGTCGTCGGCCCCGAGGGAACTGCGGAGGACCCCCGCGGGGTGCCGGTGTACGCGTGGAAAGGCGAGACGCTCGAGGAGTACTGGTGGTGCACCCAGCAGGCCCTGGCCTGGCCCGGAGAAGACGGCGTCCCCACCGGCCCAAACATGATTCTGGATGACGGCGGTGACGCGACGCTGCTGGTCCACAAGGGAGCCGAGTTCGAGCGGGCGGGGGCGGTGCCCGACCCGTCGACCGCTGACTCCGAGGAATTCGCGATCGTGCTCGGCCTGCTCCAGCGTTCCCTCGAGGAGGACCCGCAGCGATTCACGAAGGTCGCGGCGGAGATCAAGGGCGTCACCGAGGAAACGACGACCGGCGTCCATCGGCTCTACCAGTTCGCCGAGCAGGGGCACCTGCTGTTCCCGGCCATCAACGTCAACGACTCGGTGACCAAGAGCAAGTTCGACAACAAGTACGGCTGTCGACACTCTCTGATCGACGGAATCAACCGCGGGACGGACGTGATGATCGGTGGCAAGCTGGCCGTCGTGTGCGGCTACGGCGACGTCGGCAAGGGCTGCGCGGAGTCGCTGCGCGGCCAGCGAGCGCGTGTGGTGATCACCGAGATCGACCCGATCTGCGCGCTTCAGGCGGCGATGGACGGCTACCAGGTGCTCACACTCGAAGACGTCCTGGCGAGCGCCGACATCTTCGTCACCGCGACGGGGAATCGCGACGTGATCACGGCGGAGCACATGGCGCGGATGAAGCATCAGGCGATCGTCGGAAACATCGGCCACTTCGACAACGAGATCGACATGGCCGGTCTGTCGAGGGTTCCGGGCATCAACAGGATCGGCATCAAGCCGCAAGTTGATGAGTGGGTGTTCCCGGACGGGCACTCGGTCATCCTCCTGTCCGAGGGTCGGCTGCTGAACCTGGGCAACGCCACCGGGCACCCGAGCTTCGTCATGTCGAACTCGTTCACCAATCAGGTGATCGCGCAGATCGAGCTGTTCGTACACACCGACCGCTACGAGCGGCAGGTCTACACGCTCCCCAAGCACCTGGATGAAAAGGTGGCGCGGCTCCATCTGCCGGCGCTCGGCGTGAAGCTCACCGAGCTGAGTGCGGGCCAGGCTGCCTATCTCGGGATCCCGGTCGAGGGGCCGTACAAGTCGGACCACTACCGGTACTGAGCGCGCCGGCGCATCTGCGGCGAGGTCCCTCTCACTGGGCGATGAGGTAAGCAGGATCGCGATGGCGAGGACGCGCCTTCCGCCCCACGACGTCGCCGACCTGTCGCTCGCCCCGGTCGGGATGTCGCGGATCGCGTGGGCCGGCGCGCAGATGCCGGTGCTCGCGCGCATCCGGGAGCGTTTCGCGTCTGAACGTCCGCTCGAAGGGATCCGGCTGGGCGCCTGCCTGCACGTCACCGCGGAGACGGCGAATCTCGTGCTCACCCTGGCCGAGGGCGGCGCCAAGGTGGCGCTGTGCTCGGCCAATCCGCTCTCGGCCCAGGATGACGCGGCGGCCGCGCTCGTCTACGAGCACGGCATCGAGGTGCGCGCCCTGCGCGGCGAGGATGTCGACAGCTACGTGCGCCACGTGCGCGCGGTCCTGGACGGCCGCCCGCAGATCACGGTCGACGACGGTGCCGACCTCGTGATGACCGCGCACGCGCGAGGCGGCGATGCGCTGGCCGAGCTGATCGGAGGAACCGAGGAGACCACCACCGGGCTCGTCCGGCTACGCCGGCTCGAGGCCGAGGGGGGCCTGTCGTGCGCGGTCCTCGCCGTCAACGAGGCACGGACCGAGCGTGCCTTGAACGATCGCCACGGGACCGGACAGTCGGCGCTCGACGGGATCGTGCGGGCCAGTGACGTGCTGCTGGCCGGTCACACGCTGGTCGTCGTCGGCTATGGCTGGGCCGGGCAGGGAATTGCCGAGCGGGCTCGCGGCGCCGGCGCGGCGGTGGTCGTGTGCGAGGTAGATCCGCTGCGCGCGCTCGAGGCGCGAATGGCCGGCTACGAGGTCATGCCGGCGCTCGAGGCGGCGCAGCGCGGCGACGTGTTCGTGACCGTGACCGGCTCGCGCCGGGTGCTGCGCGGAGAGCACTTCGCGCGGATGAAGGACGGAGCGGTGCTCGCCAACGCCGGCCACTTCGACGTCGAGCTCGATCTCGACGAGTTGCGCGCGCTCGCGGTCGAGGTGCGCGATGTGCGACCGCTGATCGAGCAGTACGTCCTCGAAGACGGGCGCCGGCTCAACCTGCTCGCACGGGGGCGGGTGGTCAATCTGGCCGCCGGCGAGGGCCATCCGGCGGCGGTCATGGACGTGTCGTTCGCGCTCCAGGCGCTTTGTGTCGAGCACCTGGTGAGGGGCCCGGACGACGCTACGGCCGGCGTTCAACCCGTGCCCGAGTCGATCGATCAGGAGGTGGCCACGCTCAAGCTGGCCGCGCTCGGGGTGACGATCGACCAGCCGACCGAGGATCAGCGGCACTACCGCGAATCGTGGACGTAAGCCGGGTCTGGGTGAACGAATGCTGCCGAGCGATGCTGGCGCATCGCTCGGGTTAACATCCGGCTCATGGAGGCGGTCAGCAAGCCCTCTCTGCGCGGAGGGATCGACCTCGGCGGGACCAAGATCGAGACGATCGTCGTCGACTCGGGCAACACCGTGCTCGGATCGTCACGGCATCCGACGCCGGCCTCCGGGGGGCCGCCGGCCGTCGCAGCAGAGATGATCGCCGCGATGAAGGCCGCCTGCCACGCCGCGGGGGTCGAGTCCAATCAGCTAATGGGCGTCGGCGTCGGCTCGCCTGGAGTCGTCGACGACGCGACCGGAGCGGTCTCCTCGGCGCGGAACCTGCCCGACTGGGACGGCAGTTTCCAGCTCGGGGAGACGCTGAGCCGTGAGCTCGGCACCCCGGTGTTCGTCGGCAACGACGTCCAAGTGGCGACCGACGCCGAGTTCGCGCTGGGCGCCGGCCGACCCTACGACTCCCTGCTGGGCGTGATGTGGGGGACCGGCGTCGGCGGCGGGATCATCCTCAACCGCGAGCCGTGGCTCGGGCGCGGTGGCGCGGGCGAGATCGGCCACATGGTGGTCAAGATCAACGGCCGGCGCTGCCCGTGCGGGCGGCGTGGCTGCATGGAGGCCTATTCGGGACGCGCCGCGATGGAAGCGCGGGCGCGCAAGCAAGATGCCAAGGGCAAACAGACGGACCTGTTCAAGCTGATGAAGGAGCGGGGGCGGACCAAGCTGACGAGCTCTGTCTGGGCTCGCGCGCTCGAGCAGAAGGACGAGCTCGCCACCAAGCTGATCGACGAGGCCGTCGAGGCGCTCGGTGTCGGTGTCGCCTCGGCCCAGAACTTGCTCGACGTCGAAGCGATCATCATCGGTGGCGGCCTCGGCGTCCGTCTCGGCGAGCCGTACGTCGAGCGGATCCGCAAGGCGATGGCCCCGCACCTGTTCAACGACGTGCACCCGGACATCCTGCTCGCCGCGCTCGGCGACCTCGGTGGTGCGCTCGGGGCGGCGCTGCTGGTCACCCGGGGTACGCAGGCCGGCGGCGGGTCTGGTGCGGCGGAGGGCGAGGCGGGTGGTGCGGCGGCTGGCGCGGCGGATGGTGCGGCGCCAGCGGGCCCCGTCGCGGTGGCGGACGCATCCGGGTCTGAGACGCCGGCGAGCTGAAGCGCCGGGCGGCCCGGCGCCCAGGGTGCAAAACTCGCCAAACCTGCCAGTAGCGCAACCACTTTGCGCACATAAGCGTCGTCACGGTGCTTATGTGCGCAAAGTTGCTGCGGGACGAGGCGCTTTGGCGGGTTATGCATGGTCCGACCGCCCGATAAGCGAGCGCCGCTGGGCTCTGAGGCTCGCCCGGATGTGGGTGGCGCTTAACACCGGCTGAACATCCTCTGAACATGTCGACATAGCGGCGGATCGCCGACTTTGGCAGGATGAACGCGCCGCTGGACGAACTGTGCGGCAGTAGGGGAGAGAGGTCCCAGCGATGCTTTACGCGATAACAGCACGGATGCTGATGCGCTCATGATCGCGCGCGTCGCCGCGGTCGCCTCGTTGCTGACCGCGATTGTCGTGGTCGTCGTGGTGGTGCTCAGCGGCGGCTCGTCGTACACGCTGAAGGCGGACTTCGAGGACGCCGGCGGGCTCGTGACGGGCAATCAGGTGCTGATGGGCCCGGCCACGGTCGGGTCGGTGCAGTCGATCTCGCTGACGCCCAACGGGCAGGCGCAGATCACGATGTCGATCGACTCGAGCGCCGCGCCGCTGCACGAGGGCACGGTCGCGCGGATCTACGAGAACTCGCTGTCGGGGATCGCCGACAAGTACGTGGTGCTCGAGCCCGCCCCGAGCCAGGCGCCACCGATACCGAGTGGCGGCACGATCTCCGAACAGGACACGTACTCGTTCGTCAGCCTGGATCAGGTCTTCGACGCGTTCGATCCGCTCACGCGGGCCGGACTGCGAAACGTGATCAAGGGCGAGGCGACGAGCATCAACGGGCGGCCGGCCGAAGCATCCAAGACGCTCGAATACCTCGCTCCCGGCCTGGCCAGCACGAGCAACCTGACCGCCGAGCTCGATCGCAACGAGCCCGCGTTCGACGGCCTCCTCGTGGAGGGGGCTCAGGCGATGCAGGCGCTCGCCTCCCGGACATCGCAGCTGGCCGATCTGATCACCCAGGCCAGCACCGCGACGGGGGCGATCGCGCGCCAGAGCCAGTCGCTCGAGCAGGCGCTTGCGCTGTTCCCGAACACGCTCACCCGCGCCACGAACACGTTCGCCGGCCTGCGCACGACGCTCAATGCGCTCGATCCGCTCGTGGCGCAGTCCAAGATCGCCTCCCGGCGTCTGGAGCCGTTTGCCGCCAGCCTCAAAGACTTCACCCAGGCGGCGATCCCCACCGTCACCGCGCTCAGCGCCCTGATCCACAACCCGGCCGGGACTGGGGATCTGACCAGCCTGCTGAACGACACGCCGCAACTCGCGCGTCTGGCGAGCACCGCGTTCCCCGACCTTGTAAGCGCGATGAACAGCTCGCAAACCCAGCTCGACACGCTGCGCGAGTACACGCCGGACGTGGTCGCGGCGTTGGCCAACGTCGGCCAGGCCAGCGCCTACTACGACGCGAACGGCCACTACGTTCGCGTCCAGCCGACGTTCTTCGCCTTCGGGACCGACAGCCAGGGGGAGCTCACGACGCGGCCGCCGTCCGAGCGCTACGAGGGGCTGCAGGTGGTGCAGAACCGCTGCCCCGGTGGCGCGGTTCAGCCCTCGCCCGACGGCTCCTCGCCAGAAGCGGTGAATGGCTGCGACACGAGTTCGACCCCTCCCGGCCCATGAGGCGACTCGCGCTGATAGCCGTCGTCGCCGTCGTGGTGATCGGAGCCGTGGTGATCGGCACCGGGGCGTCGGGTGGCGGTGGGGTCGGCGGGGATCCCTATTCCGTGCGCGCGATCTTCGACGACGCATCGTTTGCCGTTCAGGGCGAGCAGGTCAGGGTCGCCGGCGCGCCGGTCGGGTCGATCGCCTCGCTGGGCGTCACCGCGAACAACCAGGCGGCGGTCACGCTCGAGATCGACGACTCACGGTTCGCGCCTTTCCACGCCAACGCCACGTGCGCGATCCGCCCGCAGTCGCTGATCGGCGAGATGTACGTCGACTGCAACCCGGGCACAGCGGCGACACCGGCCCTGCACCGGATCGCCAGCGGCCCCGGTGCCGGCACCTACTACCTGCCGGTCACGCAGACGAGCTCGCCGGTGGACTTCGACATCGTCCAGGACATCTACCAGGAGCCGATCACTCAGCGCCTGGCGATCATCCTCGACGAGCTCGGCACCGGGCTGGCCGCGCGAGGTTCCGACCTGAACGCGGTGATCCACCGCGCCGATCCGGCGCTCGGCGACACCGACCAGGTGCTGAAGATCCTGGCCGATCAGAACCACGCGCTGGCCAAACTCGCGTCCGACTCCGCGGCGGTGCTCGGCCCGCTGGCCCAGCAGCGCAAGGCGCTGGCCGACTTCATCGTCCAGGCGAACACCACGGCCACCGCGAGCGCGGCGCGCGCGAGAGACATCTCCCGCTCGATCCAGCTGCTCCCGAGCTTCCTAAGGCAACTCAAACCGCTGATGGCCGACCTCGGCACGCTGGCCGACCAGGGCACGCCGCTGGCCTCGGAGCTGAAAACGAGCGCGTCGGCGCTGGGCCGCGAGTTCACCGAGCTCACGCCGTTCGCGGACGCGGCGCGAACCTCGCTCACCGAGCTGGGCAAAGCCGCAGCCGAGTCGCAGGCACCGCTGGTCGGGACCATCCCGCTCGCGAAACAGCTCAACGGCCTCGGCACCCAGGCCGCGCCGGCGGCCACCTCGCTCGACCGCCTCACCGCGAGCCTGAGCAAGACCGGAGCGATCGGGCAGCTGATGGCGCTGCTGTTCTACGGCACGACCGCCACCAACGGCTTCGACAGCCTCGGGCACTACGTACGCGACGAGCTGCTGGTGAGCGATTGCACCGGATACGCCACGACTCCGGTCCCCGGTTGCTCGGCCAACTTCACGAAGGGGACGTCCGCCGCCGTCGACGGGCAGGCCGCGAGCGCCGACGACGCACAGGCCGCGAGCGCCTCGCACAAAGCAGCCGGCGGCGTCGCCACCGCCGGCGCGCCGCTGGAGCGGCTGCTCGACTACCTGATCGGGCCCGGCGGATGAACCCTCGCCGCAAGCCCGGCGGCCTGGCCAACCCGGTCCTGATCGGCGCGATCACCGTGCTCGCGGTGATCGTCGCCGTGTTCCTCGCCTACAACGCCAACAACGGCCTCCCGTTCGTCCCGAGCTACGACCTCCACGTCCAGGTGCCCGACGCCAACGAGCTGACGCACGGGGCGGAGGTGCACATGGGCGGCGCGCTCGTCGGGTTCGTGACCGACGTCCGGGCGGTCCGCACGCCGTCGGGCGACCCGATCGCCGTTCTCGACCTCAAGCTCGACAAGAGCATTGGCCGGCTCCCGGTCGACTCGACCTTCACGATCGCGCTCAAGGGCGCGATCGGGCAGAAGTACCTGGCGATCGGGCTCGGGCACTCCAAGCGCACGTACCCGAGCGGGGCGACAGTGCCGATGAGCCAGACGAGCGCCACGGTCGACCTCGACCAGGTGCTGGACATGTTCAGCCCGCCAACCCGGACCGGCGTGGTCGCATCGACCACAGGATTCAGCGACGGGCTGGCCGGCCGGGGCATCAGCGTCAACGACGCGATCGGGGCGTTCGTGCCGCTGCTCGGCGACCTCGCGCCGGTGGCGCGCAACCTCGCCTCACCGCACACCGACCTGGCCGGCTTCCTGCGCGGGCTCGAGTCGTTCACCGGCGCGCTGGCCCCGGTGGCGAACACGCAGGCCCAGCTGTTCGTCGCGCTCGACGGCACGTTCCGCGCGCTCGCCAGCGTGTCCACTCCCTCCCTCCAGGAGTTCATCTCCGACACGCCGCCGGCGTTCGACGCGGTGATCGACGACAACCCGACGACACGGCCGTTCCTGACCGACTCAGCCACGCTGTTCTCCGAGCTCCGTCCCGGCATCGCGACGCTGCCGACCAGTGCGCCCGTGCTGGCCGACGCGTTTGCCGCCGGCGCGCGCAACCTGCCCGGCACGTCCGCGCTCGACGACCGTCTGGTCAGCCTGGCGCAGCACCTTCAAACCTACGGCCAGACGCCTGCGGTGCAGCAAGGCCTCGCGCGCCTGACGCTCACGGCGTCAAGCCTCCGGTCGCCGCTCGCGTTCCTGACCCCGGTCCAGGCGTCGTGTAACTACGTCACGCTGTTCTTGCGCAACCTGGCGAACGTGCTTTCCGAAAGCACCACGTCCGGCACCTCGCTGCGGTTCTCGCTGGTGGCGATCGACGACGTGCTGGGCGGCGAGTCGAACCCGTCGAGCCAGCCGTACACGACGCCGGTGACCGACCCGACCGCCGAGCACGGGCCGCTCCACGTCGATCCCTATCCGAACACCGACTCGCCCGGCGAGCTGGCCGAGTGCGCGGCGGGCAACGAGCCCTATTCGGGTGCGGCCGCGGCGATCGGTAACCCCGCGGGCAACGTCGGCCTGAAGACCGAGTCCACAACGACCGCGACGAGCGGGACCGGGAGCAAGAAGTGAGGCGCCACCGGGGGGGCGGGCCCCAAATCTCGAACTTCGTTGCCGGCGTCCTCGCCGCGCTGGCGATCGCCGCGGTGGTGTACCTGGTGTTCGGCGGCCCCACGCCTTTCTCGGCCTCGCCGTTCGTGCTCAAGGCGGTGTTCACGAGCGAGACCGAGCTGCACATCCCATCGCCCGTGCGGATCGCCGGTGTGGACGTGGGGCAGGTCACATCGGTCAAATCGCTCGGCAACAACACCCAAGACGGCGTGATCACGATGGACATCAACGCCAATGGGCTGCCGATCCACGCCGACGCGACGGCCCAGATCCTGACCCGGACGTTCCTCGAGGGGAACTTCTACGTCGATCTGCACCCGGGGTCGCCGGAGGCTCCGACGCTCGCGTCCGGCGCGACGCTGCCCGCCGCCAACACGGCGGGACCGGTCCAGCTCGACCGGGTCCTGTCGGCGCTCAATTCAAACACGCGGGCCAACCTCCAGACACTCGTGCAGGGACTCGGCGCGTCGCTCAATCAGCCGCCCACGGCGGCGCAGGACGCCGCCCAGGACCAGGATCCGAGCGTCCGGGGCCTGACCGGCGCCCAGGCTCTCAACAAGTCGCTCAAATACTCCGCCGGCGCGTTCGAGGCCTCGGCGATCGTCAATCAGGCGCTGCTGGGCACCCAGCCGCATGACCTCTCCGAGGCGGTGCAAGGCAACGAGGAGGTGTTCCGGGCGCTCGCATCGCGCCAGACGCAGCTGGCGAGCCTCGTGACGACCTTCGACGCGACGATGTCGGCGCTCGCGTCTCGCCAGCAGGACCTGAGCGACACGATCGCGGCGCTCCCGTCGCTGCTACGCACCACGAACGGAGCGCTCACGTCGCTGGACGCGTCGTTCGGCCCGACACAGGAGTTCGCCAAGACGATCCTGCCCGGGGTCGAGCAGCTCGATCCGACGATCGGCCAGGCGCTGCCGTGGCTCGCCCAGGCGACGGCGCTCGTCGAGCCCAGCGAGCTGGGCGGCCTGGTCAAGGACCTCACGCCGGCGGTCCAGGAGACCGCAAGCACGATCAAATCGACCACTTCGCTGCTGAACGTCAGCGACGCGCTCGCGCGCTGCGTGACGCACAACCTCGTCCCGACCGGCGACGAGGTGATCCAGGACCCGCCCCAGACGAGCACCACGCCGGTGTACCAGCAGCTGTTCGAGTCGGCGGTCGGAATCGCCGGCGCGGGCCAGAACTTCGACGGCAACGGTCGTTACCTGCGCTCCTCGCCGGCGGGCGGCTCGATCCAGGTGCAGACCGGAAACCTCGGCACGCAGGGACCGCTGTTCGGCAACGCGGTGCTCGAGCCCCTCGGGACCCGACCGGCCTGGCCGGGGCACGCCCCGCCGGTCACCGGCGCCAAGCCGTGCGATGAGAACGCGGCGCCGAACCTCAACGACGTGAGTACGGGGGCCGGACCGTGAGGCGCGCGCTGAGAGCCCATCGAAGGGACTTCGTCGCGATCCTCGGGCTGGTCGTGATCGCGCTGGTGATCGCCGGCTACATCCTCGAGCACCAGCCCGCCTTCAACTTCGACCAGAGCTACTACACCGTGCGCGCCGAGTTCGCCTCGAGCGCCGCAGTGACTCCCGGTCAGGGACAGGCCGTGACGATCGCGGGAGTCCAGATCGGTCAGGTCGGTGGCGTCGAACTTCAGAACGGCCGCGCCGTCGTGACCATGAACATCTACAAGCAGTACGCGCCGATCTACGAGAACGCCACCGTTCTCCTGCGCCCGCGCACGCCGCTCAAGGACATGTACCTGGCGCTCGATCCGGGCACCAAGCAGGCCGGCGCGGTGCCCGACGGCGCGCTGCTGCCCGTCTCGGCGACCTCCCCCGACATCGACCTCGACCAGATCCTCGCCTCACTCGACGCCGACAGCCGCAGCTACCTGCTGCTGCTGTTGTCCGGCGGCGCGCAGGCGTTCCGCGACCCCTCCACAACGCCTGACCCGGCGCCCGACTCATCGGGCGGCGACGCCTCGAGCGCGGCGCCGAGCGCGGCGGCGGTGTCCGACCTGCGCGGGACGTTCAAGCGCTTCGAGCCGCTCGACCGCGACACGCAGACGTTCTCCACGTTGCTCGCGCAACGCAGCGCCAACCTTCGAGCGGCCATCCACAACCTCCAGCGGGTGGCCACCGCGCTCGGCGGCGTGGACGGGGAGCTGGCGTCGCTGATCGTCTCCTCGAACACCGACTTCGCCGCGATCTCCTCGCAGGACGCCAACCTCCAGGCCGGCCTGTCGCTGCTGCCCGGCACGCTCGATCAGACCAACACGACGCTCGGCAAGGTCCAGGCGTTCACGGCCCAGCTCGGTCCGGCGCTCCACGAGCTGGTTCCGTTTGCCCACGCGCTCGCGCCGGCCTTGAAGGCGTCGCGCCCGCTGTTCCACGACACCACGCCGGTGATCCAGACAGAGCTGCGCCCATTCTCGACCGCCGTGGCGCCGCTGGCCCGCGCGCTGCGCCCGGCGGCCACCAAGCTGGCGAAGGCGACGCCGCCGCTGACGCGCTCGGTCAAGGTCGTCAACACGCTGTTCAACACGCTCGCCTACCAGCCCTCCGGTGGCGAGCAGGGGTACCTGTTCTGGGGCTCGTGGCTGGCCCACATCGCCTCGAGCCTGACCGACGTTCAGGACGCACAAGGACCGACCGTGCGCGGGATCTTCATGGCGACCTGCCAGCAGCTCAACCTGCTCGAGACGACGATTCAGGCGGGCAGCCCCTCGATCGGACCACTGCTCGACCTGCTCAACGCACCCGACTGGAGCCAGATCAACTCGTCCTATTGCCCCTCCTCGCTTGGCGCGTTGAGCCGGCGCGAGCCCGAAGCAACGGGGGCGAGGAGATGAACAAGCAGGCGCCGAGCGCAGGTCGGATCCTGACCCTGGTCGCGTTCACGGCGTCGTGCATCGGTCTGCTGCTGTACCTGTGGATCTCGTTCGGCGGCACGACCTCGCTCGGCCCGCGCGGTTACGAGATCAGCGCCGAGTTCAACCAGGCGACCGAGCTGGGTAGCCAGGCCGACGTGCGGATCTCGGGGGTCGACGTCGGCAAGGTGATCAGCGTCGGGCTCGACCGCCGGACCGGCCTGACTCGCGCGGTGATGGAGATCGACCCGCAATTCGCGCCGCGACCGGCGGACACCCGCGCGATCCTGCGCCAGAAGACCCTGCTCGGCGAGACCTACATCGAGCTCTCGCCCGGATCGGCCACGGCGCGCAAGCTCCCCGACGGGGCGATGCTCCCGCGCGGTCAGGTCGCACCGACCGTGCAGCTCGACCAGATCCTCTCGACCTTCGATCCCGCCACGCGCCAGGCATTCGAGACGTGGATGCAGCAGGACGGCATCGCCCTCACGAACCGCGGGGAGGACCTGAACGAGGCGCTGGCCGAGCTGTATCCGTTCGCGACCAACCTCGACTCGGTGCTGGCCGTGCTCAACCGCGACAGCGCCGCGACGAGCACGCTGCTGAACGACTCCGGGCAGGTCTTCTCCGCCATCGCCCATTCGCCGGCGGCGCTCCGGCAGCTGATCGTCAACGCCGACGGCGCGTTCTCGGCCACGGCCGCGCAGAGCACCGCGCTGGCCCAGACGATCAAGGCGTTCCCGCCCTTCCTGGTCGCGACCAAGACGACGGTCGACCGAGTGGCGCGCTTCGCGCAGACTACGAAGCCGCTGGTCGACGAGCTGCGGCCGGCCGCGGTGCAGTTGTCACCAGCGCTCGAGTCGCTCGCCGTGCTCGCGCCGCAGCTGAAGAGCCTGCTGGTCAACGTCGGGCCGCTGACGCATGCCTCCAAGGCGGGCGTGCCCGCGCTCGAGACGTTCCTGAACGACAGCGTGCCGCTGCTCACGCGCGCCACTCCGTACCTCGCTGGGGTGATCCCGGTGATCGACTACATAAACGACTACCGGCGTGAGATCGCCGGCTTCTTTGCGAACGGGACGGCCGCCTCGCAGGCGACCTTGCCCGCGGCGAGCGGTCACGGGCTGGTGCACTACGTCCGGGTCTCGAGCCCGATCAACCCCGAGACGCTGACCGACTACTCGAACCGCCTGTCGAGCAATCGCGGCAATCCATATCTGGTTCCGAACGGCTATCAGCTGCTCGACGGGCTGCCCGTTTTCGGCAGCTATCTGTGCACGAGCAACCCTCAGCCGACGATCGGCCCTACTATTCCCGCCTCGCTGGCTGCTGTGCTGAGTGCCGACTACTACACGTCGGACCCCGGCGGCCCGCCATGTAAGGCGCAGCCGCCGCTCGGCGAAGCAACCACCGGACAACTCAAGTCATTCCCCCAACTACAACCAACCCCATAGAGCATGGCCGGCTCTGCTTGCAACAAAACAAAAGGAGGAGTCTGTTGCGACGACTAGTCGTAATAGCCACGGCGCTTGCCGTGCTCGTTGCCGCCGCGTCCGCGTTTGCGGCCACCGGCGGTCTCAACACCTACACCGCCACGGTGAAGTTCTCGCCCAACAAGGCGGGTACCAGCAAGGCACCCTCGGCCATCGGGTTCACCGAGAACTACGTCGCCGGCGGCACCAATGGCAATCGCACGGCGCCGCTGACCGACATCAAGACCACGGTCTATGGCGCGGTGTCGAACGGGAAGAGCTTCCCGACGTGTAGCTTCGGCAAGATCTCCGGGGCAAAGAGTGACGCGGGCTGCCCGAAGGGCGCGCTGATCGCGACTGGCTCGATCACTGCCATCCTCGGCCCGGTTCTCGATCCCAGCGCATCGGATCCAAACCAGATTCCGTGCGACCCGCTACTGCACGTCTGGAATGCCGGCCAGGGCAAGGTCGTGTACTTCTTTGACGAGACCTCGACCCACACCTGTGGGCCGATCCAGACGGGCGATGTTTCGCCGTTCGCCGGGACGGCCAAGACGGTCGGCAAGAACCTCGTGTTGAACACGCCCATTCCAAACGGCGTGTCCTTCCCCATCACCGGGGTCGAGGGCTCGCTGACAAGCCTGACGCTTCACTACCTGAAGCTGACTAAGGCAGTCAAGGGCAAGGCCGCCATCTACCAGGCGTCGACCGCCTGCAAGAGCGGCAAGCGCCCGTACAGCGTGGCGTTCACGGCGGAGTCTGCGCCTGGCGCAACTCCGGTCACCCAGACGGTGACGGGCACCCAGAAGTGCAGCTGAGCTAGCTCAGCCCTCGGGTCCGTTGGGGCCGTGCGATCCCGGTCAGGATGGGGTTGCATGGCCCCACGGACGCCGAGCGAAGCGAGGCCCAAAAGATTGATCTCGGCGGCGCCTGACGGCGGCGCCTTAGGCGGCGCCTTAGGCGATCTCGAACCGCTCGGCGCGCTGGGCGGCGCGCTCGGACTCGTTGAGCATCTGCACGAACAGCCACACGAGCGCGACCCCCATCACGAGCGACTGCTCGAGCGCCATCACGAGCCCGGCCATCATCTGATCCTCGAGCGGACTGAGCCCCCAGTAGTGCGGCTGGTGGGCGTAGAACGGATAGATCACGCTCGGGACGAACGCGAGCGCGATCCCGAGCAGCCCGACCAGCAGCTTTCCGCCGGCCATGTAGCCGACCTGGCCCAGGCCGGTCAGCCGCGTACGGCTGCGGATCGGGGACAGGACGTGCCACCAGTAAAGCGAGCCGGCGGTGAAGAAACACAGGTGCTCGAGGGCGTGCAGCACGCTGTTGCCCTGGGCCTTGTCGTACAGCGCCGGCACGTGCCACAGCCACAGAATCCCGGCGTAGAAGATCACCGCGAACACCGGATGAGCGAAGAACCCGGCGCGGCGCTCGACCGTCTGCACGCGCCGGGTCACCGGACGCAGCAGCGTCTTGGTCAGACCGAGAATGAGCAGGATCGGCGCGACGTCTAGCAGCAGCATGTGCTGGACCATGTGCATCACCATCAGCTGATCGCCGAGGACGTCGAGCGGGGAGATCAGCGCGATCAGGATGGTCACGATCCCGCTCGCGTACAGGAGCGCTCGCCACACGCTGGGCGGGTGAGGTTCGCCTCGCCGGCGCGCCCGGCGCCACCCGGCCGCGTACAGCAGCACCAGCACGAGCACTCCCACGAGGACGGGCGGATCGAACGACCACGAGATGTGCGGAGACACGAGCAGTGATTATGCGCCGCAGAGCGGCCAGGCGCAGCCGTAATTGATCGACAAACGTCCGGCGGAGGGCTAGGCTAACCGGTTCACAACGTCGCCAAGGCGCCGGCGGAGCCGCCGCCGGAAAAGCCTGAGATCCATCCTTCCAGCGAGGAGGTAGGTCGGGATGCGAATCGAGGTCAAGGGCCGCAATTTGCCCGTCTCCGAAGACCTGCGTGAGCACGTCGCCAAGCGATTTCGCAAGGTTGAGCGGCAGGTCTCGGAGCTGGCCGAACTCGAGGTGGAGGTGTTCGAGGAGCGCAACCCCGCGATCCCCGACAGCCA